>OGRZ01000019.1_pt1 | contig 190778 bp, 171 predicted proteins | sample 1573771 | NCBI WGS metagenome assembly OGRZ01 (sample SAMN03295811, study PRJEB24534) | human gut metagenome | isolation source: fecal sample 1 from infant 2 | host: Homo sapiens | place: USA: Pittsburgh, PA | collected 2014-07
TTGGTTTGTACTTCTCTCAAAGTATTTACTTTATTTAATTTATTAAGGTTCTATAGTTTGTTGTCTTAGTGACAACTCACTTCGCACTTTCGTAACGACTTTGTTAGTATATCATACTAATTTTTTCTTGTCAACACTTTTTTTGATATGTTTTTTAATCAAAATGTGTTTTTCTGAAATGTTACTTTAGTGAACTATTATAGTTTACTATCATCATTTCGTTTTGTCAAGTGTTTTGTAAATTTTTTTTAATTTTATTTTGCATTCATTACTTGTTTTTGAGTAATTTAAAAAGCACTTAACTTAAAGTGCTTTTATATGATATCAAGGTTTTTATTTTTTGTCAAGTGTTTTTTATTTTTTTATTTTAAATCTTGAATTAGTGCGCAAATGCTCTTTTGTATTATGCTTTATTGATTTTGATGATAGTGATGCTACAAGTATTCCAAGGGCAATACTTGCCGCATATAACATTGCGTTTCTTGCATGTGAGAATGCTAAAGTAGAGTTTTGTTGGATAGTGTAATACATTGTGTAATACATGTCAGCCCCCGGGACCAAAGATATTATCCCTGGTATTACAAAAACTGTTACTGGCATTTGTACTTTTCTAGAAGCTATTTCTCCTATTATTCCTACAGCAATTGATGCGAATAGGGCTGCAATAAATTTGTTGTTTAAAATTATCGTTAAATATTTGTAAACAAACCACGCTACAAATCCAGATATCATTACTATTTTATATGATTTTTTGGGAGAATCATAAAATAGGGAGAATCCTAATGTGGCAAATGATGATATTATAGATTCTATTACTATATATAACATTAAATCGCCTCCATCATTACTGCAAAGTACAATACACTACCAACTCCAAGCGCTATACTTAATGCTGTGATTATGGCATTAATCATAGAACTTATTCCAGATAACAAATCTCCACTTAGAACATCACGAACCGAGTTTGTGATGGAAACCCCTGGGACAAATGGCATTATACAACCTACAATTATACTATTCATATCTAATGCTACATTTAATACTCCAAAAATCTTTAATGTTAGCATTGTAAGCAATGTCATAAATGCTACTGTAATGTATGTGTTTACAAATTGCGGATTTTCTTTTTGTTGGAAAAATCTGAATACTAGCATTTCAAGTATTGATATGAAAAAGGCTACTATTGGTTCGATTATTCCCCCTACAAGTAAGTGAGCAAATAATCCTGATGCAACTGCCGCTCCCAAAATGTAGAGTTTTTTGTCTACTGATCTTTTATCTATTTTATTTATTATTTCTATTGACTCATCCAAAGTGTATACATCATTAACAAAATTTCTGGAAAAATTATTAATTTGATGTGTTTTCCATAAATTTGTCGCTTTTGGAATTGTTCTTCTCATAGTTACAAGATCTCCAAAATCAAAACTTAAACATATTATTATACAAGTATAAGAAACAAATACATTTATTTTGTTTACTTTTTGAATACTTTTGCTCATTCTAAACGCTGTATCTTCTACGCGATATGTTTCAGCTCCACTTTCAAGCAAAATCCTTGCAGTATCAGCTACTACATCTATTAAATCTTGGCAATCTTCTTTTGTTTTTACGAATTGCAAAATATCTCCCCCAGTATTAAAATTATATCATATAGGAGGCATTTATGGATATTATCAAAAACAGAAGATCGAGAAGAAATTTTACATCTAAAAAAGTATCAATTGACGATATTAAAAAAATTGTAGAGGCTGGAACGTATGCTCCTACTGGAATGAACAAACAAGACAATATAATTGTAGCTATCTCTGATGATAGTACGATGGATAATTTATTAAACGCCATAAGAAAGCACTTGAATAATGATTGTTACAATGGATTTTATAATTGCAAAAATATGATTTTGTTGTTGAGTCCAAGTGATAATCGAAATAGAAAATTCGACTGCGGATGTATAATGCAAAATATGATGTTAAAAGCTTGTGAGTTAAATGTTGCAAATGTATGGATTAACCAGTTTTACGATTCATACAATAGTGAACCTATAAGAGAATTTTTAAAATCATTAGATATCGATGACAAATACGAAGTCACTTGTGCACTTGCTTTGGGTTATAGTGATGAACAACCAAAAAATAAGCCTAACAAATTTATAACTAAATTTATTTAAAAAAATAGATCGATTGAATCTGACATATAATCAGTTTCAATCGATCTTTTATTTTAGAAGTTATCGTAGTAAATTCTATCGTCAGTTACTCCAACTTCGTTCAATGCTTTTGTCAAAGATTCTATCATTCTTGGCGAACCGCACAAGTAAGCTGAGCTGTTCTTTCCAGTTTCTTTGCAATATTTCTTGATTGCATCGTCAGCATGTCCAGTATCCCCTTCCCAATTCATTTCAGGAGTTGTTCTTGACAATACTGGTATAAATTTGAAGTCGTACAAATCTTCCTCAAATTGTTTCAATTCATCCAACAAGAATAAATCATCTGGAGTTTTAGCTCCAAAGTAGAATCTCGCTTTTCTCTTAACATCATGATCTCTCATGTGGTTAAGGATAGATCTTATTGGTGCGAAACCAGTTCCCGCTGCTCCTAGGATAATCTCAGTATCTTCATCGTGATAGTAGAAATCACCATAAGGGCCATTGATAGTAACTTTGTCGCCTTCTTTAAGAACTTTGTGGCAATAAGTTGTACAAATACCCTTTGTATATCCAATTAATAATTCAATATGTTTTTCATCTCTGATACTAGAAGCAATAGAATATGCTCTGAATACTTCTTCATCTGATCCTTCATATCCATCGCCTTTTGGATATTCTTCTGCTTTTAATTGTACATATTGACCTGGTTTAAACTTGATAGTCTCTCCTTCTGGAAGTTCAAATCTAAACTTAGTAATTCTATCTGTTAATGGTAATTTTTCAACAAGAGTTGTTTCGTATTCTTTTACATTGAATAATTCTTCTGGAATTTGAATCGAAATATCTTTTTTGACTTTTACTTGGCAAGATAATCTAACGTTGTCGTTAAGTTCATCTGCTGTTAACATTGGTTTTTCTGTAGCAAGTACAGGACCTGCTCCGTCCAATACCTTCACTTTACAATAACCACATGATCCCTTTCCACCACAAGCTGATGGAATGAAGACTTTTTGATTTCTAAGTGTAGATAGTAAACTATCTCCACCATCTACTGTAAATTCTTTATCGTTATTAATAGTTAGTTTTACTTCACCATAATCTGCAATGTATTTATCCGCAAATGAAAGTAACAATGCAAATAGTGCACACAAAACCGACACTACAACTGTTGTAATAATTATTTGTCCCATGATTCCTCCTTATGATATTTGAACTATACCGGAGAATCCGATGAATGCCATCGCCATGATTCCAGTAATAATTAAAGTTAAAGGAGATCCTTGAAGACCTGCTGGTACAGATGAATCTTTGATTTTGGATCTAATTCCTGCCATTGATACGATTGCTAGCATCCAACCAAGTCCACTTCCTATTGCAAAGCCTACTGTTTGCAAGAAGTTGTAGTTTCTGATTACCATGAACAAACTTACCCCTAAAATCGCACAGTTTACTGTGATAAGTGGCAAGAATATTCCCAATGCATAGTATAAGTTTGGAATATATTTTTCCAAAATCATTTCCAATAATTGAACGAACGCTGCTATTGAAATAATAAAAATTATATATCTCAAATATTCTATATTAAATCTAACAACTAATTTGTATAAGAAAAAGTTGATTATAGTTGTGATTGTCAATACAAATGTTACAGCTATTCCCAAACCTGTTGCAGTTTCAATTTCTTTACTTACAGCAATGAATGAACACATTCCCAAAAAGTTTGAGAAAATCATGTTCGAAGTAAAGATTGATGCAAAAAATATAACTAAAGGACTAATTGTCATTACTTAGCATCTCCTTCCTTTTTAAGATGAGCATTAGCAATCCACATTACTATAGGTAAAATGAAGAATGCTGCTGGTGGCATAACCATCATTGTCCATGGGACAAAACTTGCAGGCATTATTCTAAATCCGAATACGCTACCGAATCCCAATAATTCTCTGATTAAAGCTATTAGCACAAGAACAACAGTATAACCTAATCCAGATGCTACACCATCTACAAAACTACTTACAGGATCATTGCTGATAGCAAAAGCTTCTGCACGTCCCATTATTATACAGTTTGTAATAATCAATCCGACATAAGGTCCTAATGTTTTACTCATTTCCGGCATATAAGCTCTCAAGAAAATATCAACTATTATTACGAAAAAGGCAATAATAAATACTTGGACCATCATACGAATGTGTTTTGGAGTTACTTTTCTAAGCAAACTAATCATAAAAGATGAACATCCCGTAACAAATGCTAATGCAAGTCCCATAACTAATGAGTTCATGCACAAATTTGTAACCGCTAATGTGGAACAAATTCCTATAACTTGAATAAGAACAGGGTTGTCATCTAGCAATCCATTTTTCAATAATTTAGTATATTTATTTGAATTAGCCATTATTTACCTCCATTCTTAATAAACTCATTCACATCTTCATTTATCATGTTCACAACAAATGTAGATGTTTGAGTGGCACCACTTATAGCATCAATGTTACCACCGTTTGCTGGTTTATTGATTACGATTTTGCCATCAACTGGTTTTGAAATATCCAAATCTCTGAATTGGTTTTTATATTCATCTTCTGTAATACGTCCACCCAAACCAGGAGTTTCATCTTGTTTGATAAATTCTATTCCAACAAGTTTTTTCATATCTTTAGTTATTCCTACATATCCACTAATAGAACCCCAAAGACCAGGACCATTAACAGGAACTGCGTAAGCTTTTTCTTCACCATCTTGTTTTAAAATATAAAGTTTGTTACCTTTATAGTCTTCTTCTGTGACATTATCTTTAAAAGTTTTGTCGATATTTGATGGCGAAGTATCTTTAGGTAAGATATTAAATACATTCAAAATCTTGTGTTTTAATTCGATATCTTGATTAAATTTTACTGTAGGAGTTGTAACTTGATTCAACAAAGCCAACGCTAATGTCAAAACTAGTGTCAAACCCAACATAAAAATTACTGGATATACGACTGATTTTTTCTTAGCCATTAACCTTGACCTCCTTATTAGATTTTGCTTTTTTATTAGCTTGAACTTTATTTACACAATAATCAATTATTGGCGCAAAAGTATTGCCAATAAGAACGGCAAACATTACGCCACCTGCAAATAATGCAAACCCTCTGATAATTACAGTTACAATTCCGATTATAAAACCATAAATCCATTTACCAATTGTAGTCTTCGCTGCAGAAACTGGATCTGTTGCCATGAATACAGTACCAAACAAAAATCCTCCCATTAACATTCCGTAAATAGGATTTGGTACAGAAGTTACTCCCATAGCATTAAATACTAAACTTAATGCGCAAAAACCTAGTACACTTCCCGCCATAATTTGCCAACTTGCAACTTTTTTATAAATCAAATAAATTGCCCCAATTATAATTAAAACTTTACAAGTTTCACCAATAACACCTGGAATTTGTCCAAAAAGCATTGTTGGAATTGTTTCAAATGTTGAGTGTACCTTAAATGCTGTCATCGGAGTTGATTGTGTCATTGAATCCAATGATTTGGTTAAATAAGTTCCAAATCCTCCTGGAAAACCACCAACAGCTTTGTTCCAATAAATAGTCATTTGTTGAGGAAAATTAACATAAATAAATACACGAGCCACTAAGGCTGGATTGAAAACATTTTTTGCAAATCCTCCAAAAACCATCTTACCGAAAAATATACCAAACGCTATACCAACAATTGAAATCCAAAAAGGAATTGATGGTGGTAATGTCATTGTATACAAACAAGATGTGACAATAGCTGCTTCAGATATTTTCTTTCTTTTGAATATCTTAGCATTTGCTAAATATTCTACAAGGCATGCAACAATTATGTTTAGCAAAAACAAAGCTAATACTCTTAGACCATAAAAATATATCGCCACCAAAGCAATCGGCAAAAGAGCAAACATAACAGGATGCATCATTTTTTGTTTCATAAAATATTTATTATAAAACTCTTTCAAACCTTTCACCCCTTATAAAAATTTTTTATATATAAAACCCATAAAATACGGATTTGTTTTCATAAATAAAAGCTTTTCACTATTTAGAATTAAAAATATTTCTTTAATTAATCATATCATAAAGCACACTAAAATCAATGATAAAATTTGTTATTTTTAATTATTACAATATCATTTAATAAAGATATTAATCATATATAATATACCCATTTAAATAGGAAAATATTTATTCTTATCAAATTTTCCCACGAAAAAATCGACCTAAATTAATAGATCGATTCGAAAATTATTATTAATTTAATTTTATTAGAGTTTTGTTTTTCTGATAGTTTTTGCGATTAGTCTTAACTAATAAAAAGTAAAGTCCTGCAAAAGGTACAGCCAAGTAGAATGTAACAAATCTATTGATTGCCATTATACTAAAGGCCAAAGATTTTGGCATAAAAGAAGAATACACAAGCATCATGCTTCCTTCAATAACTCCTACTCCCCCTGGAATATGCACACTCTCAAATGAAATTGTAACCACAGCTTGGATTAAAACCAAAGTCATAAAATTAAACGAATTTAGCCCAAATGATTTATACAAAATCGCAGGGATCGCAAACGAGAACAAAAGCATCGGGATTGATATGCACAATAATTTTGCAAAAACTTTTTTGTTGTTAATCAAAAACTTTCCAAAATTTTTGTGTTCTTCAATAGTTTTTGCTATATCTTCTTCAGATTTACTGAAACGTCTGAGTATTTTAAACTTTGAAAATATAGTGTTGAAAAATTTTATAACTCCCGCTGCCAAATCACTATTGAACATCAAAAAACCTATTCCAATTACTAAAATCAATTGGCAGGCAATTCCATATATAACTAAGTACTTAAACTCAGATATCGATGCAATTCTTCCAACTAATCCAAATATCATAGCAACGAAGAAAATAATTACCATAGATAAATGATATATCCAATTAAATGAAAGTAGCGAATTGATTGTAGTCAATGAATCAATATTATCAGTTCTCATTGTGTGATATTGTAATGGTTGTCCAAGACTTCCACCTGGAGAAATCATACTGAAAAAATAATCTGTAAATGTATATCCAAAGCATCTTTTAAAAGATACATCATAACCTTGTATTTTAAGAAGATATTTGTACGAGATAGCTTCAAGTAAAAAAAACATAAACATTGTCAATATGCATGCCGCCAAGAAAACCGGCGCGATTTTTTTTATTACATCGAAGGCATCGTCTGCTCCTATTTTGCTTTTTATGAAAAAAATTACCCCTATACTAAATAAGAATACTAAAATTGCTCTTATAATTGTGTTTTTACTTTTCATGTTACACCCCATCTTATAAAAGTATACCATTAGTATAGTACAGCTTGCAATTATTATTTTTAATTGTTGATTTTTTGTATACTTTTGAACATAAAAAAAGCCTACCGATTGTAATCAGTAGGCTTGTTAATTATTTTCTTATAACGTCAATTTTAACATTTTCTCCATTCAAATCAACATCTTCACCATCAACATTTTCATCAATAACAATGTCAACAGTTAGTGTTTCATCTTTTATGAAGTCTTCATATTTTTCAATCGCTTGTTTGATTTTGTCTGTAGGATTGATTTTGATGATTATGTTATCCAAAACATCAAAGTCTTTGGCTTTTCTCATTTGTTGAACCTTACTTACAAGTTCACGTGCATATCCTTCCATTAACAAATCATCAGTGATTTCTGTATCCAAGATTACGAAATAATCTCCTTGCATTGTCACATCGAAGCCTCCTTTTGAGTTGATTCTTACATCGACGTAATCTCTCTTGATATCAATGTCTTCATCGTCCAATTTAATATTCAAATCTGACTTGTCAAGTTTGGAAATGAAATCCTTAGCGTTGATATCTTTCAAATAATTTCCAAAGGATTTGATGTGCTTTCCAAGAATACTTCCTGCAACCTTGAAGTTAGGTTTTAATTCGTAATTCATGAATTCAGACAAATCTTTTTTGTATTCGATGTCTTTTAAGTTGATTTCTTCTTTTATTAAATCCTTGAATTCTTCAATTTTTTCTCTGAATCTTTCATCTAGGACTATTTTCTTCAACGGTTGACGAACTTTAATATTAACCTCTTCACGAGAAGCTCTCGCAAGTGTTACAAAAGTTCTCACGATTTCCATTTTTTCTTCTAACTTATTGTCGATTAAATCTTCATTTACCTTATCGAAATAAGCCAAGTGAACAGATTTTTCACCAGTTAAATCGTGATACATTTCTTCTGCAATAAATGGAGTAAATGGAGCTATTAATTTTGTAAGTCCAACTAATATTTCGTAAGTTGTGTTGTAGACAGCTTTTTTGTCATCATCCATTTCTGTTTTCCAGAATCTTCTTCTATTACGTCTGATGTACCAGTTTGATAAATCTTCTATAACAAAGTTAGAAATTTCTCTGGCAACTTTAGTGTATTCAAATTTATCCATATTTTCAAAGTAGAATTTTTGTAGATTTGTAAACTTAGACAAAATCCATTTATCAATTACAGCTCTATCTTTGTATTCTACAAAATATTCTGTAGGGTCTGTTTCATCAGTTGTTGCATACATTTGGAAGAAGTTATAAGTATTTCTGAATGATCTGAAGAATTTACTTTCAACTTCTTGTAAACCACTTACATCGAATTTTGTTGGAATCCATGGTGGTGATACATAAAGTGAGTAGAATCTAACAACGTCTGCTCCATATTTATCGAATAATTCGATTGGATCAATTGTGTTTCCTCTCGATTTACTCATTTTCTTTCCATCTTTATCCAAGATTAAATCATTTACCAAAACATTTTTGTATGGTGCTTTTCCTGTAATCATTGTAGAAATAGCTAACAATGAATAGAACCATCCACGTGTTTGGTCGATTCCTTCGTTGATGAAATCCGCTGGGAATACTTTATCAAAATCATCTGTGTGTTCAAATGGCCAGTGTTGTTGTGCAAATGGCATAGCACCAGAGTCAAACCAAACATCGATTACGTCTTTTTCTCTTGTCATTATTTCTCCACATTCTGGACATCTAATGTGAACATCGTCAACGTATGGTCTATGAAGTTCGATATTTTCATCGATATCTTCAATAGCCAATTCCTTTAATTCTTTTCTTGAGCCAACAGAAAGTGTGTGATTACATTTGTCACATTTCCATATATTTAATGGAGTTCCCCAGTATCTATTTCTAGAAATTGCCCAGTCTTTAATATTTTCAAGCCAATTTCCAAATCTACCTTCTCCAACGTGTTCCGGATACCAATTTACACCGTTATTATTTTCAACTAATTTGTCTTTTAATTTACTAACTTCAATGTACCATGATGGTTTTGAATAATAAATAAGTGGTGTATGACATCTCCAGCAATGAGGATAATTGTGTTCGATTTTTTGTTTTCTAAATAATTTGTTTTCTTCTTTTAATCTTTGTAGTACTTCTGGATCTGTATCCATGACGTGTTGACCAGCCCAAGGTCCGCCAACGAATTTTCCTTCCTCATCAACAGGATTGATTAATGGCAAATCGTATTTTCTTCCTGTTTGGTAGTCGTCTTCCCCAAAAGCTGGAGCAGTGTGTACAATTCCTGTACCATCTTCAACTGTTACATAATCTGCACATGTCACATAAAATGCTTTCTTATTCACATCATAAATAGGTAAAAGTTGTTCATATTCCATATACTCCATGTCTTTACCTTTTAATTCTTTGAGTAAAGTGTAGTCTTCACCTTCGTGACCCAACAAATCATGTGCTTTATTTTTTGCAAGATATATTTTTTCTCCGTCTTTTTCTGCCAAAATATAATCTATATCTGGATGTACTGTCAAACAAACATTTGATGGCAATGTCCATGGAGTTGTAGTCCATGCCAAGAAATATTCATCCGCATCTTTTCTTTTGAATTTAACATATGCTGTTGTAGTTTTGATATTTTCATATCCTTGTGCAACTTCGTGTGATGCAAGACCAGTACCACATCTTGGACAATATGGAAGAATTTTAGCTCCTTCGTAAATCAATCCATCCTTGTACATTTTGTCAAGCAATGCCCACACTGATTCAATGTAATTATTGTCCAAAGTTATATATGGATCATCCATGTCGACATTGTATGCCATTCTATCAGACATTTCTTGCCATTTTTCTCTGTAAGAAAATACAGATTTCTTACATTCTTCGTTGAACTTTTCTATACCGTAATTTTCGATTTCTTTTTTGTCATGAAGACCGAGTTTCTTTTCAACTTCGATTTCAACTGGAAGACCATGAGTGTCCCATCCAGCTTTTTTATAAACTTTGTATCCTTGCATAGTTTTATATCTGCAAGTCATGTCTTTTAAAGTTCTACTAATAACGTGATGAATTCCTGGTTTTCCATTGGCTGTTGGAGGGCCATCATAGAAAACATATCCATTGTCTTCATCTCTACTGTTGTAAGTTTCATTCAAAAGATCTATCTCTTTCCAATACTTACTAGTAGCCTGTTCACGTTCTTTAACAGGTTTCTTAGAAAGTTCCTTAAACTTTTTCATAAAAATATCTCCTTATAAAATAATTAAAAAATCCCTTGGAAAATTAATTCCAAGGGACGAATAAACCGCGGTACCACCCTAATTGTGTAAACCTCTCATTTCTTGTAACGTCAAGTAACACGCACAGACCTATTAGATCTGTGAGCTTCTTTCAGATGATTCAAATATTCTTTTAATTTATCCCTCTCACCAAACAGGATTCTCTGTAAAATTAATCAAAATATTTCGTTCTGATCACAGCTTTTAATAGAATTATAATAATATATTTTTAATAATTTGTCAAATATTTATAAAAATTATACAAAATTTCTCACGCCACTGCCAATAAATTGTTTTAAAAATGCTATAATAATATAAAGGAGTGATTAAAATGATTATAACAACAATTGTATTATTCTTATATGTAATAAATGCAATAGGATTGTGGAAAATGTTTGAAAAAGCTGGAATATTTGGATTGTGGAGTTTTGTACCATTATTAAATGTCTGGCTATTGTTCAAAATAGTTTATGGAACAGGAATCGCATCTCTTGCACTACTAATTCCAATAATAAATTTCTTTGTAATTTTGCATCTAAACTACTCTCAAGTAAGAGTATACGGACAAGAGGATTTGCTATTCAAAATAATTTCAGTATTCTTTCCTCATCTCACAAGAGTATATATTGGATGGAGTGATCTTGAATATATAGGGCCTGTTAGATCTTTAGGTTAGGAGTTAAAAATGAAACACTTTAAAAATTTCAAAATCGTTGTATTGGCATTTATATTAGCACTTTCAATATCAAAGCCAACATTTGCAAAAAAACAAATCGAAAAATCTTCAATCGAAGGTAAAAACAGATACGGAACGGCAATCCAGATATCCAAGATTTCGCATCCTAAAACCTCAAACACAGTAATAATTGTAAATTCAGAAAAAATCGCAGATTCATTATCAGTAGGAGTGTTGGCGCATAAAATAAATAGCCCTGTTCTTTTAACTGATTTTGATAAAATAAATGAATCGACACTAAAAGAAATTCAAAGACTCAAAGCGAAAAACATCTTACTTATAGGTGGAAATCAAAGTATTTCCAAATCACAAGAATCATATCTTATAAAACAAGGTTATAATGTAAAAAGAATTTCTGGAAAAGATAGAATTGATACATCATTTGAAATAACAAAAGAAATTTCTAATATCAATAAATCAAAAGAATTTGACAATGCATTTGTTGTTCACGCTACCAAATCAATCGTAGATTCAGCAAGTGTCAGTGCTGCTGCATGTCTTATGGACAGTCCGATTTTATTTATAGGTAATGATACAAAATCATTTAACGAAAAATATGCAAAATATACATTCAAAAACACTTATTTGATAGGTGGATCTACAGCAAAATTATCCAAAAATTTCCCAAATTCAAAAATAATTTACGGGAAAAACAGAAATGATACAAGCATGAAAATAGCATATACTTTCTTCAAAAATTCGAAGTCTGTATTCTTAGCGAAAAACGGAGAGCAAAGATTTTCTGAATTGATAGACTGCGTAACAGTAGCACCATTTGCAGCAAATGAAAAAAGTCCTATAATATTTGCATCAACAAAAAATAATCTAACAGAATCAGAGAAAAGTTTTTATGATAAATTAAACCCAAATAAAATAACATTAATCGGCGGTGGACTTCATCTTAAATTTGACGAAATAATCGGAAAAACTCCGCCAAAAAAAGACTACGTATTATTAAATGTTCCACAAATCAACCAAAACAAAGCAGGTTTACCAATGGGATGCGAAGCAGCATCACTACTTCAATGTCTACACTACAAAAACATAAAAACAAACACGAATATTAACCAATTTATAAAAGAAATGCCACTTGCAAAAGATAACAATCCAAATCACGGATTTGCAGGCTCTCCTTTCAATATTGATGAAAAAATTTACCAATCAATATTTCCAGAACCCCTAACAAAATGGGCAAATAGATATTCAAGAGCAGAAAATATTTCTGGAAAATCTTCAGAATATATAAGAGAAGAAATTGCAAAAGGAAATCCAGTAATATTTTTTGGCACTTATAAATTCAGAAATCCAACATTCAAAGATTATTTCTGGGGCAAAAAAGCGCTCTACAACGCACACGTAATGGTAGTTGATGGCTATGATAAAAATAGAATGCACATTGTAGACCCAGCAGAAGATAAACCTAACGGATATTGGATATCCCGCTCACTTTTCGATAGCAAATACAATATCAAAAAGTTTGCAGTAGTTGTTAGATAATTTTATAATAGACACAAAAAAAGCCACCATAAGGTGGCTTTTTTCATGATTTTATCTTCCTAATCTTAATAAATTTTATTCGTAGTAAGTTTTGAATTGTTGTACTAATTGAGCTGCGATTACACTTGATGGTCTAATTTTAGCTAATTCTTGTTTTGCACGATCAATTGCTTTACCAACTTCTGCTCTCTTATCGCCATGTCTTCTTGCTCTTATAGCTTTGTTCATAGCTTCTTTTAAAGCTTCTATTTCAGTTTTACTTGCTCTGTAATCTTCGCTGTTTAATGCTTCGAATACTGCTTGGTCTAATCTGTCACCTAGTTGATATATTTCAGCAACTGTAGCTTGTGGTCTTAATCTTAAAGCAGTTATTTCTCTAATTTCTGCATTTAATTTGTCGATTACTGCACCAGACATATTCTTTAATTCATGGAATTTTAATGATCTAGCTTTTGCTAATTTGTGATCTAAGTCTGATCTTACATAGATGTTAGCAGTATCATTTAATCCTGCATCTGGGTAGCTTAATAATTTTTGTGATAATGCTTCGAATTGTGCCATGTAAACTTTCATATCTTCAACTGTGTGGAATGGAGATGCTGCAATAACAAATCCTCCGAAGATATATTCAGCGATTTCTGCGTGAGCTGCATCTACTTTGTATCTTAATTGAGTTGTAGCAAATCTGATTGCTCTTCCCATTCTACCTAATAATAATAATCTTTGTGGAATAGATGATAAATCATAAATATCTGCTACTCCCATTCCTACTGCTGTTTGGTCGATTTTGTCGCTAATTTCAAGAGAAGTTTCGTTGAATTTGTCAACCATTTGTTGTTCGTCTTCTCTTTTAACTTGGATTGCGTTTACTTCGTTTTGAATTGATTTGATTTGTCTTTTGTATACTTCTGCTTCATCAATTCCTAATTTTTCAGTTTCTTCTGCACCTTGAACTATTTCAAGTTTATCTTCTTGTGCATAAGATACTGCTGGTGCTACTGTTCCCAATAACATACTAGATAGTAATACTACTGATAATGCTTTTTTTAACATATTTTTCATCTCCTAATAATTAAGTTCAAATGTTTTTACTTGGTCTTTTAATTCAATTTTAACGTTGAAATCTTTAACCCATGTTCCAAATTCAAATCCGTTGTATTTAACTGATGCAACTCCATTGTTAAAGTAAACTTCTCTTACAATTGCTTTTTTTGTATTAGAAACAGTTACTTTGGCTGGTCCATTGTATTTCTTGCCATTTTTTGTTGCTTTGAATTCGATTGAGAATATTCCTGCTTTTCTTTCAGAAGGGTTGATTTCTGTTATTTGATATTCGTCTTTGTCAACTTTTTTGATTACGTTTAGTTTGAATTTATTTGTAACTCCATTTTTAGTAGTTGCAGTAATTGTTGTTGAACCTTCTGCAACTGCTTCTATCGTACCTTTTTCATTAACTTTTGCGATAGTTTCATCGTCTGATTTGTATGAGACTTCTTTTTCTAATGCATTTTCAGGGAATACAAATGTCTTTGATGCTAAATCATACGTATCTCCAACTTTTAATGTAGTAGATTTTACTGAGAAACCAATGTTTTTAACTTCATAAGAATCTTTTTGAATATATGGGTTATTGTTAACTACTCCTCCACCATTTGTATTGGTGTTAAGGTATTCTGAATTTTCTCCTGTAGCTTGTAAGAATGGAATGCCTTCTACGCTGTGACCAGGTTCTACAATGTGAAGTTCAAAGTTTGATTTTGCGTATCCGTCTTTAGATACTACTGTAATCATCACAGTTCCAGTTCTTAGTGGAATGATTGTTTTTCCAACGACTCTTGCCATGAATGCATTAGATGAGTAGATAAATACTTCTTTGTCTTTAACTTCGTTAGGTCTTACTATTGGGCTGATTGTTGTTGTTTTGTTGATTGAGATGGCTCCCATGTTGCCTTCTTTAAATTCGATTTTTTCAGCCTTCACTTTTGGACCAGTAATTTTTTCCATTGCTTCGTGAAGTTTCTTAACTTGTTCGTCTAATTCACCACATTTTACTGTGATTCTGAATTGCAAACCTACTGTTTTTGAAATTTCTTCACTCAATTCTCTTACGATAAATGAATTGCCAAATTTTGTTCTTGAAGCACGTACTTTTTTAGCTTCTCTGATTTCTCTCCAAACTGCAGCTTTTTTGTAGATAGTGGCTATATCATTTGGCCCTAAATCAGGATAAGCTAACAATTCTTGTTCCAATTGGTCAAATTTTTGGATATAATCCATAATTTGAGCTTCACTAGCAAAAGGATTAACAGCATATAATAAACCAGTTATTATATATTCTGTGATTTTAGTGTGAGCTGCTACAACTTTGTTAGATAATTCAGTAGTTGCAAATCTGATTGCTCTACCAATTCTAATCATCAATTGTACTCTTACTGGAATTGTAGATAAATCATAGATTGTGTTTTCTAATGCTCCTACAGCTTCTGCACTTCCTACTGCTTGGCGTTGTTTCATTTCAGCTACTTTGATTTCTTTGTCCAAGAAATCATGTGCTTCATAAAACTGATCCATAACTTCCTTGTACTTTTCATCAGCTGGTTCTATGTCTTCAACTGATTTTACAGCTTGTGTCAAACCTTCTTTTAATTCTGAGATTTCAAGTTTAGGTTCTTCTTGTTGTACTTCCAAAGAATCTGCGAAAACTTCACTCAAAGGTGCAACAGCTATAAAAGTCATAGCGAACACTAAAATCATTGCTAATGATTTCTTTAAATGTTTCATATTTCCCTCCTATGAACTAAATATTTTGTTTAACAATCGGCACTACCCGTTATTGATTAAAACCCGAATTTAATCGTTTCTTTGTGATTTCTAATAGTTATCGTCGCTTCGAAATCTTTTCTCCAAACTCCAAATTGTCCTCCATGGAATTTAGATTTTGCATGACCTGAGTTGAAATATATTGTTCTAGTTAATTTTCTATCTCCACTTTTTACTGTTAGTTTAGCTGGACCAGAATATCCTCTGTCACCTTCTTTTGCATCGATAAATACAGTGAATATACCAGCGTGTCTTTTAGATGGTGCAAATTTTTCAACAGTAATTTCGCCTTTTTCTTTAGGAATTACAATTATTGTAATGCTTGTTTGTAATCCTTCTTTTGTTTTTATATCTACCTTTGTTCTTCCGATTTTTTTCGCAGTAATCACAGATTTTGAATCAATATCAATAATGTCAGTGTCTGTTATTTTGAAATCAAATTTTCTAATAGCTGTTTGTGGGTAGCTTAAAATCTTAGGATTCAAATCAAATTTGTCGCCTTGTTTGATAGTAACTGATGGAACAGATACTCCTAAGCTTCTTATAACTTTAGGGTCTAGTTTTTGATCATCAATCGGTGGTTTAGGTGGTATTACTGGGATTTCTGTATTATCAGGATCTGTTTTTGGATCGTAATCATTATCCCCTGTTACCTCAATCATTTTTCTATCAGGAACTCTTATTCCTTCTGGAGCTACCAATAAATTAAATCTTTGAGTAATTTTACCATCAACAGTCTTTATTAAAATATTCGCATTTCCAACACTTACTGGATAAACTGTTCCGTCGTTTTTAACAACCGCAACATTTTTATCTAATGATTCAAAAACAACTGGATCGTTGTTGAATTTTTCTGGTTGAACTCTAGCGTGAAGTTTACCTTTTTTCTTAACACTGATGAAACCTTGGCTACCTTCTTTTACAGTTATTGATGTTGGTTCTTCAATTACCTCATTTGGATCAACTTCTGGTACCGTATCTCTTGGAAGAACTTTCCCAGTAGTTCCTATAGCTTTGATACATGCGTTTGCATTTCTAACTTCTTTTGTCAAATCAGTCCACTTTTCACCTTGTGATGAAACGTAAGATTGTCCTTCTTGAGCAGTTGCTTTTGAAGCATAGTTTGCAATTGGCATTTCAATTGGCATTGGATATTTGTATTTTGAAGCCGAAGAATTCATGTAGGCTACAATTGCGAATCTTTCACCTTTTTTTACTTTTATTTGGTTAGTGTCTAATGTGTAATATCCTGGATATTCGATAACACCGCTACCAATTTCTTCTCTATTTGCTGTCAAATCATCAGTAGATTTTAAATCTCTTACAATATACAATTTGTATTGTGTATTCATTGCAACAGTGAACAAACCTGCTTGATAAATTGTTTGATCTTCATCAGATGTAAATACATTTGCAATGTAGCCTTGCATATTGTATCCAACACTTCTTGTTGCTCCGAAATCATCGTATTGAGAAATTACTGCATTAGGATCTTTTCTTTGAGGAATGAATACTGCGTTGGATTTACCACAGAAACCATCATAATACGATACGTAATAGTATCCGCCATCCATGAAGCTTGTTCCCCAACTATTTTTTACAATCCATGCTCCATCTCCAGGAGCTTTTGTTTGGAATGAGTTTTTAGAGAAATGATCATCCCATCCTACAATTGTTCCTGCATGATCTGCTTTTCCACTTCCTGGATTGTAGTAACTTCTAGCTTCTTTCTTTTCGTAATACTTTTGAGAGCTTAAAGTTGTGTACACTCCACCGTATTCCATTATCGCTTGTTTGATAACATTTGTTTCATTTGCATTGTGAACATCTGGAAGATAAATTACTTTATCAATGTCGAATGCTCTTTTGACATTTGTTGGTGATACATTTATATAAGCGTCATAAGGGTCGTCTTTTTCTAAAATTGGACCAGTTCCTCTAGCAAGATATGATGTTGCAATATCTCTGTTACCTCCATCATTTGGACCCCAATCGAAACCATGCATGTTTCTCATATGTTTTTCACTAAAATCATATTCTGTTCCAAATAATTTTAAATAAGATTCCATAGAACCATATGTTGCAAATGTCCAGCATGAACCATTTTGTCCTTGATTTTTAACTGAAGAAACTCTGTTAGTTTTTCTCAAATCAAATTTTGATGGAATCGCTGCTCTCACTCCAGCTTTTACTGAATCGTAAGAAGTCTTCAATGGAGATATTAACAATTCGTCATCCTTGGAATTTTCTTTAAAACTATTTTCAATAGGACTTAATTCTAATTTAGAATTATTTTCTTCGTCTGCAAACGTTGGAGCAGTTACCATCATTGATGAAACCATGACTGTTCCTAGTAGCAAACTCAGAATTTTTTTAAATTTCATAGCACCCTCCTTTTGAAATATACAACTAAATTAATAGCCTTAATAAATATGCCGTAAATTCGAAAGTTATTTTTAATAGCCCTATTCATTAATTTAGAAGTTGGTATTTGTTGTTTTAATTATATCACATATTTTCGAAATGTCTATGTTTTTCATGAAATTTTACATTAATTATTAAAAATTTTACATTATTTTATACTGATTTTATCATACTACAGCGCAAAATGATTGAAATTCACAAATTTCGTTGTTTTTATGAATTTTTTCAAGATATATATTTATTCTTCCAAAAGTAGTATAATAAAGTTGTTAATTCTTATTAGTATTATCTATACTATTTTAATAGTGAATTAATATTTAAAATCATTACAAGGAGTTGAATATGAAAAGAAAAAATTTGATGCTTTTTATTGCGGTTTTTGCGTTACAATCTTTGTTTTCAACGAGTTTTGCAGAATCTCAAAACAAATTTAAATTGAACGATGATTTAACTGTAAAAAAAATCGATTTTACTGAAGCACCTCGCAATCCCGCATTTAATAGGCAGATGAATAGTCCAAAGACTACGAAAAATTACGGTTCAAATGAAGATCCTTTTTTGGTTAATACAAACTACGACTTGTTTAATCAAAAAGAAGATATTCCAAGGCAAAAAGCTTTTGGAATTCCTGCAAACTATGATTTGCGTCAGCACAACAGAGTTACTCCTGTAAAGGCACAAGGCCCGAACGGATCTTGTTGGGCATTTGCTACATATGGTTCTGCAGAATCTAATATGCTTACAAATGGTCAGTTCACAGATTTTTCTGAAAAACATTTGAGAAACACTCATGGTTTTGACTGGGGTCCTGATCAAGGTGGTACAAGAGCAGTGGCCGCAGCTTACTTAGCAAGATGGTCTGGTCCTATTTGGGAAAAAGACGATCCTTATTCTGCTTATGATTTCAGCTCACCATATAATTTACTTCCACAAAAAGAATTAAAGGAAGCTTTGTACATTCCAGATGTTAACAATAATCAAGATCGTGACAGATTAAAAAGAGCTATAATGAGATACGGTGCTTCTTACACAACTGTAAATGGCGACACAAGTTATACTAATTTTTATACTATGAGTCATTACAATCCTGGTTACGGTTGGCAAAATCACGCTGTAACCATTATTGGATGGGACGATGATTATTCAAGATACAATTTCGGACTAACTCCTCCTGGAGATGGTGCTTGGCTTGTAAAAAATAGTTGGGGTGATCGTTGGGGAAATCAAGGCGGATATTATCACGTATCCTATTATGATGCTCACATTTCCAAGGGAAACTGCATTTTTGTTTTGAAAAACAAAGATAGAAATAAATCCATCTGGTATTATGATGATTTGGGAATGACTGATAGCATCGGCTACAATCAAACTGGTTGGTTTTCTAATATTTTTGGTCCAGTAAGTAGAACTAGTCAAATCGACGAGGTTGGATTCTTCGTTCCATCAAACGGTGCCCAATACGAAATTTATCTAAATACAAATATCGGTGGAAACAGTGGTTTCAACGATAAAGTTTTGGTTGCACGTGGAACTGTAGAAAACGCAGGATACACAACTGTGAAATTCAATCCACAAAAAATAAATGCGGGAGCTTATTTTGCTCCAATTGTAAAGCTAACAACTCCTGGATACAACTACCCTATTCCTATTGAATCTATGATTTACGGATATTCATCAAGAGCAAGAGCTGGATACAATCAATCATTTATTTCAAACGATGGATATAATTGGTCAGATTTGGCAAGAAACAGATCAAATGCAAATGTATGTTTAAAAGCTTTTACAAAGCCATATTCAGGTGTTAATCCAACTCCAGATCCTGAACCTGTCGATCCAACACCACAACCCGATGTTCCTGAACCTAATCAAGAAATAAGAGTAAATAAAATTGTAGTTTCTGAAGATAACATCACATTGAAACAAGGTGAAGACACTCAAATAGATGCTAAGGCTTATCCAGAAAATGCTACTAACAAAATATTGATGTGGTCATCATCTAATACTAATATTTGTTCTGTAAACAATGAAGGTATAATAAAAGCACTATACCCTGGACAATGTTATATTACTGTTAAGTCAGCGGACAATCCTAGAATTTTGCAATACATTAGAGTTAACGTAACAGAGCCAGAAAAGCCAAACATCGATGATAGTGTTGACAAGGATGTTAAGGTTCAAAGCATTATAATGTATCCTTCCTATAAAAAAGCCAAAGTAGGAGATAAGTTCAGAATTGATACTAGGATATTACCATCAAATGCAAAAAATCCTCAAATAACTTTGGAAAGTTCAGACGAAAACATCGCATCTGTAAATAATTCTATGGTGGTATGCAATAATCCTGGTAAGGTTAAAATAATTGCAAAAACAACTGATGGTTCTAACGTTTCAAACTTTGCTGTAATTTATGTAGAAGGCGACAGTCCTGAAAGCAAGAATGCTATCAACATTAAATCAAATGTTTACAGAAATTCGATATCTATCGGCAATACTAACAATGTTTCGGCTATCGTAACCAATTCAAACAAAAGAAACATTAGAAACGCTAAGGTCAAATTCACTATTAACAAACCATCTAATAAAATTATAGAAAAAGAATTGACTACAAACTACCGTGGACAATCAATACTATATTTAAAAGCGAACGAATTGGATGAAGTTGGAACTTATAACGTAAATATCTCTGCAACAGATTCGAAAGGCAATTCAAACGAGGATAATGTAAGTTTTGAAGTAAAAGATAACAGAGCAACTTTCGAAACAAAAGTTGATTTGCAAAGTGCAGAAATAAAATTAAATCAAAATGCTATGATTAGTGTAACTTGTAAGAATAATTCATTGAGAATATCAGATGCTAATGTTGTATTAAGTATCACTGATGAAAATGACAATAAACAAGAAAAAAGATTTAGAACTGATAGATACGGTAATTGTTACTATACATTCAGACCAGTATCCAAAGGAAGATACTACATTGAAGCTACAGTTTCAAAAAACGGCTACAAAAATTCTTCAGCAAATACAACGCTTATTGTAAACGACTCAGAAAACAAACCTGAAACAAAACAAACTGTAAAATTGAAATTTGAAACAGACAAAAAATCATACAATATTTCAGATACAGCTAACATTAAAATATTTGCTACAGATGAGAATGACAAGAAAATTTCTAATTTGAAATTGTCGGTAAGAATAAGAAATCAAAAAGGATTTGATAGAACAATAGAAAAGATAACCGATTCAAACGGTGTCGCAAAAATGTTGATTAAACAACCTCAAACAACATCTCCAACTGATTACACAATCGAAGCTTGGACAGTATTAAATCCAAACACATCATTTGATTTGAAGATTTCATTTGGTAGTTCAGATAAACTTGAAATTAATTCAATTTACAGTCCGTATAATTTGTACAGCAAATATAACAACAATTATGTAATTCACAATTACATTAGAAACATCAGATAAAAATAACGCCCTTTATCGTTGTGATAAAGGGCGTTTATTTTAGTTATTCAAATAATTTTTCAAGAATTCTTTAACTCTTTCGTGTTTTGGATTTGTGAACATTGTTTTTGGATCTGTGTCTTCAATGATATATCCTTCGTTCATGAAACAAACTCTTGTAGACACATCTCTTGCAAATTGCATTTCATGTGTTACAACTACCATTGTCATTCCTGTTTCTGCTAGTTTGGTCATTACTTGCAAAACGTCGTTGACCATTTCTGGATCAAGAGCAGATGTTGGTTCGTCAAACAACAATACTTCTGGATTCATACACAACGCTCTTGCAATGGCAACTCTTTGTTTTTGTCCACCTGATAACATGCTTGGTTTCTTGTGAGCATGTTCTATCATTCCTACAAGTTCCAAATATTTCTTAGCTTCTTTAACAGCCGATTCCTTGTCTCTATTCAAAACTTTGATCTGAGCGACAGTGCAATTATCCATTACACTCATATTTTCAAACAAATAAAATTGTTGAAATACCATACCTACTTTGGATCTAAATTTATTTTGATTAAACTTCGAAGAAAGTATAGATTCTCCATGATACAATATATCTCCACCTGTTGGTTTTTCTAAAAGGTTGATACATCTTAGCATAGTAGACTTTCCAGATCCTGATGATCCAATTATAGATAAAACTTCACCTTTTGATATCGTGAAGTTAATATCTTTTAAAACTTCTACTCCGTTGTAGTTTTTCTTCAAATGTTGTAATTCTATTATTTTATTTTCCATTGAACATTCCTCCAGTCGTAGCTTCCATTATATACTCTCTGTTGTTAGATTTCTTTTCAATGTACAAAAGAATTCTTGTCAATGAAAATGTCAATACGAAATAGATAACGCATGTAACTGCGTAAGTTTCAAAAATATTATATGTTGAACCTGCGATTGATTTAGATACAAAGAATAATTCAGTAACGCTAATTACGTTCAATACTGATGTATCTTTGATGTTGATTACAAATTCATTTCCTATTGATGGCAATATATTTTTAATAGCTTGTGGCAATATTACATTAATCATTGATTGTGAATGTGTCATTCCCAAAGCTTTACAAGCCTCCATTTGTCCGATATCGACAGAATTAATTCCACCACGTACAACTTCTGATAAATAAGCTCCTGTGTTGACACTTACTATAAATAGTGCCGCACTAATTGGCGCCATATCAATTCCAAGGTACAATTTTGCTCCAAAATAAATCAACATTGATTGTACCATCATTGGTGTTCCTCTGAATATTTCAACATAACAAGCTAGGATGAAATTGATAAATTTGTGAAGATAATAAGTGAATTTATCTTTGTCCTTATCTAATTTCATGTTTCTAATTACTGCAACTAATATTCCAATTAAAAATCCGATAATTGTTGAAACACTGGCAATGAACAAAGTCATCAATGCACCTTTTAAGAAAAGTGATCCATATTCGTTGAATATGTTTTTTACTTTCGATAAGAATCCTTGTGGTTGGTCTTTTTCCACATTTAATCTTACCATTTCTCGCATCAACTTATCTCTTTCTTCTGGACTGATTTTCTTCAATGCTTCGTTGATTTTTCCTGTCAAATCAGAATTTTTCTTCACACCAATAGCAATTGATGTATCTTCAGCTGAAGTTTCAAATCCTTTACCTTTTTCAAATTCAATGTATGAAAGTTCTGCATTAGATGCTTCTGCACTCAATGCTTGTGGTTTTTCAGAAACATATCCGTCTATTTTTTCTGCCAAAACTGCTGAAAGCATTGATGGGAAACTTTCCATTGCAGGTAGTTTATCGCAATCTTTTATTTGATCGATTACTGAATAGTGGAATGTATTTAATTGACCTGTGATTTTGAATCCCTTTAAATCATTTAATGATTTGGCGTTAATGTATTTGCTATCTTTTTTAGTTACAATTACCAAATCAGAGCTGTAATAAGTATCCGAGAAATCAATTTGCTCTTTTCTTTCTTTCGTTGGACTCATTCCCGCAATTATTGCATCAACTTTACCGCTCATAACTGCCGGTGCAAGTCCGTCCCATTCCATTTTTATTACAACTAATTTTTTGCCCAAATTATCGGCAATTTTCTTAGCTATTTGCAAATCGTATCCGTTTGCATATTCCCCCTTGCTGTTATCTATAGGATAAGCACCATTAGCATCTGTCGATTGTGACCAGTTAAATGGTGCGTAGTTTGCCTCCATTCCAATTACAAATGTATCTTTTTCTGCAAAAGATTCATTGTTTACGAAAACAAACATCATCATTAGTATCATAACTACGCTGATGAGTTTTCTTGTAAAATTTTTCATTTACTCCCCCTTTTAATATTCAATATTCATTAAATACAATCCACAAGGTTCTATAGTAATTCCTGCAGACTGCCTGTCTTTATTTTCCAAAGCATTTTTCAGCCAATCAATGCTTTTTCTTCCTCTTGCTACATCAACCATGCTTCCAACCAAAATCCTGACCATATTTCTAAGAAAACTTTCCGCCTTGAAAGTGAACACAATATCGTCGTCTATTTTTTCGATAGTAATTTCATCAATAGTTCTAACTGGATTGATATCTTCTTCCAAATCATTAACAAATGAAGTAAAATCATGTTTGCCAATGAGCATATCTCTGCATTTTAGTAACAAATCAAAATCTAAGTAGTATTTTCTGTGACCTTTATAATCATTAAACCAAGGCTCCATATAGTATTTGTTACATAAAATGTATTTATATGTCTTTGATTTGGCACTAAATCTCGCATGAAAATCCAAATCCACTTCTTCTGATTTTACTATGACAATTGAATCACTCGTGAAGTGGTTGACTCCCATTAGAAATTGATTCGCAGAAATATCTGTGTCAACAATGAAGTTACATACCTGACCTTTTGCGTGAACTCCCTTGTCAGTTCTTCCAGCACCATTGATTTTAACTGGTTGATGAACCATTTTTGTCACTGCTTTTTCTATTTCTAATTGTACGGATGGCAAATCATTAAGTTTTTGCCATCCGTAAAATTTTGAACCATCATATTGAACTGTCAGTTTTATGTTTTTCATACTATTCTACTCACGATAATTAAAACGAATAATAAAATTATAACTCCATAAGCAAAGAAATCTCGTTTTTGATACGACAATTCGTTAAGCCTTGTTCTACCTTCTCCTCCACGATAGCATCTTGCTTCCATTGCAACTGCAAGTTCTCCAGCAATTTTCAATGCATTGATAAATAGCGGAACTAAAAGTGGCACAAGATTTTTCGCTCTTTTAATTATATTTCCAGATTCAAAGTCTGCTCCTCTTGCCATTTGAGCTTTCATTATTTTGTCTGTTTCTTCAAATAATGTCGGAATAAATCTTAGAGCTATTGTCATCATCATTGCAAATTGGTGAGCAGGAAATCCAATCTTTGTAAAAGGATGTAGCATTTTTTCCATAGCATCCGTTAATTCTATCGGAGAGGTTGTCAAAGTCAATAAGCTTGTTCCTAAAACCAAAAATATCAATCTGAAAGCCATGAAAAATCCCAAATTCAATCCAGATTTTGTGACTGTGAGTATTCCCCATTTCCACACAACTTCACCTGGTGTCATCAATACATTTAGTATAAATGTCAATAAAATGATAGGTATGAGTGGTTTCACTCCTTTAAACACAAAATTTGGTTTTATTTTTGAAATTTTAATAATAGCAATTAGAAACACCAATACTGGTGCATACACCCAAAGTTTACTTATAAGAAATATAGCAATAATATAGAAAAATACAAAAGTAACTTTGACTCTTGGATCAAGCTTGTGAATTATACTATCAGATGCAAAATATTGACCAATTGTTATATCTTTTATCATGATTTTGCCTCCATAGCTTTTTTGATGCTTTCATAAGCTTGTTCTACATTTAAACAATCTGTTTTAACGTCGAATCCTTTTTCTTTCAGTCTTCTGACAACTTGTGTGGATTGTGGAATGCTAAGTCCAATTTGTTTTAGTTCTTTTTCCTTACTAAACACAACTTCTGGAGTATCATCCATGAAGATTTGACTTTTGTCGATAACAATTACTCTGTTGCAAAGTTTTGCGATATCTTCCATGCTATGACTTACTAAAATAACTGTCATATCTTCTCTTTCAAAAAGTTGTTTTATTTGATTTAAAATCATATCTCGACCCAATGGATCAAGCCCTGCAGTTGGTTCGTCCAATACCAAAAACTTAGGTTTCATCGCCAAAACCCCAGCGATTGCCACTCTTCTTTTTTGACCGCCAGATAACTCAAATGGTGATTTTTCTTTCATATGTTCTACATCTAATCCAACAGCATCGCATGCCCATTCTACACGTTCTTTGATTTCTTCATCTGTTAGCCCCAAATTTTTTGGTCCAAATTCAATGTCCTTGTAACATGTTTCTTCAAACAATTGATATTCTGGATATTGGAATACTAATCCCACATTTTTTCTGATATCTGTTTTGACTTTTGTTCTTGTTGATATGCCATCGACAATTACATCTCCACTTGTTGGTTCTAGTAATCCATTCAAGTGTTGTGCAAGAGTTGATTTACCACTACCAGTGTGTCCTATTATACCGATAAATTCTCCAAGATTAATCTCCAAATTGATATCTTTGAGAGCGACTTTTTCAAAAGGATTTGATTTGTTATAAATATGTTCTAAATTTTTGCATTCTATCTTCATACCTATCACCTAACATTCTCCCAAAGCTTCTACAAGTTCGTCAACAGTTAGGACATCACGTCTCACATTTATATTTGATTTATTTAAAAGATAACTAATTTCAGTAGGTTCTGGAACATCAAGTCCAATTTCTTTCATTTGCTCTACATTTGAGAAAACTTCCCTCGGAGTTCCTTCAAGAACCACATCTCCCTCATTAATGACAATTATTCTGTCTGCATTTACACACTCTTCCATGTAATGTGTAATATGGATTATTGTTTTGCCCATTTCTCTTAGTTTCAGAACAGTATCCAAGATATCTTTTCTTCCTTGAGGATCAAGCATTGCGGTTGGCTCGTCCATTAACAAACATTTTGGATTCATTGCAAGTATACCAGCAATAGCAATTCTTTGTTTTTGACCACCTGATAATAGTGCTGGAGAATGTCTCTTGTATTCGGTCATTCCTACAAGTTCAAGGCAATCATCTACTCTTTTGCGAAGTTCTTCTCTTGGTACTCCCAAATTTTCTGGTCCAAATGCAACATCTTCTTCAACTATTGTAGCTACCAATTGGTTATCTGGATTTTGAAATACCATTCCACACATCTCACGAATATTCCACAAATTATCGTCATCTTTTGTATTCATATTCCCAACCAAAATATCTCCTTCTGTTGGAATGAATTGAGCGTTGATAAGTTTTGCTAGCGTGGATTTTCCAGATCCGTTGTGACCCAATACGCAGATGAATTCTCCTTCTTTAATATCTATGTTTAAGTTCTTTAAAACTTTTTTTGATGAACCTTCATATTGAAAACTTAAGTTTTTTATTTCTATGATGTTTGTATCTTTTTTCATCAAAACTCCTTAATTTTAGAAAAAAGGGATGTAAATTCACATCCCTTAATTCTTAAATATTATTTATCTTCATCTTGTAATGATTCGTAATTTCCAGATATTACAGTAGATTCTTCAGATTCTTCTGCTTCTTCAGAATCATTTGACTCTTGTGCTTTTTCAGCTTCAATCATATCATCTTCAGCTTTACCGTCATAATCTACTTCAATTCTGTCATATTTTGCTATTCCTGTACCAGCAGGTATTAATTTACCAATTATTACATTTTCTTTTAAGCCTATTAAGTGATCCACTTTTCCTTTAATAGATGTTTCTGTTAATACTCTTGTAGTTTCTTGGAATGATGCTGCAGACAAGAAACTTTCAGTTGCAAGTGATGCTTTTGTGATACCCATCAAGGAATGAGTTCCTGTTGCAGGAGTTTTTCCTTCTTTGATAAGTTGTTCATTCGTCATCTTGAAATCTCTTGCATCTACTACGCTGCCTGATAAGAATCCTGAATCGCCACTTTCTTCAACTTTGATTTTGCTCATCATTTGTCTGATTATAATTTCGATGTGCTTATCATCAATGTCTACACCTTGTAGTCTGTAAACTTTTTGAACTTCTCTAATTATATAATCACGAACGCCTTCTGCTCCGTTAACTCTTAGAATATCTTGTGGATTGATTGAACCTTCTGTTAATGGTTCACCTTTTTCTACATGATCTCCCTCGTTAACTCTGATGTGAGCACCGTATGGAATTTGATAAACTTGTTCTTCTCCGTCTTCACTAGTTACGATAACATCATTTCTCTTCTTGTTTTCTTGAATTTTTACAGTACCTTCTATTTCAGTAATGTAAGCAAGTCCTTTTGGTTTACGAGCTTCAAATAACTCTTCAACTCTAGGAAGACCTGATGTGATTCCTACTCCGGCGATACCACCTGAGTGGAAAGTTCTCATTGTCAATTGAGTACCCGGTTCACCGATTGATTGTGCAGCGATAATACCAACTGCTTCACCAATGTTTACTGGCTTACCAGTAGCTAAGTTTCTTCCGTAACATTTAGCACAAACACCGTGTTTCATCTTACATCCAAGAACACTTCTTACTTTAACTTCTTTGATACCTTTTGATTCTATTCTTTCAGCAATTGCTTCATTGATCATATCATTTTTATGAACAATGATTTCTCCAGTATCCAAATCAAGAATATCTTCAAATGCATATCTACCGATAATTCTAGATTTTAAATCTTCAACTTGTCTGTTTCCGTCTTTGATTTCTTTTGCAACTATATACTCATCAGTACCACAATCATCTTCAGTTATGATAACATCTTGTGATACATCTACAAGTCTTCTTGTCAAATAACCAGAGTCTGCAGTTCTAAGAGCTGTATCTGATAGACCTTTTCTTGAACCGTGAGTTGAAATAAAGAACTCTTGTACGGAAAGACCTTCACGGAAGTTTGATGTGATAGGAATTTCGATTGTGTTACCAGCAGTATCGGACATAAGACCACGCATACCACCTAATTGTCTGATTTGGTTTTCACTACCACGGGCTCCAGAAACGGCCATGATATTCAAGTTATTGTCGGCAGGAAGATTTGTCATCAACGCTCTAGTTACATCTTTAATACATTGTTCCCAAATTTCGATAACTTTCTTGTATCTTTCTTCGTTAGTAATATCCCCTTGAAGATAGATATCTTGAACCATATCAATTCTTTGTTCTGCTTGTTCAATAATTCCCTTCTTAGAGTCAGGAATTGTAATATCTCCCATTGATATTGTCAATGCACCGATTGTGGAATACTTGTATCCCATAGACTTAATGTAGTCTAATAATTCAGCAGTTCTGATATTTCCATATCTTCTGAAAGTTAAATCAATAATTTTAGATAGCATTTTTTTATCAACTTGTAAATCAACTTCAAGTGAGTATGGATCTTCATTTCTATTTACCATTCCCAAATCTTGAGGGATTCCTTCGTTGAAAATAAATCTACCGACAGTGCTTTCTACAATTTTACTTGTTCCATCGTTATTTACACTGTTACGTCTAACTTTTACTATTGTTTGCAATGTTACATAATGCATTGCATAAGCCAACATCATTTCATCAATATCTTTGAAGATTAAGCCTTCGCCTTTTTGACCTTCTTTTCTAGTAGTCATATAGAATGAACCCAATACCATATCTTGTGAAGGAGTTGTAATTGGCTTACCATCTTTTGGTGCAAGTATGTTATTTGTACTTAACATCAAAAGTCTAGCTTCTGCTTGTGCTTCTGGTGAAAGTGGCAAATGGACTGCCATTTGGTCACCGTCAAAGTCCGCATTGTATGCAGTACATACCAATGGGTGAAGTTTGATAGCTTTTCCTTCAACTAATATTGGTTCAAATGCTTGAATACCAAGTCTGTGCAATGTCGGAGCACGGTTTAATAATACTGGATGATCGACTATAATATCTTCCAAAACATCCCACACTTTGTCGTTTTCTCTTTCTACTAATTTCTTAGCATTTTTAACGTTGTGTGAAATTTCTCTCTTAACTAATTCTCTAATTACAAATGGTTTGAACAATTCAAGAGCCATTTTCTTAGGAAGACCGCATTGATAGAATTTCAAATTTGGTCCGATAACTATTACTGAACGACCAGAATAGTCAACTCTCTTACCTAACAAGTTTTGTCTGAAACGACCAGATTTACCTTTTAACATGTCTGATAAACTCTTCAATGGTCTGTTGCCAGGTCCTGTTACAGGTTTACCACGTCTACCATTGTCAATAAGAGCATCTACTGCTTCTTGAAGCATTCTTTTTTCGTTTCTTACAATGATTTCAGGAGATCCAATGTCCAATAATCTTTTTAGACGATTGTTTCTATTGATAACTCTTCTGTATAAATCATTCAAATCACTTGTAGCAAATCTTCCACCTTCAAGTTGTACCATTGGTCTGATATCTGGTGGAATTACTGGAATTACATCCATAATCATCCATGAAGGATCATTTTTTGATTCGATAAATGCTTCAACAACTTCAAGTCTTCTTAAAATTCTAACTTTCTTTTGTCCAGTTGACCCTTCAAAAGTTTCAGTTAAGTTTTTGTATTCTTCTTGTAAGTCTATTTTTTGAAGAAGTTCTTTTATTGCTTCAGCTCCCATTTTGGCTCTGAAATCAACATCTTCTTCGTACTTGTCACAATATTCTTCGTATTCTTGTTCAGTTAATAATTGTTTTTCATATAAATCAGTTTTACCTGGATCTATAACTACAAATGATGCAAAATAAAGTACTTTTTCAAGTGCTCTAGGACTCATATCCAATAACAATCCCATACGTGATGGAATTCCTTTGAAATACCAAATATGACTTACAGGAGTTGCAAGTTCAATGTGGCCCATTCTTTCACGTCTAACTTTTGATTTTGTAACTTCTACACCACATTTTTCGCATACAATGCCCTTGTATCTTATTCTTTTGTACTTACCACAATTACATTCGTAATCTTTTGTAGGTCCAAATATTTTTTCACAGAATAAACCTTCTTTTTCAGGTTTTAATGTTCTATAATTTATAGTTTCTGGTTTTTTAACTTCTCCCCAAGACCATTGTCTAATTTTGTCTGGTGAAGCCAAACCAATTTTCATAGCTTCAAAAGTATTTTTTTGTACCAAGGAGCCCTCTCCTTTCTTATAGTCTATCATCGCTGCCGAATTCATTAGAATCATCGTCTTCTTCTATTAATTCGACTTCTTCATTGTTTTCATCAAGTAATTTAACATCCAATGATAATGATTGAAGTTCTTTAATTAAAACTTTGAATGATTCAGGAATTCCTGGTTCAGGAATATTTTCACCTTTAATAATCGCTTCATAAGTTTTAACACGACCTACAACATCATCTGATTTAACAGTTAAAATTTCTTGAAGAGTATGAGCTGCACCGTATGCCTCTAATGCCCAAACTTCCATTTCTCCAAATCTTTGTCCACCAAATTGAGCTTTACCACCCAATGGTTGTTGAGTTACAAGAGAGTATGGTCCAGTTGATCTAGCGTGGATTTTTTCTGCAACCATGTGGTGTAGTTTTAACATATACATGTATCCTACTGTTACTGGGTTGTCGAAGTATTCTCCTGTTCTACCATCTCTTAACCAAATCTTTCCTGTTTTTGGATATCCTGCTTCTTCCAAAGCATCTTCTATTTCAAGGTCGCTTGCACCATCAAATACTGGTGTAGCAACTTTCCAACCTAATTTACTAGCAGCAAGTCCCAAGTGTACTTCAAGTACTTGTCCGATGTTCATACGACTTGGTACCCCTAATGGGTTAAGAACTACTTGTACTGGTGTACCATCTGGTAAATATGGCATGTCTTCTTCTGGCATAATTCTAGAAACGACACCCTTGTTACCGTGACGACCACACATTTTGTCCCCTACCATGATTTTTCTCTTAGTAGCTACGAATACTCTAACTACCTTATTAACACCTGGTGATAATTCGTCGCCGTTTGCTCTTGAATAAGTCTTAACATCAACTACAACACCAGATTCACCATGAGGAACTCTCAATGAAGTATCTCTTACTTCTCTAGCTTTTTCGCCAAAGATTGCTCTCAATAATCTTTCTTCAGCAGATAATTCTGTTTCTCCTTTTGGAGTAACTTTTCCTACTAAAATATCTCCTGATTTTACTTCAGCACCAATTCTTATAATTCCTTCATCGTCAAGATTCTTTCTCATATCTTCCCCGATATTTGGAATATCTTTAGTGATTTCTTCGGCTCCTAATTTTGTTTCACGAGCTTCTGATTCGTGTTCTTCTATATGAACAGATGTCAATACATCATCTACAACTAATTTTTCGTTTAATAACATCGCATCTTCGTAGTTGTAACCTTCCCATGTCATGAATGCTATTAGGATGTTCTTACCTAAAGCCATTTCTCCCATATGAGTACTTGGACCGTCTGCGATTATATCATCAACATCAACCTTGTCACCTTTATTTACTATAGGTCTTTGGTTGAAAGTTGTACCTTGGTTTGCTTTTTTAAATTTACGAATAGTGTATTTGTCAACTTTTCTATCTTCATCACGAGTTATTTCAATAATATCTGAAGATACTTTAGTAACTGTACCTTTGTGTTTTGCTTTTACAACTACACCAGAGTCTTTTGCAGCCTTGTGTTCAATTCCTGTACCGATAATTGGTGCCTGAGTTGCCAACAATGGAACTGCTTGTCTTTGCATGTTTGAACCCATCAATGCACGAGTGGCATCGTCGTTTTCCAAGAAAGGAATCATAGCCGTACCTACAGATACGATTTGTTGTGGACTAACGTCCATGTAGTCGATAAGTTCTCTTGGATAAATATCATTTTCGCCGTTGATACCACGACCAGAAACTCTTTCATTTATAAATCTAGAATTTTCATCCAATGGTTCGTTCGCTTGTGCAATTATATATTTATCTTCTTCATCAGCAGTCAAATAAACAATATCTTCAGTAACTTCTCCAGTTTCTTTGTCAACACGTCTGTATGGAGTTTCTAAGAATCCATATTCATTAGTTGTAGAATAAGTTGTCATGGAAGTTATAAGACCGATATTTGGTCCTTCTGGTGTTTCTATCGGACAGATTCTACCGTAGTGAGAGTCGTGAACGTCACGCACTTCAACTCCTGCTCTATCTCTTGACAAACCACCTGGTCCCAAAGCTGACAATCTTCTCTTGTGAGTAAGTTCTGCCAATGGGTTTGTTTGTTCCATAAATTGTGACAACTGACTTGAACCAAAGAATTCTTTGATTGCAGCAGTAACTGGACGAACGTTAATTAATGATTGTGGAGTTGCCAAGTCAGGGTCTTGTGTACTCATTCTTTCTCTTACAACTCTTTCCATTCTTGATAAACCAATTCTAAATTGATTTTGCAATAATTCACCAATAGTTCTTACACGTCTGTTACCTAAGTGGTCGATATCATCAGTTGAACCAATTCCAAAGAATAAGTTGAATTCGTAGTTAATTGATGCCAAAATGTCTGAATGTATTATGTGAATTGGAGATAATTGATGAACATTTTCTTCAATCGCTCTTCTGATTGATTTTTCGTCATCATTTTCTTCCAAAATCTTTTCCATAATTGGATAATAAACTTTTTCTGACAAATTCAAATCAGATAAATCCATATCCAAACCAAAACTATCCAAATCGACAAAGTGGTTACCAATGACACGGACGCTTTGACCTTCATGTCCTACAACATCAACAACATTGATACCGGCGTTTTCGATTTCGATTGCCATTTCTTCAGTAATCAAATCTCCTGCAGTAGCCAAAATTTCTCCTGTTGATGTATCTACAACATCTTCTTTTGCTTTTTGATTAGTAATTCTATCTCTTAAAGATAATTTTTTATTGAATTTGTAACGTCCTACCTTTGCTAAGTCGTATCTTCTACTGTCGAAGAACATATTGTTAATCAAAGGTTCTGCACTTTCCAAAGATGCAGGATCTCCCGGCTTTAATTTCTTGTAAATTTCAATTAAAGCACTTTCTCTGTCTTTTGAAATTTCTTTTTCGAGAGTTTTTCTTAAAATTTCAGAATCTCCCATAGCTTCAATTATTTCATCATCAGTGTCGAATAATAAAGCTCTAAGTAATGTAGTAACAGGTAATTTTCTAGTTCTGTCGATTCTAATATTGACTACACCACTTGCATCAGTGTCCATTTCAAGCCAAGCACCTCTATTTGGAATAACTGTAGATGCAAAGTTGCTGTTACCTGATTTGTCAATTTCTTCGGCGAAGTAAACACCAGGACTTCTTACAAGTTGGCTTACAATTACCCTTTCAGCACCATTGATGATAAATGTACCACTGTCTGTCATCAAAGGGAAATCACCCATAAAAACTTCTTGTTCTTTTACTTCTTCTGTGTCGGTGTTAATTAATCTTACTTTCACTTTTAACGGGCAAGAATAGTTAGTATCTCTGTCTTTTGCTTCTTGGATTGTGTATTTTGGATTTTCTTCAAAATAATAATCCACAAATTCCAAAACAAGACTTCCCGCATAATCTTTAATAGGACTAATGTCTTCAAAAACTTCCTTGATACCTTTTTTTACAAACCAATCGAAACTGTCAGTTTGAATGCCAATAAGATTTGGAAGTCCCAAAACATTTTTGTTCCTAGAAAAGCTAACTCTGTCCGTTACTCCATACTTTTCAGTATGCATATACTTCACCCCTTATACTATCTTAAACTCCTAAATAATCTACTTTATAGCATAATTATCCATTTTTATACTGTATCTTAGAATTATATAACAACAGTTTTGTTTTGTCAATTATTTTTTCATTAAATTTCGGCTATTTTTCATGTTTAAAATAAAAAAACTCACAAAACAAAAAAATCATTTTGTGAGTTAAATTTATTTCGTAATTTTTATTATTGTTTTCAATACTCCATTAGATATTAATTTGAAATAAATATTTGAATTTTCTGCCAATTTATAAATTTCAACAGTTTCATCTAATTTAAGTTCTTTTTTATAAACAACTTCCACTTTTTTAATCGTGTCATCATCCAGATAATTTTCAATCCATTCTATATATCTCGCATTATTTGCATGAAAGTTATAATCAATGTCTGTTTTTCTTACAGTGTATTCTCCACATTTCTCATAATTACCATCCATCAATTCCACATCTTTTTCTAGCACTTCATATCCATCTTCTCTGCCATAAATCTTTCCCAGTTCATCAGTTATTCTCATTGGAAGCTTTTTTTCTGGATTTACTAGTAGCCATTTTGTTTTTGCTCTTACAATTAGTTCGCCGTTTCTAAAAACATCGTAGTTACGAAAAGCGTAGAATTTTCTAGTATAAGTGTGATAAGTTTGTATTGTCAAATCGTCAAATTTATCAGGCATATCATTTATATCAACGTCCCATTGATAAATAACCCAATTTCCATTCAAATCTTTAAGTTTTTCTTTAAGAATTTCTTCTTGTTTCATAGAACATTCCAACATATAATCAAATAATTTGTTCAATCTGATTTTTGAATTTGTCCCACAAAAAACATTCATAACTTTTGTATTCAAACTAACTTTCATATTATTCCTCTTTTAAAAAGTAGCTTTCTCCCATGATAGATTTTTTCTTTAATATATAACCATCATCGCTAAGTTTATTTAATTTACTTTCCAATTCACTAACACTTATTTTGATATTGTGTTTTTCTTCGATTATCTTACAAATTCTGAACAAGTCAAGAGTTATTGGAAATACATTGTCTTCTTTTAGCATTTTAAATAATTCCATATCCGATTCGTTTTTCTTTTGAACACTTGTTTGTAGCATTCGATACATCTCGTCAAACGGATTTTTGAATTTCGGTTGTGTAGTGTATGCAAGTCTAATTCTTGCAAACAATGTTTTTCCGATTTGAGCTTGAGAGATAAATACATCACCATTCGATAGATATGGAAGTCTTCTTATTTCTTCTGAGGACAAATCAGTTTCTTTCCTGATAACTTCAAGGTCTTTTTCAGTTGATATTCTGAAGATAAATTTTGTTGACAACTGTGCAATTGTAGTTTGTTCGATAGCAGCCATTCTTTGGGAAGCTAGTATTAGGAAAGCTCCGTATTTTCTACCTTCTTGGGCGATTTCTTTAATTATTCTTCTTGTTACAGATATTTGATCGCTACCACAGAAGTTATGAGCTTCATCAAAAACCATACAAATAATCGGAAAATATTCGCTAGTCATTGCATCTACATATCTTCTTCTTTTTCTGTAACAAGTATTCACTGCGTAAGATGCATACAAGTTTAGCATTTTTTGCGTACCTTGAATTATAACTGTTTTGCCGTCTATCAATGCTTCGAAAAGTTTTTGTGAAGTGTTCAAGAATATATCTGTGTTTAAAAGTCTGTTGAATCTTCTGATAACAGCTTGTAGTGAATCGACATTTACAAGTTGTGAAAATCTTTCATAGTATCCTGTAGTGTCTTCCTCCTTATCAGATAATGCCTTGGATATAGTTGTCAAATAATCTAAAAACGCATTGGCACTCGATTGTGTGATTGAGTCTTTGTCAAGGATAGCTTCATAAGCAGATTTCATGGATTCTGTGAGTTCTCCTTGTGTTTCTATCAAACTTATAAGCTCATATCTGTTCAAATCAGGAAAATTAATTCCCAAATCTTCCCCAACTTTTAAAACTTCAAATTTGTCAGAAAAATCAACCCCGTAATTTTCAAGCGTCCTATCTTTAAAAACCATTTGATTGTGTGGATCAAACACAATTGTTGGGACAGATTTCTTCATCAGTTCTTCAATCACTACTCTAAGCCCGTATGATTTACCAGAACCTGATCCACCAAAAATACCAATATGCGGATATTCAATCATGTTGTAATAGTTAAATAAATAGACCAGTTCTTCTTGATTGTGGATTTGTTGATTGGAATCCATTATTTTAAGCAAATTTTTGTATTCTTCAGGACAAGTATTATAAATTTCTTCTGTGTTTTTTATAATTCCAATTTCAAGCGATTTATCAATAGTCCCTGAATAAAATAAGTGTTTAATCTCATCGAATTTTGGTTTTCTAACAGTAGATCCTGCTTCTATCGCAAAGGCTGGATCGTCCATAACTCTTAATTTGTAAATGTATTTGATTCCTTCAGAAATATTGTAGCCAACTGCTTGAAGTTTTAGAATTTGTTCTTTGGTTATGTAAGAATCGGCGGTATTTGATTCCATAAACTCGTTAACACTATGTGTTTCTGTTACTTGGCATAAAATATCTCCTTGTTTCGAGTCTTCTACAATCATGTACTCGTTGATTCTTAGTCTATCGTATTTACTAGCCACGTAACATTCGATTTGATCGGTCATTCCGACAACTCTAAAATCTAAATCATTCATTATATAACTCTTTTGCTCCTTTGTGATCTAAATATCGATTGGTACATTTCAGTATCCAAGTATTTCTTCGCCAAAATTTCAGCTTGCTTATTGTCTATCCTAGTTTTCTTGTCAACTAAATCTAACAAAAACGGCACTCCTCTTGTATTTTCATCGGACATTGTAAGCACGAATGAAATTATTTCATCGAATTTACCAATATTTTGCGAAGGAATGTCGATAGCTATTACGCAAGGATCCTTGGAAGTTCTTATAAATGCTTGCTCTATATTGTACTCTTCTTTTCTCGATTTATGGTCTTCTACGACAAACCCTTCATTCATATATAATACATTGAACAACGCTTCCCTGTCGAAAAGCATACCTACATTTTTCCCATTTTCGTGAAATGTGTTCATAATAATCTTTGTGCTGATTTCTTCGACAACTCCAACTAAAATAACACCTTTCTCATCGCAAATTTTTATCAATTTATCATATGAGGCTTTTGCTTCAATGCAATATCTCATTAACGTTCCGTCCATCATAAGTAGTTTGATCTTATGATTTAACACCGCTTCAATTGCTACAGCAAGTTCTGTCTCGCACAATTTTTGTTTTGAGATTTTAAATTGGTCACGTTCTGAAAACTCATCCACCAATGGGCACAAAATATCCGCCTTAACCAAGGGCTCTTGATCAGAACCTACAAGCGCCATCGATTGAAAAAACTCCACATAGTTTGGATAATTAGCGCCGATTCGATTAACAGAGCCATCTACTACGCAAATACTTCCATCTTTCTTAAATTCTTTTAGCTTATCGATGCTAAATCTTTCATAAACTTTAATTTCTCCAATTTTTTTATTTCTAATTAAATCCCTTACTTTTTTCCTGCTTAATTTAGAGACATTTTTTCTATTTTTAAGTCTCTCATTTAAATCGGATACTTCATCCATCAAATCTTTTGAAATCATAATTCTAAGCTCTCTTTGTACACATCGTTCTTCTTCAATCCGTACATATCGCTAACAATTTTCACCGCTTGTTTCTTGGATATTCCATCGTTTATAAGTTCTGTAAGTTTTTCTTTTACATCTATTTCTTCATTTTCTTCTATAAGTTTGTCGATTACTATTACAAATTCACCTTTTACAGTTTCATTTTTCAACATTTCGATAACCTCAGGGCAAGTCCCTTTGATAACGGATTCGTGAATTTTCGTAAGTTCTCTTAAAACACAAATTTTTCTATCCCCCAAAAACTCACTTAGTTCTTCAACTGTAGCCTCAACTCTATGAACCGATTCGTAAATTATTGTAGTCATCGTTGCGTTTTTGATTTTGTCGTAGAACTTGTTTTTATCAGAATTTTTTCTAGGCACAAATCCCAAAAAAGCGAATTGCAAACTATCGAATCCACTTCTTACCAAGGCAGTTATCGCAGCACTTGCACCTGGTAGCACCTCGATATCAACATCGCGATCAATCGCCTTTTCCAATAAAATTTGTCCTGGATCACTAATAGAAGGCATTCCTGCATCGCTTACTACCGCACAATTTATATGTTCCAACAAAATTTTGTCGATAATTTCTTCTGATCTACTTTGTTCATTGTGTTTGTGATAACTCACAAGAGGCGTTTTGATATCGTAATAATTCAGTAATTTTGATGTGTTTCTTGTATCTTCACAATAAATTACATCCACGTTTTTCAAAACATCCAACGACCTCAAAGTCATATCTTTCAAGTTTCCTATCGGAGTTGGCACAACGTAAATTTTAGACTTTTGTAATTCCATATATATTCATCACTTCTTCCGTGTAGTCTTCATCATTATAAATAATCAAATTTTTCTCGAAAGTCAAGAAAGGTTTCTGATTTTTCACAAATTGTATCATCACGAGATTTGGCTTATCATCAATTCTCGATTGCACAAACCTAATTCTTTTCGCTTCCATATTGTGATTTCTTGCAATACTTAATAAATCAACCAATCTCTCGCATCTATTTATCATAAACAAAGACCTATTAGATTTAAGCTTTAACTTCGCAAATTCAAATAAATCTTCCAATTTCATTTCATTATCGTATCTTGATGTATGAAAATTAGTATTTTTATTAGAAATACCGTGACCATTTTTTTGATATGGTGGATTTACTACTATATTATCTATTGAATCATTTTTAATCTCAACATTTTTGAAATCATCATTAATGACATATGCGTTTTTCAATTTATTAATAGAAATAGTTTCTTCCAGCATATTTGCCACATCTTTTTGAATCTCAATTCCAATGCATTTTGACAAATCATACAACGCCATACATCTCAGCATGAGTATTCCTGTACCGCAACCAATATCAATAAGGTTGGTGTTCTTTTTCATTTTCGCAAAATCTGTAAGGAGGATGGAATCAATCGTAAAAGAAAATTTCTCATCATCGGCAATTATTTTTAAATCTGTTTTTGGTATAAAATGTTCTCTTTTCATATTAAAAAAATAGACCACTCAAAAATGAGTAGTCTAATTCTCCCCTAAAATTAGCAGTCTTGATGTGGAGCATCTACTGGACATACGTCAGCACAAGAACCACAATCGATACATGCATCTTGATCAATTGTATAAATGTCCCCTTCAGAAATACAATCTACTGGACATTCAGGTTTACATTGTCCGCAAGCGATACAATCGTCAGAAATTTTATAAGCCATATTGCTTTACCCCCTTGTAATTTTAGAGCGTTTTATGTATTTATGCTCTACTATCATTATTACACAATATTTAAATAAATGCAAGTGCTTAATGACATTTATGATTACAACCACCGCATTTATTAAAATCAATTAATTCATCGACATTCACTTGAACTAATTCCTCAGTTTGATCCTCTGACATGACTTTTACCTTTACAGATTCCAAAAGAGTGTTAGTTTCGGTAACAACGCCCTCTCCCATTTCAGTCGTAACTTTTTGACCAACATGTGGCATTTTCTTCAATTTGCATTCATAACCTTCTTGCTCATAATTCAAACAACACATAAGTCTTCCACAAAGTCCACTGATTTTTGAAGGATTAAGCGATAGCGATTGATCTTTTGCCATTTTGATACTAACCGGATTGAAATTTCTCATATATCTATTGCAGCAACATCTTTGACCGCAAGGGCCGATTCCTCCTGCAATCTTAGCTTGGTCTCTCACTCCAATTTGTCTCAATTCAATTCTTATTCTAAAAATTCTCGCTAATTCTTTTACTAATTCTCTAAAATCAACTCTCTCATCTGAAGTAAAATAAAAAATAATCTTATTATTATCAAATGTATATTCACAGTCAACTAATTTCATATCCAAGCCAAATTCTTTTACTTTTTCTTTGCAGACTTCGATAGATTCCTTAGCTTTCTTCTTGTTTTCCATATAAATATAATCATCTGCACTATCTGCCAATCGTATAATTGGTTTCAAATCAGACGACAATTCTTTTTCATCTATTTCAAAATTTTCTTTTACCACAACCCCATACTCAACACCACGAGCAGTCTCCACAATTACATGATCGCCCAATTTGTATTGAAGATTATTGGAATCGAAGTAATACACTTTACCAGCTTGTCTAAAACTAACACCAGTTACATCAAGCATAGTTTTCCTCCATTATATACAATAAAAGCTCCTCCATAGAAAGCTCAAAATTCGCATTAACTTTAAAATATCCCCTTACAGACTCAATCTTATCCAAAGTTTCTACAATAATTCTCTCGTTTGCCTTTGGATATTTCTTGTATAATTTCACGAAATCTTTATTTAAAGAAGACTCATCACTAGTCTTTACAAATTTCAAGAATGACGAATAAAACTCCATCAAAAAATCAAACAATACATCAGTTTCTTTTTGAAAATCAGACAAATACTCCTTCGAATATAACATCGTGAGAAGATTTTGTCCCATAGATTTATCCAAGATATCCAACATTTGAGAGTAATCAAATTCTTGATTTTCTCTCTCTTTTAGATAATTAATCACTTGACATCTTGAAATAATAGTTTTCAGAAGTTTATTCTTATTGTCCGTAAGTAATATAAAATATACAAAAGACTTCGGCTCCTCCAAGTTTTTCAAAAGAGCATTAGAAGCCTCTGTTCTCATGAAATCGGCCTGTCTTATCAACACAACCTTGTTATTAGATTCAAAAGGCTTTGTGGATACAAATTTTGCAATATCTCTGATTTTATCAATGGTTATAGAATTTTTCTCAGGTTCTATAATCAACAAATCAGATAATTTATTCCTGTCAAACTTCAATTTCAAATTAGAGTTTGTGACAAGCAAATTGTATATCAAAGCCTCAGCATCATAATTTATTTCGTTTAAATTCTCCCCATACAGTAAATATTGGTTAGAAATTTTATTATTCTTTACTTGATTTATCAAAGTTTTGTTTTTCGGTAACATTAAAACTTCTTAAAATCCTCTAAATCCATAACGAAAACATTAGCCTTTGATTCATTATCAGACTCAACATCATTTTCGTCACATACTTTTTTAATTATATCTAAAACAAATTGCTCATTTTTTACATCAGTACCAATTAACATCGTAGTGTTCCCTTTTTTCAAAAATCCACCTGTTGATGATAATTTTGTAGAAGATATTTTGTTTTCTAACAACTCTTTTGAAAGAATATGACATAAGTCATCTTCCATAATTACAACTATAAGTTTCATAAAATCACCTAAAATCTTAAATACTTATCTACTTCTAATAAAAACACAGTAGCTCCACCTACCATAACCTCTACAGGATATGATATGTAGTTCGTTCCTGGCATACTTACAGAAAGCATAGATGTTGTAGTTTCTCTTGATTTGCAATCATTTTCAATAATTTCCAAACATTTATCTACATTTTCATCTTCAGTACCAATCAATAAAGTACTGTTTCCAGTTTTCAAAAATCCGCCAGTTGAAGCCAACTTTGTAATTCTAAAACCAGCTTCAGTAAGGTCTGCATTTAAATTATAAACATCTTGATCTTGAACAATTGCAACAACTAGTTTCATAAAACATTTCTCCTTTTTAAAACTTCTATACATTGACTAAATACATCTTCTACAGATTGAGTTGCATCAATAATTTCTATATTCTTTTCAGAATTTAAAATCTCTTTATATCCATTATATACCCTTTCATGGAAATTATTACCCTCTTTTTCTAGTCTATCTGCTGTATCCAAAGACGATTTTCTTTTCAAAGTAGTAATTGGATCAACATTGAAAAACAAAACGAAATCAGGAAAAACTCCATTTATGGCAAAATCGTTGATATTTCTAACATTTTCAATTCCCAAGCCTCTTCCTACTCCTTGATAAGCAAGAGAGGAAATAAGAAATCTATCGCACAAAACAATTTTGTTTTCGTTTAATGCAGGAAGAATTGTTTCTTCAACATGTTGCGCTCTAGAAGCTGCATATAACAAAGCTTCTGTTCTATAACCCATTTTGATATTTTCAGTATCAAGTATCAAATTTCTGATCTTTTCTGCAATAGGACTTCCGCCAGGTTCTCTAGTTTTGATAACATCATAATTATTTTCAATTAAATAGTCGTAAACTTTTTGAATTATAGTTGATTTCCCACTGCCATCCGGACCTTCAAAAGTAATAAACATTTTTTATCCTATAAAAAAAGCGAGTTAACTCGCTTTATTTTTTCTATCTATTATTCTGCGTCTTCTTCTTCAGTTTCACTAACTGTTGGAACATCTGCAGATACTTCTTCAACATCTTCTTCAATTACTTCTTCTTTTGGTTCAGATAATGAGCATACTGCTTCTGTTTCATCGTTAAGAACTTTAATATCAGGGTTTTTGAATACATCCAAATCTTTTACTTCGAAAGTGTCACCATATTGCATATCGATAACTGATACAGCTGCTTCGTTTGGTAAGTTCTTAGGTAAACATTCGATTTCAACTTCGTCTAATAATTGCATTAAAACTGAAGGTTGAAGTCTGATTTCGTCTCTTCCTTCTAATACAACTGGAATTGTGAAGTTTGCAACTTCTCCCATTTTGATTTCTTTAAAATCAACATGTACATAATGATTTTTGAATGGGTGTTTTTGAACATCTTTAATAATTACTGTGTGTTCTTCACCGTCAACCTTAACGTCGATTAAGCTTGAAGTACCAGCCATTAGGTGAACTTTTCTTAATTCTTTTTCATCAACTGTCACGTTGATTGGTTCAAAATCTTTTCCGTAAATAACTCCTGGAATTAATTCTTTTACTCTTAATTTTCTAACTGCATTTGAGCCAACTTTATCTCTTTTTTGCATATCTAATTTATAGTTAGTCATTTATTTTCCTCCTAAGTAATCTAAAATCTCTATTAATTATACCAAATAAGTGATTTGTTCGCAACAAATTTAATATTTTTGTTAGTATTAAAGGATAATATAATATAAAAACAGAATAGCCAATCCAGGGATTCCAAAAATTCCTGCTATTAACATATCGATTAAATTGTATGGAATATGAAGATTAAAAAAACTCAAAAATATATTTAAAATAAAAATTCCAACAAAGCCAGAAAGTGCATGCATACCTAATTTAAATGATATTTTAAAAAACAATGCCAAAATTGCAACGCTAACTAATACAATAATAATTGTAGCTAAACTCATTAATATCAACTCCTATTGTTTATATGAATAATTTTTTGGGTATAAACTTTTGTGAATGAAAATATAAGGAGGTCTATAACATGGACAAAAGACAAGAAACAACATTTGCAAACAACCCTGTAACATTATTAGGAACTAAAGTAAAAGTAGGAGATAAAGCTCAAGATTTCACTTGCTTAAACGCAGAATTAAAGCCAGTAAAATTATCTGATTATGACGGAAAGAAAAAATTAATTTCTGTAGTACCATCAATCGATACTGGCGTTTGCGAATTCCAAACAAAAGAATTCAACAAAAAAGCTAGTGAATTTGACAACACAATTATATTTACAATTAGTTGTGATTTACCATTTGCACAATCAAGATTCTGTGCAGCTGAAGGAATCGACAATCTAATAGTCCTAAGCGATCACAAAGATTTGGATTTCGGTTTGAAATACGGTTTTGTTATGGAAGAATTCCGTCTTCTTAACAGAGGTATCGTAATTTTAGACGAAAACAACGAAATTAAATACGTTGAATACGTAAAAGAAAATACAAATCACCCTGATTACGACAAAGCTATAGAAGCCTTAAAATCACTTTAATAAATTATATCATACAAAAAATCGATAATACTTTCGAAAAGTATACAAAATATTAAAGATTAATAAACAAAAATCTCGTAACCGATATAACCGATTACGAGATTTTTTTATTTAAATTAGATTTTGTATTTATTCATATTTTTACCGGCAATCATAACCGTTGATAAATTGTGAAGGAGTGCCGATGAAGTATTGGTCAATATTCCCATAACTCCTAATATTATCAAAGTTGAATTGAATCCTACAATTTGTCTATAATCAGAATCAATTCTCTTTTTCATTGCTTTTGATAATTTCACAACATCAACAAGCCCTTCTAAGCTGTCTGATCCAATCGAAATATCCGAGATTTCCTTCGCAATATCTGCTCCTTGATGCATTGAAATTCCTACATCAGCGCTAGATAATGCAACAGAATCGTTAATACCATCGCCAATCATTACAACCTTATTGCCCTTTTCTTTTTCTTGCAAAATATAGTTTTGCTTATCTTCAGGTAAAACTTGTGATTGATAATAATCCAAATCCAATTGTGAAGCAACACTGTGAGCAGAATTTTCTGCATCGCCAGTTAACATCGTGATGTTTGTAAACGACAAATCTCTCAATGATTTTACAACGTCACAAGCTTCATCTCTTAGAGGATCTTCAATACAAATTACAGCGATTAATCTTCCGGCAAATGCCAAGTACAATAGCGAATAATCTTCTTTTAATTTATCTATAATTTGTTTTGTTTCATCATTAATTTTTATTCCCTCATCATCAAGAATGAAATGTTCAGATCCAATCAAGGCATCCTTGTCAACAATCTTAGTTCTGATTCCATGAGCAACAATGTACTCTGGTTTAGAGTGCATTTCTTCGTGCTTCAAATTTTTAAGCTTTGCATGTTCAACCACAGCTTTAGCAATCGAATGTGGGAAATGTTCTTCAAGACAAGCCGCTATTCTTAAACACTCATCTTCCGAAATTTTATCGAGAGCTATTACTTTTGCTACTCTTGGTTCAGATTTTGTCAACGTACCAGTTTTGTCAAACACAATCGTATTTGCTTCAGACAAGTTTTCCAAATATTTTCCGCCCTTTACAAGGATTTTTTCTTCAGATGCTTGACTAATCGCCTTCATTACGGCAATTGGAATAGTTAATTTTAATGCACATGAGAAGTCCACCATTAAGAACGACTTAGCTTTTTGAAGATTTCTTGTGAACAAATAAGTCAATGCTGCGCCTATAAATGAATACTTCACAAGACTATCAGCCGTGTTCTCAGCTTTCTTTTGAGCGAGTGACTTGTTCTTTTCACTTTCTGAAATCAAACTGATAATATGAGATAATCTTGAATCATCGTGTTTTTTCGCCGTTTCGATTAGAATAGAACCTTCTTCAATTGCAGTTCCAGCAAATACAACACTACCCGACGTTTTCTTGACAGGATTTGATTCTCCAGTGAATGAAGATTCGTTAACCATGGCAACACCCTTGATGACTTTTCCATCAACAGGAATGCTATTACCCATTTCAACTTCAACAATATCTCCAATTTCGACATCTTTAATATTTTTTATGATTTTTTCGTCATTTTCAATGACAAATACATTATCGATATTCAATGCCAAAGAATGCGCCAAGTTTTCTTGGGATTTTTTCATTGTATAATCTTCTATTTCTTCACCTAATCCCAACAAGAACATAATATTCGCAGCATCTGCAAATTGTCTTGTTGCAAGAGATACTGAAATAGCTGTTGCATCCAACAATTCAACATTTAGTTTTCTGTTGAGTAAAGATTTAATTCCATTTTTTATAAACGGATAAGCTCTAAAGAACAATGCAACTGTTCCGATTGGAGCAGGAAGCATATATTTGAAAAAGATTCTTCGATACATTGCATTTCTCAGAATATTAAACAAATCATTTTCTGATTGTGCTTGAAAATCCACATTATCTATTGATGTATTCTCAATTGTATCCATATCTAAATCAAGAATAAACTTCGCCAATTTTGAAACACAAGCCTCATCATAACTAACTGTAATAGAATTAGTAAGAAGTGAAATCTTACATGATTTCACTCCACTAACTTCTTCTATACAATATTTAAGTTTATTTAGATTTTCTTTTTTTAAATTATCCTCATAAACAAAACGGCATCTGCCCTTTATTCTGTGGGCTATTGACGCTCTCATTATTTATTTTCTTCCTCTTTTTTATCTTCAACTTTTTCTTCAGTTTTTTCTTCTTGTTCTTCAGCTACTTTTTCGATGTCTTTTTCATCGTTTTTCTTGGCTTCTTCTTTTTCTTCTCTTTCTTTTACATCTTTTGCTTCTGCAATAACATCCTCTGCAGAAACTCTAATATTTTCAACAGTTTTATCGATAGATTCTTTAACTTTTAATCCTCCAACAACTGTACTAACAGCAGCTTTTTTAGCTAGCTTTGAATTTAAAACTTTTCCACCAATAGCTCCTGCTATTATTCCTGCACCTACGCTAATTATTTTTTTGTTTATCATATTATACCTCCATAATTTTATACCTTAGAATATTTGTAAATTTTTACATAAAATTTACAATTTCTTTATATTCTATCTCACCCTAATTATACAATCTTTTTTAAAAAAATATAAGTCTTTTTTTGTTTTTTTATTATTTATTTTGCTTTTTATAAAAAAGAACTAATCTTTTTTGAGATTAGTTCTCGCTTTCAAATATTTAACTTGTTATTTTAACATATCCAAGATATATTCTTTTTCAACCATACCTACAGTAGATTTTATGATTTCTCCATCTTCAAATACTAAGATTGTAGGAATACTCATTACTTTGTATTTTCTTGAAATTTCTTGTGCTCCATCTACATTTAATTTACAAATTTTGATGTTTTCATCTTTGTTTTCTGCGTCAATTTCTTCAATTATTGGAGCTAGTCCTTGGCATGGTCCACACCAGTCTGCATAGAAATCTACTAAAATTTTGCCTTTTGATTGGATTACTTCTTCATCAAAGTTTTCATTGTTTAAATAAATCATATTTCACCTCTAATTATTGCTATCATTATTGTCACTATTTCTGTCGTTTTGATCGTTGTTTTGTCGATCATCTTCAGAATTTTTATTGTTTTTATTAGTTTTATTCTTTTCAGATTTTTCGTTATCTGAATTATCTCGATTCTTATTCGAGTTTTCATTATCTGAATTTCTGTCAGAATTTTCCTCGGAATTAGAAGATTCTTTATCTTCGTTATTTTGATCGTCGCTATTGTCCTTATTGTTGTCTAGATTAGATACATTTTCATCTGCAACTTTAAGATATTCTTCCAAAGTTAATTTTTGATCATGAAGAATTTTTGCTAAATCAATTCCGACATATCTGAACTGCCATGGTGCAAAGCTTACTCCTGTTATGTCTTTCTTTCCTTCAGGATATCTCAAAATGAAACCATATTTATAAGCATTGTCCATCAACCATTTGTATTCTTTAGATTTTGCAAAATCTAATTTGTATTTTAATGTGTAGTCTTCTCCTATCAAATCATAAGCAAGGCCTGTTTGATGTTCAGAAGTACCAGCTTTTACAAATTTTACATCTTCTACATCTTCTAACTTAGATTGTTGCTCAAATGATCTATAATCGCTAACACTTCTTAAAATTATGTTGTCTTTGTTAGCATCACTAACCATTAATGTAAATGATTTACGAGCATCTTCATCGATTCCTGGATCGTAATCAGATGGTAAAGTATAATCACTATTAACAATCAATACGCCTTTGATTACTTTGAATTGATTTTTATTTTCTATATCAGACAAATCAGATTTTAAAATGTATCCTTTTTTGCCGTTATATACAACGTATGAGAAATCACCTTGGTCTGAATAGTATTTTACATAAGAATTGTTAGGGATTTGTTCAAGCACAGTAGATACTTTTTCTGCCTTTTCATACAAATTAGTCATTTTGTTTGTCTTTGAGAACTTAACTAAAGACTGAACAACAGGTTGTGGTTTAACTGGAGTTTGATTAGTAATTGATGTTTGAGTTTTTTGTTTGGCGCTATTTTTGTTTGCCACCTTCTTAATTGCAAAAACTATTAAAAATATCAAAACTATAGCTACGACTGCAGATATAATTCTTCTTCTTCTCAATTTTTTCTTTCTTGCTAATCGTTTCTGTCTAGCAATTCTTTTTCTTTCCATTTCAACCATTTCAGGAGTTAAAACTATTGTTTTTCCCATATCTTGTTCATGATTGTAACTATTTCTTTGTCGTCTCATTTCTCTACGATTTTTTTCTGCGTTTTTCTTTTTACGTCTCATTTCGCTTTCAGAAACCCTTCCGCTTGAAAAATCGTATTTTTTATTAATATCACTGTAACTTGATTTTCTTCTATTGTCAGCCATGTTCCACCTCTTTTATTGATGTTCTACATCCGGAGTATAATTTGGTACGATTTTTTGTAATTGTTCAACAATTACTAACTTAGAATTTTGTTCAGTAGTTTTCTTTAAGTCTACTAAGTCGTTAGATAATTTTTCAATATCGTGAACTACCGGTTCTTCTACAAATATCATATCATATTTTGTCTTACTTATATTATTAGCTTCAATCAAAGTTTCTTCGTAAAGTTTTTCCCCAGGTCTAAGTCCCGTAAATTCTATCTTGATGTCTTTGTCCAGTTCCAAACCTGACAATTTTATCAATTTCTTGGCCAAATCTACGATTTTTACAGGATCACCCATATCTAATACAAATATTTCTCCACCTTCTGCCATTGCCCCAGCTTGCATAACAAGTTGGCAAGCTTCAGGAATTGTCATGAAATATCTTATGATATCTTTATGAGTAACAGTAACCGGTCCACCTTCTTGAATTTGTTTTTTGAATAATGGAATAACCGAACCATTTGATCCAAGTACATTTCCAAATCTAACCGCTACATATTCTGTTTTAGAAACTTGATTTTTAGATTGTACTAATAGCTCACAAATTCTCTTAGTGCAACCCATTACAGATGTCGGATTCACAGCCTTATCTGTAGATATTAATACGAATTTCTTGACGTTATGAATATCACAACAATCAATTATATTTTTTGTTCCAAATACATTGTTCAATACTGCTGCTTGTGGTGAATGTTCCATTAAAGGAACGTGCTTGTGAGCTGCGGCATGAAATACTACATCTGGTTTGTGAATTCCAAATAAAGCATTCATTCTATCGAAGTTTCGTATTGATTCGATAATGACATCAATTGGTGCATTAGGATCATTTCTCAAAATTTCATTTTGTATATCATAAGTAGTGTTTTCGTAAATATCAAGCATTACCAATTTTTTTGGTTTGTATTTCAATATCTGTCTACAAAGCTCACTACCTATTGAACCACCTGCTCCAGTAACCATAACAACTTTATTATTCAAAAATTCATTAAGAATTTCCTTGTCCAATACTACTTGGTCACGTCCAAGTAAATCTTCGATTTGAACATCTCTCAAATCTTTCAAGTCTACCTTGGAATCTATAAATTCATAATAACCAGGCATTATTTTAACCTTAGCATTTAATTTTTCACACTCATTAAGAATTTGTTTCTTGCGATCTGAATCTATAGTTGGTATTGCAAGTATAATTTCTTCAACGTTATATTCATGTGCTTTTTTTACAATATCACTTGTATTTCCGACAACTGGAACTGATGAAATACTTTTGTTTATTTTAGTATTGTCATCGTCGATTATACACACTGGTTTTGATTTCATTTCTGGATGTTTTAACATTTCACGAACAACCAAAACACCTGCAGCACCAGCTCCGATTACCATTGAGTTAACTTGACCTTCAATTTTTGTTTCGACAGTTGATTTTTTATCAGTTTGTGTTCTAGCAAACATACGAACTACGAATATCAAAATCACTTCAAAAACAAGTGCAATCAGAAAGCTTGATCGTGGTAGTGTTGATTTTACAACAATCAAAAACAATGATGAGCCAACACTTGCAATAGCAGTGTACACTCCAGCTTTTAAGTAATCTTCAAATGTTGCATACCTCCACATTACTTTATACATTTTGAAAATAAAAAGTATCAAAATTTGTATTATTGTAACTATAGCTGCATATTTAAGATAATAACTCATGTATCTCGGCGGTACTTGTCCGTCAAATCTTAAAAGCAAACCTACAATATACGATATATTAATTATTATAGCATCCAAAATTGCCAATACTATATTTCTGTATTTATTCATTTTAACTCCTCTGACAAATATTACTTATCGTATTTATTATACCATAAACACAAAATAAAAATATTTAGAATTTGACTTTTAAAGTTTAAATTTCAACTCTCCAATTGAAATCATCTTTAATCTTACCAAATTGCAAATTAGTCAAAGTTTCATAAACATGAAGGCTAATTTTGCCTATTTTGCCATCGTTAACAACCATTTCATATTCATCATACAAAAGCTTTCCAACGGGGCTAATAACTGCTGCAGTACCTGTTCCAAATATTTCTAAAAGTTCTCCATTTTTGTAATATTTAACGATATCGTCAATTGAAATTCTTTCTTCAGAAACTTCCATTCCTTCATTTCTAAGAAGTTCGATAACGGATTTTCTAGTTATTCCCTCTAAGATACTTCCATTAATCATTGGAGTTATTACTTTATCTTTTAGCACAAAGAAAATATTCATGGCACCAACTTCTTCGATGTATTTTCTCTCAACTCCGTCTAACCATAAAACTTGTGAGTAGCCTTTTTCGTGAGCAATGTCTTGACTTTTCATACTAGCAGCATAATTTCCACCAGTTTTCGCCATACCCATTCCGCCTCTTACGGCTCTAACATAATCTTTTTCTACATAAATGCTCACAGGGCTCAAACCATTTTTATAATAAGATCCACTTGGAGATGCTATAACGATAAATTTGTATTCATTACTAACATGAACACCCAATTGTGCATCAGTTGCAATAATAAAAGGTCTGATATACAATGAACAGCCCTCATCTTCAGGTATCCAATCTCTTTCCAAGTCTACGAATTTGTACAAATATTCCAATACTTTTTCTTCATCAATTTGTGGAATACACAATCTGTCATTACTTTTATTTAATCTTTTTAAATTTTCTTGTGGCCTAAACAAATACACCTTTCCATTGTTTTTATATGCTTTCAGCCCTTCAAAAACAGTTTGTCCGTAATGAAAAACCATAGCAGATGGATCAAGACAAATATCTTGGTAAGGAACAATTCTTTCATCATGCCATCCATTTTCTTTATCGTAATCTATTATAAGCATATGATCTGTAAATATTTTACCGAACCCCAATTGTTCACTATTAGAGTATTTTTGTTTTGGCGATTTTGTTTTTTCAATTTTTAAACTCATTTTTAATCTCCTTATATGTAAAAAAAGCTACCATCAAGGTAGCTTAATTTTATCTTATTCAGCACTGTATGGTAATAGTGCAACTTGTCTAGCTTTTTTGATAGCATCAGTTATTTGTCTTTGATGTTTAGCGTTTAATCCAGTTACTCTTCTTGGTAAAATCTTACCTCTTTCACTGATATAATTTTTAAGCATGTTTACATCTTTGTAATCAATAACTTTTGTTTTATCCTTTTGGAATGGATCTATCTTTTTTCTAGGTCTAAATCTTCTTTGCATATCTTTAAAACCTCCTACTATTAGAATGGAAGTTCGTCAATATCAGTCGGAACTGCATTGTCTCCCATTCCGAAATCGTCATTACTCTTATGAATATCGTTTGAATTTTGGAAATTATTGTTTTGGAAAGAATTATTGTTGAATGATTGGTTGTTGTTGTAACCTTGGTAATTACCTGAATTTGGTTGTGAATTACTTGATTCAACAAAATCAAATTGATCGACAATTACATCAGTTGTATAAATTCTTTGTCCTTGTTGGTTTTCATAAGATCCAGTTTGAATGTGACCTGTAATTGCAATTCTATTTCCCTTGTGGAAATATTGTCCAATAACTTCTGCAGTTCTTCCAAAAGCAACGCAATTGATAAAATCCGCAGTTGGTTGATTGTTGTTTTCAGCTTCCATTCTTTTTTCTTTAGATAATCTTCTATCTACAGCAACACTAAATCTAGCGTTTGCTAATTGAGTATTCGCTGAATATCTCACTTCAGGGTCTCTTGTCAATCTACCCATCAAACTAACATTATTCAAAACATTTCCTCCTCTTAACGATTATTGTTCGTCAACTCTAACAACCATGTATCTAATGATTTGGTCAAATAATCTACATCTTCTTTCGATTTCCTTAACAAATTGTGGATCTAAATCGAAGTTTACAATATAATAGTATCCTTCTTTGATGTAGTTAATTTCATAAGCTAATTTTCTTTTTCCCCAATCGTGAACTTCTTCAAGTTTACCATTTTCGTCAATTACTTGTTGAATTCTTGAGAATACAGTGTTTCTGTCTTCTTCTGATAATTCTGGCTTAAAGATTAGCACTAATTCATATTTGTTCATATGACACCTCCTTGTGGTCTATTTGGCCCCTATCCGGAGCAAGGATTTACCTATATATATTACCATAATCTTCTAATAATTACAACAAAATATAAAAATTTTCTTGTAAAATTTTTTCTGTTAATTTTTGTATTTTAATTGCCACACTTTTTATATCTGTGATAATATATTATAAAGTTTAAAAATAAGGAGGAACCTTATGGAGAAGAAATTTATACCAGAAGTAAAATCTAATTTAAGAAATAGAATTGTACATATTCCAGAAGCAATGTACAAGGCAACTGGGATAACAGTTTTAGGAAAAAGAATCAAAACTCTTGTCTTCACAACAGACATTGCAATAATTAATAATACAAACGGTCACGCGATAATGGCGGTGTATCCTTTCACACCAACATTGGCAATCACAAATGCTATTATAATGTCTTCAAGTCTTCCAGTTTTTGCCGGAGTCGGCGGTGGAATCACATCTGGGATTAGAAGTATAAATATGGCATTACAAGCAGAAATGTTGGGAGCATACGGAGTAATAGTAAATGCACCAATGAAAAACGAGACTATTGTTCAGATGAAAAAAGTTCTAGACATTCCAATCGTAGCTACAATCGTATCTGCATATGATGATATCGAAGGAAAGATAAAATCTGGTGTGGATATATTAAATGTATCAGGCGGAAAGAAAACTGCATTTTTAGTTGAAGAAATTAGAAAAAAAGTTGGATATGAATTCCCAATAATTGCAACAGGCGGCGATAATGAACAAAACGTGATTGATACAATAAATGCTGGTGCTAATGCTTTAAGCTATACTCCTCCTACATCTGGTGAAATTTTCCATAAAGTAATGGCAAATTACAGACAAGATATGAGAGATAAGCAAGATGAGTAAAAGTATTGATACAAAAGAACTAATAAAAATTGCTTTATTTAGCGCATTAATAATAATTGGATCATATATAATAATTCCATTATTCCCAGTTCCCATATCTTTACAAAGTTTATTTGCAATAGCATCTGGATATTATTTAAGCAAAAAATACGCAAACATGTCAGTCTTGTTGTATATCCTGTTGGGTCTTATTGGGCTTCCTGTTTTTGCTGGAGGAAAAGGTGGAATGCAGGCAGTATTTTCACCAAGCTTTGGATATGTAATAGGATTTTTGGCACAAACTTTTTACGTTAGATTTAAAAATCGTAACCTATCAAAGTTAAATCTTTTTATAATGTTCATGATTTCATCACTTATTATTTATTGTTTTGGTGTGATATACATGGGATTATTTTTTAAATTATCTAACAAACAATTTGATTTGTGGAAATTAATGTTCACCGGTATGATTGTTTTCTTGCCTGGTGATATGTTAAAAGCATTGGTTTTTAGTTTCGTAACAAAAAGAATAGAAAAATACATTTAAAAAAGCCATACAAGTTTGATTATAAAATCAAATTTGTATGACTTTTTTTATTCTGTAATTTCTTTTAATTTTCCAAAAATTTTGTAATCAACATTTTTTAATTCACTGATATTTCTTGCTCCAAGCATTACCATAAGCATTTTTAGTTTATAAATCAAACTCTCCAAAAATTCCTTGGCAAATTCATAACCACCATGCATTAAATAAGATAATACTTCTCCACTCATTGCTGTCATATCCGCGCCGAGAACAAGAGCTTTTACAATATCAATTGCTGTTTTTATTCCGCCACTTGCGATTAAAAACAAATCATCAGGCTTATCTTTCATTTCTAACAAGATTTTTGCAGTAGGAATTCCCCAACAATAAAACTCAGAAAATTCCATGTCAAACCTTCTGTTGTCCTCTATTTCAGAGAAATTAGTTCCACCAAATCCTGCAATATCAATGTATCTAACACCTAAATCGTATAATTCATAGATTGTCTTCTTGCTCATACCATAACCCACTTCTTTTACGATTATTGGCACATTTACATTTTCTACGATATTTTTGATGTTGTCTTTAATTCCAGAAAATTCTCGGTCTCCCTCTTCCATAATCAATTCTTGAATTGGATTTAAATGAAGTCCAAACATATCAGCGTCTATCATTTCGATAGCTTTTTTAACTGATTCCAAGCTTTCTCTTGCAGAAAGATTTCCTATTACAATGCTTTCGTTTTTAATCAAATTTTCTCGTACAAGTTCGAAACTTTCAATCGCTTCATCTTCCACAAGAGCAATTTTTTGACTACCTACCGCCATTGGAATGTTGAATGTCTTACACAATCTAGCCAAATCTTCATTGATATCGCAGCAGGAATCTCCGCCACCAGTCATGGCATTTATCATGAAGGGATAGTCGATTTTTTTGCCGTTAAATTCCACAGACAAATCGACATCATTCAAATCAATCTCAGGTAATGATGTGTGTTCCAAATATACACAATCAAATAAGTTGTTACCTCTGTATTCTGATTTTAAATAATTTTCAATGTGTTCTTGCTTTCTTTCCACAAAAATACCTCCAAAAAACAAAACCGCTAATTATTTTGTGATTCTTCCTCATTTTCATTATTTTCGTTGTTTTCACGATTAGTGGTTTGATCATCCAGTTTGTATTCAGCAAATAACCTGTCTACAATTTCTGGTAATTGTTCTTCATCAGCCATATACCAACTAATTCCGTCATTCTTATATTCTCCTGGTAGTATATAGCTATGTATTTTGCTAGATGAAAAGTTCGGAAGTTTTGTGAGATAAGATGTCATATCTCCCAATGGAATATTTGTCTTTACATCTCTTTTGAAAATTTCAATCATTTTTGGCATTTTAGTAATATTTGCTGGACTCAATAATTGATCCAACAATGTCTTTATAAAATAATGTTGATTTTCAATTCTCGCTTCATCAGATCCACCCAATGGATGACGTGCTCTTACATATTGCAACGCTTCATCTCCGTTAAGTTTTGATTTTCCTTTTGGGATACGGATATGTCTTGATTCGACAACTATTTCAGCTGGTGAATCAACTTCAACGCCTCCCATAGCATCTACTATGTGTTCAACGCTATCGAAATCAACTTCTACATAATAATCCAAGTCAATTCCCAATAAATTTCTCAACGCTTTCAAAGATCCTTTTGCTCCTTCGTAAGCGTGTGCTGCATTTACTTTGTGGATATTGCCGTTCAATCTAATTTGGGTATCTCTCGGAACAGATAATATGTCCACGTTACCAGAATTAAAATTAACTTTGCAAACCATTATAGTATCAGATCTTTGATGATCTGTAGTGCTTACTTCTTTGTCTATTCCCAAAAGAACAAATAAAAATTCATCCGGTATATTTTGTTCAATTACGTTATTTTTTCCTAATTCATCGCCTTTAATATCAGAGCCAGTTGTTTTTAAGCTTCCAAGAAATTTACCAGCACCAAAATACACTCCCAAAAATAGTGCTAGCGAAATAAAAAAGACAATAACAGCTCTTTTCTTCATTCTATCCTCCAAATATTATCTTAATGAACAAAGCACTCGGATTAACCGGTGCTTTGTCATACACTTATTTAATTATATCAAAAACAATGAAAATTTACACTAATTTTGATTTTTTGTAAGTTTTAATTATTAATTTTCTCTTTTGCTTGTGAAAGCATAAGTTTGATTCTGTTAATTTGATTTACTTCACTTGCGCCAGGATCGTAGTCAATTGGAATGATGTTTGCTTGCGGATACAATTGTCTAATTCTTTTGATAACGCCTTTTCCTGTGATATGGTTAGGAAGGCAACCAAATGGTTGGATACATACAATGTTGTTGGCGTTGATGTGAATTAATTCAATCATTTCTGCAGTTAACAACCAGCCTTCACCGTATTGATTTCCAAGCGATACAACTTCTTGTGCATAATCTTCTAGTTCTTGTATTTTTAGTGGATGAGTAAATTTAGATTTAATTAATTGATTTCTAATGTATTTTCTATAATGTTCAATCAAATTTACACCCATATTACACATAAATCCTGTGAATTTTGATTTTGATAAGAAGTTTCCTTTGTGGTATTCATTTCTCAAACAGTAAAGTACAAAATCTGTCAAATCAGGCATTACAACTTCACAACCTTCTTTTTCTAATAAATCTTGTAAATTATTATTAGCTTGTGGAAGATATTTTACAAGAATTTCTCCAACAATACCAACTTTTGGTTTTTGGATATCCAATAATTCTATTTTTGAGAAATCTTCAATGATTTCATCGACTGTTTGTCTGAATAATTTTGAACTTGATTTCAAAACTCTCTTTTGACATTCTTCAATCCATTTTTGTTTTAGAGAATCAGTTTGTTTATCTTTTTCGTAAGCTCTAGTAAAATTTGATAATCTCATTATCAAATCTCCATACAAAACAGCAACTATCATTTTTTGTAATACTAAAGGAGAAAGATTAAATCCTTCGTTCTTTTCGATATTTTGCCAAGAAATAGCAATTACAGGAATATTTTCGTATCCCGCTTCTTTTAGTGCTTTTCTTATGAAACCAACGTAGTTACTTGCTCTGCACGCTCCACCAGTTTGACTCATTAACAAAGCTAGTTTATTAGTATCGTATCTTCCAGAATTTATAGCTTCCATCATTTGTCCAACAACTGTAATTGAAGGATAACAAGCGTCGTTGTTTACATACTTCAATCCCTCGTCTATAACTTTTGAATTAACATCTTTCAAAAATTCTACCTTATAACCACTAGCTTTGAAAAGTGCTTCCATTATTTCGAAGTGATCAGGCGCCATTTGTGGTGCGAGAATTGTGTATTCATCTTTCATTTTCTTAGTGAATTCAACTTTTTCTACATGATATGATTTTTTCACATTTGGAATGAAGTTTTTCTTTTCAAGCGCTTGTATTAATGATCTTATTCTGATTTTTACAGCTCCTAAGTTGCTTATTTCGTCGATTTTTAGTACAGTGTAAATTTTTCCTTTTGCAGACAAAATTTCATTAACTTGGTCTGTAGTTACAGCATCTATTCCACATCCAAATGAATTTAGCTGAACCATTTCCAAATCTTCACTGTTTCCGACAATTTCTGCTGCTCTGTAAAGCCTTGAGTGATATACCCATTGATCCAATACTCTCAAATCGCTATCTACATCGTCATCATAATCAATTATAGAATCTTCTGACAAAACCCCAAGTCCCAATGAAGTGATAAGTTCAGGAATTCCGTGGTTAATTTCTGAATCAACATGATATGGTCTACCAGCTAATACAATTGCTTTTTTACCCATTTCGCGAATCTTGGACAAAGCTTTCTTGCCTTCAACTTTTACATCTTTTCTGTATTTTTCAAGTTCATCCCATGCTCTATCAACACTGTTAGAAATGTCCTTGTCAGAAAGCGCAAGCTCTTTTAATTCATCGATAAGTCTTGTCTTTAATTTATTTTTATCTTGGAATGAGATAAACGGGTTGAAGAATTTTGTGTTTTTCAATCCATCAACATTATTTTTAATTACTTCTGGATAACCAGTAACAACTGGGCAGTTAATGTGATTGTTCGCCTTATCGTATTCTTGTTTTTCGAAAAATACTGAAGGATAAAATATCATATCAACATTTTTTTCTAATAAATCTTCAATGTGGCCGTGAACTAATTTTGCTGGATAACAGCATGTTTCACTTGTAATAGAGGAAATTCCTTTTTCGTAGATTTCTCTTGACGATTTAGATGACAATACAACTCTGTATCCTAAATTTGTGAAGAATGTATGCCAGAAAGGATAATTTTCGTACATATTCAACACTCTAGGGATTCCTACAGTTGCTCTCGCTTTATCTTTTGGAATGCTCTTATAACCAAATAATCTCTTGTTTTTGTAATCGTACATATTTGGAAGCTTGTCTTTTTTATCGAGACTAATTCCAGCTCCTCTTTCGCATCTATTTCCAGTTACAAATTTCTTGCCGTTTGCAAATTTGTTGATAGTCAATTTACAATGGTTCGAACAGTATTTACATTCAGCTTGTTCTTGAGTGTATTCAAATTTTTCAAGTTCATCTTCTGATAAAATCGTGGAATATCCTGTTGATTTTTCTTTTGCAATCAAAGCCATTCCCATGGCTCCCATAAGGCCTGAAATATTCGGTCTTGTTGGAATTTTGCCTGTGATTTTTTCGAACGCTCTTAAAATCGCATCCCCGTAGAATGTACCACCTTGAACTACGATATGTTCACCTAATTTTGATGGATCTCTAAGTTTGATAACTTTTTGGATTGCGTTTTTGATTACTGAATAGCATAAACCTGCTGCAATATCACTGACACTAGCGCCTTCTTTTTGCGCTTGTTTTACTTTCGAATTCATAAAAACTGTACATCTTGACCCTAAATCCACAGGATTTTCCGATTCAAGAGCTTTTTGTTGAAATTCTTGTACCGATAAATTCAAACTGTGAGCAAATGTTTCAATAAACGATCCGCAACCTGAAGAACATGCTTCATTTAATTGAATGGAGTCAATTATTCCGTCATTTACATGCATAGCTTTCATGTCTTGACCGCCAATATCCAAAACGAAATCAACATCCGGGTCAAAATATCTTGCAGCAGTCAAATGTGCGATTGTTTCTACTTCTCCAAAATCTACCGACAAAGCTTGTTTTATAAAATCTTCACCATAACCTGTGATACCACTGCTTGCGATTTTTTGATTTTCGTTTAATTTGGAATAAATTACAGATAATTGTTCCTTTACTAAATCGAGTGGATTACCTTGGTTATTTGCATAAAAATCATAAACGATGTTGCAGTCTTCATCAATTACTACAATTTTACTAGTAGTTGAACCCGCATCTATCCCCAAGTATAAGTTTCCTTCTACCTCATCAATATTTTTGAATTTTACGTTAGATTTCTTGTGATTTTCATAAAAATCTTCTTTTTCTTTCTCATTTTTAAATAACGGCTCGAGTATCAAATCATCGCTAATTTCTTGCTTTTTGTCATAAGATCTGTTTAACAAATCTTCGTATTTTATAGATTCTTCATTCATTGATGCAATGGCTGCACCCAATGCTACAAATACTTGTGCATTATCAGGACTATAGAATGTATTCACGCCATCATCTAATGTTGTGATGAATCTGTTTCTTAATTCCGATAAGAAATAAAGTGGTCCACCCAAAAATACTATGTTCCCTTCAATAGGTCTTCCACATGCAAGATTAGATATTGTTTGATTGACAACAGATTGGAATACACTCACTGCCATGTCTTCTTTTGTTGCTCCTTGATTAATCAAAGCTTGAATGTCAGTTTTTGCATATACTCCGCATCTACTTGCAATCGAAAATATTTTCTTGTAATCCTTAGCTAATTCGTTAAGACCAGATGCATCTGTTTTTAACAAAGCCGCCATTTGGTCTATGAATGCTCCAGTTCCACCAGCGCAGATGGAGTTCATTCTTTGCTCTACGTTTCCTTTTAAATAAGTTATTTTACTATCTTCTCCCCCTAGCTCAATGCATACATCGGCATTAGGAATATATTTTTTTATAGCTGTAGTTCCTGCTACAACTTCTTGTATAAATTCAATATTTAAATTATCTTCAACATACATTCCGCCACTTCCAGTGACCATGATTGTACAATCGCTGTTTTTGAACTCTGGATGTGAATCGTATGCTTGTCTAAGAACATTTTTGGTAGTTTCTTCGATGTCAGAACGGTGTCTAGTGTATTCTTGAAATAAAATTTCGTAGTTTTCGTTGATAATGACAAGTTTGACAGTCGTTGAACCTACATCTAATCCCATGTGGATTTTCATTGTGCTATTCCCTCCATATTCCTATACTAAGTTAGTATATTTCAAAAGCACAAAAACTTCAATAAATTTTTTTATGTATTATATGTTTTAATTTTACTATTTATCTCAGAAATTACTTTCAATTTATCACAAGACCATTTAGGCAGATAAAGTTTTGGCTTGTAAGCATCTCCAGTCATTCTATGCACAACAGTATCTTCATTTAAAATTTTGAAACTATCAACGACCCAATCAGTGTACTCATCCATCGTTAAAATTTTAAATTTATTTTTTTGATAATAATCGTACAACCTTGAATCTGTTTGTATATATAATGAATGAATTTTGATTCCCCAAATATCGTGTATTTGTGTTTGATACACACTTTCCAAGAAATCATCTTCAGTTTCATAAGGAAGTCCAGCGATTACATGTGATATAACTTTTATTCCATTATCCATTAGTTTTTTTGCCATATCAAAATAAACTTCATTGCTATAAGCACGATTGATTAATTCTACTGTAGACTTTTTTGTAGATTGAAGTCCCATTTCAACCCAAACATCAACCTCTTTATTGATATCACTCAAAAGTTGTATCTTCTGATCATCTAAGCAATCTCCTCTTGTTGCAATATCAAGCACAAGTACATTTTCATTTTCAATAGCATCTGAATAGATTTTTCTAAGTTCATTTACAGGCTTATAAGTATTAGTAAATGATTGAAAATACGCAATAAATTTGTCAGCTTTTTTCTTTTCAGATAATCTTTTTATTTGCAATTCGACTTGGTCTTTGATTGAATTTTTATTAAAAGTAAATTCACCAGAACCACTTTCAGAACAAAAAATACAGCCGTTAGAATTTTTTCTATTAGGACAACTAAACCCACCATCTAATGGCAACTTGTAAACTTTCGTGCCGTATGTTTTTTTCAAATAATCACTTAATCTATTTATTTTTATTTTTTTCACGAATCCTCCTGAAAAAACTTTGCATCAGTTCCACACACTCTTTTTCCATAATACTTTTTACTTCTATTTTATGATTGAGACCTTCGTAATCATTTAACGATAGCAAAGACCCGCAAGCTCCTCTTTTTTTATCAAAAGCACCGAACACAACTTTTGGTATTCTAGAATACACCAAAGCTCCAGTGCACATCACACAAGGCTCCAATGTCACATACATAGTGCAATCATCTAACCTAAAATTTCCAATAACTTGTGTTGCTTGATTGATAGCTTTTAATTCTGCATGCATTGTAGCGTTGTTATCTGTTTCCACACTATTATAGGCTTCGGCAATTATTTCGCCATTTTTTACAATAACACATCCAACTGGAACTTCGTCCATATCAAATGCAATCTTCGCTTGTTCGATAGCTTTTACCATGAATTTTTCATCATTATTTTCCATAATTTATAAAACACCTTTCCTATCCGATTATATCAAATAGTTTGCATTATTTAAATTTGAATACGTAAATCGTTTGTGATATTCTTTATATATAATGTAGTATTTAAGGAGGACTTATGTCAGAATCAAAATTTGAAGAGTTTCCATACGGAGAACTTGGAATCATAGCTATGAAAAACATTGAAGGTTTGGCAAAAGAGGTTGACGAACTTTTAATGAAAAAAAACGGTGCAACACAAAGTTATTTATTAAAAATAACAGAATCCAGATTTAGTAACGGCGAAGGAAAAGTTACAATCGATGAATCAGTTAGAGGTCGTGATATTTTAATCATATCAGACGTTGGAAATTACGGATTGAAGTACAACATGTTTGGTGAACAAACTATAATTGGTCCAGATGAACACTTCCAAGATATTAAAAGAGTAATCTCCGCAATCAATGGAAAAGCTTCTCGTATCAATGTAATGATGCCTCTTTTATATTCATCTCGTCAACACAGACGTAAATCAAGAGAATCACTTGATTGTGCAATGGCACTTCAAGAATTAGAATCCATGGGAGTAGATGGAATTTACACATTCGATGTGCATGATCCAAACGTCCAAAACGCAATCCCATTGATGACATTTGAAAACATCTATCCTACAGCAGAAATAGTTAATTATTTCCTAGAAAAAGAAAAAATAACTACTGATGAATTAGACAAAAAAGACATGATTATAATTTCACCAGATACAGGCGCAATGGATAGAGCAATTTACTATTCAAATATTTTAAAACAAGACATAGGTTTATTCTACAAAAGACGTGATTACACTAAAGTTGTAGACGGCAAGAACCCTATCATCGAACACAAATACATCGGACGTGAAGTTGATGGAAAAGATATTTTAATCGTAGATGATATGATTGCTTCTGGTGGATCTGTTATTGATATAGCAAAACAATTGAAAAAGCAAAACGCTAAGAGAATATTCTGCGCAGTAAGCTTCGCATTGTTTACTGAAGGCCCTGACAAATTTGACCAAATGTACAATGAAGGATTTATCAACGGAGTTTATTCTACAAACTTAACTTACGTACCAGAATCAATTAAAAATAAAGAATGGTTCCACGCTGTAGATATGAGTGAATTGATGAGTGAATTCATTCACCACATCAATAGAGAAGAATCCATCTCAATATTGTTAGATAAAACAAGAGGTATTAACATTTTATAAGGAGAGAATAATGAAATCATCTCATGGAGCAAATCTTTTTGAAATACAAAAAGAATACGGATTTAATATAGATGAAATCAAGGATTTCAGTTCTAATGTCAATCCTTTAGGCCCAAGCCCTAAAGCGATGACTAAGCTTGAAAAAAATCTTAATAAAGTCGGAGTTTATCCCGACCCAAATTACGATCAATTGCTATCATCTATTGAAGAATACACCAATGTATCAAGAGACAAAATCTTGCTTACATCCGGAAGCACTAATTTGATTTCATCATTTATATCCCTTATCAATCCAAAAAACGCAATAATATTCAACCCTAGTTATTCAGAATATGAAAGGGAACTTAATAAAATCAACTCCAATATAATTTCTTATGATTTGGATAAATCAAATGATTTCGCAATAGATTGTGAGAAATTAACGAGAATGATAAAAGAAAATGACGTAAGTCTTGTAATATTAACTAATCCCAACAATCCAACAGGATATGCTATTGAAAACGAAAAACTTAAAGATCTCATAAAATCAAGTAATTGCTATTTCATGATAGATGAAACTTATGTTGAGTTTTCAGATGTAGACAAGTATTCAGCAGTTAAGTTAACTCAATCATGTGATAACCTACTTGTTATACGCTCCACATCAAAATTTTTCGCAGCTGCCGGAATAAGATTGGGATACGGTATAACTGGAAACAAAAAACTTTACGATGATATAAATAAGCACACCAATTTGTGGAATATAAATATCTTCGCTGATATTCTTGGTGGCGAGATGTTCACAGACACTGATTACCACAAAAAAGTGTTCGAATTTATTAATCGTGAAAAAGAAAAAATGATATCTACTCTGAAAAAGATAGATTGCTTGAAAGTGTATCCTTCAAAATCAAATTTCGTGTTATGCGAAATATTGGATAAAAAAATGACCGCACATGATTTAAGAGAAAAACTAATTCCTTATGCTCTTATCATAAGAGACTGTGCATCATTTAATAACTTGAATGAATACTTTTTTAGATTTTGCATTTTGGATGAACAATCAAACGATAAATTGCTAAAATTGATTGAAGATATTTTAAAATAATCGCAATTTAAAAGATCTCAGATAATAAAATCTGAGATCTTTTTTTGTTTGGTTATATTACTTTTTTATCTTTTTTGTGTTCATCTGATAATAAAGTTGTCATGTTAACAAATCTTTGAATTGTATCCTCATGATCAGGATGCAAATCAACTTTTTCAACATGAATTGCACACACTTTATATTCACCAGTTCCTGTTATTGGATCGTAGTGATTTGATGTTACTTCATTAATTGGAGATTCTCTGTAGTGGAATGTCATGAAAATCATATTAGGTAGTACTTTATCAGTTACTACAACACGAGTTACAACACTTCCTCTTCTCGATGTTACTCTAATAGTATCCAAATCTTTTACGCCTAATCTTTCTGCATCCACCGGATTGATTTCTGCAAGTTCATAAGGACTTACTCCATCCAAATCTTTTGAGTATCTTGTAGTTATGTTGTAATGATATAACATTCTTCCTGTACTTAAAATCATTGGATAATCATCATCAGGCAATTCTTCTGATGGCCTGTATTCTATTTCCATCATTTGGCCTTGGCCTCTTGCAAATATTCCTTTGTGCAAGTATTTTGTACCAGGGTGAGATGTTGTAGGACATGGCCATTGCAATCCGACTTTGTCAATTCTTTCGTAAGTCATACCTCTGTAACTTGGCATAGTTACTCTCATTTCTTCAAATACATCTTCACTTGTTTCATAACCGAAGAATACATTTGGATTTATGATTTTACTTACATCACACAAAATTGACCAGTCATTTCTAGCTTGTCCCGGAGGAGCAACAGCTTTTCTAACCCTTTGAACTCTTCTTTCAGTATTTGTAAAAGTTCCGTCCTTTTCTGCATAGCAAGTTGCTGGGAATACAACATCCGCAAGCTTTGCAGTATCAGACATAAATATATCTTGAACAACTAATAAATCTAAATTATTCAAAGCTCTCTTAACGTGATTTGCGTCTGGGTCTGATAAAACAGGATCTTCACCCATTATATACATCGCCTTTAAATTTCCCTTAACTGCTTGATTAAACATTTCAGGAATTTGATATCCAAGATTTGGACTCAAAGGAGTCTTCCATACGCTTTCGAAAAATTCACGAGCTTTTGGATCAGTAACTTTTGCATAAGCAGGATATGTGTTAGGTAAAGCACCCAAATCACATGCGCCTTGTACGTTGTTTTGACCTCTGATTGGGTTAATTCCACCAGACTCAATACCAACATGGCCTGTTAACATACCTAAATTTGCTAAGCTCATTACGTTTTCTGTTCCATGAGTGTGTTCTGTAATACCAAGTGTGTAGAATATACCAGCTTTTTTAGTCTTTGCGTATAACAAAGCGGCTTCTCTTATTAATTCTTTATCCACACCTGTAACTTTTTCAGCTTCATCCAAATCGTATTTCATTACAGTTTTCTTCAAGCCTTCAAAGTTTTCAACACGAGATTCAATATAATCTTTGGCTTCTAATCCTTCTTCTATGATGACTTTCATCATAGCATTTAATAAGAATACATCAGTACCAGGATTTAACCTTAACCAAATATCTGCTTCTTCTGCCAAATCAGTTCTTCTTGGATCTACAACGATAAGTTTAGTTCCCTTTTTAACTGCTTGTTTCATCTTATTACCAATAATAGGATGAGCAACTGTAGCATTAGAACCTATGACAAATAATAATTCTGCACCCAGAATTTCTTCGATAGAGTTTGTCATGGCTCCACTTCCTAATGTAGCTGCAAGACCTGCAACTGTTGGAGCGTGTCAGGTTCTAGCGCAGTGATCGACGTTATTCGTTCCTATCGCTGCTCTCATCATTTTTTGGAATACAAAGTTATCTTCGTTTGTACATCTTGCAGAACTTAAACCAGCGATTGAATCCGGTCCAAATTCCATCTTTATATCTCTTAATTTGTTTCCAACATAACCTATTGCTTCATCCCAGCTACATTCAACTAATTCACCATTTTTTCTGATTAATGGAGAAGTCAATCTTTCGTCTGAATGAATCATATCTGTATGGAAACGACCTTTTATACAAAGCGAGTTTTGATTTACGTAACCATCACATGGTTCAACACCCTCAACTTTTCCATTTTTTACAACTAAGTTGAATTGACATCCTGTTCCACAGAATGGACAAGTTGTCTTAACTTTTTCAACTTCCCAAGGTCTAGTGTTTTTTAATTGTTTGTTAACTAATGCCCCTGTTGGACATACGCTTATACATTGTCCACACATACGGCAGTTTTCTTTAGATAAAGGAAGATCGAAAGCTGTAGAAATATAAGAATCAAATCCTCTATTTTTAAAATCTATTGTATGTGTACATTGAACTTCTTCGCATACTCTGACGCATTTTCCACACAAAATACATTTATTTTGATCTCTAAAGATTAATGGATTGCTATCATCAACTTCGTGATTTTGAACTTCTATGTCATAATTACCATATTTGCCTAATACTTCAGGGTTTTTAACACCATATCTGTAGCACAAATCTTGTAATCTACAATTACCAACTTTTGAACAAGTTAAGCAATCTTTAGGGTGATTCATCATCAAAAGTTTAAGTATATTTTGTCTAGTTTTTACTAATCGATCAGTTTCTGTCTTAACTATCATTCCATCTTTGACCATAGTAGAACATGATGTTTGAAGTTTTCTTGATCCTTCAATCTCAACTAAACACATTCTACAACCGCCAAATTCGCTCAGGTATTTATCGTGGCATAATGTTGGAATATCAATTCCAACTTTATGCGCTGCTTCTAATACAGTGGTATTTTCTTCAACTTGAATATCAATACCATCAATATTTATATTTAACATATTACACCTACCAAACTTCGTTAAATCCTACATTTAAAAATATTTCTTCTAGTTCAGTTTTATGCATTTTCTCCATTTTAGATAAACCAGCAAAAATATCTTTTTCAGCTTTATCTAAACAAGAGTTTGCTATATCAGCATATAATTGCATAGCTTCTTCTTCTCTTTTGATAGCTAATTTGATAGCATCTGTAAAATTCATTTCTGTAGTCATTCTTGGTCTATCAATGTCTTGTGATAAATTATAGTCTTCGCTATCATCAATTTTAATTGTTTCTGCCTTTGTTTCTAAGAATTTTTGTAAGTAATCTTTATGTTTTAATTCTTCTTTACTAAGTCTTTCAAAAAGACTTTTTGTTTGTGGATCTTCTGCTTTTTCAGCTGCATCTTTGTAAAAAGTATATGAATCATCTTCTCTGTTTACAGCATCGTCTATAATTGATATTAATTGTTCTCTATTCATTATCTCACCTATTTATTATCTATTTTTTCTATTTTTTTCAAAATCTTATCCAAACCTAATACATTATTCCAGCTTGCTTCAACAAATTCACCGCCAATTTTTTTGTAAGGTTGTTTTGGATTATCTACGTTTAACAGTTCTGTAGTTAGTCTACCCTTTAAACAAAGTGGTCTGCCATTTTCTGGGCTTAATGCTCTTAGTGCAATATTCTTGCCGTTTTTTCTCAAAACTTCAAATTCACAACCGTATTCGCATACTTTACATTGAACTTTCTTTGTTTCTAATTCCCATTTTCTTCCTAAATTCATAGCCCTCTTATCCATCAATGCTCCTACTGGACAAGCTACTACGCATCTATTACAAGAAATACAATAAGAAGATTCAAATGTATCATTAATATCTAAATTAATTCTTGTTTCATATCCTCTATTTGAGAAGTTAAGGATTTTTCTATCATCCATGACATTGCAAGTTCTTACGCATTTACCACATAATATACACTTGCTATCATCTCTAATGATATATGGTGAAGAATCATCTACTAACTTTTCTCTTCTTGCTCCGTCATGTTCTCTGAATTTTACGCCATATTCATAAGAATATTTTTGCAATTGACATTCACCAGATTTTTGACAAGTTAAGCAATCATTCGGATGAGAATCTAACAACATTTGAAGAATTCTTTGTCTATGCTTAATTAACCTATCAGTTTTTGTATGAACAACCATGTTGTCTTTTGCCAAAGTAGAACAAGCTGTCATTAATTTTTTGCTACCTTCTATTTCTACCAAGCAAAGTCTACATGCACTCACTACATCCAAATTTTTATCGTAACATAAATTCGGAATATCAATCCCATTTTCTCTCGCTAATTCAATAATGAATTTGGGTTTATCAGTTTGAATTACCTTTCCATCAATAGTTACAGTAATCATACTATCTATCTCCTAACTACTGCGTGAACAGGACATACAGTTTCACAATTACCGCATTTTATACATTGAGACTTGTCGATAACGTGTTGTTTTTTAACCGCTCCTTCTATACAACTTACAGGGCAATTCTTAGCGCATTTTGTACATCCTATACATTTGTCTGTAATTTCGTATGATAGAAGTGCTTTACATGCATGAGCTGGACATTTCTTATCGTAAATATGAGCTTCATATTCATTTCTAAAGTATTTCAATGTAGAAATTACCGGATTTGGAGCTGTTTGTCCAAGACCACAAAGTGAAGCAGATGTAATAGTGTCACACAAATCTTCTAGCGCTTCAATATCTCCATCTTCACCTTTTCCTGAAGTTATTTTTTCTAAGATTTCAAGCATTCTCTTAGTACCTTCACGACATGGAACGCACTTACCGCAAGATTCATCTACAGTAAATTCAAGGAAGAATCTAGCAATGTCAACCATACAGTCGTCTTCATCCATTACAATCATTCCGCCAGATCCCATAATTGAACCGATTTTTCCTAATGATTCAAAATCAACCGGAGTATCTAAGAATTCTTCTGGAATACATCCACCAGATGGACCACCTGTTTGAACAGCTTTGAATTTCTTGCCGTCTTTAATTCCACCGCCGATATCAAATATGATTTCTCTTAGAGTTGATCCCATTGGAACTTCTACCAAACCAGTGTTTACAACTTTACCACCTAAAGCGAATACTTTAGTTCCTGGTGAACCTTCAGTACCAAAACTTGTAAACCAATCTGCACCTCTATACATGATTGCTGGAACGTTGGCGAATGTTTCAACGTTGTTAATGATTGTTGGTTTATCCCACAATCCTCTTTCAGCTGTTCTGAATATTTTAGTACGAGGCATACCACGTCTACCTTCGATAGATTCCATCAATGCAGTACCTTCACCGCAAACGAAAGCTCCAGAACCCAATCTCAATTCAATATCAAATGAGAAGTCTGATCCGAAAATATTATCTCCTAAAAGATTCATTTCTTTTGCTTGTTGAATTGCAATTCTCAATCTTTTAACCGCAATTGGATATTCTGCTCTTACGTAGATAAAACCTTGATTTGCACCTATAGCTCTACCGCATATAGCCATACCTTCTAATACTGAATGAGGGTCTCCTTCAAGAATTGCTCTGTCCATGAAAGCACCAGGGTCTCCTTCGTCGGCATTACAAATAACATATTTTTGACTATTTTCTACTTTATAAGCTGATTCCCATTTTCTACCTGTTGGGAAACCTGCTCCTCCACGGCCTCTTAAGCCAGACTTTTTCATTTCATCAATTATGTCTTTTTGGTCTAAATCGAAAATTGCTTTATGTAAAGCTTGATATCCATCTGCGCCAATATATTCGTTTAAAGATTCCAATTGAATTTTTTCTACGTTTCTTAAAGCTATTTTATATTGTTTATCGTAGAAATCAACTGAGTTGTATTTTAAAATCTTATCGTCTTGTTTTGCATTTTCGTAAACCACATCTTCGTCAACTTCATCATTTACAATTGATTTATCGACGATATTTTTGACATCTGATAATTTAACCCTTGTGTAGAAAATTCCTTCAGGATATACAACAACGTTAGGACCAGTTTCACAAAGTCCGATACATCCTACTGGAACTACAACCACGTTTTCAATCTTTTCTTCTTCGATATACTTATTGAACTCATCAATTAAAGATTTAGCACCTGTAGCTTCACAACCAGCTCCACCACATACAACTATTTGCTTTTCTTTTGGATTAGTATGTTCAACATATATTTTATCCTTTACGAGCTCACGCATTTTAATATTTTTTGCAAACTCATCTCTTATTTCGTTAAGTTTTTCAATATTCATAACAAATCCCCTAATAACTAATTATATTTACTAACTATAGATTCTAATTCATTGACAGCTACCTTACCGTAGACATCTCCATTGATAACAATAACTGGAGCTAATGCACACAACCCAACACATCTACAAGGCGTGATAGAAAATTTTTGATCTTCAGTAGTGCTACCTGCAGGAATCTTCAAAATCTCTTGTAATTTTTCAGAAACTCTTTGAGCACCTTTTACATAACATGCAGTTCCTTCACAAACTTGAATATCGTATTTTCCTTTTGGAATCAATGAAAATTGTGCATAAAAAGTTATAACGCCATAAATTTCTGACAAAGGAATATCCAATATTTTTGAAATTGTAGTAATAATTTCCTTTGGCAAATATCCAAATTCATCTTGTGCATGTTGCAACACCGGCATCAAAGGACCTTTAATATCCTTTTTGCTTCTTACAAATTCTCGAAATTCTTCGACTTGTTCAGCATGTTCTTTTAAGTCAAAAGTAAAACTCATTTAAATCCCCCTATAAAAAATTGTTTTCCTGTTGTTATGAAAATTATATTCCTTTATATATTTTTAATTATACCACTTATTTTAACTAAAGTAAATTAGCATTTTATTAAATATGCAAATTAATATTCATTATCATTTTAGTATTCATTATTTTTTCTCGTTTTTATAGTATACTTATTCGTTGAAGTGCATTATATATATATTTATCTTTAATATATTGTTAAAGTAATTGATATTTTTTAGCGTTATGTATTTTATCTTTATAAATTGTTTTGATATTCAAATAATTTATGAAAATAATTTCCTTATTTTTTCGTAATATAACGAAATATGATATAATATAAAATAGTAAATTAATTGGAGGTTATATGGATTTTATTATAGGTACATCTGGCCATATTGATCATGGAAAAACTACATTAATAAAAGCTTTAACCGGAAATAGCACTGATAGACTACCGGAAGAAAAAAAGAGAGGAATTTCTATCGATTTAGGTTTTAGCTATTTTGATCTTCCAAGTGGTCAACGAGCTGGAATAATTGACGTGCCAGGTCACGAAAAATTTGTAAAAAATATGATGACTGGTACTTTTGGTATGGATATGATTCTTTTATGTATCGACTGTAAAGAAGGCGTTATGCCTCAAACTGTTGAGCATTTGGATATACTTAGGTTTTTGAATAAAACTGAAGGAATTGTAGTTTTAACCAAAAGGGACTTGGCAACTGATGAAGAAACTGAAAAAACAATCGAACAAGTTAAAGAATTAGTAAAAGGAACTTTCCTTGAAAACTGTCCTATTTGTGAAGTAGATTCTATTTCAAAAAGAGGAATAGATAATTTAATTCAAATGATAGATTCTGAATCTAAAAAATTAAAGCAAAAGCATGCCGAGAGAGATTACAGAATGAATATCGACAGAAAATTTAACGTAAAAGGAATTGGAACGGTTGTTACAGGAACTTTATTGGATGGAGATATCCACAAGGGAGAATCTTTTATTTATCCAATAGAAAAAGATATCAACATTAAAAATATTCAAGTTCACAATAAGAATGTAAATGTCGCTCACCCATCACAAAGGGTTGCTTTGAATATAAATCTAAATTTGGATGAAATAGACAGAGGTTTCGTAATCGCCAAGAAAAACTCACTAAAAGCTTTCAATATGATAGATGTTAGACTTACACTATTAGAAAGTGCTTCTCCTTTAAATCACTGGGACAGAGTTAGGTTATTCCACGGTACAAAAGAAATATTCGGAAGAGTTGTTCCTCTTGATAAGCAAGTGATTCAACCGGGAACTCAAGCTCTTGTTCAGATCAGACTTGAAGAAAAAATTTATGCAAAAACATCCGATCCATTTATTTTGAGACAATTTTCACCACAAGTTACAATCGGTGGTGGTATTATAATTGATGGTTCTGTAAGAAAGCATAAATTATTTGATGAAGAAATTATCGAAAATCTTAAAATAAAAGAAGAAGGAAAAATCAAAGATATTATTTTAAATTATCTACAAGATGAGATTTTCCCTACTAAAATCGATGATTTGGTATTCTACTCTTCTGAATCAAAAGACAAAGTTTTAAAGGAATTGGACGGATTAAAACAAGAAGATAAAGTTGTAATTAGAAACGACAAAGTCTTGGAAAAAGAAGCTTACCTAAAATTATTAGGAAAATTAAAAATGTTTGTAATTTCATTCCACAAAACAAATCCTTTATTGCCTGGAATTAATAAAGAAGAACTTCTCAAAAAATTACAACTAGATGATGACAGACCTTTCTTTAATTACATGATTAAAGATTTAATCGACCAAGAAGTTTTAATGGAAGAAAGTGGTATAGTTTCCTCTACAGGTCACAAAGTTAAATTAAGTGATGAAGACGAAAAAATCAGAAAGAAAATGCTTCAAGATATTTGCCAAAATCAATTCGACAAATTATTAAAGATAGACAATGTTGTCCACAACCAAAAAGACAAGACGATTTTGGGAATTTTATTACAAAAAGATGTAGTAATTTTAAGAGATAACTTTTTGATTTCCAAGAAATGCTATGACAAATTTATTAAAACTGTCGATGATCACTTCAATAATAACAAAACATTGAATGTAAAAGAACTCAAAGACATGCTCAATATCTCCAGAAAAAGTGCAATTACTCTTTTAGAAACACTAGATATCAAAGGGTATACTAAGAGGATCGAAAACGACAGAGTTAAAGTAAAAGATTTTAAATAATAGAATAGGGCTTTGCACTGCGAAGCCTTATCTATTAAGAAATTTGTTCCAGTTTTGTGAATTAGATGTAAAATAATTTGTAAATTGCATGTATTTTTGGTATAATATTAAAGTATTTGGGAATTGATGGGTGCTGGTGTGCCCTGCGGTCTTCAAAACCGTCTCAGGTAGTTAAGAGCTGCCCGGGTAGGTTCGATTCCTACCATTTCCCGCCATACATATATAGATAGCTAAATTTAGCTATCTATTTTTTTTGGAGTACTAAAAAAGTACTAAAAAAATCAGTGAACGTTGAAATATTTCAACATTCACTGATTTTTATTTTATAAATATTTTTTCAAAGCTTCTGCTTTGTCACATTTTTCCCATGACAAATCCAAATCATTACGTCCGAAATGTCCGTAGCTTGCAACTTCTCTATAAATTGGTCTTTGTAAATCCAATTTGTCGATGATTGCTTTTGGTCTTGCATCAAAGTTTTCATTTATTGCTTGAATAATTTTTTCTTCTTCTATTTTATTTGTTCCAAATGTGTTGATGAACATACTGATTGGTTTTGCAACTCCGATTGCATAAGAGAAACCTACTTCACATTTGTCGCATAATCCAGCTGCAACGACATTTTTTGCGATGTACCTTGCAAAATATGCTGCTGATCTGTCAGTTTTTGTAGGGTCTTTCCCACTGAATGCTCCACCACCGTGATTACAGAATCCACCATAAGTATCTACGATGATTTTTCTTCCTGTAAGTCCAGCATCTCCCATTGGTCCACCGATTACGAATTTTCCTGTTGGGTTGATGAAGAATTTTGTATTTTCGTCAATCATAGATTCATCAACGATTTTCAAGATAACTTCTCTCTTAATATCTTCTTTTAATTGTTCGTAATCAACATCTGGGTCGTGTTGTGTTGAAACTACGATAGCTTCAATTCTTTTTGGAGCGTCGTTTTCATATTCAACAGTTACTTGAGTTTTTCCATCTGGTCTCAAATAATTCAAGATTTTTTCTTTTCTCACAGTTGCAAGTCTTCTCGCTAATTTGTGTGATAATTCCAAAGGTAATGGCAATCCTGATTCTGTTTCATTAGTTGCATAACCAAATACCATCCCTTGGTCACCTGCACCATATCTGTCGTATTCGTCAGATTTGTTGCCCTTGTATTCTTCAGATTCATCAACACCTTGTGCGATGTCTTTTGATTGTTCTTCTAATGAAGTTATGATTGCGCATGTTCTTGCATCAATACCATAATCTGCATTATCATATCCAATTTCAGCCAATGTTTTTCTAACGATTGATCTGATGTCTACATAACTTGTAGTAGTAATCTCTCCCATTACCATAACAAGTCCAGTTGTAGAACAAGTTTCGCAAGCAACTCTTGCATCTTTGTCTTCTTTAATAATAGCATCTAATATTGCATCAGAAATTTGGTCACAGACTTTATCTGGGTGACCTTCAGTAACTGATTCAGATGTTAAAAATATGTTTTTCATAATACCTCCATAAAAAAATCCTCACCTGAAAAGGTAAGGATGTGTAAACTTATCTTTCAGGATTTCCTGTGGGATTTAGCACCTAATTTAATAGGTTGCTGAGTTTCATAGGGCCCATTCCCTCCACTACTCTTAATAAGATAATTATCAAATTGTCGTATAATACATTACCACTAATTTTTTAATCTGTCAAGTATTTTAATCAATATTTTCCATAGCGCTCTTGCGATACATTTTTATTGTTTTTATCAATAATAAAACTATGACAATAAGCATCAATCCGAATGATATTCCTATTTCCAATAGTTTCACATCATTCAATAAAAATCTAACGGGCATCAAGGTTGCTGATGAAAATGGCACAAAAGATAATATTTTAATCAAAATATCGCTGTCTTTTCCTAACGAATTGATTATCACGATAAATAAACCAACTAATACCAAGAATATTGGAACTATTAGAAAATTAACTTCTTCCGCTCTCTTGACAGCAAGTCCTAGAATTTGGAACAAAATTAAATACAATACAAATCCAAATACCACAAACAAAAGTATAGTCAACAAGAATTTGAGACTCAAAGTATTGGTGAAAAATGTCCATATTCCTTCTGGATAGTAGTTTTTGTTGAAAAATATTCCAATTATTCCCGCAAAAATAAATATGAAATATTGGATTAATCCCAAAACTGCTGAACTCAAAAGTTTACCAAACACAAATACACTTGGTTTTGCAGATGATAAAAGCACCTCAATAGTCTTATCCTTTTTTTCTCTAGAAATATTGTTACTCATAACACTACCGTAAAACAATATCATTAAATCGAAAAGTATAACAAAAACTATTGAAAATACAAATGAATGTGACCTGTCTTTGTTCAAAACTTTTTCTGTAAAATTTATTTTTGCTTTAGAATTTTTTTCAATTATTCCAGGATCTACTCCATTGTTAATCAAACTTTTGTCGTAATTGTACTTTTCCAAAGCTCTCGTGAATCGTTCGGAATGATCGTCCATAAATTCTTTGTTTTTAATGTAAGAATTGAACTTTGTTGGAGTTTCTACTACAAATCCTATATTGTATTCACCATTTTCTACAGCTTTTTTTACATCAGATTCAGATGTAAGCACATCTTTGCTTTCAAGTCCCATTATAGTCTTCAAATATTCAACATCAATTTCACTGTTAGATGAATAGATGCAAGTGTTTTTGAATGTAAGTGCATTGATATCTACAGTTGCGTTTTTGTTTGCACCTCGATAGGCATTATTGAAAATAGATGGCATAAACCTTGGCAAGAAAGACAAAGCAAATACCAATACTGTAATCACCAGTGTAGCAATCAAATACGAATTGTGTCTTATTATGGAATTAAATTCAAAATTAAATACTCTGCTGAATTTTTTCATTATTCTCTAACACCAACCTTTGACACGAAAACATCTTGAAGACTTGGTTCATATTGACTAAAACAATTGATGTCGATTTGATTAAGCATCATAAATTCCAATATGTCTTCTTTAGTTACATTCTCAGTAAGTCTAACCAAAAGTTTGAACTCTCTGACAACAGCATCTGGATAAATCAAATTTTCTGATTCTAATAATTCTTTTAATTCCCAAATTCCCATGTTGTTTGCATTGAGTAGCATTTTCTTCTCAGCCATAGAAGATTTGATTTCATTCAAATCCCCATTCAAAATAATTCTACCTTCTTCAATAACACAAACATCTCTGCAGAATTCTTCTACATAACTCATCAAATGGCTGGAAAATATAACAATTTTTTGATTCTGTATAAATTCTCCAACAGCTAATTTTAGTTCATGGGCATTGATTGGATCAAGTCCAGAAAACGGCTCATCAAGAACCAAAATATCTGGGTCATTTAACAGAGCTGAAATAATTTGGACCTTTTGTCTCAATCCTTTTGATAAAGTGGATAATTTTCTGTTCTTGTATTTTGCCAAATCAAACCTATCCAACCAATATCTTACATTTTGAAGAGCACTTCTTCTGTCTGTTCCTTTAAGCCTTGCAAAATAATACAATTGGGTGAACACTTTTTCGTTGGAATACAATCCTCTTTCTTCTGGAAGATATCCGATATTTACTTCATTGTAGTTAATGGGAGAGCCGTTAATCAAAACTTGCCCACTATCAGCACTCAAAACATCTGTAATGATTCTCATAGTTGTAGTTTTGCCGGCTCCATTTCTACCCAAAAACCCAAAAGCACGTCCGCTTTCAACTTTAAATGAAATATCGGTTAAAACTTTGTTATCTCCAAAAGATTTGTTCACATGTTTTAACTCAAGATTCATACTATTTACCGATTATTTCTATGTTGAAACCATCTGGATCTTTCATGAAATAAAATTTTGCAACACCTTCGAGTCCACCTAATTCATCAACTTCATAACCCAAAGATTTGTGATATTCGTGTGATTTTTTCAAATCTTCAACTTCAAAAGCCATGTGGCCGTAGAAATCTCCATGAGTATAATCTGTTTTTCCGTAGTTATAAGTCAATTCGATTTCGTAATTGTGATCACATGTCATATACACAAGTGTGAATTCATCATCTGGAAAATCTTTTTTGCTAGTAACTTCCATTCCCAATGCTTTTTCATAAAATTCTATTGATTTTTCCAAATTAGTTACTCTGATACATGTGTGTAATGATTTATATTTCATGAATTTCTCCTTTATTTATTGACAATTTTTTCAAATTCTAATACTTTTTCTTTAAAAACTTCAAAAGCAGTTCTCAAAACTTCCTTATCTTTGATGTTTGCTCCAGCGTTTTTAAGTTGTACTAGAGGATAATTTTTGTTACCATCTTTCAAGAAATTCTTGTAGTTTTCCAAATCTTGTTCATTACCCGTCAAAATCTTTTGTGACAAGATTGATGATGAGCTAAGACCTGTTGCGTACTTATACACGTAGAAATTAGTGTAGAAATGAGGAATTCTTGACCATTCGTACTTAATCAAATCATCTGATACAACGCTATCTCCAAAGTATTTTTTGTTTAAGTTAAGATAAATTTCGTTGAAATCTTCTCCAGTTAATGCTTTTTCTTCTTCAACTAATTTGTGAGTTTCTCTTTCAAATTCTGCAAACATAGTTTGTCTGAAAATTGTTGATTTGAATGAGTTGATGTGATGATCTAACAAGTATAGTTTTTCATCGTCATTCTTAGCGTTTTTAATCATATAATCCAACAACAACATTTCGTTACAAGTACTTGCAACTTCTGCAACAAATATAGTGTAGCCTGCATATTTGAACTCATTATTAGCTCTTGAATAATATGAATGAATTGAATGACCCAATTCGTGAATCAAAGTGAACACAGAATCAACATCATTTGTGTAGTTTAACAAAATGTATGGATAAGAATCGTATGATCCCCAACTGTAAGCGCCTGGTTTCTTGCCATCTTTTGGATAAACATCAATCCAATTTTCTTCAAAAGCCTTCTTCATGATAGATTGATATTCTTCTCCCATTGGTTTTACAGCTTCTATAACCATTTTCTTTGCTTCTTCAAATGGGATTTCACGGTCAAAACCTTTTGTAGATGGAACATAAACATCGTACATGTGGTGCTCATCTAATCCTAACAATTTTGTTCTTGCCTTATAGTATTTGTACATGTATGGCAAGTATTCGTGCACAATGTCAATTAAATTATCGTACACAACTTCTTCAACATCGTCGTTGAATAATTCCATTTGTCTTGCACTATCGTATTTTTTGATTTTAGATAGTATAACCAAATTTTTGATATTTGCATACAAAGTGGATCCAAATGTATTGTTGTACTTCGCTAATTCATCGTAATATTTTTCAAAAACTTCTTTTCTTTGTTCACGTGGAAGCTTAGATAATAATGGAACAAAATTAGCATTTGTAAGCTTTTCACCAATTGATTCTACATAAGGAAATTCCATATCTGTGTTTTGCAAACTGTAGAAATCATTGTGAGGGCTTGACATCGCTTCACTCATAAGTGAAATAATGTTTTCTTCTTCTGCAGATAAAGTGTGTTCCTTAAATCTCAAAATCTTCTTGAAGAATATTTCATAACTTGGATTTTCTTTGATAAGTTTATCTTGTTCATCTTCTTTTAATGATAAAACAAATGGTTCAACAAAAGAAAATCTTGATTGAAGCTTGTTGTACAATGATGACAATTCCAATTCTAATTTGACACTATCTGAAACCTTGCTGTTTTCATCCTTTTTCATTGAAGCGTAAGTGTACAAATTATCCATTACTCTGTCAGTTTCGAAAAGTAAATCCAATATTTCTATGAAGTTATCCTTTTCATTTTTCTTCAATTCATCAATTTTATTAATATTTTCGTTAACTAATTTAATATCTTTTTCGATTGCGTTCTTGTCCTTATACATCTTGGACAAATCCCAATTACACATATAATCACCTCTCTTTATATAATACCCCAAACACACATCAATCACAAACAAAAAAAGGAATTCGTTTTAGAATTCCCTAAAATTATTTTTCAGTTTTTTTCAAAATATTTTCTTTATTAAAAGCTAAAAAGAATAACCCGATTAAAGATAGTGGCCAACCCAAAATCCAAAATCCCCAAGATAAAAGAGGTTTGTCTTCAGAAATCTCAAGCAAGTATGACCTGATAGCTCCAAAAGTCAACAAAGATAACACTACATAAACATACAAAATCACATAAACAACTTTATTCAAGTTGAAATTTGTTAAATACATGATCAACAACCAGCTGATAAATAATTCCAATGCAATATACAATATTCTTAAAATATTTTCAGAAATTTTCTTTGGCTTTCTAATATCTTGCCACCAAATACATTGTGCTATGAATTTTAACATACTCTTATCTCCTCTTTATACATTGATTTATTATATCTATACTATAACAAAAAAACGGTCAGGCAAACTATCTGCCCAACCGAAAATTATTTCTTTTTCTTTTTGACCATCTTCAATCTGAAGAATTCTTCTCTTTCTTTTTCTGCTAAGATATCTTCAGTATCTTTGATGGATTTTTCGTATTTTGGAATTTGTATTTTATCCAACGCATTGGCACGTTTTTGAGTTTTTTTGATTTCCTTACCCAATTTGTACACTGCATTTTCCATTTCTGCTAATTCATAAATAGTCTCTCTGATTTTGTTGAACGCAAGAACAGCCCTATCGAATGAGGCATTAGTTCTGAAGAAACCATATTGTGCTTCGGCTTTTGATTTTGGATATACAATGTTCGGAACTTCAACTCCCATTACTGACTTATAAATTATATCGAATTCTTTTTCGTGACTAATCGAATGGGAAATTTCTTCAAGTCTATCAGTTCCAACAGTTATGGATGCTTCTGTTAAAAGCTCGTAGGCTTCGTCGAACTCTTTTTCGATGGAATCTTGAAGCGTTTGTGCTTTTTTCATAAGACCCATCATTTCTTTAATGAGTACAGTTCTTTTTTTGTCCAAAAGATTGTAACCTTTTTTGGAAAAATCCAACGTCTTTTTAGCTTTTATTAAATTCCCCTTAGTAGGAGTCATCTTATAAACTGCCATACAATCACCTGTTCATATGTTGTTTTATCATTTCTGGTGATAATCTGTCCAATTCGTTTTCTGGTAATATCTTCAATAAATCCCACGCAAGATCTAATGTTTCTTCTATTTCTCTGTTTTCATAATAATCTTGTCTTACAAATCTATTTTCAAATTCGTCTCCAAATTTCAAATATTTTTGATCAGCTTCACTCAAATCATCTGCTCCGATAATTTGTGCCAAATCTCTGACTTCTTGAACGTGAGAATAACTTGAAAATAATTGGCTACTTACATCCGGATGATCTTCTCTTGTGTATCCTTCACCAATACCATCTTTCATAAGTCTCGATAATGATGGAAGAACATTGATTGGTGGATAGATGTCTTTTTGCATCAAACTTCTTTCCAAAACAATTTGTCCTTCAGTGATATATCCTGTTAAGTCTGGAATAGGATGTGTGATGTCGTCGTTTGGCATTGTCAAAATCGGAATCAAAGTCACAGAACCTTCTGCATCTTTTATCATACCAGCTCTTTCATACAATGATGCCAAATCAGAATACAAATATCCTGGATAGCCCTTTCTGGAAGGAACTTCTTCTCTTTTTGATGAAACTTCACGAAGAGCTTCTGCATAACTTGTCAAATCAGTTATGATTACCAAAACGTGATAATTTTTTTCGAAAGCCAAGTATTCTGCTGCAGTTAGTGCCGCTCTTGGAGTAATAATTCTTTCCATTATTGAATCGTCAGCGTAATTTACAAACATACACACATTGTTCAATACACCAGATTGTCTGAAAGTATCTTCGAAAAATCTCGCTTCGTCGTGTTTTACACCAATAGCTCCGAATACAATAGCGAAGTTATCTTCGTTTGCGCCTTTGATTTTGGCTTGACGAACGATTTGTGCAGCCAATCTATTGTGACTCATTCCAGATCCAGAAAATACTGGAAGTTTTTGTCCTCTAATCAAAGTCATCAAACAGTCTATCGAACTAATTCCTGTTTGGATGAAATCCCTAGGATAAACTCTGGAAACTGGGTTGATTGCACGACCATTTACGTTGTAGCGTTTTGCAGCGTAAATATCTCCTCCATCATCGATTGGTTGACCGATTCCGTTGAATTTTCTTCCCAAAATATCTTCTGACAAAGCTATTTCAAATGGTCTTTGTGTAAATCTAACTTTAGTGTTTTGTGTACTCATTCCTGTACTGTCACCAAATACTTGAATAGTAACAGTATCGTCGTTAATATTTACAACTTTACCAACCATTGATTTATCTGATGCAGATGATTTTACTTCGACAACTTCACCAAAAGATGCTTCATTTACATTTTCAACTTCTATAATTGAACTTTCAACTTTTTTTAGTTTAATGTATTCTTTTATCATAAAATCACCTACTTTTCGTATTTGCTAATCAAATCGCTGTAAAACTCTTTGATTTCGTCATTCAAATCTTTGATTCCACTCAAATCTTCGTTAGAAATTGTGTTCTTCATGGCGATAACTTTTGAATACAAATCTGCATTTTTTACTTGAGAAATAGGAATTTGTTCTTTGATTGCCTTACGTCCTTCTTCGTATAATAATTTGATAGTTTTAAGCATTTCAACTTGCTTTTTAAGAGGAACATAAGTATCCACCTTACTAAAAGCATTTTGTTGCAAAAATCCTAACTTCATTACATTTGAAATATCCAAAATCAATCTTTGATCGTCTGGAAGAACATCTTCACCGACAAGCATTACTATTTCTTTTAATTTGTCTTCTTCGTATAATAATTTAAGCATTTGATTTCTCAAATCTACAACATCTTCACCAAGTTTAGATTCGTAATAATCCCTTAATTTTTCTACATAAGAAGAATAACTACTCATCCAGTTAATAGCTGGATAGTGTCTTGAATATGCCAAGTCCTTATCCAAACCCAAGAATACATTTACGAATCTCTTAGTATTTTCAGTAACTGGTTCACTGAAATCTCCACCAGCTGGTGAAACTGCTCCGATAATTGTAACTGATCCTTCGTTGTCGTTCAAAGTTTTCACAATTCCCGCTCTTTCGTAGAACTGTGCAATTCTAGATGGAAGATATGCAGGATAGCCTTCTTCTGCAGGCATTTCTTCAAGTCTTCCTGAAATTTCACGAAGAGCTTCTGCCCAACGAGAAGTCGAATCTGCCATGATTGCTACATCATATCCCATATCTCTGAAATATTCTGCCATTGTAATTCCAGTGTAGATACTTGCTTCTCTGGCTGCTACTGGCATGTTGGAAGTATTGGCTATCAATACAGTTCGTTCCATAAGTGGTTTCCCGTTATTAGGGTCGATAAGTTTTGGAAAATCTTCCAATACTTCTGTCATTTCATTACCACGTTCACCACAACCAATGTAAATAATAATATCTGCATCAGCGTATTTTGCTAATTGGTGTTGTGTCATTGTTTTTCCTGTACCAAATCCACCAGGAATTGCTACAGTACCACCTTTTGCAAGTGGGAAGAACACATCCAAAATTCTTTGACCAGTTTCCAATAGACGATCGACATCTAGTCTTTCCTTGGAAGGTCTTGGAATTCTGATTGGCCAGTCTTGGTACAATTTTATATCTGTTAAGTTTCCAAAATCATCTTCCACTTGCATAATAGTAGTCTCAATATTGTACTTGCCATTTTCAAGCACATTTTTTACAGTACCATTAACTCCAACTGGAATCATAATTTTGTGAACGATAGCTTCTGTTTCTGGAACTTCTGCTATTATTTGTCCTTGAGTAACTTTGTCACCATTTTTAACTTTTATAGTGACATCCCATAATTTTTCTTCATCGATGGAAATAAGTCCGATTCCTTCTGGTATGAAAGTTGAAAATTTATCTCTGATTTCTTTTAATGGTCTTTCAATTCCATCAAACATATTTTTCAATAAACCAGGTCCTAATTTTAATGAAAGTGGTTTATTAGTATGATAAATTTCATCGTCCTTTTTCAAACCTTCAGTTTCTTCGTAAACTTGGATAACTGCGATATCATCTTCAAGGCTAATAACTTCTCCGATTAATTTCTTTTCACCGATCAACACCATTTCTTTAGCTGTGAAATCTGTCATATTCCTTCCTTTGATTACAGGACCATTAATAGAAAAAATCTTACCATTATTCATTGATATCACCGCCTGTCATTAGATTATGAATATCTTCACCCATTGCATGTTTGCAATCTTCCATTTTTGACAAATAAGTGTAATCAAAATTCACTGTTTCTTCTACATCTTGAATCATAAATCCACCCAAGTAATTGTTCGGAATAGATTTGATTTCTTCGACTTTTTCTGAACTGAAATTCTTAGTTACATAATCATAATCGTTTTGTAAAACCAACAACACTACCTTGTAATCCAAACCAGCCAAGTTTTCTTCAATATTCTTGATTAATTTTTCCTTGTAAGCGTCAGTCTTCACAAAATCCAATATTTTTTTAGTAACATTATCAAACAATTTTTGTAATATATTTTCTTTTAAAACCAAAAGCTCTCTTCTGCTTTCTTGTTCAGCAGTTCTCAACTTTTCGATAGATTTTTGTTCGGCTTTTCTGGTTCTTTTTTTCAAATTCAAATTATATTCATCAATTAATTTTTGTTCGTAGTCTTTTAGCTCATTTTGATTAGAGTTTTTTACTTCAAGAAGTTTCTTTTCATAATCTTTTTTCTTATTCGCATAGATTATTTTGTTAAAAATATCTAATTTCTTTTCTAATAAAATCATTTCTACCTCTAATCTACCTTAATTCCTATAGACCCCTTGATGTATTTCATCAAGAAATCTTTATCTTCAAGTCCTTTTCTTCCGGGTATTGTTACAACCAATGGTTTCTTACCCTTGTCTTTGTGTTTTGTCACTTCATCTTTGATAGTATTGAATACCTCTTCAGTGATAATGACAACACCCAAAGTATCATCAATAGTTGCAGCCTTGAAAGCTCTTCTCATCTCTGCTTCGTTTTTTGCTACGAAACCTGTTATTCCTGCAAGGCGCATACCAAGATTTGTAACATTATCCGCACTTATAATTACGGATTTCATAATTATAATTGTTGCAAAATAAGAATTGAAATAACCAATCCGTAAATTGCAATACCTTCTGCTAATCCTACATAAATTAATGATTTACCTAATAATGATGGATCTTCACTAACAGCTCCCAATGCTGATGAACCTACAACACCTACTGCATAACCAGTACCAATTGTTGCAAGACCTGTTGATAAAGCTGCTGCCAAAAGTCCAAGACCATTAGTTGCACCAGCAGCAGATTGTGCAAATGCAGAGTTAGGCATTAAAAATACAAATGCCATCACAAGACATGGAATTATAGCAAAAAGATTAGTTCTTAATGCTTTCTTTAATTTTGTTTTTGATGAATCAGTGTTGTTGTATAACAAATAAACACCTGAACCTATAGTCAATAAAACTATTAATGCTGTTGAAATTAAAATAAAATACATATATTTATCTCCTTTAAATTCTCTTTATAGTTGGTTGGAACAAAATTCCATCACCCTTAAAATATTTACTAAATAATTCATAATATTCAAGTCTCAATGATTGAATGAATACAATCAAACCTTCAAGACCCAAAATCACGATATTTCCTACGATTATCATCGCTACATTTCCGGCGTTAGTTCCTATCATCTTACCGATAGATGTAAATGCCAAGAACAAACCAACGTGGTTGATAGCAAAAGCACCCACTCTTATGAATGATACAGTTGAAGAAAACATTGAAATCAAAGTTTCAATAATTGAAAATGAACTTTCAACATAATAACCTGTAACATCCAAACCATTGTGAAGAGGTCTTCTCTTGTACAAAAGTTGTGTCAATGGAACTTTGAAAATCATTACAAAAATCACAATCAACATACACGCCGCAATTACTCCAACAGGGACAATGTGCAATTCTAATGCAACTGTTGCAGCTAATAATAAGAATAGCAAGAATAGCATAAATCCTGCCAACCCTTCTTGTCCGAAAAGTCCTTCTTGCACATCTTTGAAAATGTAATTGTTACATAATCCAAAAATGTAAGCTATCAATAAAAGTACGATACCAAGGCCTATAGCTATTATCAAAACCTTGTTGATATTTTCAAATGGTTTCAAAAACAATGCCGGGATAATTCCTTCTAGTCCGAAGAAAGAACCGTAAAGAATTCCAAACACCATGGAACTTGCACCAATTCTTTCAAGAAGTCCGCCCATCATCTTGTCTTTGAATTTCGCTAACAAGACACCTGCTACAAACATCACAGCGCCTTGTCCCAAATCCCCAAACATAGCACCGAACAACAACATATATGTCAATCCGAAAAATACAGTTGGGTCGATTTCCTTGTAGTTTGGAGTACCATACATATTAACTAAAAGCTCAAACGGCTTAAAAAATTTGTTGTTTTTGAGTTTGGTGGGAGGAGTTAGTCCACTGTCATCTGCGTCCAAGAAATTAATGAACATATCATCGTATGCTGATAATTTTTCTTGAACAACACTCTTAGCTGATTCAGGAACCCATCCTGCCAAGTAAAAGTAGCTTTCACTTCTTGCCAGTAAACTCTTCACATCTTCTAATTGAATCAACAAATTAGCAGAAATCACCATATCAATGATTTTGCTTTTGTTATCTCTGTAAATCTCATTTAAGCTTTGATTTAATTCTGAGATTTGAGCTCCCAAGTTTTCATTTTCCAATTCAATTTTGGAAATTATTTCTTTTGGAACTTCTTTTCTGTCTTTACTAATATTGATATCAGTCCAATTCAATGATCTCAGAATCCTGTCAGTTTCAATTGACACATCCTTTGGATAAATCGCTACATAAACTTCCTTTTTGTTCTTACTTGCCAAATGAAGCACACTTGCCATGATATTATCGTAGTTTTTCTTCAACTTTAATCTATTTTCCTTAGACAAATAGCCAAAGCGATAATCGAAATACTTCATATCACACAAGCTTTCAATAGAAACATCCAAATCTTCAATCAAATACAAATCTTCTAATTCTTTTTTATTTTCATCAATTTGGTTTTCACAATCATAAATCTTGTCCACCTTAGATTTAATAGAACCGTAGAAGTCTTTGATTTCATCTTCTGTGTACTCTCTTTTTAATCTCTCATCTCTCAAATCAATTTTGAAAATATCCTTCAAATTGTCAGCAATAGAATTCAATTCCTTAACATCCCTGTTTTCAAAACCAGTAACATTATTAAACTCCATAGTTTTTTCGATATTTTCACTATTGATATTAACGATAAAAGTATTGTTTTCGATTTGGCTCAAACTATCAGTAAGTTCGACACTTCCAATATCCAACAAATCTTTTATAGTGGATTCAAGATACTTCAGATTTCCAACTACATTCATCATGTACATTTTTTCTGCTCTCAATTTACCACTTCCTTAAACTCTTCTAATCAGATAAGACTTGGACTTTTCAAAATCCAAATTAAATCTCTTAGATTCCACACTTTTTTCAATATCAAACTTTTCAAACTCAAGTAATTCGCCAATCGCAATAAGTTTAGAAATATTGTACTTATTGGTATGTAGCAAATCAATCGCCTTGAAATAAAGATATCTGTAAATTCTTCTATCCATATACAAATCAATATCATTGTCGGTATTAACCAAGAAAGAATACTTACTTTCGGAAATAAAATTTATCAAATCATCAAAATCCATATAAGAAATCTTCTTCAAATCGTCCAATTGGAACAATTTACCGCCCAAAATCGTAAAGTTGAAAATAATCTCGCTATTGATTTCATAATATTTGTTAGCTCTATAAATCCATTCCAAATTCAATAAGTCGATTTTTTCACCATAATAATCTTGGACAATCTTAGAATCTTGTTTCGATAAACCTTGACTCATCTTGATAATGTTTGAATAATAATTTCTATCCAAGTTCATCTCAATAAAAAACAAAATTCTGTGACGATTTTCTTCCTTGTACCTATCGACAATAGATTTGTATGGCTCATCTAACATATCCACAAAATCTTGAATCGTAGTCGACGAAGAAATTCGAGAAAATTTTGTATCCTTGAGAACTATAAGATTATCATTCAACCTATCGGTGTATTCCCTTCTAACGATAACACGTGCCAAAGTTTTAATATCTTCAACGACATAATACTCCAACAAAGAATTATAAAAATCCTTGTATCTGCCGTTCATATAATACTTCAACTTTTCTTCTGTTCTAATCATCTTATCATTAAGACTATTTTCAAACTGACTCACGCCCTCGTTTGCGTATTCACCCTCAATCTTTCCCAATTTCAAAAGATAATCATATTGATCCTTATTAGTATCAGCTTCTAATAATTTCTTAAAATCTTCATCAGACAACAGCTCTGAGCTAATCTTAGAAATCTTAGTATTAAGCGCACTATATAATCTTGCAGATCCCATAATTACTCCGTAATAATATTGAAGAATTTATCCACCAATATATCCTCGTTCTTATCGAAGATTTCCTTCAAGTGATTTTTCTTTTCTTCAATACTCTTCTTTTGATTTTCGATATTACTGTTTTGACTATTAATAATATCGTCATGGACAGAATTAAGTTTAGTTACAGATTCTGATTGATATTTGTCTTCAAGCTCTCTTATAGCTTCTTTTTGTTTTTTTTGTTCAATCACAAGATCATTTTGAAAATTTTTATCCAAATCTTGTGCCTTCTTATCAATCTCAATTATTTTATTGATAATATCTTTCATAAACTCACTTCCTCACATCTACCTATTATAACCCATATAATTTTTTAAATCTAAATTGTTTTTAGATATATTGTTGATTTTTTTATAAAAATTGCTATATGTATAAATGAAAACATTTTTATTATAATTTTTTTAATATTCTAACTTTGATATTTTTAATTTACATTTTTTAAAACTAAAAATAATTTTTTAAAAATTTAAACAAAGTTTTGGTTTTTGTGATTAAAGTTTTTTTAATTTTTACAATAAAAAATGCTGCACTTTTTATTGTGCAGCACCTAAATATTTTATTTCATTGAATTTACAATTTGTTTCATATTGTCAACAGTTGTTCTACCTGTCAATGTATATCTAATTCCATCCGCTACAAAAACAGCTATCTTTTTAGATACGAAATTTTGTGGTTGATTACCGTCATTTTTTTCTTCAATTAAATTAACTTTATATCCTTGTTCCGAAACAAATTGCTCTACGAAACCATACATTCCCAAATAATCAGTAGTCCATACATTGTTAAGCTGAGTTTCACTTAAAATTATATCCGCTTGTAATGATATTGGAGATTTGTATAAGTTTCCTTCATCAAAACTATAAAATCCTTCTTCATTATATGAATAGTTTGATGTGTCTCCAAGAATATAATTATCACACTTTATTATCGCATAATCTTTATTATCAGTTTCAATATCTGAAATCATATACTTATCGTCTTTTGACAATTCACTATTTAAAAGGGAAACTCCCAATTGTTCTTGTATTTGTTTGTAATTCATTTTAGAAATAGATTGTGGTTTAATACTTTTTTCTATATTTTTTATTTGTTTTGTTATCTTCATAGAATCTAATTCAGGCAATTCTAATTCATTTACTTTGGATTGTTCATTAACTAATTTAACTGCATAAACTGTTGAACTGAACACAACTGCAAAAATAACCATACATAAAGCTATAGTTAATTTTTTTGTTGATTTTTTTCTACCATTATTGTTTTTCATTTTAATTTCCTTTCATTTTCTCATTTACATTGTTAATTAATATAACAATGTTGAACATTTTGTTTTTTCTTAAACTTCATTATTGATTATATTATTTATGATGTATTGACTTTAATTTATACCATTTCCCGTAATGTGTCAAGACTTTTTCAAGACTTTGCAATAAAAAACTGGGAGATATTCTCCCAGCAATAAATTATTTTTTGTTTTTGATTCTATTGTATCTTTCTATGTTTTGTTCATTGGACAAAAAGTCGTATGCGTTGTTAACTTCTTGGAACTTCGCAGTTGCATCAGCTGCCTTGTTTATATCAGGGTGATATTTCTTGGCAAGTTTTCTGTAATTCAATTTGATTTCGTACTTGTCTGCGTTGTATCCAACTCCCAACGTGTCGCAATGTTGTTCGTAAGTTCTTACGAAATCGTCCACTGGATTTTGGTATTGGTTTTGATATCCATACCCTTGTTGTCCATAACCTTGGTTGTATCCACCGTATTGACCTTGTTGTTGGTAATATCCAAAATCATCGAAGCCAAATCCGTTTTGATTGAACCATTCATTAAATCTTCTAGTCCATTCTTCTTGTTCACGTCTTTGTCGTTCTTCACGCGCTTTTCTTTCTTCTTCTTGTTTGTTGAAGATGTATTTTTTCTTGTAATCAGAATATGAAGTGTATTTTGTTTGTGAGTTATTGAGATAATAATCCCCGTATCCAAGTAAGAATTCAACCATAGAATATTTTACATATTTTAGATAATTGACGAATCCTTTACCCAAAATAGGAAATATCGTTATGAACAAAACCGTAAATGTAACCCATTTGTATTTGAAAAATATATAAGGAAAGAACAATATAAATATACAACCGAAGGATAATATGGATCCTAGTACATACCTAAATCCCACAGTTAAATTCACCAATGTTTCTATAAATGCTATTAAAAATCCGAAAAATCCATCCAAAAATTTCGCAAATCCTTTTACGAAACCTCCCCATGCTTTCTTCATTTATTCACCTACTTCCAATTTCTTTTAATTTATTATATCATACTAATGTCACAAATTAGATAATTTATGAAAGAGGTAATATGATTAATTTACTTGAATCACAAAATATAAATAAAAATTTAATAAAAGATGTAGAAAACTTTTTGAAGGACAATGGTGTAGATGACAAATTCAAATCCAGAATTCCTAAACCACGATTTAACTACTATGGAAAAGAAGTTTTGGAGATGGCTATAACAAGCATTTTGGAAGCGAATAATTTGCTATTGGTTGGTCCTAAAGCTACCGGCAAGAATATATTGTGCGATAATTTGGCGTATATTTTCCAAAGACCACAATGGAATATTTCGTTTCATGTGAACACGGATTCCGAAAGTTTGATTGGTATGGATACTTTGAAAAACGATGAGGTTATTTTCAGAGCAGGTCCAGTTTTGGAATCTTCATTGAATGGAGGTTTCTGCGTGTTCGATGAGATTAATATGGCTAAGAACGATTCTGTTGCTATTATGCACTCCGTCTTGGATTATCGTCGAATTATAGATATACCTGGTTTTGAAAAAGTAGACATTCACGATAAAACAAGATTCTTAGCTACAATGAATTACGGATACGCTGGTACGCGTGAAATCAATGAAGCGTTGTTGTCCAGATTTTTCGTCATAGATATGCCAAAAACAGACGAAAAAACTTTGAACAAGATACTTTCAGAAGAATTTTCATTGACAGACACTGCTCAAAAAATGTTCGTCAGATTTTTCATGGATTTACAAGAAAAAAGTTTGAATTCTGAAATTTCTGGAAGATGTATCGACTTGCGTGGTTTGTTATCTTCAATCCACGCTATGAAAAGAGGTTTGAGCGTTAAATCAAGCTTAAAACTTGGAATTGTCAATAAAACATTTGATGAATTTGAAAAAACAATCGTGCAAGATATTATCGACACTATATTCAAGGACGATTTGAAACCGGAAGAGATATTTGAATAATGGAAGATTCAAGGTCCAAAAATCTATTTTGGTTGTTGAGTGAAGATTACAACATTAACCCCAATTTGGATTTTATTACAAAAGAAAATATCAATTCAGAGATTTTTCAGACTGCGCTTTTTGGATTTGCCCACAGATTCTACGATATGAATTCCGTTATGAAAATAATTGATAATGTGTCAAATAAAACGGATATTTTTACGATTTTGATGATAATTTTAGACAACAATCTAAAAGATAAAATGTTAAGTGAAAGAAATGGGCTTGGGGATTTTGACAGGTTACAAAAATTATACTATTTTGACAAGTATTATAGGTCCAATCCGCAAAATATTTCTGAAGAATTGGAAAAATATCATTACACTGATAAGCCCTGGACAACTACCAAATCGATTAGAGAAATCTTGATGTTGACTAAAACAAAGTGCAATGATAGCTTATCTTTGATAAATCTTTTGATTGAGATTGTAAATAAATATTTCTACTCATACAAGACAAATTCTCAAAATGATAATTTTGAAAAGATAAAAAAAGAAATCAAACCAGTTACCCAGAAAACTAATCAGAAAATTATAACAAAACAAGAAAATGTATCTCAACTCGAAAAATATTCCATAGGATCACAAGAATTTACTGAAGATTTGTACAAATTATTAGAAGATGAAGATGTAGACAACGACTCTTCAACTCAAAAAACTTCCCGTACCAAAGATGTTCACACCAATATCGAAAGATTGTACGGAAAAAGTATCATTGATCAATCTATCTTGAACTCTTTGAAAAACAAACTGTCTACCGATATCCATTCTGATATAAATTTCCACATAGTCAATGCCAATTCCACTAGAATTGAAAACTACAGAACAAATCTTTTGGTAGAATCTTACAATGAGAATGTTAAACATTTTGAGAAAAATATCCTCATCTACAATCGTCAAGTCAATGTTTTAAGTGAAATGCTGAAACTTGCTCTTCTCAAAAATGAAGATGATGATGTCAGAAGGTCGACGTTTGGAACTATCGATATCAAAAGAGCATGGCGTCACACCAAACTAAACGACAATAAGATTTTTAACAAAATCTACAAAAACGAAAACAGTCCAATGTCTGTGGATTTATTATTGGATATGTCTGCAAGTCAAAGTGAGAAGAAGGAAATTATAGCAGCACAAGCTTATGTTATAGCGAAAGCATTAAGTGATTTGTCCATAAAAGTTCGTGTACTTGGTTTTCAAAATATGTACGATTATTTGATAATTACAAAATTCAAGGACTACGACGAGCAGAACTGCAAAAATATTTTTCATTATCATCCAGAAGGTTCAAACAGAGACGGATTGGCACTCAAATTTATGAGAAATATTATGACGGAACAAATGGAGTCCAAACTTTTGATAATGCTAACAGATGGTAAGCCAAACAATATCGTAAATCTTAATTTTGTCGGCAAAACCAGATTTAAAGCGCAAGATTACGTCGGAGATTTGGCAGTAAAAGACAGTGCAAAAGAAGTGTTCTTGACTAGAATGCAAAAAATAAAATTACTAGGAGTGTTCACTGGATCACAAGACGATTTGACTTTTGAGAAGGAAATCTTCACCAATGATTTCTGCTACATTAAATCTCCTGAAATGTTCAGCAAGACCGTCGGCTCATTCATCAAAAATATAATATCTAATATGTAATTAATTGCAAAACGAAACCGTTAGAACCACAAGATTCTAACGGTTTATTTATAATTTATTCTCATCAACTAATATGATGTTGTTTATTGTGGTCTTATTCAAATCAATCAATCTTTGATTTGACGAGCCGCGAAACTTCAATCTCAAATCTTTTAATTCTTCAACGAATCTTCCATCAACAAGTACATCGCACATGTCCAATAGTTTTTTGCAGTTTTGTTTTTGAGAAAGTGTTTCGTAAGTGTATCCCGAAAAAATCCAGATACTTTTGTTCGTGTTTTCTCTGATTTTTCCCACAATTTCTATCAAATCATCACATGATTCAAATGGTTCTCCACCTAAAATTGTGAGTCCATCAATTTCTTCTTGGTTCAAATAATCTATTACTTGATTGGTCTGCGTATCGGTCCATTTGTTTCCAAAATTTGGATCTTGATATTCCTTGTTAAAACAATTCTTGCAGTTGAGGCTACATCCTGTTACAAAAAACGTGCACCTAATTCCAGGGCCATTTGCCACATCGTATTGTCTGATTTGTGCGTAGTTCATTAAATGTGTAATACCCTATCTTTGATTTCTTTTGTTCTTCCTTCGTTCCAGAAGTTTTCTCCAAGATATCCACAAGTTCTTCTAACAACATTCATCGTAGCGTGGTCTTTGTTTCCACATTGTGGGCATTGCCAATCGCCATCTTCATTGATTGTAATTTCTCCATCAAAGCCGCAATTTTGGCAATAGTCGCTTTTAGTGTTGAATTCTGCGTATTGAATATTATCGTAAATGTATTTTACAAGAGTTTCCAAAGCCTTCAAATTTTTGCTCATATTTGGAATTTCTACATAAGAAATACATCCTCCTGATGATTTGTCTTGGAATTTCGATTCAAATGAGAATTTTTCAAAAGCAGATATGTTTTCTCTTACATCAACGTGGAATGAGTTCGTGTAGTAGCCTTTATCTGTTATATTTTCAATTACTCCGAATCTTTCTCTGTCGATGCTGTTAAATCTATGAGTTAAACTTTCTGCTGGAGTTCCATACAATGCAAATCCTAGGTTAGTTTCTTTCTTCCATTGTTTTATTTTTTCATTCATGATATCCATTATTTTCATTGCAAATTCTTTGCCTTTTGGAGTAGTGTGGCTTTCGCCGATAGTCAACAATGTTGCTTCATAAATTCCGATATAACCCAAAGTTACAGTTGCATATCCACCTATCAATAAATCTTTAATTGGTGTGTGTGGTTGAAGTCTTGCGATAGCTCCGTGTTGCCAATGGATTGGAGAAGAATCACTAGTTACATCTTTTAGTAAATCGTAGCGCAATACTCCTGCACGTTTGCACATTTCTAATCTTTTGTCTAATATTTCAAAGAATTTGTCTTCATCTCCGTCTGCCAAGATTCCGATTTGTGGTAAATTAATAGTAACAACTCCGATATTAAATCTACCTTCAAATTGGTAATTGCCATGCTCATCTTGCCATGGAGACAAGAACGCTCTGCATCCCATTGGACTGAACACATTTCCTTCGTAGTTTTCTCTCATTTTCTTAGCTGAAATGTAATCCGGATACATTCTCTTAGCAGTGCAACGAATTGCAAGTGAAGTCAAATGATAAAATTCGCTGTCCTTGTGAATGTTATTTTCATCCAAAACGTAAATTAATTTAGGGAATGCTGGTGTAACATACACTCCTGCTTCATTTTTAATTCCTTGAATTCTTTGCTTCAAAATTTCTTCTATTATCTTTGCAGTTTCTTCCTTGTATTCATCGTGATCTTCAATAAACATAAACAAAGTCACAAATGGAGCTTGTCCATTGGAAGTCATCAATGTATTGATTTGATATTGGATTGTTTGAATTCCTGATTCCAAGTCTTTTTGAGTCATCTTATCTGCCATTTTTTCAGCCATGTCGATGTCTCCAAGAGTTTCAATACACAAATTCAAATTCTTTTCGTAAGATTTTCTCAAATATTTTGACAAACATCTGATGTCGATACTTTGACCACCGTATTGATTACTTGCTATTTGTGCGATTATTTGAGTCATTACATTGCAAGCAACTTGGAAAGATTTTGGTGATTCGATTAATTTACCATTTACTACAGTTCCCTTGTCAAGCATATCTTTCATATTTACAAGACAACAATTGAACATAGGTTGAATTATGTAATCCATATCGTGAAGATGAATTGCCCCTTCATCGTGTGCTTGAAGCAAATCTTGTGGAATAAGCTTTCTTCTAGCAATATCCTTGCTAACTTCACCAGCGATTAAATCTCTTTGAGTAGAAGCTATCACAGCGTTTTTGTTGGAGTTTTCTTCTAACAAATCCTTGTTACTTTCTTCCAACAAACCGATTATACTTTCATCAGTTGTGTTTGTTTCTCTTTTATATTTTTGTACGGCTTTGTAGTTTTCGTAAGCTCTTGCCGTAGCGGGATTGTTGTACTGAATTAACTTGTAATACACTTGGTCTTCAATATCAGTAATACTCAAAATTTTTCCAATTGTTTTGGCATATCCTTCAATTTCTTTGGCGATTTTTTCAGCCAAATTCTCCTCGTAAATTCCTGTACTACTATTCATAGCTTTTTCTATCGCAACGACAATTTTTTTAGCATCAAATTCAACTTGCCTTCCGTCTCTTTTTTCTACAGTTAACATTTTTAACTCCTCTTCTCTTTCCTTTTTATATTAATAAAATAAAATTTTTTGTTCTTTTTTACTACTGCTTCATTATATCAAATACTACAGATAGTATCAATATGTGGGTTTTTGATTTTTATTCATACTATATATAGTTAGTAGGAATTAAAACATTAAAAAAGCACCTTCTCAAAAAGGTGCTCTGTATAATAATTTAATTGTGGCAAATTTAAGCTAATATTTATTATTTTAAAATTATTTTAAAATTCCAAATTCATATCCCTTATCTTTAAAATTTTTAATAATTGCTGGAAGTGAATCAACAGTTAGTTGTTTTCCTGGTGCATCGTGACACAAAACTACAACTAAATCTTGTTCAGCTTGGTAAGTTAATGAAGTATTTGCAAATTCAACCATGCCTTCCACAGTCGTAGGTCTTCTGCTTTTTGGTTCTGCATCTCCAACCAAACTGTTCCAGTCTATCCAGTGAATTCCCAAAGATTCCAATGCTTCATCGCCTGGTTTTAATTGTTTCCAACTCATGTGTCCACCTGGATATCTCCACACGCTTGTTTTAAAATCTGGACCAAGAACATCTTGCAATGCTTTTTGTGCCATTTCTGCTTCCTTTTTAATTCTATCAGCGTTTGCAACTCTTCCTGGATATAATTTTGAATAATCGTGTTCAAAAGAGTGAAGGGCAATTGCGTGGCCTTCATTTATTTGGCGTTCCAAAATATCTTTGGTATCTTGTGAAACATGCTTACCAACCACAAAAAATGTAGCAGGAACATTTTCTTTCTTTAATATATCCAAAACTTGTGGAGTTATGCTGTGGTTTGGGCCATCATCAAAAGTCAAGAAACAAATTTTTTTGTTGTCTGTGTTTTTGACATAACCTTCAGATTTTGTAGGTCTAATAAATTGACTGATTTTCTTTGCATCATAAGCATAAGAATCTGCCTTTAAAATATGATTTGAACCCTTAATTAATTTATTAGGATCTGGTTTTTGCTCTTCTTTTTTATCAGCAGTTTTTTTGCTTGATTTCTTAGAAGAACTCTCAGCTACTTTTGGATTAAGACTTTGTTCGCTGTTGGCCACTTTTACTGCAATAAAACTTCCTACAGCCAACACAAAAACCAAAAGAACTATTGAATTGATTATTTTTTTTCTTCTCTTGCGTTTTCTTCTCGCTTCTCTTTCTTCTCTCATAATATCTCCTATTTTTTATTTAAAATCTCTAAAGCTTTTTGAAGTTGGTTATCTTCTTTCATATACTCAACTCCAATTCCCTTTGCCTTTTCGTTCAACTTGATAACAACATCTGGTGTAATTCCTTGTTTGTGAATTTTGTTACCCTTTGGTGAAAAATACTCGCTAATTGTAAGCTTCAATCCCTCGCCTTTTTCCATCGGAATAATCGTTTGAACAATCCCCTTTCCGAATGTTTTTTCTCCGACGATTGTAGCTTTCTTGTAATCCTTCAAAGCCCCCGTCAAAATCTCAGATGCAGATGCACTTGAACCATTCACAAGAACTACCATTGGTAAATTTTGTTCTGAAGCATCACTTTTTTGAATATCCTCTTTTTTATTCTTATCTACAGTCTTAACGATAACTCCTTTTGGAAGAAGATAGTCTGCTATTTTAACCGTAGAATCCAACAAACCACCAGGGTTGTTACGCAAATCCAAAACAATTGATTTCACATTTTGTTTTTTCAAATTTTCGTATTGTTCGATAAATTCCTTATCAGTTTTTCTGTCAAATTGAGTTATGTTGATATATCCAATATCTCCAATTTTTTGAGAATTAACAGTAGTCAAACTAATCATACGACGCGTGATATTAACATCAAAAATCTTACTAGTTTTATTCTCTATTCTGGCAATAGTAAGCTTCACATCTGTATTAGGCTTACCCTTCATCACCTTTACAGCATCATTCATTTGAGATGCGTTGTAATCCTTGCCGTTAATTTTAAGTATAATATCATCTTTTTTGATGCCTTTTTCAAAAGCTGGACTGCCTTTAATAGCACTAACAACAGTTATAGCACCGGTTTCAGAAGGAGTAACCACAATTCCAACACCTGCATATTCTCCCTCAGTTTGTTGATTCAAACTATCCATCTCTTCCTTAGTCAAAAACTCAGAATAAGGATCTCCCAAAGCTTTTACATAACCTTCAACAGCTCCTTCTTGTTGCTTGTTCTTGTCTATATCAAAAAGATAATATTGGTCAATCAAGTTTTCAATCTTATTGATCTTCGCTAGTGGAATACCATTTTCATTGGCAATCGCAGTTCTTTTTCCCGTAGCATTTCCTACAGAAAAACTTAGATAAATCAATAAGCAAAGTCCCAATCCAATAAAAACTTTTTTAAATGTCTTCATAAATCACCTCTTAACTAATATATAGTATAACAGATTAACGATTTTTTGTATTAAAATTGAGTTACAATTTGTCTAAGATTATTGTTTTTTTAATTAAAAAAATATCCTCTTTTAATAGATAAAAGAAGATATTAATTTAATCATTTAATTGTTAATAGCGTAATTCATAACCCTGTCATTGCCAACTGCGTAATCTTCGATTTGATTTTCGATAAACATATCGGGATACCACGTCAAGCCATCTTTTTTATTTAGATTGGAACAGTGTACTGTGTCTTCTAATGTATAATCGTATCTTCTAACTCCACTTGATTTTTTGACAAATAATTTACTATTTCCTAAATACATAATTGTTGACGCTTCTGTCGTCCACCCAGAAGGTCCTCCAGTATTTTCCCCAATTATCTGAAGATTATCAAAATTTCTCTTGACTCCATCTACGAACAAGGATCCAGCAGAGTAATTTTTTGATCCAGTTAATAATTTTATTTCCAATTTTGGATTCAATAGTTGATATCTTTTCAGTGCCAATTCAAGTTCTCTTGCATGTGTTGGCCAACCACCTGTATTGTATCTGACATCTACAATTATTTTTTCTACATTATTTTGTGAAACATCTTTATCCATTTTTTCTATCATCTTTTCCAAGATGTTATCTTTATCAGTATCATAACAATTGTTGTATTGGATGATTAAGTTATTATCATTTATATAATAATGAAATGGTTTCATTTGCATGTATCTCATCTTGTCATTTTTTGTAAATTTATTTTTTGCGATATCTGTCATATCGTATATGATTTGAGAAAAATCCGTATTTTCATAACTATATTTGTTTATTTTAACATCTGGCAGCTCTATCATTTTGATTGTTTTATTAAGCTTTTTGCCATCAGTTTCTATCTGTAATTTTAATTCTCCATTTTTAATTATATTTTCTTTTTCTAGTGCATCTCCATAATATAGATAGAAATCTTTTATTATCGTATTTTTGAAATATTTATTTTCTGCTGAAGTGTATTTGTATAATCTTTCTGTTATGTCCTTGGTATCAATATCATCAAATTTTATTATCTTAGAGTATAATAAATCTTCGTATTCAGGTGTTGTATTAATTATGTAATAATCTCCATTTATAATTTTTATCTTAATTGGCATACAGCTTTTCCCTATTTCATACATAGCTGAGGTATGTCCATCATTAGTGTTTGCAATTAATTTCGCAAAATCTAAGTTTAAATCAGAAACCGTTTTATTGTATGATGTTTTCAACAGTTCTTCCCCAAGTTTTTCTAATTCTTCTCTTGTAGAATTTCCTAAATAAGCTTGCCATTCCAAATAATAACTTATAAAATTCTTCATATCTTTTTCATACTCAGATTTCGTAAGTACTCTATTTAATTCAATTTTTCCCAATTGTTTAACTCTTAAATCATCGGGATTGTAATTTCCTAATTTCAAATTATCTTCTATTGGAAATGTAAGAATTTCATTATCCAATTCATTCTGTGCAAATCCTTGTGATTGCATATTTAATGCAAGAATGCACGTTAGTAAGAATAAAAATATTTTTTGAATTCTCTTAGTTTTTTTCATTTTATTTCCTCTTAAATATTGTCAATCGTTTTCTACAATTCCATATTACAAATAAAACACTTAATTGTCAAATATTTAGTTATATATTTCTGAAAATATCTGGAAAATTCTGCAATAAAAAAACTAAGTTATTGCTAACTTAGTTTCATAATTATCTTAAATAGTTAAGTGGATCAGTGTGTTGACCATTGAATCTAACTTCGAAATGAAGATGAGATCCAGTTGAATATCCTGTCGATCCCATAAACGCGATTAATTGTCCACGTTTTACTCTTTGACCTACGCTACAATTGTATCCACTCAAGTGTCCATAATATGTCAATGCTCCATTATCGTGTTGAACTTTTACGAGGTTTCCGTAGCCACCGCTCCATCCAACGTGAACTACAACTCCATCTTCTGCAGATACGATATGCGTTCCAAGTGGCGCTGCAATATCAAGTCCTGTGTGAAATCCCGATCCTCTTCCGAATGGATCGCTTCTCCATCCATAAAAAGATGTCATTCTGTGAGATGATGGTACTGGCCATTGTAAGTATGCCCCGTTGTTATTGACAACTGGTGCTGAAATATTTGTGTTGAACGCTTTATTTCTTTGCAACATTTCACGTCTTCTTTTTTCAGCTTGAGCTCTTTGTGCTGCAAGTAATTTTGCTTGTAGTATTGCCTTTTTTTCTTGGTCGATTTTGCCGTCGATTTTTTCAAGTTCTTTAATTAATGAAGATATTTCTGATTCTGTCATGCTGACATTTTTTGAAATATCGTCGATTAACTTTTGTTGTTCAGCCAATGTATCATTTAATGCTACGACTTTTAATTCCAAATTCTTTTTTACAATTTCCATTGTTTGCATTTTGGATTTTAGTTCGTCTTTTTTGTAATCTAATGAAATTTTTTCGTGTTTCAAATCGTTCAATAGATTTTTATCATATCTAGCAATATAATTCATCAAACTTACATTGTTCAATAAATCGTTCAAATTTCCAGATCCGAAAATCACATCAACTTTTGCGCCATCTTTTGATATATACATTCCTTTTAATCTTTTTTGAAATTCTTTTGTTTTTTTATTGATGCTAGATTGGTATTTTTCAATTTCTTTTTTAGTATCATCTATTGATTTATTGATTTTTTCCAATTCTTGTTGTTGAATAGCAAGTTCTGATTGAGTTTGAGTTAGTTTTAAGTTGATGTTTTTCAACTTTTCCATCTCAGCGTCTTTGTTATCTTTTAATTTATTTAGGTTGGATTTAGATTCGTTTAAATCCGAAGTTTTTGATTTTTTTTCGTTATTTAATTCGGTCAATTTGTCTGCATACACTGCATTAGTCATAAGCATCATGCACAAGGCTAACGCGACAATTTTCTTCTTCATATTTCCTTCCTTATATTTTGAGATATTTTTTGCTACTTAATACGGAACCGAATGCTCCAATTCCGATGCCTAGACTGATAAAAATCTTCAACAAATCCCATCTAATCATCACTGGTGGAACTAAATATGTTGATATCAATCCATATACAGTCTTATTATACCTCAAATATCCATATCTGTATAGGTAATAACAAGCCAAAAACGCAACCACTGCGCCAATTATTCCGAAAAATATTCCCTCTACAACAAGTGGTGCAGATATTACTAAATTCGATGCGCCGATATTTTTCTTAATGGCAATTTCTTTTCTTCTGGCATACACAGTTAATCTAATTGTATTTGAAATATTTATTATTGAAATCAAAACCAATATCGCAACTACGATTGAGCCTGCGTATTTTACAATTCTAGATGTATTTGAGATTTTTGCTATCAAATCCTTGTAAAAGCTTACCTTTTCAACACCGTCTATTTTTTGAAATTCTCTGACGTATTTTTCAGCGTCGTTTACATCCTTCAATGTAACTTCAAATGATGCAGGAAAAGCTGATTCCATTCCTTCAATCAAAGTTTTATCATCCAAAGATTTGGAGAAATTCTCCATAGCTTGTTTATTAGACACATACTTTAAATCTTTGACGCCATCTTTTTGTTTGATAAACTGCTCAATCTTTTTCGTCTTGTCCTCTTGAATTCCATTTTCCAAATAAACATTGACAAGATTAACTTTCCCTTCGATGTCTTTTACAGCTTGATTCATCGTCAACATAGATATAATTACAGATCCCAAAATCAAAAGTGCCAGAGAAATCGTCGTCAAAGATGCAAGTCCCATCGATCTGTTTTTCCAAATACCTACAAATCCTTCTTTCAAAGTGGATATCATAACTCTAATTCTTCTCATACATTCCACCTTCTTCATCTCTAACAATAATACCCTTGTCCAATTGAATTACTCTTTTTTGTAATTTGTTCACGATATCTTTCTCGTGAGTTATCATCATAACAGTCGTACCACGTTCGTTAATTCTCACCAACGCATTTGCAATGTCCATGCTAGTCACAGGATCCAAATTCCCCGTAGGTTCGTCTGCAATAAGTAGTTTTGGTTTATTAACCATCGAACGTGCAATGCAGACTCTTTGCATTTCCCCACCGGATAATTCGTGTGGATATGCATTCTTTTTATCCTTCAAATTTACCAAATCAAGCACAGTATCAATCGTAGATTTTATCTCTGAAGAACTTTTCCCCAAAATTTGCATAACGTATTTTATGTTTTGGTACACAGTTTTATTCTCCAATAATTTAAAATCTTGGAACACCATTCCTATACTCTGTCTTAATTTAGGAACCTTCCTAGCTTTTAATCTGGTTATGTCTTCACCGTATAGGTAAATCTTACCTCTATCTGGATTTATTTCTTTAAGTATAAGTTTCGTAATAGTTGATTTGCCCGCACCACTTGGTCCAATCAAAAAAACAAATTCACCTTGTTCTATTTTAAAATTGCAATCATTTAATGCGCACACTTTATTTTTATATGTCTTATCTACATGAACGAATTCTAACATTTTTCACCTCGCAACCCTTATTATATCACAGTATTTTTAAATTTTTAAACAACTGGATATTTAAATCTTTTTAGGGTATATATATTTTTAGGTGATGAAAATGAATAAAAAAGAAATTAGAAAACAAATGTTACAACAAAGAGACTCCATCTCCGACAAACAAAAAGTCGACGATGAACTCTTAAAAGAATTGGAAAACTTAGAAGAATTCAAAAATTCCAAAAATTTTTTTGTGTATGTGAGCTTTGGATCTGAGTTTAACACTCACAAACTCATCAAAGATTTGTTGGAACAAGAAAAAAAAGTATACGTTCCTTACGTAAAATCAAAAGGAAATATGATTGCCGTAGAAATCAAAAGCATGGACGATTTGGCTCCTGGAGCTTACGGAATCTTAGAACCTAAAAATCCAGTTGAATCAGACGTTAAATTTGATTTCATGCTAGTACCTGGATTATGCTTCGACAAAAACAAATACAGAATCGGCTACGGTGGAGGATTTTACGACAGATTCATCGACAAAATCGGCGAAGATTCGTATAAAGTATCCATAGTGTACGATTTTCAATTAGTTGATGATTTAAATCCAGAAGAGTTTGACAGACCAGTTGACAAATTAATAATTCAAAAATAAATATCCACAAGCAAAAAGACCACAAAATTGAATTTCAATTCATGTGGTCTTTATTCGTATAAGTATCGTTGATAAGAACATCCAATCAACCAAACTTATAATTAATTTTTTTAAAAATATCCTTCAACTTTCATGTGTAAATTATATTCTAAACAATTCCATGTATCTTTCTTGAGAAGATTTTGATTTCTTGTCTATACTATAAATATTTACATCCAATTGCGATAAAATCTTCAAAATTGATTTAATATTTTCATCTTTTAGTATAATCAATTTATTTTCGTATTCATATCCATTGTTCATCAAAGTTTTTTTGACAAGTTCATCATTAGAAGTTGAGAGATTCAAATATTTTACAGATTCTAGTTTTTCTTCCAAGATTTTCTTATCCTTCAAGAACAAAATATCACGACTTATATCATCCAAATCATTCAACCCATGGCTCGATATAATAATTCCTACATTTTGCTTGGCAATCTCTTTCAATAAATTCTTCGTTTTTATAACACTTGTTGGATCCAAACCATTTAGAGGTTCATCTAATAAAACATAATCATTTCCCGGCAAGAAAGACATTGCAAGCATTAACTTTTTTTTCATTCCTAATGAATACTCTCCAACCCTTTTATGTGCAAATCCCTCTATCTCATATTTTTTGCATATATTATTCACATCTTCTGTAGATTTTTTATATGCATTCTTGATTAATTCCAAGTAATCTATACCTTTCATATTAAAATCTAAGATAGTTTCATCTCTGAAAAAAGTTAACTTATTGAAGATTTTTTCATCATCATACTGCTCATTATCTATTACTATTTTACCACCATCTATTTTTATGGAATTGGATATGCTATTCATTAGTGTCGTTTTTCCCGATCCATTTGGTCCAACCAAGGCTTTAATTTGTCCTTTTTCCAATCCAAAATTGACTTTATCTAATATAGTTTTATCTCCATATTTCTTTTCTAAATCAATAACTTGTAACATTTATTTCCTCTTTTCTTCAAATTTCTTCTTGCTAATAAAATACAATACTACAGTCCATAAAATAATAGATATTACTCCAAACGTGAAATTTAAATATCCATTTTGTTGATGAAATGACATAAATCCATTCGCCACAGCAGAACTATCCATATAAGAGAACGGCAAAAAAGCAGGAACGAATTTCACAATGTACGGTAATCCAATTGATAGAATCACAATCAACGCAACTATCAAATTCGAAATTTTATTGTCTATGAGTAGTTTAGTCATGTTTATGAAGATAGAAAAACAAACACTCACAAGTATCGATAATATTGTGCTTTTGATAATAAATTCCCTGTATCTCATAACTTCTGCACTAAACATTATGTTTGATATTCTCATTGTTGGAAGTTGTGAATTACCAATTCCACCAATTATTGTTCCAATTGCAAATACAATTGCCAAAACAATCAAGAATCCTATTATTGTGCTGAAAATACTTGATAATACATTTCGCCTAAAAATAGAATTTTTGTTAATCGGTGTTAGTTTTTGTATTTCTATAATCTTCTTATTTCTAGATAACAAACTTCCAAACATACAAGCAGACAATAATGTAACAATAATATTGAATTTTGTGTAGAACAAATCATACGACAGATTTATTCCTGTAATACCCTCACTACTTCCATTAAACAAATATGAAAATATCCTGTCTTTTATCTTCAAATATTTAACTCCATCTTCAGGATTATAGTCAACATTATATATTCCATCATATATTCTATTTGAAGGTGTAACCTTCATCTTATTAAGTAAATCAATTTTATCGTACATATATCGTTTCGTGTACATGCTCAAAGAATCGCTCTTATCCATATATCCACTACTTTGATCAAACCTCAAATCTCCAGATGTGAATTTGTCTTGATAAAATTTGTAGAATTTATCTGGATATTTTTCTCTATTAATATATACTCTGTATTCTTTAATTCCGCCTTCAAATTCTTTTTCGAAATTTTCAAGATTTTGATTAATTTCCGTCTCTGTCAAATAAGGATCATTTAAAATCTTCGTCTTATAAGACTGACCAAAAGCTAAGTAATTCTTGTAAACTTGTTCTCCTTCTTCACGTAATTTATTGTATTTTTCGGTTTTAAAAGCCGTAAATAACGAAAACAAACCAACTGTTATTAAAATAAACACAACCATTTGCTTGGAAATTATATTAGTTAACACAAAACCCTTTACACTAGTCGTGTCAACTTTTCTGTAGGATACTTTTTCTTTTTTCGCTCTATCCTTGACACTGAAACAGCAAACTAAAAGAATTATATCTACCAACAACAAGCACACCATTTGCATCCACGAAAAATATTTAGTTATGAATAGCGGATTGAATCTGTGATTGAACAATAACAAATCACCAACAAAACCACCAATAACAATAATAGAACAGATCATTTCCATTGTTTTCGATGTGAAAATTTTCTTGACAAATGATAATATTCCAAATACAAAAGTAGAAGATAAAACCAAAGTTACAATCGCTCGCAACAAGATTTCGTAAGGTTTCAAATACTCTAACTTCACAAATCCTAAGTTCTGTTTTTCAGTTAAGAATTTGTATCTTTCAAGTACAGATATGTGATAATAATCAAATTTACCGAATCCATCCAGAAATACAGTGCTAATTAACAACAAGAATAATAAAACTGACACAATATACATAATGTAAATTAATAAACTCATAAAAAATCTATTCTTTGTAATTAAGATGTTTTTAAATGGTAACTTCTTCAACACATCATCATTTTCCAAGGATATGATTAGAAATATAGCTAAAAATATCGCTGGAACTGCACCAAATAAAATAGATGACTGTTTCGAAATAATCGCAGCAAAATTCAACTGTTTATACTCATTTATAACTCCATTTGTTTTTGTCGAATTATCAGAATTTCTATGTTTAATAAAACTAATGTAGTCCTTATCTACTTTTATCTTTTTGGATTCTGGGTGTGAATCCAATTTATCCAAAAGTTCTAAAACGTTTTGCTCGTGAGTATAGATTGCTTTGGCATCGTATTTTCTGCTGTACTCTCCGAATGAAGATTTGTTAGTATTTGTCGACATAAAATTATCTATCTCGTACAAATTATCCGATAACTTTCCATAATATTTTAATTCTGTGTCATATATTTTTTCGTTTTCTTCGACGCTTAACTTTGGATTTATCTTATTGCCACTTCTTTTGTTTTTCAAAAAATAAGCAATCAAACTATCAGTGCTGGATTCCATTTCTTTTATTCTATCTAGCTCATAATATGTTGACTTTTGCATTTGTATGAAAAGAGTCGCAAAGCACATTATTAACGATAATAAAATCACGAAAAAATATGTTTTGTTTCTGATTAGTTTTTTATGTAAATATTTAAGCATAGTTTCCTCCTGTTATTGGTATTTTACTAAAAGTAATTACAAGTGTTTCACAGTGATTGCTTTCTTACTTTTTTTACGTTTTAGTTTTTTACCTCATTAACTCTTATCTATATTTTAACATATATTTTAATAAATATTACAATAATATGTAGTATTAAAACATCATTAAATTTAAATCAACAGGAAATAAAGTAATAAAAAATAATTATCCACAAGCAAAAAGACCACAAAATTGAATTTCAATTCATGTGGTCTTTGAAGCTTCTCATATTTCCTAGAAATATCTAATTAAATAGTCCTTTTATTTTATCAAGCAAAGAACTATTGCCCTCCTCTCTCAACGCATAATTCATCGCAGGATCATTCCCTATCATATAATCAGCAAAAGACTTTTCTGCGTGGAAGTCTGGTGTCATTGTATTCCTGTCAAAATCAAAGTTCATATAATTAAACAAATACGAATCTACATTTTCATAGTGTTGTCTAAAAACAGTTGTACAGTAATTTATCCCAATATAAGTATCTCTCGTATATGCATATTCCACATTTCCTGCACTCGTTAATACTGGAAATCCGCTATCTTTTCCTATGACTTCGACATTATGAAAGTTCTTCAAAAATAACAAAGCGCAATCTCCTGCAGCAGAGTAAGTTCCATCGCTTACAAGAACTTTTATTTTGGTTTTAGGATTTGCACCTTGATACGCCATCATCTTACTAAAAATATTGAATATATATGATGAGTTTCCTCCAGAGTTATATCTTAAATCAATGATTATATTTGAAAATTTGTTACTATCTAATTTGTCGCAGACATCCTTGGTGAATTTTTCAATCTTATAATTATCATTTTCAGTACAGGAATTATATCTAAGAATTAAATTGTCTTCTTTTGTTTCAATATAATGTAACTTATTTTTATCTACTGATAATTTTAGAGGTTTGATAATATTATATTTTTCATTTTTGTCAGTTTTCGTATTAAAACTTATTAGGTTAGTTTTTATTCCATTAATCTTTAATTTACTAACTATAAAATCTTTTGATTCCTCAAATGGTATATCTAATTTTATTATTTTATCTCCAGTTTTTAATTCGTAAATATTCTTTTTTTCTGTCATCACATTTTCTTTTTTTAATATTTCATGATTATTCAAGAGTGAATTTTTAGTAAGATTTCTAAAACTTTCATTTTCCCCAATAGCATAATCTTCTAATCTATTTAAAACATCTTTAATTTTAATATTATTTATACTTATGACTTCTGATCCTATTAACTTCTTATATTGATCTGTAGTACCAATTATGTAATATTTCCCATTACTTTTTTGAATAAAAACTGATGGTCGTGCAGTATATACTGTATTTAAAGAAACATGTCCTTGTTTATATTTTGAGATTACCTTCATTAAATCAAGACTTAGATCAAGAGCAGTTTTATTTTCTGAATCATTTAATAGTTTATTATAAGAATTTGTAATTTCATCAATGTTCTGTGCTTCATAATAAACATGATTATCATTCATGAAATCTCTTATACTTCTTACCTGATTCTTATATTTTTCTGAACTAATTGGATTATTACCTTTAATTACACTAGAATCATATTCTTCAATATTATTAGTGTTATTTAAATCAATTAAGTCTTGTTGACTAGTTGTTATTATTTCATCCTGGCTAACAAAACTAGTAGTGGTTATAAAAAAAATCATAATCACTACTAATTTTATTTTTTTACTTAACGTTTGTCTTTGAAACATATCCATCACCTTTATTATAATTCTTGAACACATACTAAAGTTCCATAACAATTGCATTTGTTATTCCAACAAGAAACTTTGCTAATGCTACAAACTCCACTTCCACTTGTTCCCGCTCCGTGATTTTTTCCGTCCTTTAATACTTTCATATTTTCCTCCTTGAATTTTAAGTCTTTTCGGCAAATTATATTTAGATAATATTATTCTCCAACTACCTGCTTTGTCTTATTAATTAATAATAGACTTCATTTTATTAAATAACGAATTGTCTCCTTCATCTCTCAATGCATAATTCATCGCAGAATCATTTCCTATCATATAATCTGCAAATGATTGTTCTGCGTGGAAATCTGGTGTCATTGTATTATGTATATAATCGTAATTCTTATAATTATGGTTATATACATCACTAAGCATGTAATCATTACTAAAGACTTTAGGACAATATGTTCCTAATACTTGAAATCTTTTTACATAAAATAAATTCAAAGCGCCTGATGCCATTCTCACAGGAAATCCTGAGTTTTCTCCAATAACTTCTACATTATCTAAAACTTTTAATATGCTTAATGCATTATCACCTGCTGCAGAATAAGAATTCCTTCCTATTAAAAGTTTAATCTTTACATTTCTATTTTTTGATTGATATTGCATTATTTTCATTATTATATTCTCGAAAAGATAATCAGACCCACCACCATTTAGCCTTAAATCAATAACTATACATTTAGGATTTTTTCTAATCAATTTTTCATTAAAATCTTTTTCTAACTCATAAATACTACTGTTTTCATTTTCAAGTGCTGAATCATAGTGCACTATTAGACTATTATTTTTTATTTCATTGTAATATAATTTATTTTTTGGTTTGTTTTTTGGTATTGATTTGATTTTATCGAATTCATCTTTTAAATTATTAAAATAAAATTCACCAATATTGAATGTAAAGAATTCTTTATTATTTACTTCTATTTTGTTTACTTTAATTTTGGGGAAATCACTTGATTTTATATCGTAATGATATTTATTATTGTCATTTTTTAGAGTTAACATTATATTATCGTCTTTTGTTATATTCTCTTTTCTCAATAAATTCATCATTATTATATTCTGGCATGCTACTTTATTACGAAATGATTCATTTTCACCAGATACATAGTTAGATATTCGTTTAATTACTTCATCTATATTAATTCCATTTATTTCCAAAACTTGACTACCAATAATATCATTTTGCGAACTTGCAAATACATAATATCCGTCACGAAATTTCTCTAATATAATATTAGAATATGAATTTTCATAATCGGATATAACTTGTACATGTCCTTGCCCAAGCTTTGCCATAAGTAATTTCATATCATATTGCATATCTAACAAAGATTTAGTCTTCGCATTATTGATAAGAACATTACATTCACGTTTAAATTCTTCTCTTGAAATATTATCAAACAAAATATGGTTTTCTACCATAAAATCTCTGAATTCTTTCATGATTTCTTTATATTCTTCTATATCTATCTTATCTTGTGGATTTATGTCTACAGTTTCCAGCTTATTAATATTCTCATTTGAAATATACATGCGTGTAGTATCTTCATCAAATTTATCTATGTATTTAAAACCAGTAGTAGTCATGATAAATATGATAACTACTAATAGGTTAATAATTTTATTTTTAAAATTCATTTTCTCATTAAACAATTTTATCCTGCAATTTTCACTATTTATCCCGAAACAATTGCAACTTATATTACCACAATTAGATTCAGTAATACTACAGGCATCGTTATTGTTTGTTTCTACTCCGGGATTTCTTCCATCTAGTAATAACTTCATTCATTTCCTCCTATTAAAATAAATTTATATTTAGCTAATATTATCCTAATAAAAACCTTTTAATTTTTAGAATATAAAAATCCCTTTATTTTATCAAACAAGGAACTATCGCCTTCATCTCTCAATGCATAATTCATCGCTGGGTCATTTCCTATCATATAATCTGCAAAAGATTGCTCAGCGTGAAAATCTGGTGTAAGCATATCACCTTCATAATCATAGTTTTTGTAATTATGATTAAATACATCTTCCATTTCATAATTTTGTTTAAATATTCTTATCCCATAATTACAATAAAGTTTTAGACTTTTGATATAAAACATACTATCAGAACCTGTTGTGTTTTTAATTGTAAATCCCGAATCAGATCCTATTACTTCAACATTATCCATTTTTCTCATCGTTTGCATAGTTGCGGGTGCTGTTGCAGAATATGAATTATTACTTATCAATACTTTAATTTTTGTCTTTGGATTTTTTATCTGATACAATGACATTTCTTTTAAAATATATGGGTAAATATCAGTACTACCTCCCCCATTGAATCTTAAATCCACAACTATTGTAGAAGGCTTACTTTCATATAATTTTTTATTTATCTCTTTCGAAAAATCGAAAATATTAAATTCTGCATTATCAAAACATGAATTATAATAAATTATTAAATCCTTGTTTTTTATTTCAGAATAAAAGTTTTTTTCTGTTTGATTTATTACATCTAGTGGTTTAATGCTAACAGAATTCTGGTTATTCATTCTATTTACAATCTTAGCTTTATTCATAAAATAAAAATCAGTATTTTTAGAGTCCAATTTCACAAATTCCCATTTTCTGAAATTTTGAGGAATTACATTTTTATAAAATATTTTCCCATTTTTTTCTAATTTAAGTGTTATTTCATTGCCACTTACTATATTTTCGCGTCTTAAATTATCGACTATTCTAATGTTTTCAATTGCATAAAATCTGGATATATTCTTGTTTTCACCTAGAAAATATTTTGATACTTTCTCTTCTACTTCTTCAATTGGAGTATTATTTATTGCTAAAAGTTTGCTTCCTAGGATATTACTGTATTGTTTGTTGCACATATTTATGTAGTAACCATCTTTTAACAGAATTAAATCTACTGGCAATTCTTCAGTAAAATATCCTGACCCAAATCCAAGATGTCCTTGTTTTAAACTTGAAGCCAGTACTTTTAAATCTAGTACGGTATCTACTATTGTATGTTCTTTTTTATCTTTAATAAATTTGTCGCATTCTTTTGAAAATTCTTCTCTGGATGTATTATTAAAAATTATATGATTTTCTTTCAAAAAATTTTCAACATCTTTTATTGTTTTTTCATATTCTTCTTGTGAGATTTTAGTTTTCAAATCAACAGTAATTTTGTCTTCCAACTTGATATTTCCTGTTGTAATAATTTCAAGTATATATTCAGGTACTTCTTGGACATTATTCGAATATGTAAATCCTGAGCAAAAAGTTAAGAAAATTAAACTAAGTATTGTTTTAGTAATAAAGCTGATTAATTTTTTCTTTTTATAACTTATACAAATGTGTTCTCTTTCCCTATTGTTTTTCATGTTAATTTTCACTCCTTTTGATATTAAAACATAAAATTTACAATTTATTTGATATTTGACTTCTGATTTATCGATATTAGTTTAAATGATATTTTTTTCATGTATATAATTAAGCCGCGTAACGTTTTCATAATATTTAAATAAAGTCTTGCTATTAATTAATATTACCTTTAATACATTTTATTGTCAAGAATTTGATTATTTAATTTCCTAATAAATGTGTGCTATTTAATCTATATCATTGTGTGTTAATGATATATTATCATTTTTATCATCTAATATAGATATTCCTTAATTTTGCTAAGTTATTTCTTTTATTTAAAATTTCAATATGTGATATAGTAATATATTCTTTTTTGAAATTATAATATGAACTAAAAAAACAGGGACATTATTTTTTAATGTCCCTGTAAGATTGGCCTAATATTTTATTTAAAATCCAATGTATCTACGAATTTTAATATTTCTAATAGCTTTGTTCTTTTTTTGAATGTTTTCTCTATGTTTTTCTTCAAATATTGGTACAAATCATCGTTTCTAGCTTCAAATGATTTGATTTCCATAACTATATTCATGTATTTTTTGTCTTTGTATGTGCTTTTTAGTTTCTTTCGATAAATTTCCCACACTTTTTCAAATGTTTTGTCTTTGTCCTGTTTGATAAGTTCTTCTACGAATAGTATAAAATAATACGAATCGTGTATTGATGACAAGTTTTTGAACACATTTGTATAATCTTCTTCGTTCAAATATTTCTTGGTTTCAGATATTATTTCTTTTTCCATTTCAATTGAGTAATTATCATTGTCCAAGCTTTGTGAAAGCATGATTACATAATCGTTGATTAATTTGAATGTGGATTCTTTGTCGTCGACTTTTGAGTATTTGTATAGAAACTCTCTCCATTTTGCTATGAATTTCGTCATGTAATTCATAAGTATATACGTTCTGACATCTATTGTGAACACGTAATTGGGTGTGAATATGAAGAACTTTTTGAAATAATCAAAATATTTTAACAATTCATCTGATATCATACTTATGGATAGTGTTGTGACTATTTCTTGGTTTTCTTCTGTTAATTGGATTTTTCCTTTTAATAATGATGGACTATTTCCATATTGTAAGAGTTTTTTGATTGCGTATACGAATAGATAAGAATATGATTTATCATCTTCGATTTTGTCGAATAAATCTTGTAACATATCAAAATCTTTGTCTTTAATTAGATATAGTATCGTCTTTTTGTGAAGTTGTACTTCGCTCATATCGCTGTAGTAATTCACAACTGAAGAAAATGAATTTTCTTGTTCACGTTCTACTAGGTCGATTAGTTCGATGTCACTGTTTCTGTCGTTGATGTATATGTCGTTAATTTTAAGAAGTTCTTGTTCGCTATTTTCGTTTTTGAATGCGAATTTTTTCTTGTTCCAATCGTAGATGCTTAGTCCATCTGTTCCTGTTTTTTTGTATATTAAAAAGTTGTTTAATCTAAAAATATCGTAATTTTCCATAGCTTAAATTATATACAAAAAAAGCTACCAAATCAAATTTGATAACTTTTTTATAAAATATGTAGTTTAGATTATATACCCACAGATATTTTTAAAGCTTCATCCAACTTTATCAGAACTCTATCATCAAAGCTACCTACTTTTTCACGAAGCCTTTTTTTATCAATAGTTCTTATTTGTTCAGCTAAAATAACTGAATTTTTCGGTAAACCGTACTTGGATCGTTCTATTGCAACATGTGTTGGTAATTTCGCTTTATTTATTTGTGAAGTAATAGCTGCTATGACTACGGTTGGACTGTATTTGTTTCCCACATCATTTTGAACAACAACGACAGGTCTTACACCACCCTGCTCAGATCCAACAACAGGGCTTAAGTCTGCGTAAAATATGTCTCCTCTTTTTACTTTCATAAACTCACCCTATAAACTCTTCGCTATTTTAAGAACTGTTTTTATTATATCCAAAACACTTCAAGAAATCAATACAAAAAACTTGCCCAACTTAAAAGCTGGGCTAAGATTAGTTGATTTTTTGTAAATAATCACACACTTCTACGACTTTTCCATTTCTAGTATAAATTCTAGGAATTCTCATTGTAACTCTACACAAAAGCTCATAGACATTTGTGTTTGCCATTTCTGCCAACTCATACAATGATATTTCTCCCATGTCATCTTTTCCGAACAACAAAACTTTGTCGCCGACTTTTACATCTCTAATGTATGTTACATCTATCATAATTTGGTCCATGCAGACTTTTCCCAAAATTTTTGCTTTTTTGCCGTTGATAATCACATAAGCTTTGTTGGATAATTCCAAAGGATAACCATCAGCATAACCTATTGTCGCTGTTGCAACTACTGTTTCAGAGTTTGTCGTGAATGTTCTTCCGTATCCGATGTCTGTTCCTTTTGGAACTGTTTTAATCATTGACACTGTTGTGTAAAGCGAAGATATTTCTTCCAGATTTAACCTAGAATTTTCTCTTACATAATCTGATGCGTGATAGCCGTAAAGTCCGATTCCGCATCTTATCATATCCAAGAAATATCCGTGAATTATCGCTCCTGCATCATTTGCTATGTGTTTTATTGGAACAGTTATTCCTCTGTTTTCCACATCAATCATAAAACCAATGTATGTATTGTATTGTTCTTTGGTATAAGAATAATCTTCGCTATCAGCATCTGAAAAATGACTGTAAATTCCTTGCAACACTACATTATCCATTTTATAAATTTTGAATATTTCTTCCAAGCATTTATCGTGATCAAGTCTAACTTGGAATCCTAATCTTGTCATTCCTGTATCGATTTTGATGTGAACTTTGCATATTTTGTTCAAACTTTTTGCAACGTTATTGATTTCAACTGCAGTATCGTAATCATAAACTGTCAATTCGATGTTGTTTTTGATTGCTACTTCTATGTTTTCATTGGAAATGTAGCCTAAAATCATGATTGGTTTGAATATTCCATTTTTGCGAAGTTCCAATGCTTCATTTATATTGGACACTGCAAAGTAATCTATTCCCAAATATTCCAATTCTTTTGTAATAAATGCTGCGCCTTGTCCATAAGCGTTAGCCTTAACTACGGCACACATTTTTACTAAATTGCTTATGTTTTTGATTTCTTTGTAATTGTGTTTTAATTTATCTAAATCAACCTTCAAATAACTTTGATATTTAAACATTATTTCTCCTTACAAGCATTAATTGCTTCCGGTAAATTTCTAATAATATCCGATGCAATAATGCTGTCCTCTCCTATTTTTTGTTTTGCAAAATCTCCAGCTAGTCCGTGAATGTACACTCCCAATTTACAAGCTTCGAACACATCTGTATTGTGCATAAAACTTGCAATAATTCCAGACAAACAATCGCCACTTCCAGCTGTTGCCATTCCAGCGTTTCCTGTATTGTTTACATAAATTTCATCATTTTTTGCGACAATTGTGTGATGTCCTTTGAGAACTACGATACATTTGTGTTTTTTTGAAAAATCTGATGCAACTTTTTCTCTGTTTTGATTGATATATTCTACATCCAATCCCGAAAGTCTACTAAATTCCAGTGGATGTGGCGTTATGGCAACTGAATAATCTTCAAATTCTAGTTCACTGAAGTTTTTTATCGAGTTCAATCCATCCGCATCTATCAAAACTGGTTTATGAAAATTTTTAAGTACAGATTTTATCAACTCGTAATTTAATTTATCTTTTCCCATTCCACATCCAATTGCTACACAGTTTTTATTGGAAATATATTCTAAAATTTGAGAAATAGAATTATCACTCAATTTTTTATCGTCACATTCAAGTGGAAGTATTATATTCTCAACGGATTTAATTTGCATAATTTCCGAGATAATTTCAGGAACAATTGTGTACACCAATCCACTTCCGCATCTAAGTGCTGCCATACTCGCCAAGTAGACGCTGCCGCACATTCCGTTCGAACCACCAACTATGCATACTCTTCCGTAGTTTCCTTTATTGGAAAAGGGATCTCTTTTTTTTATTGTAAAATCCATTCTAATCCTCCAACATCAACACGCACATTGCTACTGCATATTCTCCATCATGAGAAATGGATGCATCAATATCTAAAACTTTTGGAAATTTATCTGTATTTAATTTTACAACTAATCCGTTATCATGTATAGACTCTACATCCATAAAACTCATTTTACCAATTCCAGTCTTCAAAGCCTTTGACACTGCCTCTTTCATGCAAAACATCCCTGTAATAGTCTCAAAACTACGATTTTTTGATTCAATATATGAAATTTCTCGCTTCGTGAATACTTTTTTTAAAAATTTATCCAGATTTTTTATGTTTTTTATTCGTGAAACTCTTAGAATATCAGTTCCACATCTAATCTTCATTTTTAATTCCTTCAAATTTTTCCAAGAATTTGTTTCTAAGAGCTAGGAAATCTAACTTTTCGATATCTTCCACGCTTTCCACATCTTTTACGAAATCTTCTACGATTTCTCCAATTATTTCAAATGAATTTTGTGAAAAGTTATTAATATTATATGATTCTGACAAATATTTTATACTTTCTTTCACTAATTTATCCGTCAAAATATCTTGGTAAGTTTGGTTGATATTGCAGTCACTGATTTCTTTTTCGATGATTCTCCTTATAGAATATATCACATAATACACAAAATCCATGAAAATTTCGTCGTTTTCTCTGTCATCAATGGCAAATAATATCGACAGACAGAAATTCCAGTTGAAGTCCTTGTCCAATCTGCTATTGAGTCCTTGTGCAAATGATGTGTGAATGTAATCTCCAAATTCCATATCTGAAAAATCATACAACTCACCAAAACTAATCGGCTTGTTACTTATTGCATTGACCTTGTTTAATATGTCGATTAAACTTTCTTCGTATTGTTTTTTCTCCAATACATCCATCACAGAAAACAGATAATCGCTGACTACATTTGCGATATTTCTCATATCTATTACAAATCCAAGGTTGTATTTGAGTTTGAGCATGTAGCCATCGTGTATCATTTTGGTTATAATACTTTTGAATTGTTGTCTTGTTGCATCATCTTCGTTAGATTCAACAGTCATCATTTTTTTATAAACACTGTTAAGTTGCTTGTCGATAATAGTAAGATTGTTTTTGATTGAATACATTACATCACGTATCAAATCTTCTGTCATTACATAGTTTGAATTTTTGTACAAAATCGAATGATCTACTTCTCCCCAGAATACATTGACCATGGATTTTATTTGCACTTCAAAATTTATTTTCATTTCTTCATTTTCCACAAAAATTGCGTCAATTTTGTAAATTTCAAACCCGTTTTTTTGTTTTTGTGGCTGAGGTTGATCCAAATTAAGCCTAATTCTCATATCATACTTGGAGTAATAATAGCCATTTTCGTCTTTGTAATAAAAAAGTCTTTTTAAATATTCGTACAAATCTTTTTCGTTTTCATTGAAACGACATTCTATTCTAACTCCTATCAAATCTGGGAATAGACTGAACACATCCTCTACGTCTTTACATTTTATATAATAATTTTGTTTTAGTATTTTTTCTTTGATGCTGTCTTCTTTTTTTACACGTGCGTTAATATTAATAACATCTTCGTTCGTTTCAAAAACTTTACTGAAAAACTCTTTTGCTTCTTCTGCAACAAAGTTTATAAATTTATTGCGACTATTTATTAATTTAACAGCATCATTCATAAATTGAAAAATTCCAGCTCTCATTTTTATTCTCCTTTTTATTGCTACTATTATTTTACCATATTTAAGCTTTTCACAAGCATTAAAAAAGAGCACTGATGTGCTCTTTTGATTTTACAATTTATAGAAACTTCATCCTGTTGGGATTAATGTCTCGTTCTATTTCGTGAAAGCCCTTGATTTCGATGTTGTTTTCTTCTATAATTTTTTCGATTTTTGGTTTATCTTCCAAGTTATCGTACAATATAGAAATCCCACAGCACACATCCAAAACTCTTGGTGTTGGCGCAATCGTAGCTTTAATAGAATTTTCTTTTATTAAATCGTAAAGTTTTTGTCCGTTTGCCACATCTTTGAACAAGATGTAGTTCATTTTATCTGCCATTTTCAATCATTTCAACGAACGCTTCAATTCTTGTCTTCAATTGTTCGCTGTCTTCGTCTGTATAATCAGTTTCAATTCCCAATACTGGAATGTTGTGATCTTTAAGTTCTTTTTCTACAATGTGACCTTCTGTATCGTAAATATTACAGAATTTTAAGTTAACATCGATTACACCATCAACGTTGTATTCTTTTGCAAGTCTGATGATGTCGTCAACTCTTTCAGTGTTTGGAGTGTAGCATGCACAGTTGATACCTTTCATGTATCTATCTGTTAAGTGATCAACCATTTCGTCCATAGTCTTTCCAGATTCATCTACTGTTAATTCGAAATATCTTGAACCTGTACACATTTCTTCACATACAACTGCTGCTCCACTTGATTCGATGATGTGGTGTAATTTCCAGTTTGGAATAGACAATGGAGTTCCTGTTAACATTAATCTTGTAGCGCCTTTTTTGTACACGCTAACGTTTTGTTCTTTTCTCTTATCCAATTCGTCGCACAATTCATTAACTTTTTGTGCAAATCTTGTTGGGTCATCGTAGAATGCAATTTGTGAAATCAATAAGCAGTCCTTACCACTGATTGGAACATTATCTAGTTTACGGAATTCCCATAATCTTTGCATTGCACGTCTTTTGTTATTGATTAAAACAATAGCATCGTGTAAAGATTCTGGAGTTAATTTGTTGCCAGTTAATTCTTCGATTCTATCGATATATCTGTAAACTTCGTCTTTGAAGAATTCAACGTCTTTGTCTCTTTTCATTTGTGGTAAATCGAAGATATACATTGGCGCATCTTTTGACATGATTTCCCATGCTTTTTTCTTGCCATCGCAAGTTGTTTCTCCAACGAATAAGTCTGCAAGTCTGAAGAATGGACAAGTTTTTTCAAATCTAGCTCCCAAAGAAGCCTTGATTAGTGGACATGTTGCAGTTGGAAGATATTTTTCTCCACCTGGTACCCAGAATTGTGATCCTGAACACAAACCAGTATTGATAGCTCCGCAACCAAATACTACTTCATCAGGAACGTGAATACAGAATGTTCCTACAACTTTTCCGCCGTTTTTTTGGAATTCGATTAATTCAGCTGGTCTAATCCCGTGGATTTCTGCAACAACCATATTGAAATAATCCATTTTTTCTGGTCTGTTTTCTTGTGATAAATATACATCACCAAATGCTTGTGGTAAAACTTCACATAAAACGTCGTGTTGATCGACATCCATTCCTAAATCTTCCCACATTTTTCTGTAATCTGCCATTTAAATACCCCCTAGTAAGTAATTACATTATCATCATAATCAAATTGGCTGCAGTTACATATCACATAATCTGGTTTGAAATCAAATTGCCTATACTTTTCATCTATGTATTCAAAACCTTTTTTCTTAAAAATATCGTGATATTCGCCTTCACAAAAATAGCCTTCTTTGATTAATTGATCAAATTTTTTATACACTCCAGCTGCTGCCTGAAGTTTTACAGATGATTTTTCCCTAAATGAATCATCTATATGTCGTTTGATGAATTCTATTCTTTTGTCAATATCGAAGATAAATTTGGAGAAATACTCCACCTCATAAATTCTTTTCTCATCGATATCGCATTTTCTGAGATTGAATATAAGAGAAGAAATTTCTCTTGATTTTTCGATTAATTCGTCAAATTTTTCCTCGTCAAATTTTTTGTCTAATTTTTCTTCTAGATACGCAATCAAAGACTTGTAATCTTTGTATTTGTACACAAAAACATCCTTGTCAGTTTTCTTTTTCAAAGTTTCGTAGCGAATTTTGCAACTATCATCTACTATAAAAAACGATGAACTAAACATAAAAGGACATCTTCCGAGTTCCAAATAAGCAAAAGAAGAATTCAACATATCACAGTAGTTATTATCCGTATAATCTTCTGTGACTTCCCTATCTATTCCATAAGAATACACCGTTGTGACTCCAAAACTCTCAACGATTTCCCATGGAACTCTTCCCCACAATGAAACAACAGTTGTAGATTCTCTCAATGTGAGTGCATCGATGTATGCGTTTTTTCTAATATCCAAATAATCCATTATCTTGCTAAGACTGCTGCTCCTATTGCCCCTGCAAATCTAGCATTCTCGTTTGTTTCTACAGTTGCTGACAAAAGCTCTGACAAATGTTCTGTCATATAATCATTTCCCGAAAAACCTCCAGTTAAGAAATAATAATCCGTAGCAGGAAGTCTGTGAACCAAAGTCTTCACTTTGTTAATAATAGAATTAATTACACCGCAAGCAATATCTTCTTTTGGAGTTCCTTTTCCAATTAGAGAAATTATTTCTGTTTCAGCAAATACTGTACACATTGAAGAAATCTTGACATCTTTTCCAGTTCTTGCCAAATCAAACATTTCATCAAGTCCAACACCAAGACGATTGGCCATTACTTCCAAAAATTTTCCAGTACCAGCAGAACATTTATCATTCATAATGAAATCTTCCACCATACCATTTTTGTAGCTTATCGCTTTTGTATCTTGTCCCCCAATATCGATAATAGTCATGTCAGCGTCGTTGAAAAAACTTGCGCCCTTTGCATGGCATGTTATTTCTGTAACAACTTTGTCCGCAAATGGAACAGAAACTCTTCCGTATCCCGTAGCGACAACTTTGCTATTATCTTCGTTAACCCCATTTGATTCAAGCCATTCTTTGATAGTTTTGCTAGTTTCAACAGAACTCCATCCTGTTGGCATAACTTTCTTGAATACAATTTCTTTTTTTGAATCATCCAACACAACTACCTTTGAAGCAGTTGATCCGATATCAATTCCTACATAATACATATTTATCACCAATTTCATTATATCATCAAATAAAACCTTTTTATGATTTATAGAATCATTCAATAAATAACTGGTTATTTATAGGAAATTTTTATAAATGAAAAAAGCCCTGAAAATTAATTTCAAGGCTTTCTATCTTATCCTATTACAATAATATTTCCCCACCATCTAAAAATTGATTGCGACAATTCGTTAGCTGCATATAATCTGTCTTTTCCTTTTGGTTGTCCGTTAAAGTACATTTCTCCCCAATTATTCGGATCATAAACTTCAAAATACAATTCGTTGTCGATATGAGTATATCCTTTGACAACTAAGAAATGTCCTCCTTGGTAATTATAAAATCTACCGATGTTTGAATTGTTGTTATTATTAAAAGAAATAAATCCAGTATTTACGCATACAATTGCTATATTTCCGTTATCCAAAATATCTGTCAACGTATCTTCTCCATTGTAAGCAATTGTACGATTTGGAATTCTTTGATCATTTAAATATCTTGATACTGTGTTTGTTGACCACCATCCACCTTGCATAGGATAACGATCTCTTGCATCTTCAGCACTTGCATCTGTATTTCTGTTGAACCATTTTTCTACCATTACACTTGAAGATGGACCACAATTTGAGTTGCTAGCCCAGCCAGTATTTCCTTGATCTATGTACCAATTATAGTTTCTATCGTTGTGTACTTCTTGTCTTACTGCGACTGTAAAAGTAGGTGTTACTAAAACTACGATTGCCATTAAAAGCATTAATATTTTTTTGCTAAATTTCTTCATATTTTTACCCCTTTAATTTTATTTTTAAAAAGAAGACGTTTTACTTATATTTATAACCTCCTTATTTTATTTTTCTTCTTTTTATTAGCTAAATTATTTGATTTTATAACAATTAATTTCATAATTCTATGTAATTTCTTTAATTATGTTATCGTTTACAATAAAAGTATAACACTTAATTTTAAAATATGAAATAATTTTTAGCAAAAAAATAGTAGCGCATTTTAAAAATGCACTACTCATTTATTTTTTATTTAAAATAATGGCCAAATAATTCTTAAAACGAATACTATTGCCAAGATATACATCAAAATTGAAATATCTTTTCTTTTTCCTGCTAATAATTTAATCAATACATAGCTTATCATTCCGAAAGAAATTCCTTCTGCGATTGAATAACAAAATGGCATTGCAATTATTGTTATGAATGCAGGAATTGCTTCCGAGTAATCGTAAAAGTCGATTTCTTTTATAGAACTTAACATAAATAATCCTACGATTACCAATGCAGGTCCTGTTGCTTGTGCAGGAATCATTCCAAACACTGGGAACAAGAATAAACTTAGGAAGAAAAAGAATGCTGTTGACAAAGCTGTAAGGCCACTTCTTCCACCTTCTGCAACTCCTGATGCTGATTCAACAAATGTAGTTACTGTACTTGTTCCGAGCAAAGCACCAGCTGTTGTACCAATTGCATCTGCTAATAATGCAGGAGAAGCTTCTTTTAATTTTCCTTGTTCATCCAACATTCCAGCTTTTGCACTAACTCCTACCAAAGTTCCAACGGTATCAAAAATATCTACAAATAAGAATGTGAACACTACTGTGAACATATCGAAAGTAAATATCTTGTCGAATTGAATTTGAAAAGCTACCGGAGCTAATGATGGTGGCAATGTTATTGGAGATCCTCCTTGGTATTTTGACACTCCCAAAATCAACGCCAAAATTGTTGATGCCAAAATCCCATACATTAACGCTCCTTTGATTTCTCTAGCCAAAAGCCATGCAATAATGAATAATCCTACAACGAAAACTACACTTTCTCTGCTCAATAGATTTCCTAATTGTAAAACAGTACCTTCACCTTTTAAAATAATTCCTGAATTTACTAAACCAACTAACGCTATAAAAAGTCCAATTCCACAACTAACTGCTTTTTTCAAATTAATTGGAATCGCATCAAAAATCATTTCTCTTACTTTAAATAGTGAGAGAATTAAAAATATAATACCTTCTAAAAATACTGCAGTAAGTGCAAATTGCCAAGTATAGCCTAATGTTTTAACAACTGTAAATGTAAAAAATGCATTAAGTCCCATTCCTGGAGCAAGTCCAAATGGTAAGTTTGCTAGAAAAGCCATGCAAATCATTGCAATTATACTTGCAACTACACTAGCCGTGAAAACTCCGCCCTTGTCCATTCCAGTTTGGCTCAACATTTGTGGATTTACTGCTAAGATGTAACTCATAGTCATAAACGTAGTAAATCCTGCCATTAATTCCGTCTTAACATCTGTCTTTTTCTCAGTTAGACGAAATCTTTTTTCTAAAAAATCCAAGTTTTCCCTCCTTAATTTTTATCAAAATCTTCGTATTCCAATTGTTTATCTTCCCAATCTGAATACAAAGAATTTTTCTCAGCGTTAAGATTTTCCAATTCTTCATTTAATTCAAGAATTTTTTTCGGATCATCGTAAATGTCATTTTGACAAAAAATATCTTCAATTTCTTTGATTCTCTCATCAATTTTATCAATATTTGATTCGATAGTGTCGATTTGTTTCCTTAATTTTTTAAGATTATTAGTAATAGCTCGTTGTTTTTTCTTTTCCTTAACAGCGGCAGTTTTGTTCAAACTTTCTTCTGTTTCATCTGTTTTAGAATCATTTATTTTTTCTTGATAATAATCGTAATTTCCAAGGAAAGTCGTCGCTTTGTCTTTTTCTAATACAATAATTTTATCACAAACTCTATTTAAAAAATATCTATCGTGGCTAATTACAAAAACAGTACCCTCGTAATTTATTAAAGAATCTTCCAAACTTTCCTTTGAGTCAATGTCCAAGTGGTTAGTAGGTTCGTCCAGTAATAAAAAATTTGATTTGGAAAGCATCAACTTCAATAACGATACACGAGCCTTTTCTCCACCACTTAAATCTTCAATCAGTTTGAAGATATCGTCTCCAACAAAATTCATAATAGCAAGCGCACTTCTGATTTCGTAGTGAGTCATTTTAGGATATTCGTCCCAGATTTCATCGATAATTGTGTTTTTGTCGTTCAAATAAATTTGTTCTTGGTCGAAATATCCGATATTAACATTGGATCCTAATCTGAATTTCCCTGAAGTTGGTTTTAATTTTTTAGTTATAATATTAAATAAAGTCGTTTTACCAACTCCATTTGCTCCGATTAGTCCAACTCTTTCTTCCTTATATATATCTAAGTTACAGTTCTCAAAAATTAACTTGTCGTCAATTTTTTTGGACAAATCTTCAACCATCAACACGTCTTTGCCGCTTGGTGAGGATATTTTGAATTTGATTCCAAATGTTCCGTCATCGTAAGTAGGTTTATCCATAAGTTTCATTTTATCTAGAAGTTTTTTTCTGGATTGTCCTTGCTTATTCTTTTTCGCATTATCAGTACTTGTATATTTTTCAACGATTTCAAGTTGTCTCTTGTACTCACGTTGCTGATTTTCGTATGTTTTACGTTGAATATCCATGTAGATTTTTCTTTGTTTCATAAAACCAGTGTAATCTGTTTCGTAAGTTTTGATGGTTTTATTTTCCATGTGAAAAATCCTGTTTACAATTCCATCTAAGAAATATCTATCGTGAGAGATTATAACGCAAGCACCTTTGTAATTTTTTAGAAAAGTTTCCAAAAACTCGATAGCTTTGATATCCAAATGGTTGGTAGGTTCGTCTAATAATAATACGTCGCATTTTTGAAGAAGAAGTTTTGCGAGCATTATTCGTGATTTTTGACCACCACTGAAATTAGTGACGTTTTTGTCCAAATCATCATCCGAAAATCCCAGGCCCTTTAATGTGCCTCTGATTTCAGAATCGTAGAGATATCCCCCCATTGATTCGAATCTTTCCAAATCTCTGTGGTATTTGTTCATCAAATCTTCCAAATCTTCAGCATCATTCATTTGATTTTCGTATTCTCGAAGTTTGTTCTCCAATCTCAATACTTCTGAAAAAACACTCAAACATTCTTCGTACAAACTATTGCTTGAATCAAATGAATTGTGTTGCTTCAAGTATCCTATTTTCAAATCATTTTTAATGAACAAATCCCCACTGTCTTTTGATAATTCTCCTGTCAAAATATTAAACAAAGTGGATTTGCCAGCACCATTTATTCCTATGATTCCAATTTTATCATTGTCGTTAATATTAAAAGTCACTTTTTCCAAAATGCTCTTATCTAAGAAAGATTTTTCTATGTCTTTTGCGCCTATTAGAATCATTTTTTCACTTCCTAACTAAACAGTCAATCAACCCAATGATGAGTTAATTGACCTTATTTTTTTAAAGATGACACAACTTTATTTGAATCTACATCTATAAGTTTGATTTCATCTTCATCTATTATTGCGACTGATTTTACACCATCTTTTGGAATCGAAGGGCTTCCAGGATTTAACAAAATAACTCCGTCTTTTTCTTCCAAAACTTTTACATGAGTATGACCTGTTATTACGATATCGCAATTATTTGCCTTGGCAATTCTAATTCTATTGTCTTCATCTTCTTCATATCCATGAATTGTGAAAATTCTATATTTGCCAAGATTTAATATTCTATGCTTTTGTGTCAAATCGTGTTCAATTACCATTTGATCTACATCGCTGTCGCAATTTCCTCTAGTATAGATTACATTATCCATAGATTTGAAAATAACCGCCAAATCTTTTGGATTGTAATCTTCTGGAAGAGCATTACGAGGTCCATGATACAAAACATCTCCCAGATGCAAAATCGTATCGCAATCTTTTAAAATCTCAAGAGCTTTTTTTGTATTGTCCAAAGATCCATGAGTGTCGCTAATTACGCCTATTTTCATTAAATTAATACCTCATCCAAAATTTCTTTTACATTACTTGTAAAATAAAATTTGATTTTTTGTCTTATTTTAGGATCAATATCTTGTATATCTCTCTTGTTTTCTTTCGGCAAGAACACTTTATTGATTCCGTATCTGTGAGCAGCCAATACTTTTTCCTTAACTCCACCAATTGCCAAAACCCTTCCTGTAAGTGTTATTTCTCCGGTCATTGCAAAATCGTGTTTTACTTTTCTTCCTGTCAATGCACTAACCAAAGCTGTAACCATTGTAACACCTGCCGATGGACCGTCTTTTGGAACAGCTCCTTCTGGAACGTGAATGTGAATATCTTTTTCTTTGTAAAATTCGCCTTTTATTCCCAAAGCTTCTTGATTGCTTCTGATATATGAAATAGCAGCCATGGCCGATTCTTTCATTACATCTCCAAGTTTTCCTGTAAGTTGTGTCTTGCCGCTACCATCCATTACATTCGCTTCAATTGTAAGAATTACTCCACCAACTTGTGTCCATGCTAATCCATTTACAACTCCAACTGTATCTTCTCTTGGAATTTCATCATCTAAAACTAATTTAGATCCCAAGAATTTTTCCAAATTTTTATTGTTAACTACAACTTTTTTTACATCGTCTTTTACGATTTTTACCACAGCTTTTCTGATAACTTTCCCGATATTTCTTTCAAGCTCTCTTACTCCACTTTCTCTAGTGTAGTTGTTTATAATTGTATAAATAGCATCTCTTGTGATGTGAAATTGTGATTTATCCATTCCATTTTCTTTTAATTGACGTGGAAGTAAATATCTATTAGCAATTTCAAATTTTTCTGAATCCGTGTAGCTTGTAACTCTGATAACTTCCATTCTATCTAACAAAGCATCTGGGATTTGTTCTTGTGAGTTGGCAGTTGTAATAAATAAAACATCTGACAAATCCACAGGGATTTCGATGTAATTATCTGTAAATTCGCTGTTTTGTTCTGGGTCTAAAACTTCCAATAAAGCACTTGCGGGATCTCCTCTAAAATCAGAAGCTAACTTATCAATTTCATCCAATAAAAATACTGGATTTAATTTCTTAGCCTTTTGCAATTGAGTTATAATTCTTCCTGGCATCGCACCAATATAAGTTTTTCTGTGACCTCTAATTTCTGCTTCATCACGCACACCACCCAATCTCATTGATACGAATTTTCTGTTAGTAGCATCAGCGATTGATCTTGCTATTGAAGTTTTACCAACTCCTGGAGGTCCAACCAAACAAAGTATAGGTCCTTTCAATGATCCTGTCATTTTCTTAACTGCCAAATATTCTAAAATTCTTTTTTTCACATCTTCAAGTCCAAAATGACCATCGTTCAATACTTTTTCTGCAACCTTCAAATCAATTGAACTTTTTGATTTTTTATTCCAAGGAATATCCAATACTTGATCGATATAATTTCTAATCACAGTGCTTTCAGGATTATTTGGATTCATAGAAGATAATCTGTTGATTTCTTTTAAAACGTGTTCTTCGGAATCTTTTTTGAGTTTTAGTTTTTTAACCCTATTAGCATAATCGTCTGTATCTTCGATATCATATTCTTCTCCCAATTCCATCTTAATTTGACGCAATTGTTCTTGAAGGAAATATTCTTTTTGTGTATCAGAAATTTCTTTGTTTGTTCTTTCTTCGATATCTTCTTTTATCTTCAAAAATTCAATTTCTTTGATTACAAATTTGTACACCAATTCAATTCTTTCATCCATATCCAAAGTTTCTAATAACAAAATAGAATCCTTGTCATTTAATGAAATAAGCATTGCAATTGTATCTATTAAAGAACTAGGATCTTCTTCATTTAAAAGACCGCCGAGTAAATCTTGTGGTAATGGTTTTTTGATAATTTCTGCCAAACTTTCAAACGAAGAAATAATCATCCTAATCATAGTCAATGATTTATCTGTTGGATGATATTTTGTCTTATCGTATTCCATAACCTCTACGTTTGCTTCTAGGAAACTGTCGTTTTCCACAAAGTCTACGATTTTCGCTCTATCATAAGCTTCTACCAAAACTCTTATATTTCCATTTGGCATTTTAATTGTTTGTTTGATACTTGCAAGAACTCCTGTATGATAAAAATCTTCCTTTGTAATGTTTTCTAACATTGGGTCTTTTTGAGTACAAATAAAAATCTCAGAATTTCTGAGCAAACTAGCATTTAAAGCATTTAATGAAACTTCCCTTCCAACTTCGAAATGTTGGATATTATTTGGAAACAACCACAAACCACGCAACGCGATTATTGGAAGTTTCTTTTCTGATATTGTATAGTATTCTTTCATCAAACTCCTCTTTCGAATTTAATCTATTGATAAAAATAGCTCACCTTACGTGAGCTATTTGTGTTATTTATTATTTGTTTTAAAAACAAGTTTTGGGTCTTTTCCTTCTAGTACACTTTCTTTTGTCAAAATAACTTTTGAAATGTCTTGTCTTGATGGTAGCTCAAACATAATATTCATCAAAGATTTTTCTATTATTGTTCGCAAACCTCTGGCGCCTGTTTTTCTATCATAAGCTAATTTGGCAATAGCTTTTAATGCATCTTCATTAAATTCAAGCTCAACATCATCCATTTTGAATAATTCTTGATATTGTTTGATAACCGCATTTTTAGGTTCCAAAAGTATTCGAATTAAAGCTTGTTCATCTAGTTCATCAAGTGTAACTAAAACTGGAATTCTTCCTACAAATTCAGGAATTAAACCGAATTTAATCAAATCTTCTGGTCTAATATCTTTGAACAACTCAGAAATTTTCTTGTGTTCATTATCTCCCAAATCTGCACCAAAACCTATTGATTTTGTTTCTGTTCTTCTTTCGATTATTTTTTCTAAGCCTTCAAAAGCCCCGCCAACAATGAATAAAATATTTCTCGTATCAACTTGAATATATTCTTGGTTAGGATGCTTTCTTCCACCTTGTGGTGGTACGTTACAAATTGTACCTTCAACTATTTTTAGCAAAGCTTGTTGTACACCTTCACCGCTAACATCTCTAGTGATGGAAGGATTTTCGCTTTTTCTAGTAATCTTGTCGATTTCGTCGATATAGATGATACCTTGTTCTGCTTTTTCGATATCGTAATCTGCCGCTTGAATAAGTTTCAAAATCACATTTTCTACATCTTCTCCGACATATCCAGCTTCTGTAAGACTAGTTGCATCGGCAATAGCAAAAGGAACATCCAATATCTTGGCTAATGTTTCTGCCAAAAGTGTTTTACCACTTCCAGTCGGACCTACCAATAAAATATTCGATTTTTGTAATTCTACATCATTGTTCATTAGATTAGAATTAATTCTTTTGTAGTGATTATATACTGCAACAGCCAAGGCTTTCTTGCCTTCTTCTTGTTTGATTACATAATCATCAAGCACATCCTTGATTTCGATTGGCTTAGGCAAATCAATTCTTTCTTGGATATTATCTACATCTTTGAATTCTTCTTCGATTATGCTATTGCATAATGAAACACATTCATCGCAAATAAAAACTCCAGGTCCAGCAATTAATTTTTTTACTTCATCTTGTGATTTCCCGCAAAAAGAACATTTATATTGATTTTCGTTTTTTGGCATAAATATTTCCTTATTTAGAAGTATATATAACTTCGTCTATCAATCCATACTCTTTTGCTTCTTCTGCTGTTAGTATGAAATCTCTGTCTGTATCTCTTTCAATTTTTTCTAGAGGTTGTCCAGTTCTTTCAGATAATATCTTGTTTAATAATTCTCTCTTCTTCAAAATATTCTTAGCGTGAATTTCGATATCACTAGCTTGTCCTTGCGCTCCTCCAAGTGGTTGATGGATTAAAGTATCTGCATTTGGAAGTGCATATCTTTTTCCTTTTGCTCCACTTGTTAGAAGAATTGCGCCCATACTAGCAGCCATACCAACACAGATAGTTGAAACATCTGGTTTAACGTATTGCATAGTATCGTAAATTGCTAATCCCGCACTTACAGAACCGCCTGGTGAATTAATATATAATTGAATATCCTTTTTAGGATCTTCACTTTCTAAGAACAATAATTGAGCTATAACAAGATCCGCCATCTGATCATTAACTTCGCCTGTAACGAAAATAATTCTTTCTTTTAAAAGTCTAGAGAAAATATCATAAGATCTTTCACCTCTATTACTTTGTTCTACAACCATTGGTACTAAAGATGGCATATTAATAACCTCCTATTATTAATTCTAATATATTGAAATATTATTTATCTTCTTTGTCTTCAGATTTTTTAATTTCGAATTTAGTGTTTTCTACTAATTTTTCTAAAGCTTTCTTTCTCTTGATGTCTTCTTTTAAGAATTCTACATTTGGGCTGTTTTTGAATTCTTCGATGAATTTTTCTTCATCGTCTTTTCCATAAACCTTAGCGAATTCTTTTAATTGTTCATCTAATTCTTCATCTGTAGATTCGATTGCTTCTTTTTCGATATATTTTTCTAATACCAAATCGCCCTTAACTTTTAATTCAGCGTTAGCTCTTAATTCGTTTTTAACATCTTCTTCTGAAGTATTAGTGATTTGGAAGTATTGATCTGTATTTAAGCCCATTTGTTGAACTCTTCTTGCAAAATCTTGGAATTGACGGTTAACTTCGTTGTCAATCATAGATTCTGGAACTGAAATTTCAGTAGCTTCAATCAAAGCTTCTACAGATTTGTTTTGTTTTTCAACTAATTGTCTTTGTTCGTTGTCTTTTTCTAAGTGTTCTTTGATGTCTTTCTTGTATTCATCAAGAGTATCGAATTCAGAAACGTCTTTTACGAATTCATCATCTAATTCAGGTAATACTTTTTCTTTGATTGAATTGATTTTACATTCAAACTTAGCATCTTTTCCCTTTAAAGAATCTTCGTGGTAATCTTCTGGGAATTTAACATTAACATCAAATTCATCTCCAGCATTGTGACCTACGATTTGTTCTTCAAATCCTGGAATAAATGTGTGTGAACCTAAAACTAATTCGTAATCTTCAGCTTCTCCACCATCAAATGCTTTATCATCTACAAAGCCTTTGAAATTGATAGAAACAGTGTCGTTTTCTTTAGCTTCTCTTCCTTCAACTTCTTGAACTCTTGCGTTTGATTCTAATTCGTGGTTGACTTTCATATCAACATCAGAATCAGTTACTTTGAATTCTTCGATTTCTGCTGAAAGCTTAGAATAATCACCTAATTCAAATTCTGGTTTTAAATCAACAGTGAATTTTACTTTTACATCATTGTTTTCAGTAATATCATCAAGATCGATGTCAGGTTGAGAAACTGGTTCTAATTCTAATTCTTCGATAGCTTTTTCGTAAATTCCTGGTAATAAAAGATTTACAGCATCTTCGTAGAATAAACCTTCACCGTAAGCTCTTTCCAACATTTTTCTTGGAACTTTACCTTTTCTAAATCCTTTTAAACTAAATCTAGATCTATTCTTTTTGTAACTTTCCTCAATTGCGTTATTGAAATCTTCTGCAGGTATTTCACATGTGAATACCGCTTGGTTATTTTCTTTACTTACAAGCACTGCGCTCATACTTTCCTCCTAATTTTTATTTAAAACTTAAATTAATTTCACTTAAAATAGAAATTCCAGGTAATATTATACCCTAAATACCATTTTTTTTAAAGTTTTTTAGCTAAAATGATTAAAAAAGTGTTATTTTTGTTCAATTTTGTAGTATAAATCCAATTTTTTTGCTAATTTTTCAAAATTTTCTTGCGTTTTGCCAATATAAACACCGTTTTGTATTGATGTCGTGAGAAGCTTATTGGTAGACTTGTCTACATTTCCTTCATTTACTAAAATATTTACGTAATTTTTTTGTAGACTAACATAAGACGCCAATAAAGATGTTCTAATATCTTTATACTCTGTGAAGATAATCTTCGAGTATTTTATATTGGAATTTTGTGCATAGTTTGCATCATAAACAGATCTGTAATCATTTCGTGTGACCTTGAATCCATTTTGCTTTAACTTCTCATCGTATTCACTACTTATCATTGAAGTTGGTTGATCAATCAAAATATTTGAAATACCCTTATTAATGGCAAATTTTATAATCGATTCGTCAAATTTCTTACCAGATACAAATGTAATCGCATATCCATTTTTTAGATAGTATCCCATCTTTGCCTGAATAAAATTAAAATTAGACATATCGCTAAGAACCAACGTATCGGTAGGGTTAAGATTAGTATTTTCTTTGATGACATTCTTTGATACCTCTGCGCGATTTTTCCCGTCAATTCTCGAAACCAACAAACCACTCAATTTCAAATTATCAGAAATCTCTTCTGAAACTGATTTTGGACCACCGATAATATACACATTTTTTGCTTTCAGTCTATTTACTTCTTTTAATATAGGACTTTCCTTCTTTATATATGCTCCATCATTTTGAATTAACAAAATCGCCGCCTTGTTCTTATATGCAAAACTTAGTGCCGAAATTATATCACTTTCTTTCTTTTCATTTACAATAACCAAATTGGGGTTTTTATCATAAACTTCTGCAGTCAATTTCTCTGATAAATTCGAACAGTCTTCCTCGATTATTTTGTCCAGAACTACATCTGTATTAGCAAAAGATTTTGTTGATAAAAACAATAAGCACATACACAAAAATAAAATTCTTTTCATATTTACCTCTTTATTAATTATATATTAAAATCAAAACAAATTGCAAAAATATATCAATTGTTGCAAATTTCTGCAATTTAGTTATATAATTAGTTAGTACTATCAAAAATGATGAAAGGAATTGTATATGTTCGTATTGGAATCAAAATTGATAAAGGCAGTTCAGATAAAATCAAATGAAGAATCTCACGAATTAGCCGATAAAATATTAAAAAATTGGGAAGAAACTGAAACTAATATTAGATCCCAAAAGAACACAATTATTCAATTGCTAGGGATATTTTGTTGGAATCAGGTTAAAAATATAAGTGATCCTGAAAGTCTAAAATATAATGAAATCGAAAAAAACAAATTATTAAATAAATTAGATCGCGATGATTCAGAAAATTTAAATGAAATATTTCACGAAATCGTTGAGTATTATACAACAAATCAAAATATATTTACTAAAGGCTGTGAAAATCCTTTAATCAAAAGAACTTTGGATTATATTTACAACAATAGCGAACAAAAAATTTCGCTGGAAGTGTTATCTGATCATCTGCATATATCTAAAAGTTATTTGTCGACATTGATTTGCCAAAACACCGGCACTACACTTCCAAATATTTTGGCAACTTTCAGAATTGAAAAAAGCCTCCTACTTTTGACTTACACTGACAAATCAATCAGCGAAATATCAAAAGAATTGGGCTTCCAATCAGATTCTTATTTTTGCCAACAATTTAAAAATATAAAACAAATCACACCTAAAAAGTTCAGAACAATAACAAAGCGTGACCTTTATTAAGGCCACGCTTTTTTTTATTGTTTATCGTAATCTTTAGAATGTGGACAAGAACTGGATCCGCAATCACAGCTACCACCTTTTTTTATAATATGACGTACTGCAAAAACAACTGCAGCCGCAATTATTATTAATATTATTATATCTGCGATATTCAAAAAATCACCTTCTTTTAAATTATAACTCTATTGTACCGCTCTTTTTGATTCATTATGTTTGTATTTATCTTTTCTAAAAATCAAATACAACATTACAACAAATACTGCAAGTGCTATACCTGTCATTATTGTAAATGGTTGTTTTACTACCAACACATTTAAGAATTGATATACCATGAATGAAATTAGATAAGCAAAAACAATTTGATAAATAACCGCAAATGCTGTCCATTTTGAAGAATTCATTTCTTCTTTTATAGCACCAACTGCCGCAAAACAAGGAACTGTTAATTGGTTGAATATCAAGAAACTCAAAGCAGATGCTATAGTGAAGTTACTTTTTACCAAATCAGCTATTTTACCTGTATCATCACCTACACCAGAAACTATTCCGTAAACGCTGACTACCATTTCTTTAGCAACAGTTCCTAAGAATGAAGCTACAGTTGCAGTCCAATTTCCGAATCCTAATGGAGCAAACAATGGTGCGAATATTTTTCCGATATAAGCCAATATAGTATCAGTACTGCTATCGTCGAAATGAACAAATTCTCCCTTGACAGAAATATTTTGTAAAATCCAAACGCAAATTGATGCAACTAAGATTATTGTACCTGCTTTTATGATAAATGATTTAGTTCTATCCCAAGTTACACGCAAAACATTTGAAACAGTTGGTGTGTGATATTCAGGAAGTTCCATTACGAATGGAGCTGGTTCTCCTGAAAAAGCTTTTGTCTTTTTCAAAATAAGGCCACTGATTATTACTGCCAAAATTCCTGTAAAATACAATAATGGAGCAAACCACCATTGACCGAAAATCGCTGCTGCAAATAATGCTATGATTTCTGTTTTTGCACCGCAAGGCATGAATGATGCAACGATGATAGTCATTTTTCTGTCGTTTTCATTTTCAATAGTTCTTGTTGCCATAATTCCTGGAACTGAACAACCAGTACCAATTAAGATTGGAATAAATGATTTACCAGATAAACCAAACTTTCTAAACATTCTATCCAACATAAATGCAATTCTTGACATGTATCCTATATCTTCTAAAATAGCCAACAATAATTCCAACGTTGCAACCAAAGGCAAGAATCCCAATACTGCACCAACGCCGGCAACAATACCATCTACAACAAGGCTTGTTACCCATTCGCTAGTTCCGATTGCTTCTAATCCTTTTGTAGCTAAATCAGCTAATGCAGTTCCCATCACAGTATCTGCCCACCAATCGTGGAATGGAGGACCACCAACAACTTTTACCGCAATAAAGTAAACGGCTATCATTATCAATGCAAAAATTGGTAATGCCAAAAATCTGTTAGTAACCACCCTGTCGATTTTATCACTAGTTGTTAATCCCGATCTTCCTTTTTGTACAGAATCTGAAATTACTGAAGTAATGAATGTATATCTTTCATCTGTAATTATGGATTCACCATCATCATCGTATTCTTCTTCAATTTTTGAAACAATTTCTTCAACTTTTGCTTTTTCTTCATCAGTGATATGAACAGCTTGCAATGCTTTTTCGTCTCTTTCCAAGGCTTTTACAGCAAACCATCTTTTTGATTCAGAATTTTTAATGGATTCTACACTATTTTCTATTTCAGTAAGCACATTTTCAATTTCATCACTAAATGATTTTATCGATTCATGATGAGATTTCACTTGTTTTTGTGCAACTTCAATTAATTCATCCAAGTTTAATTTTTTAAGTGCTGATACTTCAACTATTGGAACTCCCAATTTTTCAGATATTAGTTTTGTGTTTAATTTATCGTTATTTTTCTTAACGACATCCATCATATTAAATGCCAAAACCATTGGAATTCCAATTTCAGATAATTGTGTTGTAAGATACAAGTTTCTTTCAATATTTGAAGCATCCACAACATCAATAATTACATCTGGTTTTTCGTTTATTAAGTAATTTCTACTAACAACTTCTTCCAAAGTATATGGAGAAAGCGAGTAAATTCCCGGTAAGTCGGTAATTTTAATATCTTTGTTATTTTTTAAGGTTCCCTCTTTTTTTTCTACAGTAACTCCTGGCCAGTTACCAACATATTGATTGGATCCTGTCAATGCGTTAAACATAGTAGATTTACCACTATTAGGGTTACCTGCTAAAGCAATTCTAATTGACATAAGTCCTCCTAATTATTTATTTATCAATTCTATTAAAATATTTTCTGCATCATCTTTTCTAAGACTCAACTCGTATCCTCTCAAATTGATTTGAACTGGATCTCCTAACGGTGCTACTTTTCTGATATAGATTTCTACATTTTTTGTAATACCCATATCCATAATTCTTCTTTTAACAGGACCTTTTCCTAAAATCTTAACAATCCTGTAGTATTTTCCTACTTCGGCATGCTTAAGATTCATTTCGTTATCCACTTTATGTATCCCCCTTGATAAAATATCATTAAATATGATTTACCATAATTCTCATAGCTATATCTTTCCCTATAGCCACTCTTGAACCTTTGATTTTAACTATCAAATTTCCGTGGCTTTCTGAAACAACACTCACAAGCGCTCCTTCAACAAAGCCCATATTATTCAACAGTTTTTTTTGTGAATCATCTTTTATTGATTTTATTTTTATGATTTCAAAATCTTCGTTCAGTGGCACTAAAGCCAAATTCATTTAATCACCCTCATTTAAACGTTTAAATCTGTTACCTTGATATTATATTGAGGAAGAGTATTAATGTCAAGAGAAATTGAGAATTATTTTCCTTCTCATTTACATTTGTTACAAAAATGTTGCAATTTGCTAATAAAATTTACACTACATTTTATATTTGATATAATATCTCAAAGAGATAAAAACAAAAAAGCGCCAGACCTTTACGGTTAACGAGGGATAGAGTCATCGAGTTTTTCGGCGGGAGCTCTATAGGTAACACAGCCTTAGCATTTAACAAAGTTCAAAAGTAATTTTGAAACAAAAATAATGAAGTGTATCTCTAAAAAATTTGGAGGTAAAAATATGTGCGGAATAGTATGTTATAACGGCGAAAAATCAGCCGTAGAAATCATATTAAACGGATTAAAATCTCTGGAATACAGAGGATATGATTCAAGCGGTATTTCTGTCGTAACAGACAAAATCGAAACAGTAAAAAGAAAAGGAAAATTACAAAATTTAATAGATTCTATCGATAAAATTGATAACAATGCAAGTATTGGAATTGGTCACATCAGATGGGCAACTCACGGCGAACCTAATGAAATAAATGCCCACCCTCAAGTAAGTCAAGATGGCAAATTCTCAGTTGTACACAACGGTATTATCGAAAATTACAAAGAATTAAAAAAAGAAATGGAAGATAATGGCTACACTTTTAAATCAACTACTGACACAGAAGTTGTGGTTGCTTTGATTAGCCACTATTACAAAGATAATTTGTTGGAAGCAGTAAAATCTACAATCAATAGATTAAAAGGAGCTTATGCGTTAGGAATTGTTTCAGAATATGAAAAAGACAAACTAATTGCAGTGAGAAAAGAATCTCCATTGATTTTGGGTAAATGTGATGACGGAATAATCTTAGCGAGTGATATTCCTTCTGTTTTAAAGTATACAAGGGACATTGTGTATTTGGAAAATGGAGATGTCGTAGAGATAGATAAGAAAAATCACACAATTTACGACAAAGACTTCGCAAAAGTTGATCGTGAAGTTAAAACCGTTGACATGACAATTGATCAAGCTAGTAAAGGCGGATACGATCATTTTATGCTAAAAGAAATTCACGAACAGCCAGAAGTTGTGAAAAAGACTTTGGAAGTTAATGTAAAAAATAATGTAATAGATTTTGCAGAAAACTCACTAACTGAAGAAGAATTATCGAAAATCAACAAAATTTATATCGTTGCATGTGGTACAGCATTCCATGCAGGTGAAGTTGGTAAAGTTGCAATCGAAAAATTGGCAAAAATTCCTGTAATTACTGATATCGCATCAGAATTCAGATACAACGATCCATTTATCGATGAAAATACTCTAGTGATTTTGATTTCTCAATCAGGAGAAACTGCTGATACATTAGCAGCTCTTAGAGAATCCAAAAGCAAAGGTGCAAAAATCTTAGCAGTTACAAACGTAGTTGGTTCATCAATCGCAAGAGAAGCTGACAAAGTCATCTACACTTTGGCAGGTCCAGAAATCGCAGTAGCCAGCACTAAAGCATACATTTCACAATTAGTTACAATGATTATGTTGGCTTTGGATTTTGCAAAGAAATTAGGCAGAATTGAAGATTCTGAATATTCAAAATACATCGAAGAATTAAAAACAATGCCTAAAAAAATTGATGAAACATTAAAATCAGAACCTATAACTGAAAAAATCGCTGAAGCAATCAAAGATGATAAATCAATGTTTTTCATTGGACGTGGATTGGACTTTTTGAGTGTAAAAGAAGGAGCTTTGAAATTAAAAGAAATCTCCTATATTCACACTGAAGCCTTCCCTGCAGGAGAATTAAAACACGGTTCCATCGCTTTAATCGAACAAAACACTCCAGCATTATCAGTTATTACGCAATCAAAATTAGCTGAAAAGACAATATCAAATGTTCAAGAAGTTGTGACAAGAGGAGCTAAGGTATTTACAATCACAGTTGAAGGAAATGACAATATGAAAGATTTCTCAGAAGAAATCATCTTCATTCCTAAAACTTTAGAATTATTGTATCCTATACTTTCAGTAGTTCCCGAACAATTATTGGGATATCACACTTCTTTGAAAAAAGGATTAGATGTGGATAAACCACGTAACTTAGCAAAATCAGTTACAGTTGAATAAAAAATACGGAGTACTCATTTTAATGTGAGTACTCCTTTTTTAATGATTAGTATTAAATTTTTAAATACATTTTATAATTCTAAATTAGGATAAACTTTCAAATCAAGTCCATCTTGTTTTCCGTTGATAAAATCATAGTATCCAGCAGTAGCAATCATTGCGGCGTTATCTGTGCACAAGATTTTGTCCGGAAAATAGACTTGTATTCCCTTTTCTTCTGCTTTTTCTAATACTCTTTCTTTTAATCTAGAATTTGCTGCAACTCCGCCACTTAGAACGAAAGTTTTTTGGTTTTTTTCTTCTAATAATCTAAAAGATTTTTCAACCAAAACATCTATTACAGCTTCTTGGAAAGATGCTGCAACATCTTCTTTTATTATTTCTTCATTTTTTTGATTTTTATTGTTCAAATAATTTAACACAGCTGTTTTTAATCCACTAAAACTAAAATCGTAACTGTCTTTTTCAAGCATTACTCTTGGAAAATCTATCGCTGTTGGATTTCCTTGTTTTGCAAGCCTGTCAATAACAGGTCCTCCTGGATATTCCAATCCCAACGCACGTGCAACCTTGTCATAGCTTTCTCCACAAGCGTCATCTCTTGTAGACCCAATTATTTCGTAATCTTGATAATCCACAACATCTATTAAATAAGTGTGGCCACCAGACACAACCAACGAAATAAATGGCGGTTCTAATTCTTTGTGGCTAATGTAGTTTGCACAAATGTGGCCTTGCATGTGATTTACCCCTACAAGAGGCTTCTTCAAACAATAGCTCAATGATTTTGCACAAGAAATCCCAACTAATAACGCTCCAATAAGTCCGGGACCTTTTGTAACACAAATTACATCAATATCTTTCAATGATAAACCTGCTTCATCCAAAGATTGTTGCAAGATAGAATTCATCGCTTCCAAGTGAAGTCGGCTCGCAACTTCTGGAACCACACCACCATATCTTTTGTGTACATCTATTTGAGAAGAAATCACATTACTCAACACTTCTCTTCCATTTTTTACAATTGCAACACTTGTTTCATCACAAGACGTTTCAATTGCAAGCGTAATTATATTTTGTTTAATATCATCCATATTCAACATCATCCTCAATGCATTTTCTCGTGGAGTTTCATAATATCCATTAATTCTACCGTTTTTTTGAAATCCAAATTTTGTGTAAAGATTAATTGCCTCAAAGTTGGATTCTCTAACTTCCAAGAAAATATTATTTACATTTTCCTTTTTGCAATAATCAAACATAAATTGCATAAATTTCGTTGCAATTCCTTGGTTTCTGCAACTTTTTTTCACAGAAATTGTGTGCAATTCAGCCTCATCAACAACTACTGAAAACCCAAAAACTCCTACAATCTCTCCTTTATTTTCTCCGACAAAATAGTGATTGAATTCATTTTTCAAACAAGCTTCGTATCCAATTTTGCTCCAAGCATCAGAAAAACTCTCTTTTTCAATCTCAACAACATCATCCAAGTCGAAAAAGTTCATTTCTCTAATTATCATTATTGTGTCTTCTTTCATAATCTCGTTGTGCTTGAGATTTTCTAACGTAGTCTGGGCTGAGAGTGTAGTAGCTATCAAATTTTTCAGTTTTATTTGCCAAATCGCAAATCGATCTTGTAATGCAATTATTCAACGAAGAATTTGCAAGGTGGAAGTTATCCTTTGAATTGATTTCATCTACAAATGAATACACTCCATCTCCAACGAAAATATATTCCTTATCATCGTCAAGTTTTTCTATCAAATCTTCAAAATAAATCAAATCATCATCCATCAATCGTTCTAATTTTGAATCGTTAGTGAACATTGAGTAATAAACTCTTCCACCTCTAGCATCTAAAATAGGAATGATGATTTTGTCAGTGCTTATCATATTTGCCAAAGCTTCTAATGTGGATATACCGACGATTTTCTTATCGAAAACTTGTGCAAAAGTCTTCGCAGTAGTCATTCCAATCCTAAGACCTGTAAAAGATCCCGGTCCTTTGCATACTGCGAACACGTCCACATCTTCAATTTCTGTATCTAATTTTTCAAGCATTTGCTCAATCATCAAGACCAAAGTTTCGCTATGAGTTTTCTTTTGATTTATATTATAATCTCCAACAATCAACCCATCTTCCATCAAAGAACAAGAGCTAATCATAGTCGAAGTATCAATTGCTAAAATTTTCATTTAATTCCTCTATAATTTCTTTTTCTCTTTTATTGTTGCCATCAATTCTAATTTTTCTGGAAACATCACCAGTTTTTTCAATGTAAATTTCAATTAAGTTTCTAGGCATATAAGACTGTGCCTGACTTGCCCATTCAATTATAGTAATTCCTTCAGGATACAACAGCTCATCGATATCCAAGGATTCTATCTCCATCTCATCTTCTAATCTATACAAATCAATATGATTTAATTGAATGTTCCCATAGTATGTATTTACCAGTGAAAAAGTCGGACTTGTTACATTTTCTTCAATTCCAAAACTCTTCGCAATAGATTTAGTAAGAGTAGTCTTGCCCGCTCCCAAATCTCCAATCAAAGATATAACATCTTGTTTTTTCAAAGTTCTCGCAAAAATTTGTCCAAATTTTTCAGTATCTTTTAAATCATTTAAAATATATTCCATAAATATCACCAAATAAATTATATCACAACTGAACAACAACAAAAATGACCCATTATCTAGAATAATGAGTCATTGTATATTTTATGAATTTTTACATGTATATTATTGATTATTTTTTCAAAAATCTTGAAATTGGCTTGTAAAGTGCGATAGTAACTGCAGATACAATAATACCTTTTACAATGTTAAATGGCACAATACTGAAAAGCACAAACATTAATGGAGTTCCTGCCAATGAATTTACTTTTGCGAACTCTTTTGTAAAATCAACCAAATTAATTCCGTACAATGGGAAAATTACAAAATAGTTAGAAATGCAAGCAACTATTGTGTAAGCCAATACACCGAAAACCAATCCTGTGATTGCTGATTTTCTGCTTTTACCTTTATTGTAAATTGAGCTAGCTACAACTACAAACACTGATGATAATATGAAGTTAGATAATTCTCCAACTCCACCAGTTGTTGTTCCGTTGATGATAAAGTTCAACAAAATCTTAACTGCAGAAGTCAACACACCTGCTACAGGTCCTAGTGCAAATCCTGAAATTAATACTCCCAAATCTCCAATATCCACTGTCATAAATGGTGGTGCAAATGGTAGTGGGAATTTGAAAATCATAAGTAATGCACTTATTGCCCCTAAAATACTAATTCTTACCATAGTTTGAGTACTAGATTTTTTTCTTGTGGTTTCCATAACCTACCTCCTAAGATTTTCAAGGGCAAATAAAAAAGCCCTTATTTTTTAGGGCTAAATGTTAATTATTACACTTACTTCTTTCGTCCAGACTTTACTGTCGGTATTGGAATTACACCAATTCATGCATAACGCTCGCGGACTGTAACCGCCGGTGAGGAAATCAACCTCGCCCTGAAGTAATTTCATTATACCACTAACAATATTTTTTGTAAACTTTTAGTATTAAGTATTTTTATTTTTGGGTATACTATTATTGAGGTGATTTTATGAACATAACAAAAGAATTAATGAATTTTATTGATAACAGTCCATCCGTATTTCACGTTATCGATAATTTCAAAAAAACACTAACAGAAAACGGATTTACTGAATTAAAATTTAAAGATAATTGGAAAATCGAAAATGGCAAGGGATATTTTGTAACAAATAACGATTCATCAATTATTGCTTTTAAAGGAAGTTCTGATTTCGATAATATCAGATTGATCGGATCACATTCAGACAGTCCAACTTTTAGAATAAAACCAAATTCTATCGTAAACAAAGACGGATTTTTGACATTAAACACTGAAGTTTATGGTGGACCAATATTAAGCACTTGGTTCGATCGTCCATTGTCTGTGGCTGGTAGAGTTGTGTTGAAATCAAATAATCCTTTCAAACCTGAAATCAAACATATCAATGTAGACAAGAATTTATTGATAATTCCTAACGTTGCAATCCACATGAACAGAGAAGTTAATAATGGATATAAATTCAATGCGCAAAAAGATACATTGCCACTTTTAGCATTATCAGAAAAAGATTCGAAAATTTCTTTCGAGGAAATTTTGGCAAGAAATACAGGAATAAACGCAGATGATATTTTAGATTTCGATTTATTCTTGTACGACAGACAAAAAGGAGAATTTGTCGGAGAAAACGACGAATTTTATTCCGTAGGAAGAATCGATAATTTGGGAATGGCTTTTAATTCTGTAAAATCATTAATAGATTCAAATGTTACAAACACATTAGCATTGGCTATGGTTTTTGATAACGAAGAAATAGGTTCTTCAACAAAACAAGGTGCAGGCAGCACACTTCTAAGCGATTGCTTCAAAAAAATCGTCGAAGATAACGATAAAAACTTCTACGAAGTATTGCACAATTCTTATTTGATAAGTGCAGACCAAGCTCACAGTTTGCATCCAAATTACACAGAAATGGCAGACCCTACTAACAGACCACTAATTAACAACGGCCCTGTTATTAAATACGCCGCAAACGGAGCATACACTTCTGATGCAGTTAGCTCTTCAGTATTTAAAAAATTATGCTTAGATAAAAACATTCCATGCCAAGAATTCACAAACAGATCAGATAAAAGAGGTGGATCTACAATCGGACCAATCACTGTTTCTAATTTGGATATTCAATCTATTGATATTGGAAATGCGATTCTTTCAATGCACTCTGTAAGAGAATTCGGTGGATGCAAAGACAACGAATATATCTACGAATTATTCAAATATTACTACGAATATTAACAAATTGTAAATAAAAAGTTAATTTTTTAAAAACTTAAAAAAGCGGAGATAAAATGAGATTATTAAATTTAATCAGTTTTATCTCCGTATATTTCATTATAAATCGATTTGTCATAAACGCTGTTCTATCGTATACTAATAAAGTACTTGAGATAAGCAAGTAAAAAACGTCGGGGTGTAGCGCAGTCCGGTAGCGCACGTGGTTTGGGACCATGGGGCCGGGGGTTCAAATCCTCTCACCCCGACCATAATCACAAATTAATTTTGTGATTTTTTTGTTTCCTTTTGTTATTGATATTATGAAAAAATACATCTGTTTCGTACAGATGTATTTTTTTGCCCTTTTTTAAGCAAAATAAAAAACGCAGGACAAATTTTCATTCATCCTACGCTCATCTCTACATATTTTTAATCAATACAACTACACTATGTGCAGCTTTTCTTGTTTTTATTTCCAAATCATTGTAAAATTCATCGTCTGCATCGTCATCTGCAAAGTCGGATAAACTTCTTATAACCAAGAACTTCACATCATTAAGATAACACGTATGAGCAATGGAGCATCCTTCCATTTCCGTTCCCAACGCGTGATATTTTTCGAATAATTCCTCTTGTTTTTCAGTAGTTGAGATAAATTGATCTCCAGTAACAATAAGACCAATCCTATGTTTCAAATTTTCTTGCGTCATAATCTCATCTAACTTTTTCAAAGTTTCAGGATCCGCTTCAAAAGTGTCAGTGTATGGAATATTGTTACTGAAAATATCCAAATTGATGTCGTGATATTTTAATTTATCTGCAAGTATTACCTCATCAAAACTTAGAGTCTTGTCCAATCCACCGCACACACCACAATTTATTACCAAATCAGGATTATACATATCAATAATTCTTTGAGTCAATGCAGCAGAATTAACCTTTCCAATTCCACAAACGCAATTTATAATTTTCTTATCCTCGAATTCTGAAACAAATATTTCATATTGATTGAACTTATCCTTTTTAATTGGCTTGAATTGTTCTCTAAAATACTCTTGCTCACTTTCTAAAGCTGAAATAATCGCAATTGTTCTCATATCAACTCACATCTTTCTTCTATTAAATCTTTTAATTCAATAGCTTTTTTCTCTAAATATTCTTGGTTTTCTCCCTCAATCATAACCCTAATCAAAGGTTCAGTTCCTGAAGGTCTAATCAAAACTCTGCCCTCATCTTTGAATTCATGCTCAAGTTCAGATATTTTTTTGTTAATGACTTCATCATCTTTGTAAACTTTTTTGTATTCATTATTAACCTTTGCATTCACCAAAACTTGTGGGAAACTTGTCATCAAATTATTCATTTCTGAAAGTTTTTGTTTTGATTTAACAGCTATTTCTGCTAATTTAATCGCAGATAATATTCCATCACCAGTAGTATTATCTTCTATGAAAATAATATGTCCAGATTGTTCTCCACCAATAATGTATCCATTTTTTCTCATTTCTTCAAGAACGTACCTGTCACCAACTTGTGTTTTGATAACATCTACTCCAATTTCTTTCAAACTTTTGATAAGACCGATATTAGTCATAACAGTTCCTACAACTGCATTGTTTTTTAGCTTATTGTTTTCTTTTAAGAAATGTCCAACTGCACAAATAACATGATCTCCATCCATTATTTCACCAGTTTCATCACAAGCAATCAACCTATCTCCGTCTCCATCGAACGAAAATCCCATATCAGATTCAGAAATTCTTACCAAATTGCTAATAACTTCAGGATTTGTTGAACCGCATTTGAAGTTGATATTCTTTCCGTCGTATTCAGTATTTGTAACTGTTACATCGGCGTTTAATCTATTGAAAATAATTGGTGCGATTTCAGAAGTTGCCCCGTAACCACAGTCCAAGCTCACCTTCACACCTGTCAAATCCAAATCAACCCTGCTCAAAAGATAATTGATATATGTATCTCTTGCACATTCTTCTTCATAAACTCTACCTACTTTTTCTCCTGTAACCTTCAAATCAATCTCATCTTGATGATCAATCAAATATTCAATTTCTTCTTCAAGACTGTCTTTTAATTTGAAACCCTCATTTGAAAAATATTTTATTCCATTAAATTCGTAAGGATTGTGGCTTGCAGAAATCACTATCCCGCAACAAGCATTGTAAAATCTAGTCAAATATGCCACAGCTGGTGTAGGAATCACTCCTAATCTGTACACATCAAAACCCATGCTAGTGATTCCACTAATCAAAGCCGCTTCCAACATATCCCCAGAAATTCTAGTATCTTTTCCTATAACAATTAATTTATTATCTACATCTTTTAATTTATAACAAGCTGCTTTCGCAAGCTTATAAGCTAATTCAACAGTTAAATCTTCGCCTGCAACGCCTCTTATACCGTCAGTTCCGAAATATTTTCCCATCAATATCCCCCTCTATTTTTATAATCTAATTATAACACATAATGTAAAAATCAATAAAATGTGAATTTTTTCCAAATAAAAAAACGAGTTTGCACTCGCTTTTATATAAACATGAAACTTGTAATTGGTAACAAGAACAATGTATTTATTATTAAAGTTTTTAAATTGTCGGATTTATATGAAAAGTATACACCAATTAAAGATGTGATTGGCAACAACAAAAATGTAACTTGTCCGAAAAAATTCGGTGAGTCTGGTGATGTTTCAGCTACTTTTTTCATATAAAAAGAAACTATTGTTAGAATTAAACACAGTACAATTGTTATTAATGGGATTTTGTTTTTTGTTTTCATATTATTTTTCCAGAACAACTGTGGCTGTGATTCTACCATTGGATCCTTCTGCAAGTACTATTGATTGCGGTAAATCCAATGTTATATCCACGCTGTTTTCTCCTTCTTTAAAATCTGTTAAATCTATTGGTTTTGTGGTTACATGTGAGTGTGATTTTATAATATCATCTTGTCCTTTTATCTTTACTGTGGGTCTGCTAAATGTAATTTTAGCTACGTTTAATCCATTTGGAATATTTGTAACTACTGGTTTGATTTCGACATCTTTTTTCAGCAAAACATCTATAATTACTTTGCAGCTTTCAGATGATTTGGTCAAAAATGATTTTGCAGCATCATCTTTTAAGCTTAAATTAATTGGTAAATCTAAGTTTATATCCTTGTCAATATTTGATTGATCGATTTTAACAGATGCGTAATCAATTGAGTTAAGATAAGTTTTTGCTCCAGATACTGTGATTTCTTTTGGATCTAATTTTATAGAATCAACTTCCACATTATCTGGTAAATCTCCTACCTTCATTATTCTTATAGGAAATTTTGCCGTGTCTACTGTTTCTGTTTTTACTAAAATTGTTTCGTCTGATTTGTCAGTTACGTTGACTCCTTGTGGAAGACTCAATTCTATAGGTAATGTTTCAGAATCTACTTTTATGGATTTTACATCAACAAAAGCCTTGATTTCTGAATTTTTCATTTTAGTTATTGTGTTTCTTCTTCCTTCTACACGCATAGATATCGTCGGAGCTTTCGGAGATATTATCACTCTTCCATTTTCTCTTAGTTTATCAACGCCTCTATATTCAACGCTAACTACTGGAATATCCTTTGTAACCACTGGATTTTTGTTTTCCATTACAAATGACCATAAAAATATCGCCAAGAATAGACAGACAATTTTTATTATAAGATTATTCGAATAAAATCCTTTGAAGTCAATGTTTTTTAAGTATGAATTATTCTTTATTTTATCTTTCATCTTCTATTTCCTTTCTGTTGAAAATATAAGAATCTTGATCATTGTATAATTTTGTCAAAATCTTTGTTAAAGTTGGTTCATCAACATATCTGTTGATTTTTCCGTGTTCAGCTATTGAAATACCACCAGTTTCTTCTGAAACTATTAGTGCCAAACAATCACTTTTTTCGCTCATTCCTATAGCTGCTCTGTGCCTTGTACCCAATTCCTTGGATATGGATTGTTCTGTGGACAATGGCAAAAAACATGCCGCCGCTTTGATGGTATCATTTTTTATTACAACCGCGCCATCATGAAGTGGAGTATTAGGTATGAATATATTTATCAAAAGTTCGCTAGAAATCGCAGAATTTAAAACCGTACCAGTTTCTACTACATCTCCAAGTCCTGTGCTTCTCTCAAAAATAATCAAAGCGCCAATTCTTTGTCTTGAAAGTGAGAACACAGCATGTACTATTTCTTCCACACACTTATCCACTTTTTCTCCTCTGATATCAGCAAATGATTTGGTCAATATATTACTTCTACCTATTGTTTCCAAAATTTTTCTAAGTTCAGGCTGGAACACCACTATTATCATAATAGCCAAAGCCGTCATCATGTTTTCCAAAACCCAATTCACAGTGTATAATTTCATCGAATCACTGATTTTTACAAAAATAAATATGATAACTAATCCTTTTACGAGCTGTTCAGCCCTTGTTTCTTTTATCATCATATATAATTTGTAAATGCAGACCGCAACTATAGCAATATCTATGATATCTAAAAATCTTAATGTATTGATCATATTAAAAAATTTATCCAAAAAAACCAAATTAATCATTCCCATCTTTGTTCTTTAATTATATGATACCATAAATTTTCACTAATTTTTCGCAAAATTAACAGATTATACCAACATTTATCTATAAAAACATTTTCACAGTTATGTTTAATAATCCAATCCGTTTTCAAGTAACTCGCTTAATTTTTCAAGTGCCAAATTTTCATCTTCACCGTCACATCTCAAAATAAGCTCACTACCTTTGTGTGCAGATAATGACAAAATACTTATTATACTTTTGCCACTGTATTTTTTATTATCTTTTATAAATTCAATCTCACAATTGTATTTCACTGCTTCATTCAAAAATTTGGATGCAGCTCTTGCGTGAAGTCCTATTTCATTTGTTATACAAACCTTTTTCTCTACCATGTTTCCCTCCGTATTTTAAAAATATAAGCCGGATAATACCGGCTTATATCAAAAAATTAATATGCTATAAATTTTTCGGATTTACATCCGCAGATTGGGCATGCATCGATTTTTTCAAATCCAATGTATCCACAAATTGGGCATAGTAATATTTCTTCTACTTCTAAGTCTTTTCCACCGTCAACAAATTCTTTTGCTTTTGCGAATCTTTCAGCGTGAACTTTTTCTGCTTCTACAGCAAATTTCATAGCTCTTACTGCTTCTTTTTCTTCTTGCATTTCAGCTACTTCTATGTAAGCTGGATACATTTCTGTTGCTTCGAAGATTTCTCCGTTTCTAGCTCCTTCTAAGTTTTCTGAAGTGCTTCCAATTCCGAAACCAGCCATGCTAGTCACTGCGAAATCACCGTGAACATCTTTTAATGCATCAAAGTGCAATGCAGCGTGAATTTTTTCTGCATCTGCTGTAGCGTTGAACAATCTAGCAACATTTTTAAAACCGTCTTTTTCAGCTTTATTCCCCCAAATGTTGTATCTGTTTCTTGCTTGAGATTCTCCCCCAAATGCTGATTGCAAGTTTGCTTGTGTCATCAATTTCATATCAATTACCCCCTATTTAATTTTACAATAATATTATACCATATTGTTAACAAACAATGAATACAATCTGTAATTATTACATTTTATCTCATTCTGCTTACTATTACTTTTCTTCTTAAATCCTGATGAGAATCGCTGTCTTCTTTCAATTTATCCATCCACATAAGTGATTTGCCAGTCCCCCTAACAACCGCCGTAATCGGTCCGTCTACAATTCTAGCATTAACTCCAATTCTTTCAGAAATTAATCTGTCCAATCCTTTTAATAGACATCCTCCGCCACTCATGATGATTCCTCTTTCGTAAACATCAGCCGCTAATTCTGCTGGAGTTTGTTCCAAAACTTCTTGTACCGTGTCTACGATTTTATCTATTGGCTTTTTCAGTGCAACAGAAATATCTTTTGATGAAACGTAAATGTGCATCGGCAATCCATTTACCAAATTTCTACCCTTTATTTCGTACAATTCTCCATCATCTCTTGGATATGCGCTACCTACATTTATTTTGACTTTTTCTGCAGTGGATTCACCAATAATCATGTTGTATTTTGTTTGGACAAAATCTTGTATTCTTCTATCAAATTCATCTCCTGCTACTGGAATTGATTTATTTATTACAATTCCACCCATAGAAATTACAGCAACATCCGTAGTTCCACCACCGATATCTACGACGATGTTTCCTCTTGCATCTGTTACATCAATTCCTGAACCTATTGCTGCTGCTAGTGGCTCTTCAATCAAGTATGTGTTGTAAGCGCCAGCGTATTTTGAAGCTTGAATGACAGCTCTTCTTTGCACTTGAGTGATTTGACTTGGAACGCAAATCAAAACTTCTGGTCTGATTAATGATTTGCCCAAAGTTTTTCTGAGCAAATACGAAATTATTTTTTCTGTAGAATTGAAATCTGCAACCACACCATCTTTTAATGGCTTCTTTGCGATAATATTTCCCGGAGTTCTCCCCAATATTTTCTTAGCGTCTTTTCCAACTGAAATTATTTTGGAATTAAAACTATTCATCGCCACAACTGAAGGTTCGTTCAATACAACACCTTTGTTTGGCAAATAAACAAGAACTGATGCAGTTCCCAAATCTATAGCTATTTTTCTTCGAAAGTTCATATAATCACCTATAAATCTTTTTTATTCAAAATGCAGACACTGTTTGCAGTAATTCCTTCACATCTACCTTCGAAACCGAGTTGTTCTGTTGTAGTTGCTTTTACTGAAATATTAAATGTATTAGTATGCAAATCTTGTGCGATATTTTCACGCATTTTATCAATGTAATCTCTAAGTTTTGGTTTTTGGCAAGAAATCGTTGAGTCAATATTTCCAATTTCATATCCCATATCATCCATAATTTCATAAACTTTTCTAAGAAGTACTCTGGAATCAATGTCTTTGTATTTCATATCAGTATCTGGAAATAATTTGCCAATATCTCCAAGGCAAAGTGCACCACATATAGCATCCATTATCGCATGAATCAAAACATCCGCATCGCTGTGACCCAAAAGTCCCTTGTCGTGTGGAATTTCAACTCCGCCTAATATTAATTTTCTATTTTCAACAAGTTTGTGTACATCTAACCCAAAACCTATTCTCATTCATTTTCTCTCTTTCTAGCAATTAACTCTCCAAACAACAAATCTTCTTTTGTCGTAATTTTAATATTGGAATAATCGCCCTTAATAATTTTTACTTTTTTTCCGACGATCTCAAGCAACGATGAATCGTCTGTTACATTTATTTTTTCGTCAAATACTAATTTGTATGCGTCTTTTATAGCCTCATATTTGAAAACTTGAGGCGTTTGTGCCATATACAAGTGTGATCTGTTCGGAGTGTTCACAACCGTCATGTCATCGTCAATATATTTGATAGTATCCTTAGCTGCTACGCTTACGACTAGTCCATCATAATCACCAATCGATTCGATAGCTTCGAGTATTTTCTCGCGTCTGATAAAAGGTCTTGCGGCATCATGGCTTATTATCAAATCGCAATTTTCATTTACTTTGTTCAATCCATTATATGTAGATTTCTCTCTTGTATCTCCACCGAAAGCAATCACGATATCTCTGTAATTTCTATCTTTTATAAAATTTCGTACAAATTCTTCGTCTTCTTCTCTAATTACAAGAATGAATTCTCTGATTTCATCAATTGATTGGAACACATCCAGAGTCATCTCCAAAATCATTTTATCTTTTATTTTCATAAATTGTTTCGGAATTTTATTATTCATTCTTTGAGAGGATCCAGCTGCAGTTATAATAGCTGAAATATATTTATCCATATAACACCTCATTATTATTATATCAAAAAATCAATTTAATTAAAAAAATATGAGATTGCAATAAAAAAAGAGAACTAATAAAATAGTTCTCTACATAAAATTCAAAAGTCATTTAATTGAATAATACTAATTATCCTTCTCATCAGATTTTTTTGCGAAAATCATTTTTCCTGCAGAAGTTTGAAGAACACTTGTTACGGTACACTCAATAATTTCTCCAAGATACTTTTTGCCATCTTCTACTACAATCATAGTGCCATCGTCCAAGTATCCTATACCTTGATTGTTTTCTCGTCCTTCTTTTATGATTGACACATTTATTGGTTCACCTGCCACAAAAACAGGTCTCATAGCGTTTGCCAAATCATTTATGTTGAATACGAAAACTTCTTGCAAGTCTGCAACCTTATTCAAATTATAATCGTTCGTAAGTAAATTTGCATTCAATTCTTCTGACATTTTCACAAGCATTGAATCGACCTTATCAATGTTTGGATATCTCTTGTCAACCACTTTAACCTTGTCCTTGTACTCAGTTTGCATAGTTTTTAAAATATCCAATCCTCGTCTACCTTTTTGCCTTCTCAAATAATTATCAGAATCTGCGATATGTTGAAGTTCTTCGATGACAAATATAGGAATTATTAAATTGCCTTCCAAAAATCCCGTCTTCAATATATCGATAATTCTGCCGTCAATAATAGTAGAAGTATCTACGATTTTAGGTCTAACTTTGCTATCTTTGTTGGAAAATTTTAGATTTGGTTTTTCTTTGGTTCTAACTTTTTCAAAAAACGAAATGAAATCGTCATGGTAGTTCAAAGCAAGCTTCGCCCCCAAAAAACCCATTCCTATGAAAAACACAATTTCTAAAATTACCGTCAACACAGTTCCTATCCCTGGAATATTTAATTTTAACAATGGCTGCGATATCAAAAAAGCTAATACAAGCCCAACCACAAGACCAATTGTTCCTATAATAATATCGACCAGAGAGAATTTTTTAAGCGAATCTTCGATAGATTCTATTAATTTTAATTCTACTGATATTAATTTCGGAGCCAAAGCATAAAATATAAATCCAAAAACAACTGCTGCTACAATCATTGCAACTATCTTGATAATCATACTTGTTGATTTCTCGATAAAATTGCTGAAAATAACATTAGTAAATATAATTCCTAAAACAGCTCCGATGATAGATATCAGTATTGACATCCCTCGTCTGAACAAAACATTTCTCCTTTCAAAAATATTTTAATCTAAATCGATCAAATCGTTCACCATACTTTCAGCTTCTGATGGTTTTAAATTCAATCCACTTGCTATTTCGCTAATAAGCATTTTTCTGGAGGTATTGAGTACTTTCTTTTCAATCATGGATAAGCCTTTTGATGAATCTAATTCATACAAACCCTTGTACACGATAGCAGTTTCTTTTATATCTCCAATTCTTAATTTTTCGAGATTTTCTTTGTATCTTTGATTCCAATTTGAAGGAAAATCAACTTCTTGATTCTTTAAAATATCTCTTAAAGAATGGATTATTTCTTCTTCTGCAACAAATCTTATTCCCATATCATTTATCTTATCTACAGGTATCGAGATTTTCATTTCCCCCATTGGCATTTTCAAAATAAAATAATCTTTCTTAACTCCCAAGACCTCTTTATTTTGTACTTCGGTAATTATGCCTGCACCGTGCATAGGATAAACAATCTTATCACCTATTTTAAACATACTATCACCTCACTTTATATTATAGCTTAATCAGAAATTTAATTCAATAATAAAACTTTTAATTATATCATATCTTATGTATTTGTCAATTAAAAAAGACGATGAAATTCATCGCCTCATTTATCGTAGTAATTTATTAATTTAAAATTGTAACTCTAACTGTTCTTCTTCCCCAATTGTTGCTTTGAGATTTTGAACCAAACACTAAGTCGATTTTATTTCCTTTAATTGCTCCACCAGTATCTTCTGCTCTTGCATAACCATAACCTTCAATGTACAGTCTAGTTCCCAATGGAATAACATTAGGATCTACAGCTGCTACACCATATCTTATAGCAGTTCCCATTGCTGTTGTAGAATATCCGCCATTTTCAGATGGATCTGAAGTATAAGCAGTAGATCTCATTGTAATAGTTCTTCCTGAAACATTTTTAGGAGCTGATTGGGCTTGTTTTTCTTTTTCTTCTTGTTCTTTTTTTCTTTTTTCAGCAAGTTTTTGAGCTTGGATTTTTCTTTCTTTTGCCAATCGCGCATCTCTGTCTTTTGGAGATTCTTTTGTAGTGTTCTTTGCTTGAATATAAGCTGTTCTTCCAAAATAAGTAATTCTCAAATTATCTTCGTCTATGTGTCCTTTAATTTCCGAATCCTTGTCGATTAAACCCAATTCTTTTGCTTCTTTTTCTTTTGAATCAAAAACTTTAGTTTCAACATTAACCCATCCTTCAAATTTATTTGGATCTGGTTTAACTTCTTTTTCTGACAAATATGATTTGTAAATAAAGCCTACGTAATTTTTACTATCTATAGTAACAGAAACTTTTGCAAAAACATCTCCGATTTTTTCAACTTTTACATTATCACCTTGATCCAAAACTTCGATTATTTTGCTATGTTCATTATTCTCTTTAAATAAATCTGTATCATCATTTATCCAATATTTTTTTGATTGTATATTTTCACTTGATTTTTGTTCTACTTTAACATTATTCAAATCTTTCGCTTGTGAATTTGATGGTACAAATGCTAATAAGCTTGTCATAATGACAACTGAAGAATTTAAAATTAACTTTCTAAAATTCATTTGTATCTCCTCTTTCTTTTCTAGATTTTTTTGTGTTTATTTTTTACTACCCGGCTATTTTATAAAACCTCGAAAAATAATTCAAGAAAAAGGAACATGTTTTTTCGTATCTAATCGATATATATTTTCATTTAAATGCTTTGTATCTATTTGCTCAAACAAAAAAATTATTAAACGCTTGAAATTTAAGGGTTACAAAAAGGTTACAGCAAATTTCGTTTTCGTTTGTCAACTGAGTACAACTACTGAAAATATTACATTTTTGTAATATTTAATGTATTTTTGACTACATCTCATTAAAATTTGTCTTGTTAAAGTAAAAAAATCCTCATAAATGGAATCTAAATTCTATTTTAGATTCCAAAAATGAGGTTTTTATCTGATATATTTTTGTAAATGTTGGTGTTTTACAATTCTCCCAATTCTTTTTTCAATTCGTACACTAATTTATTCTCAATTTTTTCTACATCCATTACGAAATTCATCAATCCACCAAATATAGATTTGTTATGAAGCTTAATGTCAACATCCACAAAACTTCCTGAATTTGTATCTCCAAAATCAAAATTCAAATATCCATCAACATTTCTGGAATTTAAATCAATATACATTTTTTCGTTTTCAACGATTTCTTTTATAGTGTAAGTCATTGAAACTCCCAAATTATCTATTACGTATTGGTTTTCAACTCCTGTTGGTTTTGAATTGTCTAATAATCTATCTTTTATCGTCTGGAAAACTCTACTTTTATCAGATTTGAATTCTTCTCTTTTCTTTAGTTCACCCATTGATAATTTCCACCTTTCTTTTTATTATTTCGTCCAATTTCTCTGAATAATCTCTCAAATTTTTGTAGTTCGTGTATTTTATTATACCATCTTTTATAATTTTAGAATTAGCAGTCATTCCAAATCCTATTATACTTTCTAATTCTTCGTTGATTACAATATTGTATCGTGAAGGAATATCCTTGCAATATCCGATATTTTCCATGTTATTTAGAATATTTTTCTGGCGATATAAATAATATGGACTGTAATTATTTTGTGATGTCCACCTTTTTACCAATTGCATTTGTTTTTCTGCAATATTTTCTCTAAAATTTTCTTTGTCGTATCGTTGTGAATACTTGCTTCCATTTTTAATTGACAATGTGTGAAAAGTTATATTATCAGGTTGTAGTCGACTTAAAATTTCGAGATTTTTTTTAGTATTATTCACATCATCATACAATAATCCCAGTATAAAATCCATATTTATCACAAATCCCAAGTCTTTAGCTTGAGTGTACAAATCAATCAAGTTTTCATTGTTTTGAATTCTTCCCATAGCTTTCAGTGCTTTTTCGTTAAAAGTTTGTGGATTTAAGCTAATTCTTGTGACGTTGTACTTTTTTAACAACTTTAGCTTATCAAAGTCCAAGCTATCTTCGCGTCCCGCTTCAAATGTGTATTCAAGTAAGTTTTCTGACACAAAACATTCTTCAATTGCTTTCAATAATTTTTCAAGCATTGTGTAATCCAAACTTGTCGGAGTTCCACCTCCAACATAAATTGTTTTGATTTTGTACTTGTCGATGCTTTTCGAAACTTCTGTTATTTCTTTTAATAGATAATCCAAGTATTCTTCTCTTCTGTCGTTGTTTTTGTAAACAATTGTTGGAAAGGAACAATAATCACATCTGCTCGGACAAAAAGGAATATTGATGTAGATGTTGTAATTTTTCTCATCAAAGTCTATGCTAGATTGAACTTTGTCGATGTCTCGAAGTAATTTCAAATTCTCATCATTAATTAAATACATTTGTCTTAATTCTTCGTCTGTGTGATTTCTCAAAATTTTTGATGGCTTGGTGCCTGTCAGTATTCCCCAATCATTTGTGTAATTGTATTTTTTCGAAAATATCGTATACAGTATTTTTTTTAATTCTAATCTCGTTGTAAATGGATATGTTATATCTTTTTTCACGTAATCTTTGCCTATCACAAAATCACTTTCTCCAAATTCTAGATTTTGTTTCAAATCAAATATCGTAAAAATATCGATACACTCTTTTTGATATCTTTTGTCTTCTAATTGTATTTTCATATTTTTAAAATAAATAATCCGGCATTTCTTTTATTAAAATGCCGGGTTTTGTTTTATAAATCGTCTTCTATTATCGCTGATTTTGAATATGCTGATGGTTTTGCTTCGAAGAAGTCTGTCTTAATTTTGTTTGGATCAGAATATTCGCTCACCCATTTCATTGAAGGAATTTCTCTTTCATAACCTGGATAAATAACCCCAAAACCAAGTCCTGTAGATCTCAAATTACCCAAATATTTGATGTAATCTTCAACCATTTTAATGGACAAACCTTGAATTTTTTCACCAATAACGTATTTTGCCCATTCTATTTCAGCTTCTGCACCTTGTTTTATCATTTCTTTGTATTGAGCATTTTTTTCTTCAGTAAACAATTCTGGACGTTCTTTTTTTAAATCCAAAATCATCGATCTGAACAACCACAAGTGAGTATTTTCATCTCTATTGATATATCTGATTTCTTGAACAGTTCCTGGCATTTTACCCATTCTACCCAAGTTATAGAAGAACATAAATCCAGAATAGAAGTAAATTCCTTCCAAAATATAGTTTGCGATAAGAGCTTTCATGAAGTTTCGTTCGCTTTTCTTTTCAAAAAAGTCGTTGTATTGATCTCCGATGAATCTGTTTCTTTCTAACAAAAACTCGTCATCTTTCCATTGGTACAAAATGTCCGTTCTTTCTTCTGGAGAACAAATCGTATCCAAAATATAGCTATAGGATTGAGAGTGAATTGATTCTTGGAATGCTTGGATGGATAAGCACAAGTTTATTTCATTAGCAGTAATGTATGCTTCCAAGTTTGGAAGTTGTGCAGTTTGCAAACTATCCAAGTAAATCAAGAAAGATAAAATTTTATCGTAAGCAATCTTTTCGTCTTCTGATAAATTTCTGTAATCCTTGATATCTTGATTTAAGTTGATTTCTTCTGGAATCCAGAAGTTGTTCATAGCTTGTCTGTACCATTCACTTGTCCAAGAATATTTTATGTTGTTAAAATCGTTCAAATTAGTAGTGTTGCCATTAATAATTCTTCTCTTTGATAATTCAATATCTCCGTGTTCATTAAATAAACCACGTTTTTGTAATTCGTCCATAACTCCTCCTTGATTTTTCATACTTCTATTATATTCTATTTAAGAAAAAATCGATAGCCTCGATATATCCTTCTGCGCCTTTTCCTTTTATAACTTTTTTAGCATAGAGTGACACGTAAGAAAATTTTCGAAAATTTTCTCTCTCGTCAACATCTGACAAATGCACCTCAACAGTGTCAATATTCACAGCTTTCAATGCATCCAAAATCGCAACAGAAGTGTGCGTGTATGCGGCGGGATTGATGATTATTCCGTCCGCTTTTTTGTAAGCACTTTGAATAATATCCACGATTTCTCCCTCATGATTTGATTGATAAAACTCTACATCAATATTATTTTTCACACAGTATAATTTCATCTTGGATTCAATGTCTTGCAATGTCAATGTACCATAAATTTCAGGCTCTCTTATGCCGAGCATATTCAAATTCGGTCCATTAATAATAAATAGTTTCATTGAAATCCTCCACGATTAATTTGGCAGTTGCTTTTGCATTGTAATTGTTGAAATATTTGTCGCTAAATCTTCGGTACAAATAATTTCTGTTTTGTCTAATTTCACGCATAGTATTTGTTTTATAAATCGGTCTATTTTTCTTGGATAATTTACTGTTCGGTCTGTCAATCCAATAAACGACAGAATTTTGATGAAGATAATAAAAATTCTTCTTAACAGTAACTGCTCCTCCACCAGTTGCGATAACCAAATTCTTTTCTTTGGAAAATTCTTCCAATACCTCAGACTCTATTTTTCTGAAATAATTTTCTCCTTGTGTTGCAAATATATTACTAATATCTCCATATCTCTGCATGATGATTTTGTCGATATCCACAAGTTTCTTGCCAGTGTTTTTTGCGATGATTTTAGCGACTGTGCTTTTTCCACTTCCCGGCATTCCTACTAGCGCAATATTCATGTTTTTCGTTCTAATTTTTTGTACGATTTTTTCTACAACATCGAAGTCTATTTTTTTAGAAGTGAAAATCTCGCACGCTTTAACAGCTTGATACACAAGCATTCTCAAACCATTGTCGTTTGGAATTCTGAGCCTATCGCAATCCATCAAAAGAGAAGTTTTGTTTGGATTATAAATCACATCAAACACAGCTTCTGGTCTGATTTTCCCAATTTTTATGACTGATTTCAAATTATTCGGATACATTCCAACTGGAGTTGTGTTGATTAAAACATCACAGTTTTTGTAATAATCTACATCTTCAAACTTGTGCTCACCTTTTCTTGAAATCACTTTGATAGTTCTTGCTTGAAGCCTTTTCGCACACTCTACGGCAGTTTTGCTAGTCGCACCATCTCCCAAGATTACGACTTCTTTGCCTTTTAAGTTGACAATTCGACTAATCATGTATTCCATTCCGTCGATATCAGTGTTGTATCCTTTGATAGTATCGGCGAATTTGATTGTGTTTACACATCCAATTTTTTTCGCATCGTCACTCATTTCGTCCAAATATTTTATGACCTCTTCCTTGTATGGAATGGTTACATTGATGCCATTGATGTCTTTTCTTTTGAAAAATTTATCCAAATTATCTTCTTCAAAATATTCGTAATTGTAGTATCCTAATAGTTCGTGAATCTCTTTTGAATAACTGTGCTTTAAAGATTTACCTAATAGTCCGTATTTCATTTCAAATTATCCTGAATTTTTTTCGATTCTAGTAAAATTTTAGCTTCAATTTCCTTTATATTATCACGATATTTTAAATCTGTTTGATCTATCTTTTCAAAAATTTTCTTTTCTCTCGATTTGTCTTCTGTTTCAATATTGTTTTTTGATTTAAACTCGCCAATTTCAGAACAAATCTCAAATCTTTCTTCTAATAACCTGGCGATTTCAGAATCAATTTCATCTATTTCTTTTCTAAATTTTTCCATCCATACTCCTTTAACAAATCGTAAATCACAAACGCCGTGATAGATTCCATAACACTTACAGCCCTGATTCCAATGCTTGGATCATGCCTTCCCTCAACGGTCAAAGTAGTGTTTGTTCTATTTCTCAAATCAATTGTTTCTTGTGTTATTCCGATCGATGCAGGTGGTTTGAAAGTAACTAAGGAAATAATAGGCATCCCCGTAGAAATCCCTCCAAGTATTCCTCCGTTGTAATTCGTTTTGGTTTTAATTTGTTCATTTTCTATATAGTAGCAGTCATTCACAACAGATGCATTTGATTTGTCGAATGATTTCCCCAAACCAAATTCAACCGATTTTACTGCTCCAATTCCAAAATAACTTTGCGACAATCTTGATTCAATCGAATCAAAAAGCGTATCTCCAACACCTGCTCTCAAATTATACACAACAGTTTCGACACTTGAGCCAACGGAATCTTTTCTATCTCGTAAATTTTCTATTTTGTCATCTATTTTATCAATTATTTCATCGTTTATTACTTCGATTTTTTTATTTTTCAAATCACTGTAGTCTGTAAATTTTAAATCATCAAATCTTTCATCTACAATATCACCGAGTGAATACAAGTGGCTGAACACATAAATATCGTGTTGTTTCAAAATTTCTTTTGCAATAAATCCTGCCACGTTAATCACTGCAGTTAATCTTCCAGAAAAATGTCCGCTTCCGTTGATATCGTTGAAACCATTATATCTAACAGTTGCAGGATAGTCTGCATGCGATGGCCTTGGCGTATTATATATATTTGAATAATCTTTTGAATGATGATCTGAGTTTTTAATCACAAAAGATAGTGGAGCACCCGTTGTTGTATCATTCAAAATCCCCGATACGAACTCAACTTCATCTGATTCTTTTCTCAGTGTAGTGTTGGATTTGCCGGGAGATCTTCTTTTCATGTGTGCTCTCAATTTTTCGTAGTCGATTTTTATTCCTGGATCAACTCCATCAATCACGCCACCAATCATCGAGCCATGAGACTCTCCCCACACAGTTAACTTAACTAATTTACCTATCGATGACATCGCTACCCAACCTTTCTATTTCATCAAAAAACGATGGATAAGATTTCTTCACAGCTTGCCAATCTTTTATCTCAACTTCTTTTGTAATAATCGAAGCTATTGCAGCCGACATTACAATTCTGTGATCATCACAAGAATTTACAACTGCAGGTTTCATTTCTGATTTGCAGATTACGAGATTATCTCCTTCTATATCACAATGTACGCCGAATGATTTTAACATATCGTAAGTTGATTGAATTCTATCCGATTCTTTGAGTCTCAATCTTTTGGCGTTTTTTAAGACTGATTTGTCGCATTTTTGAGACAAAACCACCGCCAAAATTACAAATAAATCTGGCGTTTGTGATATATCGATTTCGCAGTAATTCTCGTTATTTTCAATTTTTTCTAGAAACTCAACGATTTTTCTGTCTGCTTGTACTGAATTCACGTTCAAATTTTCAACTTTTATATCTGCACCCAATGCATTTGCACACAAGAAAAATGCTGCGTTTGACCAGTCTCCTTCTACGATAATTTTTCCTGGAGATTTTAATGCGCCTGGTTTTACGATGACTTTGTCGAGCAAAATCTCAGAATCTACACCAAATAATTTTAAACATTCTTGTGTGATTTTGATATATCCAGTAGATTCCAATTTTGATGATAATTTGATTTCGCAGCCACCGATTAGTGGTGCAATCATCATTATTGCAGAGATATACTGGCTGGATACATCGCCTGGAAATTCGAAATCAATTTTGTGAAAAGTTCCATCAACCGTAAATGGAAGTTTCTCTTCACTAAAAGTAAGACCAGATAATTTCAATTGATCCACCAATTCTTTTATCGGTCTATCTTGTAGTCTTCCGCTACATTGTATATTTGTTTTTTGTGATAAAAAACTTACCAATGGCAACAGAAATCTAAAAGTTGAACCTGAATCATTCACATTGATATCCGACACATCTTTTTGAAAAAACGAAGGATTAACTGTAACTTCGTTTTCATTTATTTCGATTTCTACTCCCAAATTTCTCAAACAATCAATAGTTGTCATTATATCGTTCGAAAACTCATTGATGATAATAGTAGTGTCTGTATCTGCAACACTTGCCAAAATCAAAAATCTGTGTGCAAATGATTTGGAAGATATAGCATCCACCTTTCCCTGTAATTTGTCAGTTTTAATCTTCATAAATATCACTCAAAACCTTTTTGTAATCAGATTTATTCATGCTTATAATCGTACAATCACCGATTTTTTCTGAAATTATCAAAGATATCATGTCTTTTGTGTTCTTCTTGTCACGAAGAGTTACATCGTACACATCATCTACAGAATAATCATAGCTATCATCTAAATTATACATTTTCAAAACTTCTAATATTTTGTCGTAGTCTTCGCTGTATTTTTTCGCCATGCATTTCATTCCATAAGCTACGCCATGCCCATGCATCACACTGTAATCTGATAATTTTTCGACAGCATGTCCCAATGTATGCCCGTAATTTAATAATCTCCTCAAATTTTGTTCCAATTTATCTTTAAGCACGATATTTTTTTTGATAGTTACACAAATTTCTACAATTTCCGATAAATCGCTTTGTTTTGTGTATCTTTTGGAACTTATCATATCGAATAATTCCTCATCAAAACAAATTGCGTATTTGATTATTTCTCCGAATCCATCTTCAAATACGTAATCGTCCAATGTTTTAAGTAAAAGTGGGTCGATAATACAAAGTGCAGGATCTTTAAAAGCACCAATTAAATTTTTCCCAGTAGGTAAATCAATTCCCGTCTTTGAGCCTACAGAAGAATCCACCATTGACAAAACAGTCGTGGGAATTTGAATAAAATCAATCCCACGCATGAAAGTCGCTGCCACAAATCCAGCCAAATCTCCAACAACTCCTCCACCAAAAGCAATCACAGTATCATTTCTGTGATAAGACATGCTCATGTGAATCATTATTTTTTCATACTCGGATAAACATTTGGAAGATTCACCAGGTTTAATCACGTAAAATTCGTGCTCAATTTCCAAATCGTCTAGCAAAATATCCAATGTTTTGTGATGATATCTGTCCACATTTTCGTCAGTAATAACAATCGCCTTGGATTTTATAAAATTTTTCAAATAATCTCTTGATTGATTTAAAGCATCTAATCCAACTATTAGATCGTAATTTCCGACGTTTATTACTGAATACATTGTCTCAATTTCCTTACTTTTCTCATTATTGTTCTAAATCTTTCGCAAGTGACAGATTGCGGTCCGTCACTTAACGCATTTTCAGGATCATTGTGAACTTCAATCATAAGCCCATCGCAGCCTGCAGCAGTCGATGCAAGTGATAGCGGTTCAATCAAAGTATATTTGCCGCTTGCGTGTGATGGATCCATAATTATAGGAAGTTGTGACAATTCTTTCATCACAGAAATAGCTGAAATATCCAAAGTATTTCTTGTATAAGTTTCGAAAGTTCGAATTCCTCTCTCACACAACACGACATTTTCGTTGCCACCAGTCATAATGTACTCAGCGCTCATTATCCATTCTTTGTAAGTCGCGCACAAACCTCTTTTTAGCAATACTGGTTTATCTGAACGTCCCAACTCTTTAAGCAAGGAATAATTTTGCATATTTCTAGCTCCAACTTGCAACATATCTACATCGTTGAAATAATCCAAGTCAGACAAATCCATAATCTCTGTAATAATCGGAAGTCCAGTTTCTTTTTTTGCTTGAATTAACAAATCAATTCCTTTTTTACCTAATCCTTGAAAAGCATAAGGCGATGATCTTGGCTTAAATGCTCCACCTCGAAGGATATTTGCTCCATTTTCCTTCACACTTTTTGCAATTGTAATGATTTGTTCTTCGCTTTCAACAGAACAAGGACCTGCCATCACGCAGAAATTCCCGTCACCTATTTTGACGCCGTCTACATCGACAATTTTAGGTTGTGGATGGTTTTTCTTATTCGCCTTGCTAAAAGGCTCTTCAATTCTAATAACTTTATCCACGATATCAAAACGCGATATTAATTTTTCATCAATACTTGAAGTATCTCCTATCAATGAAATAATCGTGTATCTATCGCCAACAGTCTCGTCAACTCTGACGTTTTGTTCATTTAAAAAATTTATTAATTTTTTTACTTCCTTTTCGTTAGGATTTCTTTTTAATTTTACTATCATAATTTTCTCCGATAATCTTATTCTAATAATAGTATATCAAAACTTGAAAATTTAGTATAATATAAGTAGAGAAATTTAGAAAGAGTGATAACATGATAGAATCAAACGATTGGCTATTAAAACAAATCAACGTAGTAAGTGAATTTTTGCAAAAATTATTTACAGATATGGAAACAAGTAGAAAATTAAACGAAAATGAACAATACCAAAAAGATTCATTCGAATTTGAAAGATTGTTGGAAAATCTTATCGAAGAAGATAGAATTAATGATGCAGAAAATATTTTATTCGAAAAGCTAGAGACAAATAATCTAATGTATGCGACAATTGCTACTAGATTTTATGACAAATTAAAAGGACTTTCCGACGAAAAACTTCAAAAATCAAACTACAGTCGTGACGAAATCCTACAAGGGTTAAATGATATGTGCGATATGTTTGGTTTGGAAATATTCAAGGGATAAAAAAAACTGGTTTATACAAACCAGTTTTTTTAATCGTATGATCTTTGCCATATGTTTCTAATTTTTTGCATAATATCGCGGTCAACTCTCTTGGGATATTCATATCCCAAAAGTTCTGCAACGTGAAGTCCTTGTTTTCTAAAAAGATCACATGATTTGAATAAAGTACTCCACAAGTTTTCCAATTCTGGTAACGGATATGTTTGCAGATATCTTTCGTAGTGCTCTTTTGGAAGATACGTCTTGATGTATTCGTAATTGTATCCAATATTTACATTAAAATCGTAATTGCTTCCAATATAGTAGCCAGTCATTTTATCTATATTTTCTCTGACATGATAAAACATTTGAATGGCGTAAATTTCTTCTTTTCTATACAATCCCTTTGCAACGTTCAACGAATTTATGAACATTTGATTGACTAACGATTCGAATTCGTGTTTTGTTGGCTTTAATTGTCTGAAACAAACATCTGATTTCGTGCTATTTCCAACCAAAACTTGGTCTTTGTCCAGCAAAATTTCCGATTGACTATCTTCGTTAATATAGGCTTGCATCGTGTTTTCTTTTATGAAAAATATTCTAATTTTCGAAATATCATCGAGAATTATAGTGTAGCTTATATTATGCGGATTAATTTTATTTGTATAAGTTAATTTGTCAGATTTCTCCAGCATCAACACATCACTAAACAAACTTTCAATGAAGTGTGAATCCTTAAACTTTTCGAAATCACTTACTCCGAAAACAAAATGATAATCTGTGTTTTCGTCCTTTTTTAAAGTAGGATTAAGTCTTCTTCCCGTTTCTATAAGACTTCTAACCTCTTCATTTTGTTTTGAAAATTCAATAACTTTTCCTTTAATATTATTAACCATTCAAATCACCTATCATTTTGATTAATCACATATTCATATACATCAGCTGGTTTATTTGCAACGAAAACTGCATTTTTGTATTCATCCTCGTTTCCAAATCCATATCCTGCAGCGATTGCTTTGATATTGTTAAGCCTTGCGCCCTCAATATCGTGAAGTCTGTCTCCAACCATAATAGATTCTTCTGGTTTTATACCAGTTTTATCTATCAAATAAGCTATTACATCTTCCTTCTCAACCCTCGATTGATCCATAGTAGCACCGGCAGCATAAGAAAAATATTTCAACAGATTATTGTCCGCAAGAATTTTCTTGGCTGATGATTCTACTTTACTTGTAGCCAAGTAAATTTTATATCCTTTGTCGTGAAGTTTTTGGATAGTTTCTACTATTCCATCGTACAAGTACATTTCCTTCATGCCTTTTCTGAAATAATAATCTCTGAAATCTTCAATTCTATCTTTTGATTCTTCTTCACTAAAACCCAAATTCATATAACTGTCTTTCAAAGGAGGTCCTATAAAAGATATAAGCTTACTTTCATCATATTTAAAATTTATTTTATCCAAACTAAACTTAACGGCATTTACAATCCCTTCATAAGAATTTGTAATTGTGCCATCAAGATCAAATAATATATTCTTAATCATAATTCCCCTCTCGATTTATTATATCATAGCAAATTTAAATAAGCGTAATAATAAAATAAAATTTGCACTATTGATTATTTTATCATATATTTCGTTTTGTGTTTGAATTTTGGGCAAAAGAAAACCTCGCACTTGGCGAGGTTTGTAATTTATTTTGTCATTCCTGTAGAATCGATGTTTCTAGCTTGAGCTTCGTCTTCTAATCTCTTGTCCATTTCAGCTTCTGCTGTTGTTTCTTCAACATTTTCTTCAGCTTCAACAGGTGTCGTACGACTAAGCTTTGCGTCTTGTTCTTTCATCGCTCTTAAGCCTTCTTCCAAGCCTTTATCAAATAAGTGACATGCTACGAAGTGCTTATCGGAAATTTCTTTTAAAACTGGTCTGTCTTTTTTACAGATTTCCATTACGTAGTTACATCTAGTACAGAACTTACATCCTTCTGGTGCATTAATTGGTGAAGGAATTTCACCTTGTAATTTAACACGGCCTTCACTTGAAACATCTGGATCTGGAATAGGAATTGCAGAAATCAATGCTTTAGTGTAAGGATGAAGTGGTTGATGATAAATCTTTGTGTTTGAAGATACTTCAACCATACTACCCAAATACATTACGCCGATTCTATCTGAAATGTGTTTTACCATTGACAAATCGTGTGAAATAAATAGGTAAGTTAATTTCTTTTCTCTTTGTAATTCAATAAGCAAGTTAACTACTTGTGCTTGAATACTTACATCAAGAGCTGAGATAGGTTCGTCACATACGATAAATTCAGGTTCTACAGCCAAAGCTCTGGCAATACCAATTCTTTGTCTTTGACCACCAGATAATTCGTGTGGGAATCTTGCTCCGTGTTCAGCGTTAAGTCCTACAGTTTTTAATAATTCTGTAATTCTGTTTTGGATATCTTTTTCTTTCATTTCAGGGAAGTGAACTCTGATACCTTCTCCAATGATATCACCAATTGTCATCTTAGAATCTAGAGATGAGTATGGGTCTTGGAAAATCATTTGAGCTTTTTTCTTGAAAGCTTGTCTTTCTTTACCGCTCAATTTTGAAGTATCTTTTCCTTCATAAATAACTTTACCATTTGTAGGATCGTATAAGTTAATTACAGTTCTTCCGCATGTAGTTTTACCGCATCCAGATTCTCCTACAAGTCCGAAAGTTTCCCCTTTATATATTTTAAGATTTACATTTTCAACAGCTTTTAAAGTCTTGTTCTTACCAACTTTGAAAAACTTATCCAAGTTTTCTAAATCAACAAGCACTTCTCTGTTTGAATAATCTATGTTTTTATCTTTAATAACTTTAGTTTCTGACATAATTCACTCCTAATAAGGTCTTTCAACTTTTGGTGCTTGTTCATGTGTCAACCAACATCTGCAAACATGATGATCTGAGTATCTTGTTTCAGGTGGTTTCTTTTCTCTACAAATTTGCATTGCATAATCACATCTTGCAGCAAATGGACATCCTGGAATTTCCATCAATAAATCTGGTGGAGTTCCGCCTAATGAATACAATTCATTATCTTTTGATGAGTCAAGTCTTGGAACACTCATCAACAATGCCCATGTGTATGGGTGATGTGCATCCTTGAATATTTCTTGTACAGTACCAGTTTCCATGATTTCACCGGCATACATTACTTGAATTCTATCAGCAAAGTCAGCTACTACACCTAAATCGTGAGTTACAAGAACTATAGAAGTGTTTTTAGTGTCTCTCAATTCTCTCATCAAATCCAAAATTTGTGCTTGAATTGTTACATCAAGTGCTGTAGTTGGTTCGTCAGCTAAAATAACATTAGGGTTACATGCCAATGCTATGGCGATCATAACTCTTTGTCTCATACCACCAGATAATTCGTGTGGATATTGTTTAACACGTTCTTCAGCATTAGGAATATTTACAGTCTTTAACAATTTAACAGCTTCTTTTTTTGCTTCATCCTTTGATAAATCAGTGTGCAATAAAAGTGATTCTGTAATTTGTTTACCTATTTTCATTGTTGGGTTAAGAGAAGTCATAGGGTCTTGGAATATCATAGATACATCAGATCCCTTATATTGTCTCAATCTCTTTTTGTCCATTTTAAGAACTTGTTCATCCATATATTTAATTGAAGATGGTTCTTTGATAACTGCTGATTGAGGTAAAATTTGAAGTATAGACTTACTTACTACTGTTTTACCACATCCAGATTCACCTACTAAGGCCAACGCTTCTCCATCGTAAATGTCAAAGCTTACGCCTCTTACAGCCTTTACTTCTCCAGCGTAAGTATTGAAAGATACATTCAAGTTATCTACTTCAATTACTTTTGGTCTGTTAGTGTAATCCTTAGCTACTCTTGCAGTTCTTGTAATTTCTTCTGATAAATTTATTTTTTCGTTCATATTATTTTCTTCGTTAACTATATCTTCTACAACTTCAGATGAAACAAACTTAGTTGTTGTTTCAACTTCACCATTTTCATCAATAGCAGTTTCTTCAACAAATGTTTCTTCTGAAAGACTTTGTTCTCTTTTTAATTCGTCTACATCTTTGTATTTATTCTTGCTCATGTTTTTTCCTCCTACTGTCTAAGGTTAGGGTCAAGCGCATCTCTCAAACCATCACCTAACAAAGTAAATGAAAGCATTGTTAACCCGATCATTAGAGCTGGGAAAAACAATTGATAAGGATAAAATTGGAATACTTGTTGAGCTTGTGAACACATAAGTCCCCAAGAAGTTTCTGGAGGTTGTACACCAAGTCCCAAGTAACTTAAGAAAGCTTCACCAAATATATATCCTGGAATATCAAATGAAATTGATACAAGTATTACGTTCAAAGTATTTGGAATAAGGTGTTTGATAATGATATCTTTGTTGCTAACACCCAATACACGAGCTGCCATGATATAGTCTTGTTCTTTTAATGAAAGAATTTGACCTCTTACAAGTCTCGCAAGACCACACCATCCAGTGATAGTCATGGCTAAGATAAGAGTTCCTACACCGTTCGAATTTAAAGCCAATCTTAAAATAATTACTAATAAAAGGTAAGGAATAGAAATCAAAATTTCTACAATTCTCATCATTATTGTATCAACTTTTCCACCAAAGAATGCTGAAGCCGCACCATAAATAGAACCAATTACAGTACCGATAATAGCACCTGCAAGACCTATTATGATGGAAATTCTACCACCTCTCCAAATTCTTGTGAAGATATCTCTTCCAAGTTCGTCAGTACCGAACCAGAATTTTCCACTTGGTGATAAGTTTACTTCTCCTACTAATTGTTCGTGAGAATATCCTGTTAACATTGGTCCAATGATAACCATTACAATTAAAAATACTAATATAATAAATGCAACTAAAGCTGCTTTGTTTTCTTTAAATCTTCTCCAAGCGTCAGACCAGTATGTTACTACAGGTCTTGCTATAAACTCAGATGTTCTATCGTCATCTGTAAGTCTTTTAAATTTGCTTTGATCTATTTTTTCCATACTAATCCCCTAATCTATAATTTTAATTCTTGGATCTGCTATACCATATAAAACATCTACAACTAATTGAGATACTAAGAACAAGAATGCATAGAAAATTGTTGTACCTATAATCATAGGATAATCTCTGGCAGTTATAGAGTTTACAAAATAACTTCCCAAACCTGGTATAGAATACATACTTTCAATAATGAATGATCCAGTAAAGATACCAACGATTTGTGGAGCTATAATAGTGATGATAGGAAGGATAGCATTTCTAAAAACGTGTTTTCTAATTACGTTAAAGCCTGATACACCTTTTGCTTTTGCAGTAAGTATGTAGTCTTCGTTCAAAACTTCCAATACATTACTTCTCATATATCTAGCATATGTAGCTATAGAACCAAAGCATAATGCTATTGAAGGCAAAATTGTATATTTAATTTCGTCTCCATATCCTGAAGTTGGAAACCAGTTTAATTTTACTGCGAAAGCGTATTGTAAAAGAGCCCCCAAAATAAATACCGGTATAGTAATACCCAAAATAGCCAATACACTGATAATATAATCTGGCACTTTACCTCTATTTAAAGCCGCAAGAATACCAAAAATAATACCAATTGTAATACCTATTACCATGGCTTGTCCACCAATTCTTCCAGATACTGGAGCAGTTTGAGCTATAGTAGTCTTAACTTCTCTACCTGGATATTTGTATGAAGCACCTAAGTCTCCGTGCAATGCATTTTTTAAAAATATTGCATATTGTGTTGATACTGGTTTATCCAAACCGTATCTAGCTTTGTAGTTTTTAATTGTTTGCTCTGGAAGAGTTTTACCCATAGCAGACAATGGATCCCCTTGAATATTATGCATCAAGAAGAATGTTGCTGTTGTGATTACAAATAATGTAAGCACCATATACAAGATTCTCTTTATAAGATATTTTAACATGAGTCCTCCTATATACAATTAGTAGGCTGTTACAAATAGTTTGTAACAGCCTGCCATTTGCTACTAGTTATTTTATTTTTTTTCTAAATAAGTGTCTTTGTATCCTGCTGTTGAGAATTGGTTTAAGTTAATTTTCTTTACATAATCTTGGTAATAAATATTTGTAGAACCAGATATAATTGGAATAATAACTGTTTCATCAGCTAAGATTTGTTCAGCTTTCTTATACAATTCAACTTGTTTCTTTTCGTCTTTTTCTTTGGCAGCGTCTCTGATTAATTTATCATATTCTTCGCTCTTCCATCCAGTTCTAACTGCGTTAGCACTTGAAGTGAATAGAGACATCATTGCTGATGGGTGGTTGTAGTCAGCAGTCCATGCTAAGTATCCCATTTGGTAATTACCTTTGTTGATCTTACCAGAAAGGATAGCCCATTCCATCATTTCCAATTTAACCTTAACACCAAGTTTGTTTTGGAAGTTTTGTTGGAAATATTCACCGGATTTCTTCAAGTCTGGTGAGTTAGTCATAATTAAGCTTACTTCTAATTTAGATGGATCTGGATCCATTCCTAATTCTTTAAGACCTTCAGATAATAAAGCTTTTGGATCGCCCAATTTGTCAGCCATTTCTTTAACAGGGTTGCCTGCCATTTCTCTGTATTTCAATTCGTTAATTGTGATAGCTTTTGGTACCCAGAAATAAGCTGGAGCTGATTTTCCTTTAAGTACTGTATTGTTAAAGCCTTCTCTGTCTAAAGCGATGTTGAATGCTTGTCTAACTTTCTTGTTCTTAAATAATTTATCTTGGTGGTTAACTGCGAAGTAGTCAACTGCAGGAAGGTCAACTTTTTGAGTCTTAGTTCCTTCTCTCTTATCGAACTTAGAAGTCCATTCTGGTTTGTTTGTTCCTACACTCATGATTTCTCCAGATTGGAAAGCATTCATCCTAGTATTATCGTCTGTGATTACTCTTAAGTTAACTTTTTCTAATTTAACCTTGTCTTTATTCCAGTAATCTTTGTTCTTTTCAAGAACTAATTTAGAGTTGTGAGTCCATTCAGTTAATTTGAAAGGTCCGCAACCTACGATTGTATTAGCTTCAGAACCAAATTGTTCACCGTGTTTTTCTACTATGTCTTTTCTTTGTGGGAAACATACTCTGAAAGGAACGATGTTAATGAAGTATTGTGCTGGAGCACCTAATTTAATTTCCAAAGTTTTGTCATCAAGAGCTTTAACTCCTAATTTATCCAATGGAGCTTTACCTTCGTTAACTTCTTGGAAGTTAGCGATATCAGCTAGTAAGAATGATGAACCTGAACCTGTCTTAGGGTCTGCAGTTCTTTTAATACCATATTCAAAGTCTTTTGCTGTTAATGGTTGACCATCATCCCATTTCAATCCATCACGTAATGTGAATGTGTAAGTCATAGCATCTTCAGAAACTTTCCATTCCTTAGCTGCTGCTGCTTCTGGTTTCAATGTTAAGTCATCATTTTGAACCAATCTGATAAGTGGTTCATATACGTTATTCACTATAGTATTACCATAACTGTCACTACCTTTTTGAGCATCGATAGAGTCAGGATCAGCCGCTACGAAAGTATTATATACTGTGTTTTCTCCCTTAGCTCCTCCGTCTTTTGATCCTCCATTTCCACATGCTGTACCAGCAACCATTAAGCCGGCTAACATCAAGGCAACAAACCTTTTCTTGTTTCTCATTTACAATTCCTCCTTAAATATTTTAATCATATGAGAAAATCCGAATTAATCGTGAATACATATTTGAGATTCAATAAGTTCTAGTCTTCACGCTTTTCGTAATTTCATTATAACATGAATTTATGAAAATGATAACATGAAGAACGTTTTTTTCAAATATTTTAATATTAAATTGTTATTTTATTATCGTGTTCTGTTTTTTTATAAAATGTTTCGTTTTATTTTTCTTTTGTGTAATTGAAATATTTTTGTAATATTCTGTATTTTATTGAGATATTGTTTTCATAAAATTATCATTTGATATTTATTATCATATCTGTTCTGAGTGAAATATTTTAACATTTTTTTCTAATATTTTTGTATTTTTTATGTGAAATATTTATTTAATGGAATTATGTACATAAAAAATGAGATATTTTAGGAATTTATAGTGTCAAAGCATTTAGTGAATTTTTCTAAATCATTGTAACTTATTTGTAATATTTTTTTATTTTTTAATCCCATTAAAAAATACGACCTTTTTATGGTCGCATTTTTATAAATCTTTTATCAATTCATCTACCATGTGCTCTTCGGTAGACCAAGATGTACAAATTCTTATATTGATATAATCATCTGTTTTGTAGTTTTCGCAAAAATTATATTTATGTTTTAATCTGTGATATCTTTCATAATCCATGTTTACGAATATCGTATTGGTGGTTGATTGTGTAGCTAATTCATAATTTTGTTCTTGTAGTCTGTGTCTAATTCTGTCAGCTTGTTCATCAGCTTTTTCTGCTAATTTGAATATCAAATCGTCAGTGAATAATTCTCTAAATTGAATTCCCAAAAATCTGGATTTGGCAATTAACATGCCCGAACCTTTTATGTAGTTTTTGAAATGAAGTTTGAATTCATCGTTGTTTAATATCAAAGCTTCCCCAAACATAGCACCACATTTTGTTCCACCAACATATGTAGCATCTACTATATCGCAGATTTCTTTAAGTGTTAAATCGTTGTTCTTTGCAGCAAGAGCATACGCAAGTCTTGCCCCATCCATAAATAAATACAATCCATGTTTGTCGCAAACTTTTCTGATTTCCATAAGTCTTTGTTTAGTGTAAATTGTTCCAGACTCCGATGAATTGGTTATGTAAACCATTTTAGGAATTGGTTTATGGAAATACGCTGGATCATTCATTCTTTCTGAGACAAACTTATCTATTACTTCTGGAATTAATAATCCATCTTCATCTTCTACTATTTCTATTTTGTGACCAATATCTTCAATAGCGCCAGTTTCTAATGTGTTTATGTGTGCGTTGTCACATGCAATAACGCTTTCAAACGGCCTTAAAGATGTTTTGATTACAAGTTTATTGCAAGCTGTAGAACCGTGCAAGAAGTAAACATCTTGATCCGAAATTTTCTTTTTTATGAGTTCTTTTGCTTGATGAGTGTATTCATCGTTGCAATATCCTTGTTGTTGTACCATGTTGGTTTCTTCAAGTGCTTTTATAACGTTTGGATGAACTCCTTCAAGATAATCGCAGTTAAAATTATACATAATTTTCTCCTCAATTGACAATAATTAATTTGTTAAAATACAGATTTATTATAACACTTGATAAAATTTTGTAAAGAATATTATTCAATTATTTTGTGTACAAACATTTGATTTGGTAAGTCATTTTTTGTCCACTATCATAAAAACTATCCACTCTTTCAAGTATAGTTTTATATTTAGTTTCGCCAATCACACCTTCATCTACAATGGATAAATCAGGATTTTCCGTGTCAATATCGGGACCTTGTTCATTCCAAAAATCTTCTAATTTGTTTCTAAATTTTTCGATATTTAGTTTACCTATTTTTTTGCCTTTGTATTGTATAACAATTACGTTTGATTTTTTAGAAAACGTAACTTCTGGATTTCCAGTGTTGTTTATGCTTTGATTAGTAAAATCGTATTCGAATACTATGTTTTCTAGAAGTCTATCGTATCCTGTTGTATCGATTTCTATTTTATTGTTTGCATAAAATCTATTTTTACCATACAAAGATTCAAATTCATCACCTCTAAATCCAAATACTCTTTTCATATTTATTTCCGAAGTTGTGAATTTTTCATCCAAATAAGCCAATTCTTTTGCTGAGTGTTTTCTTGTGAAGTAGTCAAGCTTATCTTTTATTTCTTTTATTTTAGCTGGATTTACATTTTTTTGTGGTTTTATTTCTCCATTTACAAGAAGATTTTCTTCAATTAACATTTTTTCTAATCGGTTTTTTTGATCAATTTTACTTATATTGTACGCAGAAACTGGTCCAACTGATGATATCAAAGTTAATATCAACAGAGTTGTAGGTATTGTGATGTATGTTTTTTTGTTGAAAAACAAATAGTAAATCATCGATATTACGATAAATACTCCGCCAATCACTACCATATATCTTCCTTCTGTTATTCCGTAATACGATATTCTAATACCTATTGAGTAGAACATCATACCCGAAAGTATCAACAATATTAAAGGTTGAACTTTATCGTAGATTTTTATAAATTTGTCTTCTACTGTCTTTGATACAAACAAAACCACAACTGAAAGCAATCCATACCACAAAATTAGATTTGTGATTATATTATTAGGAATTGTCTTTAATACTACGACTTTTATTATATAAAGAAGCAAAATCGATCCGTATATCAAAAATAATGGAGCAATTATTCTCGTAAATAAAAACTTAAAAGGCGTAAGCCATTTTATTTTCAAATTTTCTTCGCAATATTTTAACGGGAATTTGGATAGAATTATAGTTGCGTTTAGTAAAAGGAATATTACTACTGCGCATGTAACTATTAGATTGCTAAGATTAAAATTTAGTTTGAACAATTCTTTTGTAGTGTATAAAATCGCAACAATTCCAACGAAAATCGTTACGCAATAAATCAACGATTCTATTATTGCCAAAATAATTTTGACCGCATAATCAGCGTAATCAATTTCTGTGTTGAAATGGCCTGCTACAAACATTCCAATGAACAAAGCAAAAAACAATCCCATTTGTGTGATTTGGTTTTTAAGATAAAGTGATTTGTCCACTTTTATTATTAGAAAATAGCACAATAATCCAACAATCACAGATACTATTGTATACACCACAGCTTTTTGACCATTGGTGATTTCTATGTTTTTATCCGTAATAATCAGTTTTACAATCATGTAGCTCATGGCAAAATACAATGATGAAATAATCAAATCTACGATCAAGGTGCTGTTCAATACATTAAATTCGATTTTCCATATTTCCATAATCGAAAATATTGTAGCAATTAATATTGCAAGTAGTACCATCGGATAGAGTTTAATTGTTTTTACTAATGTCTGTAATTTTGATTTCAAAATTTCTAGTTTCATAATTTCCTCCCGCTTTTCTTTATTATATCACTATAAATATTAGAAAAACGGCTAGAAATCATTTGTTGCAATTTCGTAAACATTTCTTTATATTTCACAGATTTTTCGTTGATTTTTCTATATCCAATAAGAACTTTTTCTTATCTATACCAAATTTGTATCCAGTAAGCTTATTATTTTTGCCTATCACTCTGTGACAAGGTATTAAAATCATCAAATCATTCGATCCAATCGCTCTTCCAACAGCTCTTGCGGATGTTTTTGTATTGTAAATTTTTTCGTATTTTTCTTTAATGTCAGTGTATGTTGCAGTAGTTCCGTATGAAATTTCAGACACCAATTTCAATATTTTGGTTGCATAATCAGATTTTTCGATACGAATATTTTCAAATTTTCCAATAATTCCCCCCGAAAAATAATCGTCCAAATACGATATGCATTTTTCGATTATTTCATCCGTACCTTCTTCTACGAAAAAATCTACGAATTCACATTTTATTATATTTTTTCCATCACTTTGGATGAGGATATTGCTTAATTTTGATCTATAAGTTTTTCTCATAAAAAAAGCCCGGATTGCTCCGAGCTATCTCCTTTATTTTACATTTAATCCTTTTATGAAGTTCGTAAATAATACCGATAAAATAATTGCTACTACTCCAGCTCCCAAATATACAAACATATTAAGTCCACTGAATAGTTTGAATGCTGATATTAAATATTCTGAGAAGAACACATTCACAGCGATAATAATCGCAGTAAATAATATGAATATCTTCACAGCTCCAAGTTTATATGCTAAGAAAATCAATGAATTGAATGCAAGGCTACATATAGTTGTAATTACAAAAACTTTCGGCATGTATGACAACAATGAACCTTTTGTGAACACTCCTATCTTATCGTAATAAATTTCGATTTGTCTAGCATGTAAATATCCTGACATTATTCTAGTCAAATAAACTATTCCTATTATAATTCCAAAGACCAACACGATATTGAAAATTCTTTCAAATATCGTCGCTTTTTTAATTTGTTTTCTGTGATAGGATGATTCGATATCCATTCCAAAATCTTGGAAATAATCCTTGCTTGCTACTAATAAAAAATAGAAGGTGTTGAACAAAAACATCGCAACTACGTATGTGAATAGTGGAAGTTTCCCAAAATCGAATTTCCATATTTTAAAATAGGAAAGTCCGCCTATAATCGCAAGTATAACTACAGATACCAGAAGGGTATAAAACGCGTACGACAAACTAGTCGACAACTTCTGTTTTAACAGTCTTTTCATAATTTCCCTCCTCAATCATTGTTATTAATTCGTCTAATGGCAATTGTTTAATTACGCATCCATTATTTTCAAGTAAAATTCGTTCATCCTCGTTAATATCATCGAACATTTTAATTTCATCTTCCAATCCATCCGAAGTTCTCGTCAAAATCCTCTTGTAATTCATAGCAGTTATGATTTCTTTAGGACCACGAACCACATTCGCTTTTGTAAGAATGTTGTGCTTAGAATCTTTGAATTTAATTCTTCCGTTTTGCATCAAAACCAAATAATCAAAGAATACTTCTTCCACAATTGGAGCCGAAATCAAAATCGTATTTCTGATTAATTCTTGGCGTTTTTTCATTATATCAATGAATTCCAAAGAAAGTTTCCTGTCTGCTATTTCAAAATTTTTCAATAATACAACCTTTTTGTTCGTAGCAAGTGCTGCTGTCATAAGCACTATGTTGCAGTAATCTTCCTTCAAATCCTCTAATCTTGCAAATTCATCAATTGCAAATCCTTTAAGAACAGAATCCACAAATTCTTCATCAAAATAAGGGCTCAACTTCTTCTTTAATTTAAGATACTTCTTCACCTTCATCGAAGAATTGTAATCTTGTAAAAATGTTGAAAATTCAACTTCATTAGTTAGCTTCGTATTCTTTAGTACGTTCTCTTTTTCTTCAAAGCCGTACAAAAACTCCCCATTGTATTTAGTTGTAAAAGATCCTAAAATATCGAACAACTCATCAATATTTTTGTCGTGACCTGTAAACAAATATATGTAACCTTCTTCTATTTCAAGGCTACAATCCAAGTCAATCTTCTTGAATCTTCTTTTTTTGTTTATGTTATCTATCGTATACATAAAATCTCCTATTTAAATCTCGAATGAGATAATCTACTTGCCGCAGCCGCTGCAATCGCAGCCACTATATCATCTAAAAACGTGTTAACGCAATCAGTTTTTTCCACGTCTAATTCCTTAATAATTCCAATTTTTTCCTTATCCAAATACCCAAAATTAGTAAATCCAATCGAACCGTACACGTTAATAATAGACAAAGCCAACACCTCATCGATTCCATAAAGACTTTCATCTGATTCAATAATCTTTTGAATAGGATCGTCAAATAATTTCTTGTCGCAAGCCTTGTCAATTGCAATCCCTGTCAAAACGCATTGCAGCACTTCTCGTTTTTCTAGAACTCTCTCTACATTTTCAGTGCAAAGTTGCATTGTCAAATTAGGATAGTATTTTTCTTGTAAAGTAAACACTATTTTTGAAATATCTTCTATCTCAACGCCTCTTTCTTGCAATTGGCGAATCGTAATTTCTTTTAATTCTTGAATAGTATAAGGATATTCTGAAACTTTTTTTCTGCCCATGCTACCTCCTCGTAATATCTCTATACTATATTTTACCCAAAATTCAAGTCTTTTACTCTAATTTGTCGGTAATTTTCTTTTAAAATATATAACTTTTACTTTATCTCCAATTTCATTTTTAAAATCATTGTTGAGCATATAAGAATCGATAGTTTTATCATCTAATTGTATCTCAACTTTTACGCTTGAGCCTTGGAACACAATATCCTTGATAATACCATCTTCTCCTTGTTCTGAAATTTTTACATCTTCTGGTCTAACGTAATATCCTTCAAAAATATTTTTATCACCGATAAAATTCAACACGAAATTATTTTTCGGATTTTTGTAGATATCTAAAGGATATGAATGTTGTTCGATTTTACCTTTATTCATTAAAATAATATCATCTGCTAACTCAAAAGCTTCGTTTTGGTCGTGTGTTACGAAAATCATGGTAGTTCCCAAATTTTTTTGAATATTTTTGATTAACAACCTCATGCTAACTCTCAATTTTTGATCCAAATTGCTGAGAGGTTCATCTAATAGCAAAAGTTTTGGACCCAAAACCAAAGATCTTGCAAGGGCAACTCTTTGTCTTTGTCCACCTGATAATTCGTCAATCATTTTCTTCTCGTGACCTTTTAATCCCACAAGCTCAATCATTTCGTTAACCTTGTTTTCGATAGTTGTTTTGTCTATATTTTTGAATTTTAAACCATAGGCAACATTTTTGAACACAGTCATGTGATAGAAAAGTCCGTATGATTGAAACACAGTCGTGATGTCTCTTTTTTCAGCAGTAAGATTTGTGATGTCTTCTCCATCTAGAATAATTTGTCCAGAATTTGGCTTCACAAAACCACCAATCATGTTCAAAATCGTACTTTTACCGCAACCAGAAGGTCCCAAAATACACAGCATTTTTCCTTTTTCTAATTCAAATTCAACATTATCCACAACAGTTTTATCTTCGTAAATTTTCGTAAGGTTTTTTACACTTAAAATCATTTTTTATCTCCTATTTTTGTTAACAAATAATATCCACCGTTTACTACAAGACATATCAAAATTATTATTAACGCAATTACAGAACCAATATTGTAATTACCACTGTTTATAACATCAAACATAACAAGTGTTAAAACTTTTTGTCCTGGATAAACCAAGAAAATAATCGAACCAATTGTCGTCATTGTCGCAGTAAAAGCATTGATGAATGTAACAGTAAAGCCTTTCTTAGTTAGTGGAAGCACAATATCTTTAAATACATAAATGAAATTGGCACCCAAATCCTGTGCAGAATTGATTTCATCTTCGCTGATTGATAATACATGGCTGTTCATAACTTTTGTTGAGAATGGCATTTGTTTGAATAAAACATTCAAAACTACAATTGCACTTGTTCCTACCAACAAAAATGGTTTGTGATTGAATGCCAATAAATACCCCAATCCAAAGAAAGTTCCTGGCAAAATATAAGGCAAATTTGAAATATAATCTGCAACTTTAATTACCTTGCTCTTTTTGATTATCGAGTAATAAGCCATCAACAAACCAATCATACTTCCAAAAAATGCACTAATCAAAGAGTACACAATACTTCTTGTTATAGTGTTTGTAATGTACGATTTGGAATTTCTGAAGTTTTCCAAAGTAAATATAAGTTCGTTGTTTTTCATTTTCGTAAATGCTGACAAAATAATTGATGCATATTGAATTACAAGCCAACTCAACAAAAACACACTGATAACACACAAGAAATAAAACACAGCAGATTTTTTGTCAATAATTGCACTTTGTGAAGAATTAGAATTCACATTGCTTTTTCTCATAGACTTAGAATAAATGATAAACATAATAACAGATGGAATCAAAATCATTATGTTGATAACTGCCGCAGTTTTAATATCTCCTTTGCTAATGACCGACATGTATCCTTCACTGGCTAGAACGTTAAACTTACCACCTATAATTGCAGGAGTTCCAAAATCCGCAATTGAACGAATAAATGTAAGGAAAAACACAGAAATCAATGTGTTTTTTAATTGTGGAATTAAAATATCGATTACTACATGATTCGTATTCGCTCCCAAATCAATTGCTGAATTGATAGAAGCTGTATCCAAATTATTCAAATAAGATATAACCATTAAACAACTTAACGACAAAAACCCCAAAGTTTCCATTAAAATAATCCCTGTCATTCCATAAGGGTTAATGTTTAATTTCAATAAATTATAAGTGATGAACCCTCTTCTTCCAAATAAATTTATGTAAGACAAACTCGTTACAAAAGGAGGCGATATCATCGTAACCAACAAAATTGCGCTGATGATTTTTTGATGAATTTTGCCACTCAAAAAACAATATAAACCGATAATTGCTGAAAAAACCGTAGTCAAAACCGATACAATAAAACCAACTGTAATTGAATTTACAAACAGATTTTTGTTTTCTTTAAATATATTCACAATAAACGCTATTGATTGCCCGTCATCCGTCGTGAAAGCTTCTTTGAATACGTATAAAAACGGCAATCCAATAAACACGAATATTAGTGCGAAAATTATGTATTTTATAAATTTATCTAATATCTTCATGATTTACTCCATATAAAACAAGCACCCGCTAAGGTGCTAGTAAAATAGGAGAAATTTTTCAATTTCTCCCTATTAAATTACTTACTTTTTACAAATTCTGAGAATTTATTCAAAATAGCCTCTCTCTTTTCACCGAAAGTAGACAAATCTTGTTTTATTAAGTTTTCTTTTTTCAAACCTAAATCAAGACCTTTGATTCCGTCTTTTACCATTTGATTAGAATCTTTTCCGTCTATTTCTGCTAACATTTGTAAAGATTCATCTTCTAACATAAAATCGATGAATGCTTTTGCAACTTCAGTGTTAGGTGAATTTTTGAAAATAGCTACTCCTTCTGGAACCCATGGAATACCATCTTCAGGATATACAACAGTTAAGTTGTTATCTTTTGCTTTGTCAAATGCAGATTTGTCAACTGGAATAATACCAATTCCAAATTCTCCAGCTGCTGTTTTTTCTTGCGGGTCTTTACCTCTTTTTCCATAGAAACTGATGTTATCATTTAATTTTGATAAATAATCCCAACCTTTTTCTTCTCCGTACTTGTCCAATAATCCTTTAACTGCTGCATAATTTGTTCCAGAAATTGAAGGATCACTCATGATAACTTCTCCTTTGTATTTTGGATCAGCTAATTCATCCCAAGTTTTTGGAACTTCTAAGTTTTTAGATTTCAAAACATCGTTATTTGCTAAGAAACCAACAACTGTGATACCTTTTGATAACCAATAACCATCTTTGTCCTTGTAATCGTCAGGAATTTGTTTTAAAGCTTCAGATTCATATTTTTCTAACATATCGTCTGATTTAGCCTTCATGAAAGCATCGATTCCGCCACCAAACCATACATCAGCCATAGCCTTACCTTCAGCTTTTGCTCTTGATAAAACTTCTCCACTTGACATAGATAAGAATTCTACCTTAGCTCCTGTTTTTTCAGTGAACTTGTCAAATAATTTTACGTATTTGTCGCTTGTTGCAACAACATTCAAAGTTTTACCTTCAAATTTCTTAGCACCTTCTGTTTTTTCTTCTGTCTTTGTTGTTTCTTTTGATGTCGTTTCTTTTGATTTATCATTTGATTGACAAGCAGTCAATGCAAAAATCAACATTAATGAAAGACTCAACATCTTCAAAAATTTGTTTTTCATAATACCTCCATGATTTTATTATTTTTAACATTAGATAGTATATATTACTTTGAAATATTTTACAAATATAAATAATGGCTCCTAATTATTGGAGCCATTTCAGTAAAATTATTTTTCTATATATGATTTGACAAAATACTTGCCATCTTTGTTTTCAAGTGTTAAAGTAGCATAGTTAGATTTTAATACCAAATCATTGCCTTTGATTTCTCCTTCAGTTGGATAAAAAGTGCCTATAGAAACATCGCTTACAAATGTATAATAAGCGTTGTTTTCTTTCAAATACAAGCACATTCCTTTGCTTTTAACATCGTCTGAAACAATCCCTGCGTATTTTTTCAACGTAGCATCTACGAGATTCTTGTCTATTTCAACTAACGGCATTAGTTTAGCTGATAATTCGAATTCTGAAAAACTATCTAGTTTTTTCAATTTTTCAAGAGTAGTTTTGAATTCATCAGAATTTTCTTCCAAGACTTTACTTGGAAAATATTTGATAAAACTATCCAAATCCATTTCTTTTGGATCGTTGTAACTTCCTGCCTTGAAGAAATTCGAAGTTATGTTTTTAATTTCATCAAATTCTGATCCAGGCCTTTTCTCCACAAAAACTTTTTTAATTTGATTGACCTCGTCATCTGTAAGCTTTCTATCTTTTCCTGTCTTTATCCCTTTAAAAGCTTGTTCAAAGTAATTTCCAACCAATTTTTGTTGTTCTTCAGTTAATTTGATATTTTCTTTTTCCACATTATTTTTACTGCAAGATGCTAGAAATATTATCGCAAATAATAAAACAACCGAAACTTTTAAAAATTTATGTAATCTTTTCATACATACTCCCCCTTTATTTGGTTTATTTATACCCTGATTTTTAAAATTCATAACAAAAATATCCCCTCAATATAAATTGAGAGGATACCTAAAATTTAGAAGTTTATGGGATTACTTTATGATATTTGTTAATTGAGTAATTACATCTTCAGATACTGATTTTTCTCCACCAATTACATAAGATTTGTTGAATTTAGTATCTTTGATGAATTGTTCTGTTTTTTGTCCTAATTTGTCTTTGTTAGTAAGAAGGATTGCTCCTTTTTGTTTTGCTGAGAATGGTGCTGCAACTAATGCGTCTGCAAAGTTTTCGCCACTTGCTACTACGACTACTTCTTTTGCTCCAGAATATTTTGCAAGAAGAATACTTGTTTCATATCTGTCAGCTCCGCCAATTCTGTTTACTGTAGCATTGGAGATTTTTTTGATGTTAGCTTTTGTGCTTTCAGATACTGATTTTTCACCACCAGCTATGTTTATTAATGATGCTTTTGATGATTTGATAACATCTTCAACCGATTTGTCGATAGCGTTAACTCTTACTAAAAGTATTGGAGCTTTGTCTTTTTCAGCTGCGTTGTTAAGTGATAATGCATCGGCATAATTTTCACCACTCGCGATTTCTAATGTTGTTGTCTTATCGTTGATAAGTTTAGCTGAGATTTGTGCACTTGTTTTGTATCTGTCAATTCCTGAAAGTCTGTCAACTTTGAAGTTTCTCTTTTCTAATTCTTTTTTCAATCCTTCATCGACAGATTTTTCTCCACCGATAATAGTGATTTCTTTAGCTTTTAATCTAGCAATTTCACTCATTACTTCTTTACTAATTGAATTAGAAGATACATACAACAAGGATGCGTTGTTTGCTTTTGCAAATGGAGCAGCTGTCAAAACGTCAGAATAATTATCTTGGTTAGCTAATACGACTTTGTTAGTTCCTTCTTTGAACATTTTCTTAGAAACTTCGATAGCTGTTTGTACTCTGTTTTGTCCAGAAATTCTTTGAACATTTTCATTTGTAGTGTTTGCAGTTGATTTTTCGATTTCAACTTGATCAACAACTTTTAATGAATCTGTTTCATAAGTTGTAGCAACTATTGACTTGTCAGTCACTTTAACTTCTGTGAAGTTTGGCTTGTAATGTTGGTCTCTAACTGCCATGTAGTCTTTGAATTCTACTAAATCATAGTGTTTTGAACCTGATGCAGAGTTTGCAGTTAAATATAATTGTCCTTTTGGGTTTACATATTTTGATGGAACTTTACCTTCTTCTTTTGATTTGTCAGTAAAGTTTCTTTCACTTTCAATAGCTACTCCGCCATTCATCATTCTACTTCTTGTGTATACGTGGTCGTGACCTGCTACTATTAAATCAATACCGTATTGTTTCATCAATGCTGGATATTCTGCTCTTCTTTTGATGATATCATCGTCATTCGCATGAGTTGCTGCAGAATAAATTGCGTGGTGGAAGCCAACTACTTTCCATTTGATTTTTTGATTTTTTGTCATTTCAATTGCTTTTTCAATTGTAGCTTTGTGTTCAGCAGTATTCATGTTGTTAGAATTTAATTGAATGAATAACGTATTATTGTACACGAAATAATAGTTGGAACCTGCTTCTGTTTTTCCTTCAGCTTGAATGTTAGGAAGTGCAAAGTGCTGTGAATATGAATTTGCTTGTGAATCGTGGTTACCAATTAACGTTGCAAATGTAATTCCTTTTGCGTTTTCTCTTTCTATATATCCACTGTATTCTAATTCTGATTTAGATGTATATTCGTTGATTTGGTCTCCCAAACTGTACAAGAAACTCATTTGTGGAACTTGTTTTTTGATAGTTCCCAATGCTTTTTCCCATTTGTCTCTGTCTGCGTAGAATTTACCAGCACCAATTTGAGGGTCCCCTGCTAATACAAATGTAAAGTCTCCTTTTGGTTGAGTTGTAAATTCGAAAACTTGAGATTTTTTGCCATTACCATTGTAAACTCTGTACATGTATTTAGTGTTTGGTTTCAAGCTTTTGATATTTACTTGAGAGTTTGACATATCTTTAAGTTCATACAAATCTTTTAAAGCTTGATCTTTCTTATCTTTTTCGATTTTTACTTTTGCGTTTGATTTGTCATTGATATCAAATGTTGTGTTCTTGTCAGAAGTTACAGCTTTGATTTTCGTTGCATTTGAAAAATCTTTTTGATCATTTGCTTCTACGATTTCCAAATAACCTTGTTCTTTACTCTTGCTGTACCAAGTGAAGTTTCTTTCGCTTTGGTCTTTACCTATAGTCAAGATTGGAAATCTTATTTGAGATTCTTCTTGAGTTTGTGTTGCTGTTGTGCTAACATCATTTTTTACATTAGTTTCAGCAAATGTAGTTGTGTATGTAGCTGTTGTAGCTATAGAAAATACCATACCCAGTGCTAATAACGCTTTTGCCGTTTTGTTCATTAATTTTCCCCCTTAAGATTATATATAATTGATGAGAATAATGATGTCACTGGCACCATTATTATCACAACGACCGTACCTATCAGCCCTTTTGTGATTTCCACTGAAAAGAAATCAGAATTTACAAGCTGATTAAAACTTACTCCGTGCGATATCAAAACCATAATCGTCACTAGAGAAGACCCAATAAATGCAAACACCAACGTGTTTACCATTGTTCCAATAATATCTTTACCTATATTCATTCCGCTTTGAAAAAGCTTCTTGCTATCCAAATCTGTATTTAATGATTTAATTTCTTTCAAAGAAGATGAAATCGACACACTAACATCCATTGAAGCACCAAGAGATGCTATGGAAACTGCAGAGAATAATAAGTTTTCAATCCTAAGTCCCCACGTTTTTCCTATCAAAATCAACGTTTCTACATTTTCCATATTGTGTCCAGAAACATACAAAACTTTTCCAATGATTTTGACCATTATAGCCGCTATCAAAAATGAAGTTCCTATCGATATCATATTCACCAAAGTCATTTTACTGTATCCATACAACACCACTAGAGAATAGACTGCACACAAAATTACAGTTATAATCGTAATCAAAATATTATTGTATCCATTCATCAAAAGCGCCACATCAAAAAATAAAATTATATAAATACTTACAAATAAAGCTATCGCACTTTTGAGGCCTTTTATCCCAGCAATCACAGCCAAAAATATTACAAATAATGCTATAATCACAAAAATTCTTATACTTCTATCGTAGTTGTACACTGAATAGTAATAATCATCAGTTGAACCTGAATTTTGATTTTGAATTAGAATAACATTACTTTCTTTGTGAACTTTAATGCTGTGTGTGTTCACAAGTTCGTTATCCAACTCCACAACTTTTCCAGTTTTTAAAATCTTAGCTTTAATCTTCTGAACGCCGACAGGTTTAGAATTGTCCGGATAATCTAGCGATTCATCCACAACTTCCACTACCTTCGCTCGCAGATATTCCACACCCTTGTAACTAATCAAGCTTTCGTTATCATCTAGTCTTTTATTCAAAAAGAAAATTCCAACCAAAAGCAAGATTAAAATTACATTAACAATTTTCTTCAATATTTCATCACCTATTACATTGTACGATTAATATATTAAATTTATGTTTTTCAAAGTTAATAAAATGTAAAATTTTGTTAAAAAAGCATTAAAAAAAGCACATCATTTGATATGCTTAAAAAAACTATTCTCCTTGTATATTTTCGATGCAATAAAAGAAGTCACTGGAACCATTATAATCACAACGCTTATTCCAATTAACGCTTTCGTAATTTCCACCGCAAAAAAATCAGAACTCACAACTCTATTGAAAGTATTTGTTCCGTGCAATATAAAAATCATTATGCTCACAAGTGATGATCCGATAAATGCGAATACTAATGTATTGACCATTGTTCCTATAATATCTCGGCCAATACTCATCCCACTTTTAAATAATTTTTTGCTCGATACATCTTTATTTAGTGATTGAATTTCTCTTAGCGCAGAAGCTATCGATACACTTACATCCATTGACGCTCCCAATGCTGAAATAGCAACAGTTGAAAACAGTAAATTTTCAATATTTAATTTCCATACCTTTCCTATTACGAGTATCAATTCTCCGACATTTTCCAGATTATACCCCGAAATATTAAGTCCGATACTCATTAGCTTAACCAAAATACTCACAAATACAAATGATACCGAAACAGAAATCATATTGATTAAACTCATTTTAGAATAACCATATAAAATCAAAGTGGAATATATTGTACACAAAATCACCGTTAAAATCGTAATTAAAATATTATTGAATCCATTCATGATAAGCGAAATATCAAAAAACAAAATTATGTATATACTAATCACAAGAGCAATCGTACTTTTTATTCCTCTACTTCCTGCAACAATTGCTATGAAAATTATAAATAATCCCATCCATAAGATTGTACTAAAACTTCTATCGTAATTATACATCCTGTAAAAAGTTTCAGAATTATGATGAGGATTTCTACTTTTCGCCAGAATTACTTTGTCGTTCTTTTTTACTAAAACACTATGCGATGCTTCTAGTTTATTCTCCACATTCACAATTTCTCCAGTTTTTCTAATTTTCGCTTTGATGTTTTGTATTCCAACAGGTTTTGAATTGTAAGGATAATCCAGAGTTTCATCTACAATATCTACTACAGTAGCTTTTACATAATCAAGCTCAATTCCATCATAGCTTACCAAATGGTCATTATTTCCCCATTTTAAATTTATTATAAAAATCAAGGCCAAAATTAGCCCTAAAAATATATTACAAATTTTTTTCAATTATTCACCAACTCCATCTATATATAATACTACAATTTTTTTAGTTTGATAATTGGTTTCAATAAAAAAGTTCCTCGGCAATCGCCAAAGAACTTTTATCTATTATTGAATTAATATTTTTCTCTTGAAGAATATTCTGTGTGAAGCAAATGATGTGCTTTTTCTGAACCAGGAGCATCCAAATACTCATTGTAAATCTTTTTGATAGATTTGTTTTCGTAAGATCTTCTGATTGGTTTGTCCCTGTCTTCTGTGTGAATAGCCTTCATTCTCTTTTCTAATTTCGAAACATTTCCTCTAAGAAGTGGTTGACGAGCTCCTCCGATACATCCACCAGGACAAGCCATGATTTCTATAATTTCGTAGTGAGCTTTTCCATCTCTAATTCTTTCCAAAAGTCTTCTCGCATTTGCAAGTCCACTTGCAACAGCAACCTTAACTTCTTTTCCTAAAATTTCGATACTAGATTCTTTGATGCCTTTCATTTCTTTAAGTTCCTTGAACTCTAATTGTTCAAGGTCATCACCAGTTAACATTTTGTAAGCAGTTCTCACAGCAGCTTCCAATACACCACCACTTGATCCGAAAATTAATAAAATATTAGACAGAATCACATGTTAAAAACGAGCTGAATTAAATCAGCTCGTTTTTATTTTACATGCATTGTTTTGTTGCAATATTTTTGTACTTTTTTATCATGGCTAATAATGAACACGATTTTATTGTCGATATCTTTAATGAAATTCGAGAAGAAATCTTCCTGTGATTCTGAATCTAAATTACTTGTTATTTCGTCAAAAATATAAACATCAGCATTTCTCATTAGACTTCTGACGATGGATACTCTTCAAAAAAAATAAACAATAGTTATAAGCTTTTCATTATGTTTTTGTCATTTTTTACTCAAATTTTATCAAAATTTAAAAAGATTAACTTAAATCTCATAAAATGATATAATTAGAATAATATTAGGAGGAAATATGAAATTTATTAGCACTAGGGATAATTCAATAACTATCGATTCTCAAGAAGTAATCTTCAATTGTATAAATGATGATATTTACGTTCCTTTGAATTTAGATAATTTGTACGATATTGATGTGCTTAGAGATATGACATACAACGAACTTGCAATATATATTTTGAAGCATTTTTTGACTGATATTGATGAAGATTCAATAGTTAGCATTGTGAATAGCGCTTACGACGGAGATGAGCCTAATGTTTTTTTGAGAAAAACAAATGATAGATGCTACGTCGAACTTTTCAACAACAAAAGTCTGTCCTATAGGGATTTGTCATTGAGTATTATCTCTAAATTTATAGATATTAATTTGAATAATAATGAAGATGTGAAAAACCTATACTTGTTCACTGCATCTACCGATATTTCTGTATCTACGATTGAGAATTTCAAAAAGATGAACACGAAAATTTTCGTGTTTTATCCAAATAATATCACAGATATCGAAAAATCAAAATTATTATCCACGCTATCCGACAATGTTTGCGCGATTGGTGTGAATGGTGATTTTTATGAATGTAAAAAATTAGTGGACAATTTGATAAATGATTCTGATATCAAAGATTTGATTGCACAAAAAGAATCGGTGATTTCAACGTGCAATTCTCTGAATATAATCAGAGTTATTACTCAAGTTATTTATTATTTTTACAGTTATGTGACAATGGTAAAATACGGAGAGATCGAAGCTGGAAAAAGAATCAACGTTAGTATTCCTACTGAAAATTTCGGTAACATAATGGCGTGTTTCTACGCAAAAAGAATGGGACTTCCTATTAATAAAATAATTTGCGCTACAAAAACTCCATTGTCTTTCAAAAAATTCTTGGATACTGGAGAATTTGTCTACGACGAAGTTTTCGGTGAAGAGTCGACATCATTTGAGAGGTTGGTCTTGGCAAACATCGAACGATTACTGCATCATTTGATCAATAATCAAGACAGAATAAGAGAGATTTACACTGATTTTAGAGAAAACAATAAGTTTACTTTGTATCTAGAAGAACTTGAGAAATTAAGCTGTATTGAAACATATAGCATGACTAGTGATGAAGTCAGTCAGAAAATTTTGAGATTATTTTTGGAATGTCAGTATCCATTATCCCCTCAAACTGCAATGGCTTCACTTGCCTACGACAAATACGTCATCGATTCTTATGATTACACACCTTCGATAATTATGGCTACAACTTCTCCATATTCATCTACAGATAAGCTTTTGAAATCATTTGGATACAATGAAGATTTGGATATAAATATGGCTTTGGAAAAATTAAACTCTTTTATCAAATCGCCTATTCCCGATAATTTACAAAACATCAAAAAAGTTGACACTACAATTTTTGATTCATCAGAAATCAAAAATATAGTTTTCAAAAAAATACAAGAAATGAATTAAGCGGCGTAACTTTACGCTGCTTTTGTTTTAAATACGCAATTAACGGATATATATTTATATGAGTAAATTTGAAATAAAACAAGGGGGCATTATGAACAATTTTACATTTTACAATCCAGTAAGAGTACATTTCGGTAAAGGTCAAGTTACAAACCTAAAAGAAGAATTAAAAGATTACAATAAAATTTTGGTAACTTATGGTGGAGGAAGCATCAAGAAAAATGGCGTCTACGATGATGTTATGAAAAATTTGAAAGGCAAAGAAGTTTTCGAACTTTCTGGAATCACTCCAAACCCAAGAACTGACAAAGTTTATGAAGGAATCAAAATCTGCAAAGAAAATGACATTGATTTTATACTAGCTGTCGGTGGTGGATCTACATTGGACTGCTCAAAAGCAATCGCAATGGGTGCAAAAACTGATGAAGATTTCTGGGATTATTTCTTCGAAGAAAAAAACAAACCAACTGACGCTATCAAACTTGGAACAGTAATAACAATGGCTGGAACTGGTAGTGAAATGGATGGTAGTTGTGTAATTTCAAATATCGAAAGAAAGAGAAAATACGGCTACGGACACAGATTATTGTATCCAGTATTTTCAATAATCGACCCAACATACACATATTCACTTCCAAAATATCAATTAATCAGCGGAACTTGCGATATGTTCAGCCATATAATGGAAGAATATTTTTCAGAACCAGATTACGAAAACACAACAGATAATATATCAGAAAGCTTGATGAAAACTGTAATCGACAGTATCAGAGTAGCTCTCAAAAATCCTGAAGATTACCAAGCTAGAAGCAATCTAATGTGGGTAAGTACACTTGCAATCAACGGACTTACTGCTACTGGCAAAAGCTCAGATTGGTTAAGCCACAAATTGGAACACACATTATCCGCGTATTTTGATGTAACTCACGGAATGGGACTTGCAGTAGTTCATCCAAATTATTTGAAATTTGTCTACAAAAATCATTTGGAAAAATTCAGAAGCTTTGCAATCAATGTGTGGAATATAAATCCAGAAGGAAAAACAGATGAAGAATTAGCACTAGAATCAATCGAAGCACTACAAAACTTCTTCGAAGAAATCGGCGCTCCAACTACACTTCGTGAACTTGACATTCCAAAAGACAAAATAAAAGAAATGGCTGAAAACACAGCTGCATATAAAACAAGCTACTCAGATTTGTCAACATCAGACATCGAAACAATTTACAATAACGCTTATTAAAACTAAAATCTGCCTTGAAACAGGCAGATTTTTTAGTGAGATAAAATTATTTCTTTATTGTAGTTTTTAATTATATTTTTATGGTCGACAAAAATAACTATTCCTTCAATTTCATCAAAAACTTTCAGAAATTTTTCGGTTGATTCGCTATCCAAGTGATTGAGTGGTTCATCAAATATAAATATATTTGAGTTTCCTATTAGCGCCCTATCCAAAGTTATTTTGTGTTTTTCCCCACCAGATAGACCATTCACATTTGTTTTCATTAGTAACTTATTATCTGTGAATACAGTATCTATTTTATTCTTTCCAAGGAAAATATTCTCTTCCACAGTAGTTGGAAAAACATAAGAGTTTTGACAAAAATAATTTATGTTGATATTCTTCGCATTATTTAACTCTGTGTTGTTAATACTAATATTTCCAATATAATCGGTATAAATGTTACTTAAAATTTTAATTAAAGTTGTTTTTCCAGTTCCATTTTCTCCAGATATTTTAACTTTATCTCCTTTTTTTATAATAAACAAAGTATAAATTTCTAATTATCTTTTTATATTTTCTTAAATGCTCGTAA
>OGRZ01000029.1_pt1 | contig 152865 bp, 148 predicted proteins | sample 1573771 | NCBI WGS metagenome assembly OGRZ01 (sample SAMN03295811, study PRJEB24534) | human gut metagenome | isolation source: fecal sample 1 from infant 2 | host: Homo sapiens | place: USA: Pittsburgh, PA | collected 2014-07
ATTTTGGCATACAAAAACCCCTCCATCCGTATTCCGGATTTTGGGGTTCAGATCAAATTAAGCGTGCTTAGAATTATTTATTTCCCAACATTTTTATAAATCAAAAAGCTTATCAATAATAATATCCCTACTCCAGCTACAATTGCGAATATTTTTAGTTTGGAGTTTAGCTGTTCTGCTTTTTCTTCACTTGTATCTATGATTTCTTCGGAGATGAATTTCTTTGCGACCATCATTAATGACGGAGCGAGGATTAAATCATCCAAGATTCCTAAACCTGCTAAGAAATCCGGCACGAAATCAACTGGGCTTACTACGTAAAGCACTGAGAGTGCCAATATAATTTTCGAGAATAATGGTGTTTGTTTGTTAAAAAATGCATACCACAATGTTGGTATTTCGTTTTTCAAGCCAAATAATTTTTTGATCATTTACTCACCTCAACAATATTATACCATACATTGCACGATATATCGTATTACATAATAGTTACAATTTGATCTATTTTTTGATTTTTCCTATTAATCCGCCAATAACTGCTGGAATTATCCAAATGAAGCTTTTGATTTGCATTGGAAATACGGATTCGATTAATTTCAACAAGCCGAAATCCAATTTGAAGCTGTTGAGTAGAATTAAAAATCCAAAAATTGATGCGCCTATGATTGCTCCGAGTTTCGTGTTTTTTTCGAATGTATCTTTGTTGAAAAGGTTCAAGAATATTAACACGATTGCTACTGGATAGATTGCTGAAAGTATTGGTGCGGATATTTTCAAGATTTTTTCCACTCCGACTACTGCAAAAAACGCGCTGAACACAGTGGATATGATAATTATCAAATCGTATGACATGATTCCATTTGTTTTATCTTTGAGCATATCGCCGAAAAATTCTCCTACAGTTGTCGTAAGTCCGATTGCTGTTGTGAGGCATGCCAATGTCATTGCAATGCAGATTAATATTTTTCCAAACACTCCCAATTGTTGGTTGCAAATGTACAATAGTAATTCTATTCTTTCCATGTTTCCCAAATTTAGATTGGAAGTTGTCGCGCCGATGAATAATAATCCCCCATATACAAAACATAGTCCAATGGCTGCAATAGTTGCAGATTTTATCGTGTAATCTTTGATTTTGTCTTCATCTTTGATTCCGTTTTGCATGAATCCTTTGGTAACTACAATTGCAAATACAATTGACGCCAATGCGTCCATGGTTTGATATCCTTCTTCAAAGCTTGATTGGAAGACTTGAATTTGATATGTATTCACGGGTGTTGCGACAGGAAATAAAATTCCTTTGAAAATAATCGCAAGAAGAGTCACAATCAATAATGGTGTCAAAATTTTTCCCAAATTATCTATTATCTTGTTAGGTTTTCTTACGAATAAATACACACAAACAAAAAATATTGCTGTTAGCAAAATGGAATTTGCTCCTTTGAAGAATCCTTTTTGTATTACTTCTACCGTTGTCGCTGCGGTTCTTGGAATTGCAAGTCCAGGTCCAATCGCAAGCATAATTATTGTTGAAAACATCAGTGAGAATCTAGGACTTATAGTATTTCCGATTTTTTCAATTGTTCCTCCACATTTTGTCGCTGCCAATAATCCCAGAAACACAAGTCCAACCGAACTCAACAAGAATCCAATCATAGCTATCAAATATTGATCTCCAACTTTGTTTCCAAGATATGGTGGAAATATCAAATTCCCTGCTCCGAAAAACATTGAGAATAGTGCAAAACCACTAACAATTATTAGTTTTTTATCTTTCATCTTTACCTCTGTATAATTATTTTAAATTTTTATCATTTCTTACAATTCTATCACAATTTTGTCCAATAAACAACAATTTTTCCTAAAAAACAAACTTGTGCGAATATTTGTTTTATTATAAAATACGAATAGGTGATATTATGGAATTAAAACGTAAATTATCAATATTATCAGACGCTGCCAAGTACGATGTCAGTTGTTCTTCCAGTGGTTCCAATAGAAAAAACACTGCGAATGGAATTGGCAAGGCACACAATTCTGGAATATGTCACAGTTGGTCAGAAGACGGAAGGTGCATATCCTTACTGAAAATTTTGCTTACGAATAAATGCATTTACAGTTGCGAATATTGCATAAATAGAAAAGAAAACAACGTCGAAAGAGCAGAATTTACTCCAGAAGAAGTGGCTGATTTGACTATAAATTTTTACAAAAGAAATTACATCGAAGGATTATTCCTGTCGAGTGGAGTTGTGAAAAGTCCCGACTATACGATGATCAAGCTGATTAGAGTTGCAGAAATTCTTCGTAACGAGAAAAAATTCAACGGATACATTCATATGAAGGCAATCCCTGGCGCAAGCGAAGAATTAATCGAAAGACTAGGAAGGCTTATCGATCGTATGAGTATCAACATAGAACTTCCAACGAAGTCAAGCTTGAAGATGCTTGCCCCTCAGAAAACATATGAGTCCATCGAAAAACCGATGAGTTTCATCAACGAATCCATAACACAATACAAAATCGACAGGAAAACAATCAGAAAAACTCCTTTGTTTTTGCCAGCAGGTCAATCCACTCAAATGATTGTGGGTGCAGCTGGAGAATCTGATCTTACAATTATCAACAAAGCTAGTAGCTTATATGAAGATTACAAACTCAAAAGAGTTTTCTATTCTGGATTTGTCCCTGTAATCAAATCAAAATATACAGAGAAAATCAAAAAAGTTCCCATGTTACGTGAACATAGGTTGTATCAAGCAGATTGGCTGATGAGATTTTACAAATTCAAATCAAATGAAATCTTGAACGAAAAAAATCCGTTTTTTGATTTGACGTTGGATCCCAAGGCATTCTGGGCAGTGCAAAATGTTGCGAATTTCCCAATAGAAATAAATCGCGCATCTTATGAAGAACTTTTGCGTGTTCCTGGATTTGGTCCAACTTATGCGATGAGAATAATAAATGCGAGAAAATTTGCCAACCTTAGCTTCGATGATTTGACCTCTCTCAAAATCTCTATAAAAAAAGCGAAGAACTTCATCCTCGTAAATGGAGTTTATCGCGGACAAAAATACAACACACAAGACGATTTGCTGGAAATTTTGAGGATGCAAGAAGGAAAAAATATCACGCAGCTTAGTTTTTTGGAGTAGATATGAGATACAGTTATGACAACAGCTTGGATGGCTTGTTCACAGTGATTTTTGAACAGTACAGACACATTGAAGATGCAATTATCGTTGTAAAAATAGATCAATTGGATTTTTTGAATGACGACATATACATTGAAACAGATGTTGACAAATCATCGCGTGTAAAAAAATCTATAATAGACAATTTTGGATTCAATTTTTATCGTAGCATCAACTACGCATTTGTCTCAGAAAACCCCGACAAGTCGACCATTATCGCTAAGACAATCAAGAATATGTACAAATACGGCTACAACTTCATCAACTCTTCTGACAAAATCGCAGTCCAATTCAATAGTCTGTGCAAATATTCAACAAGAGAACTTCACGCATACAAAGGTCTTCTTAGATTTAAAGAAATCCAAGACAATTTCTTATTCGCAGAATTTGAGCCAAACAACGACATTTTGGAATTACTAACATATCATTTCAAAAACAGATTGAGAAATGAAAAGTTCGTCATTTACGATAAGAAAAGAAACAAGTGTGCAATATATGTGGACAAAGAGTTGGTGTTTTACGATGTACAAGAAATCTTCAAGCAAGAATCTAATGAAGAGAAAATGTTCGAAGATTGCTGGATAGAATTCTACAATTCAGTCGGAATAACAGAACGACACAACCTGAAACTTATGCAGAATAATATGCCGAAAAAATACTGGAAATATTTACCAGAAAAAAACAAAATTTACGATAACGAAGAATAATTAATTTAAAGGAATACAAATATGAAAGAAACCGAAGAAACAAACAAAAAATTAGTCAGTCAATTAATTGAAAAAAGTATAGAAGCTTTTATCTTAGGAATTGAAATTTATAATAAGCCAACAATAAAATATAGAATAGAAGGATTTAGTTTTTTTATCTGTAATGCATGGGAATTGATGCTAAAAGGCGAATTAATAAATCGTGAAATACCTATATACTATAAAGACAGCCCAGAAAGAACTATTACTTTATCTGAATCAATAGCAAAAATATATTCTGATAAAAACACAAGAATAAGGCTTAATCTTGAAAAGATTATTGATTTAAGAAATATAAGCACTCACTTTATAACTCAAGACTATGAAGTAAAATACGCTCCTCTTTTTCAAGCGTGTGTATTAAATTATATTAATGAAATCAATAGATTTCACAGTGTAGATATAACTAAATATATACCTCAAAATTTCTTAACTATTTCTGCTCATTATCAACCTTTATCTAACGAGGAAATTAAATTGAAATACCCTCCAGAGATAGCAGAAAAATTCATTAAAGAAGCAAATGAGGTTGATGTCCTTACGGATGAATATAATTCAGATAAATTTTCAGTTAAAATAAAGCAAGTTTTGTATATAACTAAGAAGAGAGATGATGCTGATTTCACAGTTCGTATAGAAAAAGATTCTAAAACACCTATTGAAATAGTGAAAGAACTTAAAGATCCTGCTGATACTCATAAATACTCTTTTAATAGTGTGGTTACAGCTGTTCAAGAACGTTTGAAAAGAAAAAATATTGTATTATCTTATGAGAAAGGTTTTACTGCATATGTTCTAACTCAATTTATCAATTTTTATAATATAAAAGAAAATGATAAATATTGCTATAAGCATAAGATTGGAAATAACAATAGCTATACATATTCTCAACAATTTATCGAATTTATAGTTGATGAAATAAGTAAAGATCCATTAAATATTGTTGAAAGTCTTAAAGATGGTAATAAGAAATTGAATAGTTCTAGAGAAGAAAACAAAAAAAGATAACCCCAGGCACATAGGAATGCTCGATATAAAATATCTACCCCTTTCTGGGACCCAGCGTTAATCCTTCACAAGTTATCTTTGTTAACTATATTATAGCATATTTTCAACAAAACAAAAAGAAAACTTATCTTAAATTCAAAAAAATCCCTGAGTAACAATACTCAGGGATTTTTGGTACTCCCACCCGGATTCGAACCGGGGATGCCCCCTTAGGAGGGGGGTATTATATCCAGCTTAATTATGGAAGCACATAAAAACCGAATTAAATCGGCTTATGATGCAAGAAGTGCTTCTAATAATTCGTAAGTGTATTTGGCGCTTCTTTTTATTCTAGTTAATGTGTCTGCTTTTTCGTAAGGTTTCTTGACAACAAGGCTTACTTCTCTCTTGTCGCCTTTTCCAGTGTCTATTATAACTTTTCCTACGACTTGTCCTTTTTTCAAAGGAGCTTTCAAATCTTTTTTGATGTCGACTTTTTGTTGCAGACCAGTTTTATTATTATACAAAATAGATACGTCTTCTGTAGGATAAATCTCAACTTTTTTATCAACTACACTGTCGACTGATTTCGTTTCGATTGGTTTTTCACTGTTTAATATATTCATTGGCTCGAATGAATTTCTGACGTATTCTAGCATTATTTTTTGGTAAGTATTTCTGTCGTATTTTGTTGGAGCTCCCATCAAAACAGATACTACTTTGTTTTTAGGATTGTTTGGTTTCAAGCTCATCGTAGTTATCAAACAGTATCCAGCTTTTTCAGTTGTTCCTGTTTTAAATCCATCTACGCCTTCGATTTTCCCTAAAAATGGAACTGTAGTTGCAGCTTCGTATTTTCTACTTGGCATTACAAGTTTTTGTGTTTTTGTGTAATTCAAAACTTGTGGGTAATTGTTGATTGTATATGTGGTTAATTTTGCCAAATCTTTTGCGCTCATCAAATTTTCCTTGTCGTTTTCAGGATAACCTGATGCAGAATAAAACTTCGCAGATTCCAATTCTAATTCGGCTGCTTTTTTGTTCATTCTTTCGACAAATTTTCCCACAGATCCTTCTGATTTCACTGCTAATTCATCTGCGGCATCATTGCCACTGACTATCATCATTCCTCTTATCAAATCATTTACAGTTAATTCTTCGCCTTTTTTAAGTTGCATTGTGCTTGCTTCAGGCTTAGCGTATTGTGTTTGGATTTTGATTTTATCGTCGAGTTTGTATTTGTTTGCGTTGATATCTTCCATCACCAAAACATAAGTCATGATTTTAGTTAAGGATGCTATAGCCAAAGGCTTGTTCTCGTTGTAATTCAACAATTCTTGGGAATAATCCTGTTCAATTGTGTAATATGCTTTTACTTTGTCTTCAAATCCCAACTTCGAGTCCGCTTTTGATAATGCAGGTTGAAATACAATAGCAAGTACTAACATTAAGGGTATTATTTTTTTAATACTCTTCATTTCTCACCTCATCTTTTCGATATAACTTCTTCGTACACTTTTATTACATCATCTGTAATATTTTCTTCGGAATATACTTCTTTGATATCGTGTGATATTTTCTTTCTGTCGTATTTTTCAATATTGTCGTGCATATATCTTAACGCTTCGGCTAACTTCTCAACGTTAAATCTATCAACCAATATTCCATTTTCTTCATTTATTAAATGTTCTGGCCCACCGCACTTGCTCGCAACTACAGGAAGTCCTGCAGATAGTGCTTCCAAATACGCCAACCCAAAAGTTTCTGAATACGAATACAAACAAAACATATCCGCATTATTGTAGCCCTCAACGATTTTTTCTCTTTTTGTTAGTCCAGGAAGAAATACTTGGTCGGTCAAATTCAACTCTTCTACCATTTTAATTAAAGGTTTTCGTAAAAATCCGTCGCCATAAATCGTAAGCTTCACATTTTTATCGTTTGAAAAAGCAATGTTAAACGCCTCGATTAATTCTTGTGGACCTTTTGTCGTGATTACATTTCCAGTGGATACGATGTTGAAAATTTCTCCTCGTTTGAAATTCTCGTTGTTTTTGAAAATCGTAAGGTTCGGAATAATCGCAATTTCTGTAGAATCCTTGCCAAATTCTTCTTTTATTTTCTCTTTGAATTTGGGACTTACAGTTATTAGCCCGTCTGTCCTGTCGTAAGTTTCTTGGGCAATTCTTCTGTAAGAAGGCTTGATTGTATCTTGATTTACAACGGAATTGCATTCAGTAAGTACGAATGGAATGTTCAACTCTTTTGCAAGCTTGGATGTGTAGTATCCTTGGTCTGTAAAATAAGTGTGAAGCACATCTGGTCTTCCTTCGATTTTCTCCACTTTTTTGTAGAAATGTCTAAGTACCAAATAAGAAAAGTCATAAAGGCTTTTGAAGATATATCTTCCAATTGGAAAATGAAAGGAATACACTTTGACATTATCTTTTATAAAATATTCACTTTTATATTTTCGAAAACGTCTAAGTGATCTGAAATCAAGTGCAATCAACACAACTTCGACTCCCTTTTTGGCGAGTGCAATTGCCTGATCCAGTTCAAATATTCCGTTCATTTTGTATTTATCCGTCGGATAACCTCTAGCGATTATATAAGCCTTCATTTCTTTTCCTATCTTAATTTTAGTTTACTAGTCTATTATATCAAATCCTGTGTATTTTTGTAGCACTTCAGGAATTTTTATAGATCCATCAGCTTGTTGATAGTTTTCGATTACAGCTGCAAAACAACGTCCAATAGCAAGTCCAGACCCGTTTAATGTGTGAACGTATTGTGGCTTATTATTTTCGTCACGATATCTAATATTTGCACGTCTTGCTTGGAAATCTTCAAAGTTTGAACAGCTTGAGATTTCAACATATCTGTTGTAACTTGGCATCCACACTTCGATGTCGTAAGTCATTGCAGATGAGAATCCCAAATCCCCAGAACAAAGTCTAACAACTCTGTATGGAATTTCCAACAATTGCAAGATTTCTTCTGCGTTATTAGTAAGTTTTTCTAATTCGTCATAACTTGTAGAAGGTTCAACAAATTTTACCATTTCAACTTTTTCAAATTGGTGATTTCTAATCAAACCTCTCGTGTCACGTCCAGCACTTCCTGCTTCTCTTCTGAAACATTGAGTAAATGCTGTGTAATAAATTGGCAAGCTTCCTTGTTCCAAAATTTCTCCAGATAATAAATTAGTTACAGGAACTTCTGCTGTAGGAGCAAGATACATGTCGTCTTTTTCGCAATAAAACATATCTTCTTTGAATTTTGGAATTTGACCAGTTCCTCTCATCGCACTTGGACTCATCAATACTGGAGTATTCATTTCAGTGTAACCTTGTTTATCAGTGTGAAGATCCACCATGAAATTCATCAAAGCTCTTTCAAGTCGTGCGCCTTTTCCTTTGAACACAGAAAATCTTGATTTTGAAATCTTAGTTGCTCTTTCGAAATCCAAAATATCCAAGTCAACACCCAAATCCCAGTGAGCTTTTATATCGAAATCAAATTTACGAGGTTCTCCCCATTTTCTCATTTCCAAATTTTCAGTATCATCCAAACCAACTGGAACATCCTTGTTAGGAGTGTTTGGAATTTCCATCAAATATTCTCTGATTTCATCGTCGATATCTTTCAAATCATCATCCAAATTTTTGATATCATCAGACAACTTCTTCAAATTTTTGAAAAGTTCTGTAGTATCTTCTCCGTTTTTCTTCATTTGTGGAACTTGTTTGGAAAGCTTATTTTGTTCTGCCTTCATTGATTCTACTTTTTGAATAACTTCACGTCTTTTTTCATCAGTAGTCAAAAGTTTTTGAATAGGATATTCTCCTCTTCTTTTTTTAAGCGCTTCAACGATTTCTTCTGGATTATTTCTAATTCTTTTAATATCTAACATAACCTTCTCCTTATAAAACAATAAAAAAACTCATACCAAGGGACGAAAATTACGTTTCCGCGACTGCCACCCTAATTAGCATAAGCTCTCTCAACCAATAACGCATCGAAGTTAGATTCATTATCTTCATATACTTATTCTCACCACACATAAGCTCTCTGAATTACTCCAATAATTACTATTTCTTCATCAACTGCAATATTCAACTATATTAATGTATATTTTACCACAAACTATCCATTTGTGTCAATGTACAGCCTGTTTACAACGTTTTTGGATTTTTGTATATTCATCATTTTAAAAACAGATCAGCTTTTTAAACGCCAATCTGTTTCTATCTTTTATTTTTTATTTATAATCGTATTAATCGCCGCCTGCACAGCCTTATATCTGTCTTCATTGGTGTGAGATGCAAGACAAGTTATTAGATACTTCTTTCCGTTTTTCTCGTACAATACGACAATGTTGTAGGATGATGCCATCGTGCCCGTTTTGATGCCCTTTACATCTTTGTTGTAAAACGCTGACTTAGGATCCAAAAATTCATTAGTATTTTTCCAAGTCATTTCTCCTTGAGGAGTTTGAATTGTAAAATAACTCTTGCCCATACATTTTTTGACAAAATCATAATCAATAAGTTTAAGTGCAACTCTATTAATATCTTTTAAATTGGTATCTGCCTGTGTGGAAAATCCACTCGGATCGAACAAATGAGTTTTATTGTAACCTTCATCTGCGAGGTACTTGCTGAGATTTTTTACAAAATAATTCACATATTTTTTTGCGCTGTAACCATCTCCCAAGTCTTTTTTGCCGATATTATATGCCAATGCAAAAGCCGCATCATTTCCAGATGGCACAAGCATAGCTTGCATGATTTGCTCTGCTGTATATTTGCCAGGCTTTAAGTGTGCCATTGATGAGCCTTGTGGTACTAGATCTAATAATTCTTGATTAACCTCTATGCTATCTTCTAATTTTACCTTTGTTAGTGCATAATCAATCGCAAAAAGTTTCGACAAGCTCGCAACCGTTGGTAATTGTCCGCCGCCTTCATAAAACAAATATTCTTCTTTATCTATGTCATACACCGAAAAAGAAAGTGCATCTTCTGGAATCTTCAACTCTTTAGTATCTATTTTGAAATCAATTCTATCGTAAAATTTTCTAAATGTTCTGGATTGTAAAATTCTATAGCCACGCAATTTCAATACTCCCAAACAAAGCACTAGAAGAATGACTCCAAGAATTAAAAATATTTTGTGCTTGTGTTTTTTCATAATTCACCTCTGTATCTAAATTATCCTATATCACAATGTGAATTACAATACTTGTATCCAAATTGTAGATTTGTTGAAAACATCAAACAAAAAACACCAAGCACAATCTCTCACAAGATTTGCTCAGTGTTATTTCTACATATCTTTGTTTGCATTTTGGAAAAATTTTGCAACATATCCTATTACAACTAAAACCAAGAATACTTTCATCAAGAATTTCAAAATACTAATAGTAATTCCCATAATTCCTGTCATAATATTCAAAGCCAAAATAGCCAAGAATATATACAAAATGTATTTTAAATATTTGTTATCCATACTCCACTTCCTTTATATTTCTTCTTTTGCGAAAAACCTTCTGTAAATAAATCTAATTATCAAAACTACTAGCGCTATTTTTATGAAAACTTTCAAAAACGAGAATGCTACTGCCCCAATTGCCACTAAAATTCCTACAATTGCTCCGGCTAATCCCAATACCAAGCCAAAAGCTCCCAAAATAGCTGCGAAAACTATTGATAAAATAACTATCAATGTTACAAACGCTAAAGTAATCATAATTGCCTCCCTTTGTTTCGTACAGTACCTTTTATTACATTATAGCATAATAATCCCTTATTCACAACAAGCATTAGGAGATAATTCAAAAGATTTTATAAAAAACTTGCCACTTTTTTCTTCAAGTTTAAGTTCCGATTTGATATCATCTTCCAAGATAATTTCCTTGGAATTGATTTTACACACCGCAGGTTCGAACGCCCACTCTTCATCATTTTCCATCACATAATACGAATTGTCATCCTTCAAATACACGACATTTTCCTTGTTTTTCACATCGTCACTTGAAATATTCGCGTATTTCAATAAAACAGCATCCACCAAATTCTTGTCCACCTTCAAAATCTTTGCGTTTTCTCTTGTTTGTTTGAACGCATTTGGATTTTGTTTCTTAAGTTCTGAAATCTTTTTTTCGTCCTTAGTAAAATCTAGCGTTTCGCTTGGAAAATTCGCCACGAAGTTTTTCAAAGTGATTTCTTGTGGTGATGCGAAGCTTTCTCCGTAGAAAAATGTGTCTATTGAATTTACAACATCTTTTCCATTATAATTGTAGGGCTTGTTGAAGTTCGCTGCGATTTTTTCCACATCTGATTTTTCCAACCTACCGTCTTTTGAAATGTCAACATTTTTAAATCCATCATTCAAATAATCTGCCACATAAGCCTTGTTTTCTTCGGTAATTTCGGGCATTTTCTTCGAACAAGATGCTACAAATACAACGCCGAGCATCACAAGTAAGATTTTAAATAATTTGTTTTTCATATTTCCTCCCATTATTTCACTAATCTTATTATATATGAAAATCAAACAAAAAACACTGACGGAAGTTTAACCAACTCCCAAATCAGTGTTTTCAACTAACATCTCGACTTTCGGATGATCTTTCAAATCGTAATGATTTTCCAAAAACCACTTCACAAGCTCATCATCTCTTTTGATTGGCGTGGAATTATTGATGAAAATATTAATAGTAATCCATTTGAAATTCGAAAGGCCAATCTCGATGTCTTTTTCAATCATCTCCTTAGTTTGACCCTTAATTCCAACCATTAAACACGCAGAATCAAAATAATCGGACACCTCTTTTACATCGGTGAATTTCGCGTTTTTGTTGAGGACATTTTCTCTAAAATCGTAATCGAACGATTCAATCCCCGTCTTGAACAAAATCTCGCATTCGAAAAATTCTCTGATTTCGTGAAGTCTATTCTTGAAAATATAATGTGCTTCAAAAACCAACGTGTGAATATTTTTATCGTGAATCAAATTCTTGATGTCGATTTTCGTTTGTTCGGGAAGCTCGAACACATTTCCCGAATTAATACATTCCAAAACACCAAATTCGCCAGTCACATTTTCAAGAATCTCGCGGTTCTCACGAATAGCATCATCTATATCCATCGTATTGTCTTCAATGTAATCGCAAAAAGTGCATTTGCCCCAAAAACAAGGTCTGCCTTTCAAAAGCACAATCTCGCGTTTTAATTTTTCTTCAATCTTAGCGTATCGATTCAATCTTAATCCTCTTAACAGCAGTCATCACAACAGTAAATGAAATGAGCCTGTCGACAAATTCCATGAAATATTGGTTGATAAAAGATGCCGCAGCAGGATTTACTCCCTTGTTTATCATGAATCTTACAATAACATCACTTCCTGAGCTTGTAACCCCACCAAAAATATATCCTTGAATAATAGCGCCCAAAATAGCACCTGGAAGTACAGCCAATAAAAGTGCAGGAATAGTGTGCAATTTCTTGAAATATCCCTTTTCGTATAAAATTCCAACCATAAACACCATAAGCATACCTGTAGGCGCAAATGGAAGTGCAAATGGATCGAAAAGAACTTGATTCATAACAGACGATAAAAACGCCGTCACAATCCCGTATTTCCACCCAAATAACATACACACCAATAGAGATCCTATGTGATCCAATAACAAAGGAACCTTCGTACTAACAGCGATAAAAGCACCAAGGCAGTTGATTGCAATGCAAATCGCTATAGTAGTCAACAATTTCGTATTCGTTTTTCTCAATAAAAAAACCTCCTAATAAAATATAGGAGAACTCAAAAATAACGCCTTGTTTTTTTATACTTGGAGCTCTCAAACAAGTCCTGAAATAAATTTCAGCTTTAACTAGGCAACAGTAATTTTACCAAATAATTAAATTTATTGCAAATTAGATTGTTTCAAAAAAGTAGAAACCGATTTGTGGTGTTGTGTTGCAAAAAGTAGAAACCCGATTTGCTGTGCTGTGTTGCAAAAAGTAGAAACCCGATTTGTTGTGCTGTGTTGCAAAAAGTAGAAACCCGATTTGTTGTGCTGTGTTGCAAAAAGCAGAAACCCGATTTGATTGCTCACTCACACATAAAACACAAAAACTCGTAAATCGCTCATCTGACTACAAAAATTGATAAATTCAACGCTCATGAAACTAAAATCGCGAACTCGCTAACGCTCAAACAGTGCGATTTTTACGTTCCATTTCGCTTGAATTTAGAACAATTTTTTCCGAACGATTCGCTCCTTTACGACGTTTTTGGTTATAACAAACTCCTCTCCAAATCGGTTTCTGCTTTTTATTGCTAACATATTTTTGAGTTGAAAATTTCGTAAAATTCCACACACCCTCTCCTTACCCACCAAAAAAACGCCTCTTACGAAGCGTTATTTAATACATGTTTAATTGATTTCTCTGGTATACCTATTGGTTCCACGACATATTCTCCCTCATACTCTTGCAACGACTTTTTCGGTAATTGCAATGTCACAAGAAGGTCTGCCTTCACTGCTACGTTGTGGATTTTATTTTCATCAGAATCCAGTCCCGATGGCATATCCACACTCACAACGAATGCTTGTGTGTCGTTGATCATGTCGATTACATCTTTGTAAATTCCTTCGATATCTCTTTTGAGTCCCGTTCCAAAAATGCTGTCGACAATCAAATCATTTTCTGTAATTTTGTATTTCGTGTTTTCGTCTACAAATTCAATCTCCACGTCTAATTTTTTCAAAATATCGTAGTTGATTTTAAAATCCGTCGACGCTTTTTCTAGCTTTCCAATGACATACACTTTCACACATTTTTTTGCGTTGTAGATATCTCTTGCAACTGCCAATCCATCTCCACCATTGTTTCCAACAGATGCGAACACGTACGCTTTGGCAAATTTCTTGTCCAAAATATGTTTGGAGATTTGTGCCTTGGCATTTTCCATCAACACAATCGATGGAATTCCAATTTCATGAATCGTGTAATGGTCGATTTGTCTCATTTGTTCAGCTGTTACATAAATCATAGTCCGTTTTTGAACCTCTCTTCTCTTATATCCCTGCCGAAAAATTGTATCGGTATAAATTCGCCCTTGATTCTTGATGAAATTCTCTGATCATATTGACTTTGCAAATCATCAAGGTCGATATTTGTCGAAATTATCGTAGTTTTTTGGTTTTGAATTCTGTAATTTAACAGATCAAACAATAAACTGATGTTGGTTTCGGTTGAATTTTCCGTTCCCAAATCATCAATCATAAGCACATCACAGTTGTAAATAATATCTTCAACCTCTGGTTGTGGCGCTTCGTTGAAATTCTGATATCTTATCGAAAAAAGCTGCTTCAATAATTGCATTGCAGACAAATATATCACAGAAAATCCATTTTCAATGATTTCTTTCGCCATGCACGATAACAAATACGTCTTTCCTGTTCCAACTTGTCCGTACAACAAAAGTGACTTCGCGTTTTTAGTGTAATTCTTCGAGTAATATTTCAAGTTCTCGCTGATTGCTTGCATGTTTTCACGTTGGGACATTCCTTGTGAACTGTCTTTTTTCGTGTCAAACACGTTGATGTCAAATCTGTCGAAATTTTGTTGTTTCATTTGCTCGTTAAGTGAACTTTTCTCACGAGCAATGTTCACCATGATTGTTTTCTTGCAAGAACACATTTTTCCGTTGTAAACTCCAGTATCCTCACACTTGTCGCAGCGATGCTTCAAGTTCAAATAATCACTCGGAAACCCACTTAATATGAGCATTTTGTGCATTTTTTCTTCAGTGGATTTGATTTCATCTTCCAAATTTTTTAATTCTTCCTTGTCAGCTTTGATGCTTTTTCTCAGATATTCGTATCCAATCTCGTTTCTGTGTTGGAGCAAATTCTCGTATTCTGGAACTTTTCGAAAAACTTCATCAAATCTCTTATCCAATTCTCTTTTGGATTGATTTCTATAATCTTCCAATATTCTGTTGGCTTCTTTTGCGTAGCTCATTATTATTTATCCTTTTGCTCTTTTGATTTTTTGATAAAATCGTTCAAAAATTTCGAGTTAATATTTGTAGCCTTGTTTTCAATATCGTTAGTCTTCGGTCTATAATAAGTTCTCTTCTTCGTTTTTCTTTGTTGTTTTTTGTTGTTTTCTTCTTGCCATTGTTCCAACGTCATGATACCGTCAAGCTTCCAATTTCTGAGAACTTGTAAAACGTAATTCGTGTTGTTTTTCGTGTTCGGATTAGTTGTGCAGTAATGAAAAGCTGTCACCACTAACTCTGGTGTTTGGTGATAAGTGGAAATGTGTTCCAAAATTCTTTCCATTTCTGATTTGGATAATTCCATATCTCGGATATCTTCAATATCCCTGAACATTTCCTTGATTTCTTGACTGTTTTGTGGAATGTAAGTCTTCTGAGATTCGTCTGGCTCGGGATTTGTAATTCCAAGATACAATTGTCTCAAACTCAAAAAAACCGTGTGGTTAGTTTGCGTTTCGGCATCAGTGTATCGTTTGATAATTCCCTCATCCAACCAATAATTCCAACACTCTGATACTTCGCTTTCAGTCAAATCCAACGCCTTCGCGATTTCTTCGTCCGAAATATCCACATTTGCCGAAGTATCCTTGGCAAGCTTGTAACAGTACAAATACACTTTTAGTTGATTTCCTGTGGCCACTTGAAGATATTGATTCAAAAATATATTTTCAATAGGTGTTTCGCCCAAATCTATTTTAAATTTTTCTACACTATATTTCATAAAATCACCTCTTATTATCAATCGCCATCGTAGTGTTCTTCGAAAAAATTGTCCCGTCTTTTACCGTGAAAAACTCATCGAAATCCTCGTCGTGCGTATCCAATCTTTGATTTTCGAACACTTCCTCGTAACTACAAAACTTCCTGAATCCACATTTTTCGTAGCATTTTATCGCTCTTATGTTGAAATTATTCACATTCAAAAAAATCCTGTCCAGCCCGTAAACATTAAATGCAATGTCAATCAAAGCTTTTATGGATTCTTCGCCATATGATTTGTCCATTTCATTTGGATCCAAAACAATACCCAAAAACGCCGTTTTCGTGAACTTGTCGTATTGTTTCAGCCCCACATATCCAACCAATTTTCGGGATTTATCCCTAATCGCAAAATATTTTTGCGTTTTCATTTCTCTTTTTTGGCGATACCACATTTTTATTTCAAAATCGTCCAAATCGGACAAGTTGTAATCGATAAGTCGTTCGTCTGTGTGTTTTCCCCATTGTTCGATTTCAAATGCATCGTTCAATGTCAAACCTTCCAGCGTTAACCTCTCAGTAGTTATCATTTGTCAAACGCTCCTACATCGGGCATTTGCTTGTCCAAATCCATAAACTTCGTGTGTTCCTTGTCGAATAAAGTATCCACAGTTCCCGTTGGACCGTTTCTGTGTTTTGCGACGATAATTTCCGCGATATTCGGCTTGTCAGTTTCTGGATCGTAATAATCATCACGATACAACATCAACACAACATCCGCGTCTTGTTCGATTGCCCCAGATTCACGAAGGTCACTCATGACTGGTCTGTGGTTCGGTCTTTGATCAGGCGCACGAGACAATTGGCTAAGTGCAAGAATCGGACAATTTAATTCTTTCGCCAAGCCTTTGAGTCCTCTTGAAATCGTGGAGATTTCTTGTTGTCTGTTCTCATTTCTTGAATTTGTCGTCATAAGTTGCAAATAATCTATAATAACCAAATCCAATTCGCCACGCGCTTTTAATTTTCTGCATTTGGAACGTAACTCGTTAAGTGAAATCGACGAAGTATCATCAACAAACATATTGCTTTCTGCTAATAGCTGTGCCGCTTGTCCCAAATTTGTCCACTCAGTAACTCTACCAGACACAAGTTCCGACAAATTAATGTTACTAAGAGCAGACAATAATCTTTGAGTCAATTGCATCTTACTCATTTCAAGAGAAAAAATTGCAACGTGGTGTTTGACACTCGCCTTGTACGCAATATTAAGCGCAAGTGATGTTTTTCCCATGGCAGGACGCGCTGCAAGTAAAATCAAATCCGAGTTTTGTAGCCCCGAAAGTTGTCTATCCAAATCAATCAAGCCAGTCGTAACACCAGTTAATTGACCTTGGCTCATACTCATTTCGCCAATTCGTGCAAGAGTTGGCTCCAACATTTCTTGGATTTTAACCAAATCTTGGTGATTTCTATTCTGACTGATTTTGAAAATATTACTTTCAGCGTATTCCAAAACCTCTCCAACGGAATTGTTGGCAATGGACATATCAATCACATCTTGTGATACACGCATCAAGTTTCTGATAATCGCCTTGCTTTTGACAATTTCTGAGTAGTATTTTACATTTACAGCACTTCCCACAGCTTCTGAAATGCTTATAAGTTCATCAATTCCACCGATAATTTCGTACATATTATTGGATTTTAATTGGTCTTCCAACGTAATGTAATCCACAGGCTTTTTCTCGTCAATTACTTGCAAAATCGCCTTGTAGATTTCTTGGTATTTCGTAGAATAAAAATCGATCGGCTCCACAATTTCTGCCGCATCATCCACAGCTCTCTCGTCAATTATCATCGCGCCGATTATGCTTCTTTCAGCTTCCAAATCGCACGGCATAATATTTTGTTGATTCTCCATTACCTCACCGCCTTTCTTACGTGTATTTTAAAATTATTCCTTGTCTACAATTACTTCCAAATTAGCGTTAATATCTGGATATACTTTTACCACAACATTAAATGTTCCCAAAGATTTGATGTTGTCTTTCATTTCGATTTTTTTCTTGTCAACATCCAAACCGTGTTGATCCTTCAATGCTTTTTCTATATCCATAGAAGTGATTGAACCGAAAAGTCTGTCGCCTTCTCCAGTCTTTGCGATAATCTTAACTTTAGTGTTTTCGATTTTTTCTTTTAATTCATTAGCTTTTTTTATGTTTTCTCTTTCAATCGCTCTTAATTCTGCTTGTTTTTCTTCCCAAATTTTGATATTTTCTTTTGTTGCTTGTACTGCTAATTTATTTGGTAGTAGGAAATTTCTCGCAAAACCAGTCTTTGCATTAACCATTTCGCCAGCTTTTCCCAACTTATCTACATCACTAGTCAATATAACTTTCATCCGTATCCTCCTTGATATATTCATCAATTGCTTGTTTTATCTTTTCTTCTGCTTCATCCATGCTGCAATCAAGTTGCGCACCTGCACTTGTAAGGTGACCGCCGCCACCGACTTTTTCCAAAATCAATTGCACGGAAATTTTACCCAAACTTCTCGCACTAACATGGATTTTATCTTTTAATTTCGCCAACACAAAAGAAGCTTCCACTCCCAAAATGTTGAGCAAATCATCTGCTGATTGTGCCGCAACCAAAATGGATTCGTCAACTTCTTCTTCCAATCTACCGATGGCGATGTTGTTTCTATACATTTTCGATGAAGCGATAACATCTGATTTGAGCTTGATAGTTCTCTCATCGTCTTTGAAAAGTTGTTTAACCCTGACACTGTCTGCGCCTTGTCTTTTCAAAATAGATGCCGCTTCAAAAGTTCTAACACCTGTTTGATAGAAGAAATTCTTCGTATCCACAGTAATTCCTGCAAGTAATGCCTCTGCTACAATCTTTGGTATCTCGAGTTTTTCTGTCATGTAGAACAAAACTTCCGTCACCATTTCAGATGCGCTAGATGCGTAAGGTTCCAAATAAGTCAACGAAGTATCCTTGATATAATCGGAACTTCTTCTGTGGTGATCGATAACCACGATATTCTTCGTAATATCCATGATTTCTTGGCACTCAACAGAATTTCTTCTATGATTGTCGCAAATAATCACCAAACTATTGCTGTTGCAATTTTCCTTTGCAAATGCATTCTTCACAAAATATTTCTTGTAATCTGGTTTTTCTTCCAAAACCGCATTATAAATATTTTCGATTTGAGGGCCAACCTCATTCAAAACAATGTAACATTCCTTGCTATTAATCTTGCACGCTTCCAACATTCCCAAACAAGACCCAATTGAATCCATGTCTGGATTTTTGTGTCCCATAATAAACACATTCGAGCTTTGTTCGATAAGCTTCTTCAACGCGTGAGACACAACCCTCGCCTTAACCTTGTTACGTTTTTCGACAGCCTTGTTCTTGCCGCCGAAATATTTAAGCTCTCCAGTGTCAACCACAGCCTGATCTCCACCACGGCCAAGTGCAACATCAAGGCATGACCTTGATTTGTCGTGAATTTCGTAAGGATTATCTCCAACAATCGAAGCCCCAATACTCAAAGTAACAGGAACATTATTCGTGTTTTTAATATCCTTAATCATATCCAACACCGAGAATTTTTGTTGCATAATATTTTCAAGCTCGTGCTTCTCAACGACCATCACGAATTTGTCCGATTCGTACTTTCTAATATACGCATTGTGTCCTCTCGCAAAATCTTGCAAAATCTTGTCCACATCCGAGAACACCCTCGTTCTTTCTTCTTCCTTGATGCTGTTACGCGCCTCGTCGTAATTGTCGATGAAAATATCGACAAGTCCCAGTCTTTTTTCATCCAAAAGCGTCACAACATCCATGAAAGCAGTGTTGTCAACGCCGTAAAGCAACGTCAAATCCTTGTCTTCGCTATCTTTTATAGTAACAGGATAAAATCTGTAATATTTTCCGTCAACTTGCGTTTCGTAATAATCCAAATTATTCTCATCATCATTCACAGTTTTTAAATCGAGAATATTTTCGATTTCATTGTTGAAAATCTCAACCTCATCGTCACACAAATCCTTAAAATACGTATTAAACCAACTGATTTTATTCTTATCATTGAGAATCAAAAGTGGAAAAGGAACCTTGAATACAGCATTTTTCGTAATATCTGTAAACTCGTTATTAAGATTAATAATCTTGTCCTCAACCTTTTGGTTCTTTTTGTTGATGTATGTGTATTGATTCATAATCATAAAAGCCGAAGCGATAAAAGCCAAGGTTCCTATGATATTTTGAAAATAAAACAAAATCGCAGAAAGTATCACCAACAAAACTGCTTGTACAATCAAATGTTTCAGTGAATATTTAAGCTCTTGCATTGTTTTCCTTCTTTCTCAAATCCTTGAAGCTGTTCACAGCTCCCAAGACTGCCAAAATATAAATAAATGGTTGAATTGCAACTGAAACTAGCACAGTCAACACCTTGAAAGGCTTCGACAATGATTTCAAATACGAAAACATCAGTGCAATTCCGCCCAATAAGTACGTATAAATACCGAATATCGACAAATTATACAACAAATAATTTCCCAAATCCCTATTCACAAAATAAGTTACTCCAGAAATCAACACCAAGCCCACAACTACACTTGTGAATATCTTGTCTATTCTGAAATCGTGAAACTTGTGCTCTTTTGATTTTTGTGGAATGTAAACATTCAACACACTTGTGTAAAAAGCAATAATTCCCATAATCGCATACACAGCTCTTACAATAAGCTTAGTTGATTGTTCAAACATAGTTTTCACAGACATCATCAATTCATCATCCATCTTAACAGAACTCAAAACCTTCATGAAATCATTCAACTTGTGGCTAATCACATCTGCAATCGACATGTCCGCATTAAATTTCAAAAGCAAATTCGTCAACACAACGAACGCACAAATCCCAACAAAACTAATCGCGATAGCTTGTGTGTCATCGAATCCCGAACTCAAAAGATTCAAAATCGAATAAAACACCAAAATCGTGAATAATCCAATAGGAATCGCAATCATAGGGCTTGACACAACCATACTCAACACGAAAAATATACCGAAAGATATCAGAGCGAGCCTGTTATCTTTATCCAATCCTAACTTAATAAAATAAGAAGGCAACACAATAAATCCAAATGGAAATACAAACAAACTCACGACATAAATCATCAGAGCTCTCAATGAAATTTTCATTAAAGATCTATAATCAATCGTATTAATAATCCCACCTCCGTTATCTTCTTATTATATCATAAAATATCGTATAAATTTATATCCCACGATGGCGACAAATCACGAAACTATCCTAATCTTAGCAGAAATAGAACATTTCTCGCCGCTTTTCAAAGCAAACTTTGTGTGATTAGATTTCTCATTAAAATTAGAAAAATAATACGAAGATTTTCCTTCAACAAAATCACTCGTGGATTCTAATTTATATTCAGAAATTTCACTCATAATATTTGTGCTTTCCACATTATTTTTCCAGCCAATCACAACCGCTGGATTCATCTTAATCGTACAATCAGAATCGTTAACCACATTTACATTCACATTCACAAAATCTTGTGTAAATTGGTACACAACAAAACTTTCAATTCCCTCACGCACCAACCTCAACACGCACATATCCTCGGATTTACTCACAACATCGTATTCTTCATTTACGAAAAGCCCATCTGTTGGATAGCGAAAAGTCTTGTCCACGCCGTAATTTGGAATGCAGATTTTTAAATCATCAATCGCATCCGCACCATTTATTCTGAAATATTCTATACCAGCACCAACACTGTTGATGCAAATCTCCATATTTTTAATCGCATAAAAAATTCTCATATAATCACCTCGTTTAATATATACCCAAACGAGATTGATTATTTCAACAAAAAAATAGAGCGTCCGCCCTATTTTAATTTTCATTATTTAATAAGCAAATTTCCCACAATCATAAGCAGTGGAAATGATAAAAGAAGCAAAAAGTTAAGCAAAGCTCTCGCAACACTTTTTTCAATCAAAGCTAGCACAATTCCGATTACTCCCAAAATCGGGCAGATATATATCGTCACAAAACCTATCGGTCTCAAATTTCCCAAGAAACCAAACTCAAAATCCTTCAAGATGAATGCAACCACAAGACACACAACGCCAATGATAAGTGTCCACAAGCTTTTGTTTTTTGTTTTGTTCATAAACTCCTCCTTAATTAACATTATTATACCCTATCCCAGATTTTTCAAAAAATCGCACCAAAAAAGAGTGCAGGAAAGCCCGCACCCTTGTGTTAAAAGTTTTATGAATATATTCCAACTTTTGTAACTACTCCATTTTCAACAGTAATAGATAGTGACAATCCTACATTACCAACTTTATTATAGTATTTGATAAAACCTTCTGGTGTGTAATAACTTGTACGAGCTTGTCCACTGTTTCCTGTAAACTCTGTTTTGTTTGTAATTTTAAAAGTATGAGTTGCACTTTCACCTAATGGTTTACCATCAGAAAAAGAGTTTTTGTTTTTAAAGTATTTCATATGTCCAGACACTATCAGGTAATCACCCTTGATTTTAACATCGTAAGCTTGGTTATAATCTCTCGATTTTGATTTTGATAGCTTTTGCTGTATTAGTGTTGAAGAATATCTTCCAGTTTTTGTGTGCAAATTCTTATCTTCTTTCTTTACAACAGGTTTTTTTCTAGTCAAAATATCATTCACAACAGTCTTTTCTCCACCAACTATGAACACATTCTTGCCATTCAAATATTTCTTGGCATTTTCTGTCAAGCTGTCTGATTGTGTCAATATTATTGGTGCGTTGTGTTTTTTTGTTAAACTTACTGCTGACAAGCTATCTGCGAAAACTTCTCCACTTGCAAGGATTGCGTTGTTGTTCTTGTCAAATGATAGCTTTGCGATTTCAAGTGCTGTTTCATATCTGTCTTTTCCAGAAACTCTTTTTCCTTTGAAGCCTTTTAGTGGTAGTTGGTTTTTCCCACCGATTGCGATTTCTTGTAGGTTTGATTGTGGGTAAGTCACTCCATCACTTAAAACCATTACTGATTTGTGATTTACAAAAAATGATGTTGCTGCTAGTGCGTCTGGGAAGTTCTTGCCACTTGCTATCAACAAATATTCTGGGTTGATGATTTCTTTTGTTTTTTCCATGACTTTTTGGGATGTAGAATATCTGTCTTGTCCTTCAAGCCTTGTTACGTCAATCTTTTCTGATTTTAATGTTGTGTCAATTCCAGTTTTGCTGATTGCATTGTCTCCACCTACAACGTAAACTTTCTTCGCTTTCAAACGATTGATTTCGTTTTTTGTTTGTGAATCAAGTTTGTTTTGCGATGACAATAAAAGTGGTGCATCTAGTGCTGATGCAAGTTGTCCTGCTGACAAAGCATCTGCAAAGTTGAATCCACTTGCAAGTACGACATTTTCTGATGTAGTATATGCTGATTTGGATATTTCTACGGATGTTGTGATTCTATCCTTTCCGGATATTCTTGTAGTTTGTTGTTTATCAGCATTTGATACACCTGCTGGCACAATCATCGCCGCAACCAATGCCGCTACAGTCAACTTTTTCAATTGATTTTTTAACATATTTCTCCTCCATAAATTCATTATGATATTTTAATAAACATTAGGAAATTCTCCCATTATTTTGCCTTCAATATTATTATACCCCATTTGAGATTTTTCAGATAAATTCGTTCAATAAAAAAGAGTGCAGATTCTTCTGCACCCCTTGTGTTATTTTAGTTTGTCGTAAGTCTGCTTTGCTTTCTCGTATTGATTTTGTGCCAATTCTAACTCTGATTCCTTAGTCTTAATCTTTTCATTAATTTCAAGAGTTTTTTCATCGTCACCTTTTTTAAGGTTTTCAATTTTATTCTTTCTATCAGCTTTAATTTCTTCAATATCTTTCAAAGTTTTTTCTGCTTTTTCTTTTTCTTCTAATAACGCTTTTTTATCTGTAACTTTCTTATATTCATTTATAATTTCACGATATTTTTCTTCCTTAATAAACGTGCTATATCCATACCCAAAATCCCCATTCATGCAGAATGTATTGCTTCCGTATCTTAATGCAACAGAATTTTTAGTTACAGCTACAACATTGATGCTATTACTCAAAATATTCGTGTAATGACCAATTACAGGTTCCTTGCCATTGTGTTTTGCCTTATAATCCGCTTTCGCTTTTTCCATCGCTACATTTGCGTCTTCTCCAGAATATTTAGTATTTATCGTATCCATCAATTCTTCATAAACTAATTTTTCTTTGTCATACCATCCTTTGTAAGGATTTACATAACCCCAAGCTAAATTTTCCCAAACTCTAAAAGTTCTTCTGTGACCTAGAGATGGATCCACTGATCTGTTGCAACTTACCATAGCCTTTGCCAAAATTTCAAAATTAGTATCTAATTTTGTCAAGCCTGTGAAGTGTTCATCCTTCAATCTTAGACTGTTTAATTGTTCAAGCCAATCCGCAGTCATTATCATGTTTTCATAGGATGTTGCGTCTTCGGGAGTTTTTTTAACGTCGCCTTTTTGTAAATATTCGTTCAAAATCGCAAGTCCATTTTCAGTATCTTGTTTGTATTCTGGGTATTTTTCTCCTGCCCATTTAAAAAATGCAAACGCACCCTCGCTCATTGTAGCGTCAATTTTCGGAAGAACTTTGTTTATTTCTTCAATTTTCTTGTTGGCTTCTTCAATAGCGCTCTTGTTCTTTTCTTCAAATTCTTTTTCTTCATCTTCAAGTTTTTTGATGTCTTCTTCAATCTTTTTCTTGGTTTCTGGATCTTCTTGATGTTTCTTTAATTCGGCTTTAAGATTTTCTAATTCTTCTTTGCTATCTTTTAATTTCTTTTCAGCTTTATCCAAGTTTTCTTTCGCTTTTTTTCTGCTTGGATTTTTGTTATCTTTTTCTTGTTGTCTAATTTCTTCAGCTATCTTCGCCCTTTGTTCAGAAGTAATGTTAGTTAAAATATTTTTAGCAACAGTCTTTTCGCCACCAACTATGAACACGTTCTTGCCGTTCAAATATTTCTTGGCATTTTCTGTCAAGCTGTCTGATTGTGTCAATATTATTGGTGCGTTGTGTTTTTTTGTTAAACTTACTGCTGACAAGCTATCTGCGAAAACTTCTCCACTTGCAAGGATTGCGTTGTTGTTCTTGTCAAATGATAGCTTTGCGATTTCAAGTGCTGTTTCATATCTGTCTTTTCCAGAAACTCTTTTTCCTTTGAAGCCTTTTAGTGGTAGTTGGTTTTTCCCACCGATTGCGATTTCTTGTAGGTTTGATTGTGGGTAAGTCACTCCATCACTTAAAACCATTACTGATTTGTGATTTACAAAAAATGATGTTGCTGCTAGTGCGTCTGGGAAGTTCTTGCCACTTGCTATCAACAAATATTCTGGGTTGATGATTTCTTTTGTTTTTTCCATGACTTTTTGGGATGTAGAATATCTGTCTTGTCCTTCAAGCCTTGTTACGTCAATCTTTTCTGATTTTAATGTTGTGTCAATTCCAGTTTTGCTGATTGCATTGTCTCCACCTACTACAAAAACTTTCTTCGCTTTCAAACGTTCGATTTCGTTTTTTGTTTGTGAGTCAAGTTTATCTTGTGATGATAATAAAAGTGGTGCATCTAGTGCTGATGCGAGTTGTCCTGCTGATAAAGCATCTGCGAAGTTGAATCCACTTGCAAGTACGACATTTTCTGATGTAGTGTATGCTGATTTGGATATTTCTACGGATGTTGTGATTCTATCCTTGCCGGATATTCTTGTAGTTTGTTGTGATTTTGCTTCATTTTTGCTGTTTTGTTTATCGGCATTTACAACTCCGATTGGTAGAACCATGGAAAGTGCAAGCGTCGATGCCAAGACTTTTTTCAATAATTTCGTGTTCATTTTTGCCTCTCGTTAATTGTTTTTATATGCTTCCAGTACTTTTCCGTAGCCTTCTTCTTTTAATGCTTCTTCGACATATCCTCTGATTTCTTTAGTTGGATATACATTTCTTTTTATAGATTTCATTTTCTTCAACACATCTTCAACAATAATGTTCACATCGGAAGCATTCATCTTCGCTCCGGAAGAATCGGATGTTTGGGCTATTGAATGGAAGATTTTTTCCTTGTCAAAGCTTTCAACACTGCCAAGTTTTTTAAGCACCCATTCTCCTTCTTCTCCAAACATTTCATCAAGCACATTTATTTTTGCATCTTCAATTATATTTGCAACTTTATTTGGGTCGATATCGTTATCCTTGAAATAGTCAAACAATATTTTTGTTAAATCGTTCATAAAATCCTCCTTATAAATCGAGTATAAAACAAGAGCATCCATTAAAAACGGATGCTCAGCTTGTCAAATTAATCTAGTTAAATATTATGCGATAATTTTAGAAACAACGCCTGCTCCTACTGTTCTACCGCCTTCTCTGATGGCAAATCTTAGTCCTTCTTCGATTGCGATTGGAGTAATTAATTCGATGATGAATTTTGCGTTATCTCCTGGCATTACCATTTCTACGCCTTCTTCTAGTTCGATGTTTCCTGTTACATCTGTTGTTCTGAAGTAGAATTGTGGTCTGTATCCTGAGAAGAATGGTGTGTGTCTTCCACCTTCGTCTTTTGTTAATACGTATACTTCTGCTTCAAATTTTGTGTGTGGGTGTATTGTTCCAGGTGCTGCTAATACTTGTCCTCTTTCGATTTCTTCTCTTTGTACACCTCTTAGTAATGCTCCGATGTTGTCTCCTGCTTCTGCTTCGTCAAGTTGTTTTCTGAACATTTCTACACCTGTTACTACTACTGTTCTTTTTTCTGTTGTAAGTCCTACGATTTCTACGTTGTCACCAACTTTTACTTTTCCTCTTTCTACTCTACCAGTTGCTACTGTTCCACGTCCTGTGATTGTGAAGATGTCTTCTACTGGCATTAGGAATGGGTGATCTACGTCTCTTACTGGAGCTGGGATCCATTCGTCTACTTCTTCCATCAATTTCATGATTTTGTCTCCCCATTCTCCGTCTGGATCTTCTAGTGCTTTTAATGCTGATCCTACTACGATTGGTGTGTCGTCTCCTTCGTATTCATATTCGTTTAATAGTTCACGTACTTCCATTTCTACTAATTCGATTAGTTCTGGGTCGTCAACTTGGTCTTCTTTGTTCAAGAATACTGCGATTTTTGGTACGCCTACTTGTCTTGCTAACAAGATGTGTTCTCTTGTTTGTGGCATTGGACCGTCTGCTGCACTTACTACTAGGATTGCTCCGTCCATTTGTGCTGCTCCTGTGATCATGTTTTTAACGTAGTCAGCGTGGCCTGGACAGTCTACGTGTGCGTAGTGTCTTTTTTCTGTTTCGTATTCTACGTGAGAAGTGTTGATTGTGATTCCTCTTTCTCTTTCTTCTGGTGCCTTGTCGATGTTAGCGTAGTCTACGAATTCTCCTGAGCCCATTCTCTTGTTTAATACAAGTGTGATTGCTGCTGTTAATGTTGTTTTACCGTGGTCAACGTGACCTATTGTACCAATGTTAACATGTGGTTTTGTTCTTTCAAATTTAGCTTTACTCATGCTATCCTCCTGGAAATTTTTAGTTATTTTTATTATATCACAAACGTTAACAAATTACATTTCTTCGGGGAAATTTAAGAAATTAAACCTATTTCTATTCTACATAATCGAGTGGTTGTTCCGATAATATTTTTCGTGCTACTTTCCACTCAGGATAATATTCTCCAAGTAACTCATAAAATCTATTCGTGTGATTTCTTTCTAATAAATGGACCAATTCATGAGTTACGACATACTCCAAACATTCGATAGGTTTTTTTGCTAACTGGAGATTAATCCAAACCCTCTTCTTGTTAATATTACAAGTCCCCCACTTAGTCTTCATGTTTTTTACTCTATATTCATTTGCTATCAGTCCAGTGTTTTTCTCGCACTTTTTCGAAACAATTTTTAAAACTCTTTTGAGCTCATTCCTGTACCATTCATTTATTATTGACTCTCTTTTTTTAACATCCGAACCTTCTCGTACTCTTAGAATAATTTTTTTCGGAGTAACCACAACCTCAGGCTTTTTATTCTCATAAACTACCTCTAAAATATATGTCTTCCCCCATAAATAACACGATTCTCCAGACACATATTCGCGTTTAGATAGTCGTGGTTGATTTCGAAATTTTTCTTTAACATTTTTTATTTTGGTCATATTCTTTAATACAAAATATTTGATTTCTTCATCTGAGCACTTCAAAGGAACGCTTACCTTCACATCTCCATCAGGTGGAAATATTCTTATATACAAGTTTTTCAAATTGCTTTTTTTGTGAATTTCTACACCTAATCCATCAATTGTTTCATTATATTTCACGATACTCATCCTGACTTTTTACTATATCAAAAATTTTTTCCGTCAAATCATCGGCTAAGTTTTCATCTTTTCCATGTTCGCACAACACATCATATATAGAGCCTTTTATTTTGTTTTGTTTTTGTCTATTGGTCATCCAATCTGGTTGTATCGAAGTTTTTATAGCACTATCTAATTTATACGCAAGATCTCCGCCCTCATCTCCTAAATAATCATAAATAGCTCTCTTCGCTTCGCTATCCTTTATATAATCAGGATAATCATCGCTGTCTTCTGGATGAATTATATTCTGCGCTATTTTAGTTACTTCTTTAAGATAATTTTCATAACTTATAACGCCAATTTTTCTTTGCTCAATAACTTCTTCCAGCATTTCCGATAATTTCCCATAATATACTTCATTAGAAGACTTCCTTTTGACGATTTCATAAGTTAAATTGTTTTCGATTATCTCAGATTTTGCATTATCATCTCCAGGAAGGCCATCTACAATTTGGTCAATTGGAGATTTCGTGTCACTACTTAGCAATAACTCTACCAACGACATATTTTCCAATTCACTAATAATAGTGCTGTCCTCAGCCATCACATAAGTATCCAAAATATATCTCATATCTGATTCATAAGGTTTCAAATCTATATAATCGTAGCTAGCAAGTTTTATCATTTCTTTAATCTTGTTATAATTTGTTATTTCATTTCTTAATTTATTAACTTCCTTTTCGCTATATCCAAAATCAGAAACCAACTTATCACAACAATTTGCAAAAGCTCTCGTGTATGACGATGAAATTGAATAAAACACTTCTCTTCTACCCAAGTAAGTCTCATCATCTTCCCTGTCTCCACAGAAATACTCAATAATTTTGGAATCCTCTGATTTATCCTCTATATTTGAAAACAAATCATTAAGAGAAGCCCTCGCTCCTACCATTTCTGCCTTTGCTTCCTCGTAACGACCCTTAATAAGTCCATCCACATCTTCAGCTGCGTAATCTTCAAACGCACCACTCGTATAATCAGTGATTGCAAGCTGAACATTCTTGAACAAATCCTTGTAATCAACAATATAACCGTAATCTTTGTCTTCACCATCTGGTCTGTTTACTCTACAAATAGCTTGAAACAAATCATGATCTCTCATTGATTTATCAATATACAAATACGTCGCACTCGGAGCATCAAAACCTGTCAACAGCTTGTCCACAACAATTAAAAGTTTCATATTCGCAGGCTCTTCCTTGAACTTTTTCTTTACTTCACTTTCATAATCAGAAGTAGACCTACCAGCTAACATTCTTTCGTAGATTTCTTTTTTGTATTCGCTTTCACTTTGTTCGTTCAAATCAGACGTAGCTGTTCTTACGCTCGCTGCATTCGGTTCGTATGAAGTCACCACCGCACACTTCTTAAATCCATTTGATTGAAATATCTCCCAATACTTGCAAGCTTGCAGAATATCACCAGCGACAAGCATAGCCGTTCCTCGATCACAAGACAACCTAGGCTTCGTTTCCATATCAAAAATAATATCAGCCGCAATTTTTTCTAATCTTTGTCTTGATGAATACAGTTTGTTCAACGATGCCCATGATGATTTAAGCTTGTTTTTTGAATAATCAGTCAGACCCTTCGTCTTTGTTTCAAACCAAACATCAACCCTTGATTGATTAGTCAGATTTTGATCCACATCCCTTGCTTCATATCTTAAATCAAGTACAACTCCATCTTCTACACCCTCGTCAAACTTGTAAGTGTGGATGAATTCCCCAAACACCTCGCGACTAGTTTGCTTGTCCTTTTTTAAAAGAGGAGTTCCCGTAAAACCAATAATAGTAGCATTAGGCATCAAAGTTCTCACAGCCTTGTGAAGTTTACCAGAATTTGTTCTGTGACACTCATCAATAAAAGCCACAATATTTCCCTTGGCCTCATAATCACTACCCAAACTTTTTTCCAATTCCTTGACATATAAATCAACATCAGATTGATTACCAGCATTATGTCCGTATTTATGAATAAGAGAACAAATAATTGACTCATCATATGTGTTTAATAAATCTCTTAAATGTTTACCTGACCTTGCCCTTGCTATACTAATATCTACATCGGAGAATAATCCTTCAATCTGATCGTCTAACTCGTCTCTATCGGTAATAATTACAACACGACTGTCTTCTATATTTTCTATAATCCATTTTGTTAACCACACCATAATAAGAGACTTGCCAGAGCCTTGCGTATTCCAAATAATGCCGCCTTCTTTTCTTTTAATAAAATCCCTAGCCGCAATATTTGCAAAATATTGATTGTGACGAGCAAGTTTCTTTATTCCTGCATCGAAAATAACAAAATCATAAATCAACGATAGAAATCTTTCTTTTTCACACAAAGACACGATACCATTTCTTAGTCTATTAGATTCTTCGTTCTGTAATTTTCTAATACGCGTACTCAATTCATCTGTTGCATTCTTATCTTCCTTCCATTGAAGATAGAACTTTTCAGGGGTGCAAATAGTCCCGTATTTGAGTCCCTCAGACTCATTTCCCGCAAAAACAAGCTGAACCGTATTGAAAAACCTCGCGATATTTTCTTGTTTTTGATTTTGTAGATTTTGTCTGATACCTTCCCCAATACTAACCGATGACCTTTTAAGTTCAAAAACTCCCAACGCAATTCCATTAACATAAATCACAACATCAGGACGCTTGTGCTTCTTACCATCTAAACATAAAACACTTACCTCTTCTGCCACAGCAAAATCATTGTTTTCGATATTATTCCAATCAATCAAATCAACCGTAACTCTGTTTTTGTTTTCATCTTGTAATCCCTGCACACCGTATCTAAGAATAGAATAAAATTCCATATTGTTCCTGTAAAGGCCTGATGTTTGATTAAATGCTACATCTCTTACTTTTTTCAAGCAAAGCTTCACAAGATGAGAAGAATATCCTCTTTTTTCTAGATTTCTTGTAAAATCATATTCTCTTATAGATTTATTATCGTAATTCTTAAGATTTCCGATATATCTATATCCCAAATCCTCTTTCAAAACATCGAGGACTCGCTCTTGTAATTTTATCTCCTTATCTACACTCATATTTCCTCCTAGATAAGCCTAACTTTACCAGTTAGTAAATCGTCCATAGCTCCAACCTTTATTTTCTCAATCTTTGCTTTTTCTTTTTCTAAGTTTTCTATTTCATAATCCATTGATGTTAGAATAGATGCGATGGCTTCTTGTTCTTTTATATCGGTTGGGTAATTTACCTGACATTTCCCTATATCGTTTTTATTAATTTTAATAGGAGTAGCATGATGTAAAATCCTTTTATCTAGCTCATTTTTAAAATTTGAACTCCTAATATAATGATATAAATATTCGCTATTAATTTTTATATTTTTAAGTAAAGCTAAGCTAACGTAATACGCGATTTTTTCATCATCTTTCAATAAACAAGGTGTTCCGATATCTCCAATTCTAGTCATTAAAATATCTTTATTTTCAGGATAGATTTTAAAATCCTTTCTAAAATCGTTTATTGAGATAAATTTTCTCGAATCTTTTAAGTTGCTAATATCTTCTACGCTTACAAATCTTATTCCATTGTTTGTGTATTTTGGTGTCTGATGCGTTCCATCATAAATATTACAAATTTTCCCAAGCTCTATTTCTTCCCACTTACCATCAAATCCATCGAGCCTAGTTTTTCCAGTCATCAAATCTTCAACCGCACCATCACGTACCATTTTTTTCTTTTCAATAAGCTTCTCAAGATTTTCAATGTGTTTATCAAATGTCATTAGAGTATCGGCGATGGCTTTTTGTTCTTCTAGTGGTGGCTTTTTGAAGCTAAACTTATTAATTTGCTTCGGAGATATATTAGGCTGTGCTCCTGTAGATAAAATAGAATTTAAGTATTTCTTAAACGATGTTCCTCTGACAACATAAAATAAAAAGCAATTATTTATATCATCACTCTCTTTAAAATATCCAACTCGTTGATTTTGATAATAGTATGCTTCTTTTTTTAATCTTAGCAGTGCAACTTTTCCTGTAGTAGCTCCAGACATCGCTATTACTACAGAACCATTAAAAAGTTTAAAATCATTGTCATTAGTCAAGCTTTTGTAGCATTCAAAATCTCCGCCAATGGTTTCGTTCGATAATATATTTGAGATTCTAACTATGGGAACCCCATTCTTGACGTACATCTCGCTTTTGAATGCATAACCACCTCTTATCGGAGATACATTATTTATTTTTACCTCTTCCCAATCCTTTGGATAATCACTCATCTTTCTCACCGCCTTCAAGTCTATTCTTTTTAATAAACTTATCAAAATCAGAATTGATCAATTGATTTTTGTTGAATATCATGTACTCACCAATGGCTTTTTCTCGTGCTTTTTTTGCGCTGATGTGACCATTTCCCGATAAAATCTTGTATCTTCTAAAATTCAAGAAATCATTTAATGATGATGAGAAATCTTCCATTCCCAAAAGCACTTCATCTTCTATCAAATCTTCTACGTAATCAAAATATCCTGTAACAAGTCTTTCTAGTTTTCTGATTTCTTTTTCTGATAGATAGTTCTTGGCAACTGTTACATCGGTTTTTAATATTCTGCCGTCTGGGGAATTCTTCCACGTTGTCAGTCCCATATTGTTTTTCGTTGAATCACTTTTTTCGTAAATAATTTCTGCTGCAGTCTTGCCTGTTATTGCATAGTGAAATTTGTTTTGTACCATTGCATAAAAATTTCTCGTAATTTCAGAATTTTTGTCGTAATCAAAGCTACATTCAGCAAATATATCTGTTATTTGTTGCCAAATCCTGCGTTCACTTGCTCTGATTGAACGTACTCTTTCTAGAAGTTCCCTGAAATAATCTGTACCGAAGGTGCTTTTTCCTTGAGATAGCATTTCGTCATTCAGTACGAATCCTTTTCTAATATATTCTTTGAGTACATTAGTCGCCCATATTCTAAAGTTTGTAGCTTGTCTCGAATTGACACGGTAGCCTACGGAAATAATGGCATCCAAGTTGTAGAATTTGGTTTTCTTTTCTTGTGTTTTTCCCTCAATTGCTCCATGTTTAGTGGTTATTTCCAAAATGGAAACAACCACATTTTCATCCAATTCTCCTTCTTTGAAAATATTTGATAGGTGCTTGGAAATAGCAGGAACCCCAACTCCAAAAAGCTCCGACATTGCTTTTTGTGTCAGCCAAATAGTTTCATCTTTTACGACAACTTGAATTTTGGCTTCTGACAATTCGTTTTTGTAGAGCAAGAACTCTATTTTTTCAGGATAATCTACCATGAATATCCCATCCTTTCCAAGGCATCTCTTACATCATTTCGTGAGTTTTCGGCCTTTTCTTCAAGTTGTGACAATGTTGTTTCGTAGCGTTTTGATATTTCTACAAGCTTAGATGCAATATTATTTATTTCGCTATCTACAGCATCTTTTATATCATTATTGATTCTCGCCATCCATTTCTTGTCAACTAACAAGTTTTTTATTTCTTTTTCCGTTAGTTTACTGTATTGTTCTTCGATTCTTTCATCGAGTGATTTTGTTTTTGATTTTAGTTCTTTATTTTGTGAATCTTTTCTCTTTAATAAGTTTTGATATGAGATGAGTAGCTCATATTCTTCCTTGTCCTTGATTTTGTCGATTTCTTTGATTCTATCATTTAAGCTTTTCTTGGTAATATTTCCTTTGTCATTGATCGCATCATTGATAAGTCCATCTTCTCCTGAATTTTCTTCGAATATTTCATTCATTTTCTCATCTATTTCTGAAATTGTTGAGTTGATGGTTGATATTTCTTCTAGTTCATCATTGAAGTATTCTTTTTCTATAATTTCTTTAGGAATTAAAAGTCCATCAAATGATTTGAATTTCTTTTTATCTTCTATTTCTATTTCGATTCCTTGTTCGTCTTTTATTTTTTTCTTGCCATATTTCCTATCTATTTCAGCACCTGCTTCATATCCTGATGCTTTTATTAGGTATACATCATCTTGCATTTTTTCATTCCAATAGTTCAATAGAAAATCATACGCATCATAATTGTCTAATAGTTTGGATTTTTCGTAGGCTTTTAATATCGAAAATCCTAGTTCTCTTATTAATTTTTTGGGAATTATTGTTTTATCAATATTTTTCAATATGGTTTCTGATTGTTGTTTCCAAGTATTGAATATGTCTATTGTTTCTTCTTGTATTACTTCTTTGATTTTTTCGTCTTCAAATATTAGATCTTCTATGCCGTCTGGCTCTACTTTCAAGTCGTATACTTTAACGTTATCTCTTTTTTCAAAAATTTTATTTCTTAATTCACTAGATATATTCCACAATCTTTCCATCGAGTCGATGTCTTTTTCTGGTATTCCGCCATTTAGATGTGAGTTGATGTTTTGAGGTAAATTTTTGTTGATTTTGCTAATATATCTTGGAACATTTAGGTTCGCATTATTGTCTTCTATGATTTCTTTGTAAGTAATAAATCGTGAATATCCTTTGATCTCTGTTTTATTCGTGAAAACTTGTACGATTTTTTCGATGTCTTGTTCTCTGAGTCTGTTCTTGTCTCCGTCTTTTTTGAATCCATCGCTTGCATCTATCATGAACAATCCTTCTCTTTTATCAGCATTTTCTTTGTCGATAATTATTATACAAGCTGGTATTCCTGTTCCGTAGAACAAGTTTGAAGGAAGTCCTACAATTCCTTTGATGTATTTTCTCTTCAATATTTCTTTTCTTATGGTTTCTTCTGCATTTCCTCTAAACAAAACTCCGTGAGGAAGAATTATTCCAGCTTTTCCATTTTCGTTTAATGCTTTTAAAACATGCAGAAACCATGCATAATCTCCGTTTTTTTCTGGAGGTATGCCGTATCCATCAAATCTATGATATGTGTCTTCGTCTGCTTTGATTCCATCTGACCAATCCTTGTCTGAAAAAGGTGGATTCATAACTATAAAATCAAATTTTCGCAATTCACCAAAATCATCAGTATAATACGGAGCTGATAATGTATTGTCGCTATGAACTTCTCCAGTTCCTTTGTTGTGCAGAATAAAATTCATCTTGGCAAGACCTGCCGTGTCTGAATATTTTTCTTGTCCGTATATAGTTACAATAGAGTCGCCGTTACTATCGACAGGTGCTTCATCTGCTGCTCTTATTAATAAACTTCCACTTCCTGCGGCTGGATCGTGTAACGTCCATTTTTTATTTGGTGAATTTTCAATATCTCCAATACCAATAAGTCTGGAAATCACTCTTGAAACTTCACTCGGCGTATAGAACTGTCCTTTGCTTTTTCCAGATTCCTGTGCAAATTTCATCATGAAATACTCATAAGCATCTCCTATGATATCATCGCCACTTGCTCTGTTTTTCTTGAAATCTATGGCAGGATTTTGGAAAATCGCAATTAATCCTGATACTTTGTCAACTAATTCTTTTCCTTTTCCTAATTCTTCAGGATTGTTAAACGAAACATCTGGAAGCGCACCTTTTAGGTTATTTATTTCTAGAAATTTTTGAATTATTTTGTCTACACGTTCGCCTACGTCTGGCTTTCCCTTTGCCATTATAAGATCATCAAAGGAAGCTCCTTCTCCTATTTCAAATTCACCGTATCTTTGTCCTTTGTATTTATCTGTAACATATTTGAAAAACAAAAGTAGTAGAACATAATCCTTGTATCTTGAAGGTTCTACTCCGCCTCTGAGTTTATTTGCTGCATCCCATAAAAGGGAGTATAATTCTGATTTTTTTACTGCCATTGTATTTTTAACTCCTTGATTGTTTTTATTCTTGCAATAGTTTTTTGATGTAATACCTGCAAATTCTTGTAGTTCTGTCTTTTTAATTTTATTATCTATCAGTTTTTCAACAACTTATTATATGAAAATTCCATGTTTAACTTTACATTCAATATGGCTTATTGTAAATGTTTTCTTTATTATAGCATATTAAAGATACGTTTCAGTTTGGTTAAAATTTAAAAATACGTTACTAACAAAAATTACCCTTGTACTAAATATCCTGATTCAACTTCTTTTTCAATTGCGCTTTTAAATGATGTTTTGGTGATTTTCAAATTGTCTAATATTATAGTCTTAGCTATGTTTCTATTGTTTGTAAGCCACTCAATGACGCTGCTATTGTCTCCCATTCCTTTCGCACTGTGAGGTACAGGTCCCACCATTATTAATCTATAGTTGTTGTTATATTCAAGATTTTTAAAATTGTAGTTTGTGACTTCATCATATGGAACATGCTCAAATCTGTCTTTGCTTATTCCATATGATTTTAAACATCCGTGTATTTCTTTAGTTTTAATTTTAGAATCTCCGAACATTATAATGTTTCCGTTTTTCTGTGTATCATAAAAGTAAGGAGCTGTTTGCGGAATTAGGTTAATTAAGCCGTATTTTTCAAGAAGCATGCAGAATTGTTCGTCTGTTTGATCTTTTATGAGTTCACTCGTAATTCTAGATATAGCTTCGGCAATTATAGGATTTCTATCCAATTCTAAATCACCTCACTTACAAGTTCACTTACATCTTCTTCAAGTTTTATTCTCTGTATTCTAATAATTTCTTTTTTATCTAAAATCATTTTATATTTCTGAGACAATTCTTTCTCTTTTTCCTTTGACACTTTTGGAATTTTTAATTCTCCTAACTGATTAATGCTCATGAATTGGATTGATTTGCCTGTGTTTAGGGATTCGATCTGGCTGAGGCAATGATCACTTGCAAGATACATTTGCAAATAATACGGGTCAATTTTTTCTTCGTCACAATTTAAAATGTAGAGTGTACCGTTGACAAGAATCCTGTAATTTCCAGAATTTCTGATTAAAAGTGAGTTGTAACTTCCCCCTCTTGAAAAGATTATATCGCCATCTTTTACACAATATGTTTCTTCTTTATCTTCAATTTCAGTCAAGCTTGTCAAATCTGCGATGTTGAAGTTGTCATCAATGTCGCCTGCGGCTATGATTTTATTATTGGTATTTTCTCTGGATATTCTCTTATATAAATCGGATTTCTTTAAATTAGCATATCCACGTTTGATTTCTATAACATCTTTTAGATACACATAATTTTTCAAGTCTATTTCTTCATTAGTGTATCTTCTTGGGATAAAACTATAGTTGTTGTCTTCAAATTCTTCTGGTGATACTTCTTTTGAAATTGTAGATTCATTTTTATAAGCGTCGAAGATTACTTCTACATCATCTTTTGTAATTTTATTAACCATTTTATCGCTATGATAGATTTCACTAGCATCGACCATTTTTACTTTTTTGTTGTTTTTTGATATCAATAAAATATTAGTTGATATGCCTATTCCCGTGAATAATCTAGGTGCAAGTTCAATGACGCTTTCAATATATCCATTATCTATTAAATATTTTCTGATTTTTTCGTCTCGTTCTTTGAACAAAATACCAGAATGAACTATAAATATGGCTTTTTCGAATTTTGTATTGGATATTATTTTTAATATATCGATCCATTCATTTTTCGTGTTGAAATCATTCTTTTTATATAATTCAATTAGGTTTTTATCATTCACTCTTTTGTCAAAATCACGATATAACATTCCCATTGGTGGCATGCTAAAAACTTTATTGTATTCTAATGTAGATAAGTCCGTGTTGATGTAATCTTCTTGTCTTATAGATGCTCTATTTTGGTGACCTATAATAGGAAGTTTCAATTGAGAAGTTAATATATAACTTGTGTTAATTTCAATTGCTGAAATATCGCATTCTGGATGATTAATTAGAAAATCTATCATAAATTCTCCAGCTTGAGAATTTGGTTGAAATAATTTATCTCCTTTTTTTATATCTAGTAATTTATATGATAATTCAGAAATTCCTGTTGGAATTGAAAATCCAGGTATCATATGGATGCTTCTTATATTATCTAGATTATAAAAGTTCAATATAATTGATTTCATTTGATTTGGACTTAGCTTTTCTCTAACTTCTTCAACAAAGTCATGGTACTCGTTGTCTATTCTATAAAATAATATTTTTATTGATTTATTATTACCTAATTTTTCATTTAATAATTTATCGTCGTAAAAAGCACGTGCAAAGATATAAAAGGCATCTAGTGGTTTATCGATAATACCTCTCCAATTGCTCATCATTTCCCATAATACTTTTTTCCCTTCTTCATCAAACCATTTTTTTAATTCTAAATATTCTTTTTTTTGCAATGTCATTAACTCCTTTTTATTTCTTCTACGGTTATTGTAAACCACGCGATTTGTTTTGTCAACGGTTTTCACTAACCATTTTGTTTGGTATAAAAAATCCAAATTGAAAAATCTATATTTTTACAATTTTTCTTGACGAATGACACCGTGTCATTTATAATTTAATTATGACAAGGTGTCATTTTATTTGAGGAGTGATTATATGCCAAAGCAAACTTTTTATAATTTGAGTGAAGATAAAAGAAATTTGATTGATGAGGTTTTGAAGGATGAGTTCTCCACGAAGCCTTTCAAGGATTGTAATGTGAAAAATATTGTGGAGAGGCTTTCTATTGCGCGCGGGAGTTTCTACCAATATTTTGATGATTTGATGGATAGTTATTTTTACATTTTGGATAAGGAAACGAAGGATGTGCATTTGCTTTTCATGTCTGTGTTGAAGAAGAACAACAACGATGTGTCCGTGGCATTGGATGCGTTTGGAGATGAGGTGTGCGATGTGATTTTTGAGGATGGCGAGTATAATTTGTACAAGTTTAGGTATTTGTATTGGAATAGTGAGCTTGAAGATGGCTGGAGGGCTACGAAAAACGAGTATTACGAGATTTTCCAAGATAATTCTGATTGTATGAAACAAGAGCTTGTGTATTTTATGAAGGCGATTGTTCACAGTTTGATTGAAAGAAATTTCAAGGAAGAATGGACGAGGGATGTTTTCATTGAAAAATACAGGCTTCATATTAATTGGTTGAAGAGGGGAGTAGAACATGAAGATTGTTGAGAGTTTATTTGATGTGTGTTATTTGATGATTGTGGTGGCTTTTGGTGTGAGGTTGTTGTTGGAGAAGAAAAATGGCGCGAAATTGTTCGGGATTATGGCGATAATGCTTGGTGTTGGCGATGGGTTCCATTTGATTCCGAGGGTGATTTCGCATTTGAGTCCGGGAGGTTTTGCGGCGCACGCGGCTGTTTTGTCGTGGGGTGAATTTGTGACGAGTATTACGATGACGATTTTCTACGTGCTTTATTATCATTATTATAGGATGCAAAGTAACGATACGGACAATGTGAAAAAATGGTTGATTTACGGCTTGGCGATTTCAAGGATTGGTCTTGTGTTGTTGCCACAAAATAATTGGGGAACGGCGGACGGAAATTATTTGTTTGGAATTTACAGGAATATTCCTTTCTTGATTATGGGAATTTTGCTTGTGGTGTGGTCGTATAATAAAAAAGAAATCCTCGCGTTCAAACACATGTGGATTTTGATTTCGTTGTCGTTTTTGTTCTACGTTCCTGTTGTGTTGTTCAGCAAGACTGTCCCTGCGATTGGCGCTTTGATGATGCCAAAAACTGCGGCGTATTTGTTAATTGTGTGGATGGGTTTCAAATATTTCGTTAGTGATTTCGGGGCAAATAATATGTTCGCAAATTCTATTACGCTTTTGATTATGGGGCTAATCGGTGGCGTTTTCTATCGTGAATTCACGAAATTCTATCAATTTACAGATGCAACTCATCTCGGCAAAGTTCACGTTCACACTTTGGTTTTGGGATTTGTCGTTAGTTTGTTGATGTATTTGTTGGCAAAAGATATGAAAGATGTACAAACATTGAAGAAACCTTATGAAATATATCTGACAGGTCTTGTGTTCACAATCGCAAATATGGTTGTGATTGGAATTTACGAGGTCGTTCGTGAGGGAGCGGATGTGATTGTGCGTGCGGCAATCGATGGAACTTCGGGCATCGGCCACATTGTCCTCGGCGTTGGAATTGTGTGGATGTTTGTGAGGGCATATAATTTGAAAATATCAGAATGATTTGTGAGGGTAGCTTGCGGGCTACTCTTTTTGTGTGATGTGAGGTTTTCTTTGGGTATATATGTAATGAAAGTTATCGGAAATTTGAATTATTAAGGAGGATTTTATGGCTAGAAAATTTGAAAAGGCCTGTGTCATTGGCGGCGGCGTGATTGGTTCGTCGTTTACTTTACTTTTTGCGATGGGCAAGATGGATGTTGTCTTGTATAATTTGGATGAAAATGAAGAGAACAAATCAAAGAAGATTATCGAAAAATACGTCGACGAATTGATTGAAAAGAATGTCGTTAGTGAAGATAAACAAACGATAATGGCAAGAATTAGCTACACTACCGACGAAAAAGAAGCGATTGAATTTGCAGACATTGTGGAAGAATGTATTCCTGAAAACTACGATGTGAAAAAAGAATTCGTGAAGGTTTTTGAAAAATACGCAAAGCCTGATTGTGTCTTGTGTTCTGCAACATCGGGACTACTTATCACAAAAATTGCAGAAGATGCCAAACATCCCGAAAGAATTTTCGGGGCGCACCCTTACAACCCACCTCATTTGATTCCACTGATTGAGATTTCACAAGGAGAAAAATCAGACCCAGAAATCGCAGATGCTCTTCGTGAATTGTTCGTTAAATTGGGCAAGAAACCTATCGTCATCAGAAATGAAGTTCCAGGTTTTATCGCAAATAGACTTCAAGCCGTGGTGCTTCGTGAAATGATGGATTTGGTGGATAAAGGTGTTGTTAGCATGGAAGATTGCGAAACTGCGTTGACATTTGGTCCTGCAATTCGCTGGGCAATTATGGGTCCTGGACAAATATTTGAACTTGGAGGAGGCGAACACGGACTTCAAGGTCTCTTGGATCATATCGGCCCTTCCATGGAAACTTGGCTAGAAGATGCTGCTACATGGACGAAATTCACAGACGACATCAAGAAGAAAACAGTCGACGGCGTTCACGAAGCAATCAAAAACAGACCAGCTGAGATTGGCAACACTCACGAGTCGCTCGCAAAATATCGTGATGGAATGCTTGTAGAAATACTACGACTACACAAAGATTTTAAGATTTAGTGATGTAATGTGAAAATCTCCCGAATTTTTCGGGAGATTTTTGTGTTTAAAAATTTTTAAGTTTTTTGATTTACATTATTTTTTTATTCTTGAGATAATTTTTCCCACTCTTCACGTGTGACGCCGTATTTCATACTGTCATAGTATGTGCCTTTCCAATAGCGAACTTTCCTGATTCTTGCCTCTTGTATGAATCCGATTTTTTCTGCAGCTTTCATCATTCTAGGATTGCCGCTAAAAGTAGTCAGTCCTAGATGTTCGATTTGTGGGTTATCATTGAACACTTCAGTCGTCCACAATTTGAGAGCTTTCGTTCCTATGGATTTGTTCCAGTAATTTTCGTCGTAAATCACAATTCCTATTTCCATCCATCTAGTTTTCTCGTCAATCCAATTTTGAGATACCATACCAACGACAACACCGTCTACCAATATAGCTCTGCAATTGGATTGTTGAAGATATTTCCAAATACCAGATTTTTCAAATGATTCTAAGGTTTCATAATGAACATAATCTTCAAAATACGGTCCGTTGAACTTCGCCCACTCTGGTAATTTTTCGTAAAATCCATCTCTCCATATCTTTTCTTTGTGCTTATCGGCAAATCTTTCCAGTTGTATTTTCATTTTCTCTCCTTTGCCCCCACTACCCCCAGTATTTCTGATCCACTGTCCTATATCTGATGGCTTCCATCAAATGTTTGGCTTCGATGTTTTCTTTTCCGTCCAAATCCGCGATTGTGCGTGATATTTTGAGTATTTTGTCAAATGATCTGGCGGAGAATTTGTATTTGTCGAATGCCAATTGTATGATGGAGTTTAGTTCGTCGTTTAATTTGCAGTATTTTCTAATTTGTCGGGTGTTCATTTGTGAATTGGTTGTGATTTTTTCGTTTTTGAAGCGTTGTTTTTGGATTTCTCGTGCAGCTTCGACTCGTTTTTTGATTTGTTCTGATGTGTCGCATTTCTCATCTGTTGTGAGTTCGTCCAATTTTACTGGTGAAACTTCGACGTGGATGTCGATTCTATCGAGTATCGGACGGCTAACTTTGTTGAGGTAGTTTGCGATTTGATTTTGTGAACAAGTACATTCGTGGTTTGGATCTCCAAAGTATCCACAAGGACACGGATTCATTCCTGCAACAAATAGGAAATTTGCAGGATATGACAAGGATGCGTTGACTCTTGTGATGGTGATGTTTTTCGTTTCGAGTGGTTGGCGCAACACTTCTATTGTCGATTTGGAAAATTCTGGAAGTTCGTCCAAGAACAATGCTCCGTTGTGTGCGAGGCTGATTTCCCCTGGTTTTGGCACACGTCCACCACCTATCAGGCTGACTTGGCTTGCGGTGTGATGAGGGGAGCGAAACGGTCTTGTGGTTACGATGTTTTTCTCTCCTAGTAATCCTGCTACGGAGTAAATTTTCGTGGTTTCCATTATTTCATCGAAGCTCATGTCAGGCAAAATCGTGCTGAGTCTCATTGCAGACATTGTTTTGCCGCTTCCAGGAGGTCCAATCATCAACAAATTGTGAAATCCCGCCGCAGATATTTCCATCGCTCTTTTGAGAAACTTCTGGCCTTTTATGTCCGAAAAATCGACATCATATTGTATTTCTTGCTGCATGATGTCAATATCATCCAGAATTTTAGTTTCTTGTTCGCCATTCAAAATCCTGATGATTTCATCCAAACTTTCCACACAAACCTTTTCTATTCCTTTGACCATGCTGCATTCTTGTGCGTTTTGTTTGGGTATGTAAACTCGTTCGTATCCCAAATCTTTAAGCGACAACACCATGCACAACGATCCATTTACCGGATTCAATCGTCCGTCCAATGATAGTTCGCCGATGAACGCCCATTTTTCCGAGAAATCTTCCACTACTCCCATTGATTGCAAAATAGCCATCGCAATCGCAAGATCTAGCTGGGAACCTTCTTTTCTCAAATTTGCCGGCGCCAAATTAATCGTGATACGTTTCACTGGAAATCTGATTCCAGTGTTTTCAATCGCAGAGCGCACTCTTTCCTTGGATTCTTTTATAGAAGTGTCGGGAAGACCAACGATGTTAAATGAACGCAAGCCATTCGCAAGGTCGCACTCACATTCCACGACATATCCGTTCAATCCTTCCAAACAACACGTTTTTACTTTCGAATACATATTCTCTCCTTGTTATTAATTATTAATGTGATTTATATCGAAAAATGGACAATTACGCATTTTGATTTTTCAATAGACATTAATTATCAACCAATTTTATACAAACTTATTATCTATATTATATCACTGTATTTGGACAAATAAAAAATCGGTGCAGATAATTCTACACCGAAAATTTTCTATTCTTGTGATTTCTTCATGATTTCTTGTACAGTTTCGTCTTTTTCGATTTGCTCAGAAACTCTCTTGATGTTTGGATATTCTTTCCAAGATTTTGGAGTAAGTTCGCTCCAACGAGTAAGAACGTAAACATAAGCATCCAACACTGTTTTCTTGTTTTTGTAAACGTGATCACCGTCACCAATCAAACGGTCCAAATGAGTCATCATCTTGTCGATAGTTTCAAATGATTTTTGTTTGATTTTATCAATCTCTGCTTCATCAGTTGATGTTGTCAAGCCAGCTGGTACGAACAACGCTTCAAATGCTGGATGGAAATCTCCAGTCATAAAATCCATGATTTCATCAAATTGGAACTTGTCTTCAGGAGATTCGTCAGCCCCCAAATCTTTTTCAGGGTATTTGTGCAAAACGTAGCGAAGAATTGCTGCCAATTCGCTTCTCACAATGCCTTCTCCAATATCAAGTGCTGGAACCGCTCCCAATGGATTGATTTTTCTGTATTCATCTGTTCCAAGTTGTACCTTTTCTACCTCGTAATCTGCGCCTGCCCATTCCAATGCAATCCAACAAGCAACAGCGCATGTACCTGGTGCGTAATATAATTTCATATTTTCCTCCTTTTGTTCATTTATTTCATCGTAAATTGTATACCCTTTATTCTTTTTTAATAATCAAATTGATTTGGCAAACTTGAAAATTTGTGTGACAAATTTCTCGGATAAATTTTTGAAAATTCAAATTAATGTGCTATAATAATCACAGAGTGTTTAACACGAAGGGGTACACCACCGCGGGTGTAGGTTTCCTTCGTGTTATTTTTTTTAGGGGGTGAATTATGATTACTGTAAATTCTGTCAAATATCCATTCGAAGAAAATTCTTCTTTGAGAAAAGTATTGGAAGATTTGAACTTTAATGTGGAGTTGACGGTTTGCGAAGTGAACAAAAACCTCGTCAAAAAAATTGACTACGATAATTTTATCGTCACTGATAACGACGAAATCGAGGTGTTTTCATTTGTTGGAGGAGGTTAAAATGGAGAATATTTTCAAAAGACAAATCCCCGACCACACACACATTTTCAGAAAATCTAAAATTCTGATCCTTGGATGTGGCGGTTTGGGGACAAATTTGTGTTTCATGCTCGCAAAATCAGGCATTGGCACCATCAAAATCGTGGACTACGACACAGTTGAATACTCCAATTTGAACAGGCAAATTTACAGGCCAACAGATGTCGGCAAATACAAGGTCGATGCGTTCAAGGAAATTTGCGATGAGTTCTTGCCATTTGCAAATATTTCTGTTGAGAACATCAAAATCACAGAAAACAACATCGACGAATTGACCGACGGCTACGATATCGTGCTGGAAGCGTTGGATGACGAATACGCAAAATCATTGGTGTTGGAGCATTTTATCGGAACTGACAAGAAGCTCATATCGGTGTCTGGAATTGGTGGCGTGAAAAAATTAGATATGAAAATTAAAAAAATGAACAACATTGTAGTTTGTGGCGATTTTGAAACGAAGACCGACATCGGCTTGTACTATCCAAATGTGATGATGGCTGCAAGCACACAAGCTATAATCGCACTTAATTGGTTATTGGAGGAAAATAATGGAAGATAAATTGATTTTGGGTGGCAAATCTTTCGATTCGAGATTTATTCTTGGATCTGGAAAGTACGATCCCAACCTTATCAAAGCTTGCGTGGAATCTGCAGGCTGCGAAATGATTACTGTGGCACTTAGACGTGCAAATACAGACGATACGAAAAATATTTTGAACTTTATCCCAGAAAATGTGACGATAATTCCGAACACTTCTGGAGCGAGAAATGCTGACGAGGCGATTAGAATTGCAAGGCTTGCTCGTGAAATGGGCTGCGGCAATTTCGTGAAAATAGAAATCATGCGTGACAGCAAATACTTACTACCAGACAACGTTGAAACGTTGAAAGCTACGAAAGTTTTGGCGGACGAAGGTTTCGTCGTTATGCCATATATGTATCCAGATTTGAACTTCGCAAGAGATTTGAAAGAAGCTGGTGCAAGTTGCATCATGCCATTAGGCTCTCCAATTGGATCCAACAAGGGACTTGCAACGAGAGATTTCATCCAAATCATCATCAACGAAATTGATTTGCCAGTGATTGTGGACGCAGGAATCGGCAAGCCATCGCAAGCGTGCGAAGCCATGGAAATGGGTGCAAGTGCAATCATGGCGAACACTGCCATCGCTACAAGCGGCGATATAAACAAAATGGCAGAAGCTTTCGCACTAGCAATCAAAGCGGGAAGACTAGCTCACATCGCAAAACCGGGCAGAGTTTTGGAAACGGGTGCTGACCCATCATCTCCACTCAGAGATTTCTTTAAGTAGGCGACAAATGGAAGAATTCAAATATTTTAATAATATGCAAGACATTCATTCGGACATTTACGATAAATTATCTGAAAAATTAAATGAAGTAAAATCCGTAAATGTAACGGCTGATGATGTGAGAAGAACTTTGGGAAAAATCAAAAACAACGAAGCATTGGATCATTTTGATTATTACAATATGTTGAGCGATTGCGCAATTGATTTTATAGAAGAATTGGGAGAAATCTCGCAAAAACTCAGACTACAATATTTTGGAAACAACGTGTATTTGTTCAGCCCACTTTACATCGCAAATTATTGCGAAAATAGCTGCAAATACTGTGGATTTAGAGCGAAATCAGATATCGTCCGTGCGAAACTTACCATGGATGAAATAGAATCTGAAATGAAACAAATGAGACGCGAAAAAATCGAAGACGTTTTGATTCTAACAGGTGAATCGCAAAAATACTCCTCGGTGGATTATATTTGTGATGCCGTAAAATTGGCGAAGAAATATTTCCGTGTAGTTGGAGTTGAAGTCTACCCTACAAATGTCGAAGATTACAAGAAACTTCACGAAGCAGGATGTGATTTCGTCACAGCTTTCCAAGAAACATACAATCCCACAAATTACAAATTCTACCACCCAACAGGACACAAATCTTGCTTTCCTTATCGATTGGACACGCAAGAACGTGCAATCATGGGAGGAATTCGTGGCGTAGGGTTTGGGGCGTTGTTCGGACTTTCCGATGGAATTGAAGACTGTTTTTGTTTGGGAATGCACGCAAATTTACTGCAAAAAAAATACCCACACGCAGAAATCAGCATATCATTTCCACGAATCAGACCAACGAAAAACGAAGAAGATTTGAACATAAAAGAAGTTCCTGAAACAAAATTGATGCAATTTATAATCGCAACCAGAATCTTCTTGCCATTCGCGCAAATCACAATCTCAACCAGAGAATCCAACGAATTTCGTAACTTGTCACTCTTGATGGGAGCTACCAAAATCTCCGCAAGCGTCGACACGGGAATAGGAAGACGTAACGATGAAAAAGATAAAGGCGACGAACAATTTTTGATCAACGACACACGAACAGTCGACCAAGTAGAACGCGACTTGGCCAAGTACAACTTGTATCCTGTGTATAGCGACTACATTGATGTGTAGAAATTTGATATCTTATCATGGCCCACATTGGTGGGCTTTTTTTGATATTAATATCTTTTGTTTATTTCCATTCTAATCATCCTTGCATTAAAAAAAGAAGTAGATTTTCTCTACTTCTCCAATTTATATTTTATTTTTCCTTGTATTTTTCTATTACTTTTTCAACTTGTTCTTCAAGCTCTTCTCTATTTGGGATATATAAAGTGTATTTTGATGCGAATATTTTATTTGACAAGTTTCCTAATGCGTATTCTGCTTGCACCCCGTCTTTATCAGTACACAATATTATTCCTATCGGTTCATTGTCCATCTCATCATTGACTTCTGATTTATAATAATTGAGATACATATTGATTTGACCTACTGCTTCTGGCATGAGCTTGCTTGTTTTTAGTTCGATTAAGACATAAGACCTTAAAATTTTATTGTAAAATACCATATCCACATAATAGTGGATGTTGCCGAGGGTTACTCTTTGTTGACTGCCTACATACATAAAACCCTTGCCAAGTTCTAGCAAAAATTTTTCAATATGATCTATGAGCGCTTTTTCCAAATCACTTTCCATCATTGGCTTTTCTTCTGGTAAGCCTAAAAATTCAAATACATAAGGGTCTTTTACAAGATCATCTGGCTTATTTATTTCATTACCCTTTAAAGCTAGGTCTAGGACTTTTTCTTTGTTCTCTTCTCCTGATGATAAGAGCAGTCTTTCAAAAAGTGATGTTTTAATTTGTCTTTTAAGTTCTCTTACCGACCAATTTGCGTTGATGCTCTCTTTTTCATAAAAACTTCTTTTTTTCTCATCGCTGATGGATAAAAGTTCACAATAATGTGACCAGGTCAATATTCCAGACAGTGTCTGGAATATTGGATATGATAAATATAGGTTTCTCATATTAAATAAATTAGACTTAGAAAATCCTTTACCGTACTCCTTTGTAAGTTGTCTAGATAAGTCATTTATAAGCTCTCTCCCATACTCTGCTCTTTCTGAATGACCTTGCTCATCTTCTACGATAATACGTCCAATCTCCCAGTAAGTTTGCACCAAAATATTATTGACTTCTCTTGCAACTTCATTTCTTGCCTTATCCATCAATATTTTTATGCTATTAAAAACATCATCATGAATTTTATCTATGTTGTTTTTGTTATTCATACATAACACCTCTTTGACCTCTTAATCGCTATAATTATATCATTCTTAAACCAAGACGAAAACGCAAAAAGCTTTTTGAATGTTTAATACCTATATGAAATTACATCATTCTCAAACCGGGGTTCCCTAAGCTGCTTTTTTTTAATGTTTAATACCTATATGAAATTACATCATTCTCAAACCTTAAAATCTCATCTCTAGTCATTATACTTGTTTAATACCTATATGAAATTACATCATTCTCAAACTAAAGCTATTTGTCAAGTGAATTTGGCAAAGTTTAATACCTATATGAAATTACATCATTCTCAAACATAGTTGAGTTAGGTTACGGAATTAGTGATAGTTTAATACCTATATGAAATTACATCATTCTCAAACCAAACAATGTGTATGTAAAGATAGATAAATGTTTAATACCTATATGAAATTACATCATTCTCAAACTCGTATGTGATAAGTCCTTGCCCGTCTTTTGTTTAATACCTATATGAAATTACATCATTCTCAAACGATAAGGATATGGGAGTAATCAACGATAAAGTTTAATACCTATATGAAATTACATCATTCTCAAACATGCTCATAGTAATCAAGATGGTGGCTGAATGTTTAATACCTATATGAAATTACATCATTCTCAAACTGTTCTCCGGCTATAAAGGTATCTGGCGTAGTTTAATGCCTATATGAAATTACATCATTCTCAAACTTTGGGATAGATATGCGAACACAGCACCTAGTTTAATACCTATATGAAATTACATCATTCTCAAACCTCAAATCCATGAGGTAGAATCACTCCATCAAAGTGGTAATTTCATATAAATAATTATAAAACTCTACATAAATCTTTATCAAACAGCAATCTCTTAGAAATAGAACTGCTATCTACTAATATATTATCATAATTTATTATGCAAATGTTCTTTATTTTGATGTAATCCGATAATTCTTTGAGTTCTTCTTCTGTAAAATACTGCAATAAGTTTATTGTGAAGAATACATCTATCTTCAAAACATTTTGGTATATGTCTAAATAAGAAACAAATTTATCCAGGAAGTCTGTGTAGTCTACACTTGGTTTAATTGGAACTACTTTTAATAGCGATTCAAAATTTATTTCATCACCGATTTCTAACATATACGGATAATCTAGTGTAATGTCGTTAATAAAATTAACAATTGATGAGTTTAAATTTATTTTTTGTTCGTAATGTTTTTCATCTGATATAATTTCCATTAAATCTTTAATAATTTTCGAAGTAATTTTCTTGTCAGCAAAGTCCAAAATAGCGGAGTTTTCTATGACTTTATATTTTGTAATTAACTTGTCATCATCATATAATTCTATATTTTCTTGGTTGTATATGTTTTCAATTATTTTTCTATATTCTAATTTATTTTCAATTGTTATGTTGCAAATATCTCCATAGTCTATAAAAAATGGTTCATTTAATAGTTCATATTTTAGATTCATAATATTATCAATCCTTCATCTGTGTCCACCAAGCTAGACTTGTTCTCGCCTACTATGTATTCCATAGATTGAAATTGTTTTTCGGTTATTGTAAGTATCTGCACTATTCCCATCGATGGCTTGTTCTTTTCTATTCTATCTTTTAATGTATTTGCATTGGTCTGATTCAATGATAGTTTGCAATAAACAGATTCTTGTAACATCATTAACCCTTCTGACAGCAAAAATTTTCTAAAAGCTCGGTATCTTTTTTTATCATCTAGTGATATTGTTGGCAAATCAAAAAATACAATTGTTCTCATATATCTATAACTCATAATCAATAAATTTAATTAATTGTTCTTCTCCTTTCTCCAATGCTAAAAACACCGACTTGCAATACTCATTAACTGCATTGAGCAATGTATACCTTGTTTTTCCTATGAAAACTTCTTCGTCCATGATTTTTAATGTTGCTATTTTTTCTTCTTTGTCGAATTTCTCTGGTTCGTAAAAATATACAATATTGTCAATCATAGGTCTTAAAGGTTCCATCAAATCGCTTGATAAATTATAGTAATTGAATTGATTTTCATGGAATATCCCGAGTTGTGTTAAATATCCCGAGGATGTGATCTCTCGTGTGAATATTGACAGTAATATAGAATATCCGAAATTCAGCATCGCATTTGTCGGATTATCTTGGCTTCTCGAAAAATCTTTGCCAAAAAGACTATTGAAATATACTTTTGCTGCGTGACCTTCCCTGTTCGAAACATCTCCATCCTGCACTTGTGATTTGTATTCTAATAGAAGATTGGCATTTTCGTTACCTATAAATTTCAATAGCAAAGCTTGTCTATTGATTTTTTCTTTGGTTATTTCTTTCCACGTCTTTTGTTTAGAGTTGTTCTGCCATGTAATCTGCTTTCTAATCATTAGAGGAGAGTTGTGTTTATTATAATAATTAACAATTTCTCCGATTGTGTTGTGATCCTTTCCGCAGAAAATTATTTTTACTTTTTCGTTGATTAATTTTTCAATCAATGCTGTTGTAAATGAAACCATTGTTGAATCGATTATCAACACAGCAATTTCCGGTATGTGAATTTTGACGATTTCTTCTTTTCTAATAACTAGATTATTTAATTTCAAGTCGAGCTTTGCTCGACCTGAAATTAATACTGTTCTCCATCCCATTATTTTATTCTTATCCTCTTTTCATATATTCCTGTTATTGATTTATACACTAGATATGTGTTGTCAGGTAAGTTTGTAAATCTCAGGTTCTCTGTTTTTGTTTTTACTCCAATCATACTAAAGTCAAATGTATTCTTGTTTTTTTTATTTGAAATTGTTTTGTGTAATAATGTTATAAGAGCCATCAGCAACTGATACAATTGTTTATTATCTAGAGTTTCTAGATTGGTTTTTTCATAATTTTCTATTATTTTTTCAGTACCAAGTCTGTTTTTATATTTTCCCGCCTTGATTTGTTGATAGATTTTGTTAATATAAATTTTTATAATTTTTCTATCTTCATCTGTTAATAGGGCTTCTTTGTTGTATTTGTTTTCTAATTTTTTCAAGTTCGAAATTTCATCAACTTTCCAAAACATTTGCTCATTAGGTCTAACAGATACCCTCCCATCACTTGATTTAGATGATATTAAATAGCTAAAATTATCTATAATAATTTCTGTACGATAATTAATTTTGTCTATTATTATCTTTGGATCTTGTAATTGCAATACATTTATCGCATAATCCAATACTGTATTTTTATCTTCATAAAATTTACTAAGCAAATGTAACGGAAACATTTCTATGCTTTTAATTCTTTTCTTGCTTTTAGTGTGCTCTACCAAGAAAAAGAACGCTCCTCTTATTGTCAAATATCCTCCGTATTTCGATACATCCTGTAATCTATCATCTTTTTTTAGTGGAAGATACATTGTGCCTTTCTTGTAATCTCTCTTTCCAGATATAGTCGCATCGAAAAGTTCTCCCTTTTTTGTATAACTTTCATTACTTATTAGAACGGATGGTTTATTCAATGTATCTACTATCAATTTTCTACCTTTTTCAGGTGTCCAGATAACTTGTCCTTTGGATTTACGAGGCCTTGTAAAATATTTGCTTAACGAATATTTTACCTTGTTGCCTTCTCTGTTTTCTTTGACGTAATTTATTGGATTTGATGTGAATTCTCGATTCCACACATCTCCTGCTACAATATTCAAAAATGCATCGTGAGCATGGTGAAGGTCATTTACTTCTCTGGATTTAAGGGTATTCATGTCTTTTCTCAAATCACTTGCTAGGCTTGCTTTGACAGGTATTATTTTTGATTTTTGGTAGAACTTTTCAAATAATTCTTTGATTGCTTTTGTAGATTGTCTTGTTTCAACAAGTTGCCTGTTGATGAATCCGCCAAGTTCTTCATTTGTTAGTGGTGTATTTCTTATTAATCTGTTGTATTTTTCTTTGCTGATGAACTCTTTTTCCATCAAATACTTCCAGTAATTGTAAATCTTTGGATTATTTCTGATACTTGATGGTACAGGGTATATGTTGCCTTTTGTGGTTTGGTTTGCATTTTTATTTACTAATACCAAGTTGTTTATTATCGAATCATCTTTTTTCATACTTTGAGGTATTATGTGGTCTTTATCGTAGTGTGTAGAATCGAATAATTTATCCAAGTCAATCTTTTCGCCAGTATACATGTCTCTTCCCATTTGAGTGTAGTAAAGATAAAGTTTTCTGCTTCTAAGATCGCTATCGTCTAATTTATTCAACCCATCAAAAAGCTCATTATATTGGCTATCTCTTTCATCTTTTTTTATCGCCTTATATAGGTCTAGCAATTTATTTTTTCTAGAAATTGTCGTCTTTTTTTCCTCTTCAGATTTTGCCATTTCTATGAAGATTTTATCCGGGTCATATCCCATAACCTTTGTGATTTCTTCTGTAATTCTTATAACTTGCCATATCATCTTCTTTACAGATGGAGATACATAAAGATTTTCAACAACTTCATAACTTATTTCTTGAGGAATGTATTTTTCCCTTAGCTTATCAATATCTTTATTAAAGCTGTAGTTTTGGCTTCCAATTATTTGCATCAAATTATCACTTGAATTTCTCAAGAAATTAATTACTGTATCAATCTCGCCTGTTTCGATATTTGTACCTGTAATTCCATCTAATAATTTTCTTGATAATCTTCCCCAATCTTTGTATTTAAGGTTGATAATTTTTTGGATTTGAGAACTTGATAAATCGGGATAAGTTTCTTCGATGTATTTTTTCAAAAGTTTTTTATTTCCCGTATGAATTGTAATTTTCTCAATGAGATCTTCCACCATTTCTAATTCAAACTTGTCACCTAATATATTGTTAAAATCAATATATGATTTCATATTGGATACTATTTCCAAGTTTTTCTCTGAATTATCAAAATCTTCTTTATCTGCAAAGTTATTTCTTATCATATAATCTCTTATTGATTTGAGAGTGACTTTTGTCTTTTTCTTGAATAATTCTTCAATTAATTTCAACTTAACATCGGTATCTATTGGCTTTCCATTAATCCTCAAATTATTCAATTCATTTAGCACCATATATTCTGAATAAAGAATCGATGATTTTGGAAGAACTGTCTCTTCTGGAAGATAAGTGCATTGATTTAGCATTCTTTTGATAAATTCTTCTTCACTTTTATGAAGATCGACTATTTTTTCAAAATTCCAAGGTCTTATTTTTTCGCTTTTATTTCTGAATATCCAAGCATTTCCGCCATTGTTTTTGTGATAATCATTTAATGGTCCAACATAATATGGAATTCTAAATGTGAATGTTTTTCTGATCTTTTCTATTTTTGTAAATTCTTCCTTCTTATTATTAAAGCTAGGGTAGTGTTTTGCTAAGTTTTCCAATATTTTATCTAATTCAAAAAGGTGAATTTGATGTGGAATAACCGAATTTATGGATGATATTTGTTTTAATAGAAAGTTTTCTTGTTCTATTTTTCCCAATAAATACTTAACATCTTCATCATTGCTATCGCATTGTTTTTCAAGAATTCCTTTAACGTATTTTGTAAATTCAATATTTGATATTTTCTTCTTTGCGGTAATCTTTTTGTTTTTGTTCAAATAATATCCAATATATGAAACATATCCATTTCCATTATCTTCCTTGAATACTTGCTTGAACAATTTTCCATCTTCATCGTATTTTTTTATTACTTTTTTAAGTATTTCGAGATCCTTTTTATGTTCATCGTATCGTTCGACTTGTGCATCAGAAAGTGTGCTCTTACCTTTTAAAATAGATTGAAGGATTACAAAATCATATGTTGATTTAAGTGTGTTGAATAATGTTATGTTTTCTTGCAAAACTTCCTCAAAATATTGGAGATTTTCCTCGTAGCTATCTCCTGTAAGAACGAAATCTTCCTTGTTATCTTCCTTTATTTTTTCAAGAATGTCTTCATCTGAAATTATATTTTTTATTTTTGCTTTACCAGTAACTATTGATTCAAAAATCGAGTTTAGGATGTTACCTTCTTGTTTATTAAAATCTTGTCCTTTTATAAGCTCTTTTAGATTGTTTTTCTTGTCTGTTCTTTTCTCGTTCACATCCGCTAAAATTTCAAATATCGAATCCATAAGCTCTTCTTCTAATTCGATTTTTAATAAATCATTTATTAATAGAATAAGTTGTTGTTTTAATGGTTTATCATCTGTAACGTGAGAAATCTGACCATCTATTAGAAAATGTCCCCTTCTTTTCATCATTTGATTGATAGCTAGAAAATAATATCTAATGTCTACTTTTCCATGTTCTTCCATTAAATATTTTCTAAGATGAAAAATAGTAGGAAACTTTTCAAAATATTGCTTGTCGCTAAAATTTTTATCATTAAATAACGAATATTTCCCAGATACTTTCTTGTCTTCAGCCCAGAATTTGCTTTCATCAAGTCTGTCATAGAAGTCTTTGTCAACCTTTTTGATTTCATCTTCAAATATTTCTCTCAAAATTTGAAGACGCATACCTTTTCTGTCGTTACGTCTTCTACCACTTCTAAATGTTCTTGTATCTGCGGCTGTTTTTGCTTTTTCAAATAATCTGACTCCCCACAAATCTTTTCCTTTGGCTCTGAGTATATTATAGAATTCGTCAGTCACAGCCCATCCTACACTGTTAGTACCTACATCTAGTCCGATATAATATTTTTTCTCTTTTTTCATAATTCCTCCAGATAAACGTTGACAAAAATTGGGTTTTCTAATATAATTTAGTTAATCTCAGTTTAATACCTATATGAGATTACATCATGAGTTCAAATAAAAGTTTACTCAAATCGCCCGAAATGGCCCACATTGGTGGACTAAACAAATCTTCGGATTTGTTTTTTTATTGCATATTATTATTAGATTTTTGTCTTTGATTTTATTATATCAAATAATATAAAAAGTTCTAAAGTCTAATTCTTAATAATTTGTAAACGTTTGTTGTTGTCAAACTTTATTTCATTTTGTGTAAAATCAATTGACAAACAATTCCATTAGCCATACACTTTAATTATAATTATTTTGAGGAGGGGTTTTATTTGAAGATAAAAACTCACAAGCTTGTTCAATGTGCAGTGCTTGCTGCATTATGTTTCATCACGTTCACTTATTTGCAAATCAAGGTGCCAGTTCCGGGTGGAGATTTCACATCAATCCATTTTGGTAACGTGTTCTTGGTTTTGGCGGCGCTTTTACTCGGCGGGCTTTACGGTGGACTTGCTGGTGCTATCGGAATGACTATTGCAGATATCATGGATCCTGTGTATATTTTGGTTGCTCCGAAGACTTTCGTGTTGAAGTTGTGTATTGGTTTGATTGTGGGAGCAATCGCTCACAAATCCAAGAAAATCAATGAATCTAACGACAACAAATACATTTTGAAGTGGGCTGTTATCGCTTCATGTGCAGGGATGTTGTTCAATGTGTTCGCTGATCCATTTGTAGGTTATTTTTATAAATTATATGTCTTGGGTCAACCACAACAAATCGCATCTGCATTGGCGAAAATCAGCGCCGGTGTAACTTTCTTCAATGCTGTTGTGACTGTTATCGTTGCAAATATTTTGTACATGGCAGTACGTCCAGTGTTGAAACGCTCACATTTATTAAATTAAAAAATGCGTCAGATTATTCTGACGCTATTTTTGTTGACAGTTTAAATAAAAGATATTACAATTAAGTTAGAAAGTAGGAAATTCTAACTTAAGAGGTGATTATATGTTAGTTGAACTTAAAGCAAAGTCGCAAGTGACAATTCCAAAAGATATTGTGAATTCTCTTGATTTGAACCAAGGTGACCAATTCGAAGTTATGGAAGAAGATGGAAAGATTATTTTCGTTCCTGTAGCTGTATATCCAGAACGTGTGATTGAAAATTTGAAAAAATCCGTCAAAGAATTAAAAGTTTCGATTGAAAATGGCGACCAACCTGTTTTTGACAATATTGATTCTCTTTTTGAAGAATTGGACAAATAATGAGCTATAAAATAACTTACATAGATTAAATTAAAAAATGCGTCAGATTTTACTCTGACGCATGTTTTTATTGACAGTTTAAATATAAGAATGTGATCTATTATCTCAAATTTTCAAGAGCTTTTTTCAATTCTTCGATACTTACGTATCCTTCGATTGTTTTGTCGTCTGCGATTTTTCTTCCTTCTTCAATCGCAAGTTTTGTTTCATCGTTTACAGAATCGATTTTCAAATCGAATGGAATTCCATTTTCTCTTATCGATGTTCTCAAAAACATATTTATTGCCGTTGTCATATTAAGTCCCAACTCTTGAAAAATATTTTCTGCTTTTTCTTTAACTTCTTTATCAGTTCTAATATTTAAATTAACAGTTGACATAATAGACCTCCTTATAAATATATTCTAATCCATTTACGATAAAACATCAACATTTATTCGTGTAATTTCATTACGTTGTCATTACCCTATCGCTATAAACACGATTGCTAGTATCAATGCTAATAGTCCTACAAGGATGCATTTTCTACAAGTAGATATTCTTTTCAATATCATTTCTTGTTCTTTTTTGGTAAATTTTCTGTTGTTTTTTCTCATCAAAATCCTATCCAACGCTACTGGTTGGCGGTTATTTTGTGAGATAGTTTGCCACACTTTTTCTGAGTTGACGTTTTTTCTAATCTTGGCGATTGCCAATATTCTCGATATTGAATAAATTCCATAAATGAGTGCTATCGCAAATATTCCTAAAAACACATAGCCTACTATTTTCATTTTATCATCTCCTTTACGATTAGTATAAATGAGATTTCGATTTTACTCAACTAACTCGCATCGCTCTGAATGAATTCAAAATAGCAAGCACTGTAACTCCGACGTCTGCGAAGATTGCAGCCCACATGTTTGTAAGTCCAAGTGCCGATAATATTAGCACGATTATTTTCACACCGATTGCAAAATACGCGTTTTGTTTTGCGATTTTGAGTGTTTTCTTGGAGATTTTGATTGCTTGGGCGATTTTCGTTAGCTCGTCTGTCATGATTACGACATCACTCGCTTCGATTGCCGCATCGCTTCCGATTTGTCCCATGGAAATTCCGACATCACTGAGTGCAAGCACTGGTGCATCGTTGATTCCGTCTCCTACGAATGCAACTTTTCTTCCCTTTTCTATCAAACCTTTTACAATTTCAACCTTATCTTGTGGAAGTAGCTTGGATTTGTATTCGTCAATTTTAAGATTTTCTGCTACTGATTTGGCTACAGATTCATTATCACCAGTTAGCATGTATGTTTTTTTGATGCCGACATTTTTCATATTAGTTATAGCTTGTGCGCTATCTTGTTTGATTTCGTCGGCGATTCTGATGTATCCCGCAAATTTTCCATCAATTGCAACGTAGACAACAGTGTCTGTAGTGTCAATCGGTTCAAATTCAACATCTTTTAAAAGCTTAGCATTTCCTGCTAGGATTTGTTTGCCATTTATCACGGCATTTATTCCTTGTCCTGCGATGTTTTCTGCAGAGTCCAAGTTCAAATATTCTTTGTTTCCATAATAATCAATAATCGATTGTGCGATTGGATGGTTGGATGATTTCTCAGCACTCGCAACGTATTGGAGCATTTCTTCATCCGAAAATCCAACTGATTTTGCTTCTACAACTTTGAACACACCTTGTGTCAATGTTCCAGTTTTATCCATCACAACAGTGTCTGTTTCTGCGAGCTTTTCGATGTAGTTACTTCCTTTAACCAAAATCCCAGCCTTGCTGCTCGCACCAATCCCTGAGAAAAAGCTCAATGGAATGCTGATTACAAGTGCGCAAGGACACGAAATTACAAGGAATGTCAATGAACGATACAACCATGTTTGGAAAGGTTGTTTCAATATCAAAGGCATCAATATCGCAAGTGCTGCTGCGACCAATACTACAACAGGAGTGTATACTCTTGCAAATTTCGTGATGAATTTTTCTTGTTTACTCTTTTGGCTGGATGCATTTTCCACCAAATCCAAAATCTTTGTCACTGCAGAATTTTCAAAATCCTTGGTAACTTTTGCATTCAAAACCTTGTCCATCACGATGTATCCCGACAAAAGTTCCTCGCCTTTTGCGACAGTAATTGGAACACTTTCTCCAGTCAACGCCTTCGTGTCAACCATGGAGCTTCCATCTACTACCACGCAGTCCAACGGAACTTTCTCTCCCGGTTTGACTACGATAATATCTCCCACATTCACATCGTAAGGATCCACCTTATCGTAACCATCTTCCGTTTTCAAATTCGCAAAAGTCGGTGCAATGTCCATCAATTCCTTGATAGAATCACGAGATTTCCCAACGGCCTTATCTTGGAAAATCTCCCCGATTTGATAAAAAAGCATAACAGCAACACCTTCGGCGTATTCTCCAACGAAAAACGCACCCAAAGTTGCAATCATCATCAAGAAATGTTCGTCAAATAACTGTCCGTTTTTCAAATTCAAAAACGCTAACTTTATTACTGGAATTCCTACAATCAGATAACTCACAGCGAAAGCCGCAAGTCTTGCGTGAGGTTCTCTGATAAAAAATCCGATTACAAAAAATACCGCCGAAGCTATCGTTAATTTTATTTCCTTGTTCATTATTTCACTTCAACGTAAGGCTCGATTGATTTGATAATGTCTTTTGCTTGCGCCAAAACAGTATCAAACTTGTCATCTTCTACATCCAATACCATTTTTGTAGTGATAAAATTCACAGTAACAGAATTTACTCCGTCCAATTCCTTGATTTTCTCTTCCATTTTTGCTGCACAATTTGCACATCCCAAATTTTCTAATGTATATCTTCTTTTCATAACTTTCTCCTTTTCATTTTTTTATTTTTCTAAATTATTCTCGTTATTCTTGCACGTGTACTATCGCAATGTCGAAAATTTCTTTCACATGATCATCCGAAATCGAATAATACACAACTTTTCCTTGACGTCTAGTCTTCACAATGTTGCTTTGTTTCAACACCCTCAATTGGTGGCTAATTGCAGATTGGCTCATATTCATCACAGCTGCAATGTCGCACACACACAACTCTCCGCTTTCCAACGCCATCAAAATCTTCACCCTTGTTTGATCTCCGAAAATTTTGAACATATCGGACAAATCGGCGATCAATCCGTCATTTGGAAGCTCATTGATAGCTTTTTTCACATTATCCTCGTGAATTAGCGTTACTTCACATTTCTCATCGTTAATTTTATCTATGCTTCTCACATCCTTTATATGAACGTATGAATACTTGTTCATTTGTTAATATGATAATATCATTTTATTTTTAGTTTGTCAATAAAAAAAAGAGATTTTATAAAAAAATCTCCCCTATATTTAAATCTTCAATTGTTCCGTTGTCGTATTTTACTTTCAAGCTAAAATCGTCGTTGATATTCATTGCAACAGCTTTTACATAATCTCCGTTTTTGTGGACTTTGATTTCGTTACCGATGAATGTGGCTTTGTTTCTATATTTTTCGATTAATTTATCCCTATCGCCACTCCAAAATCTTTTGAAATTCTGCATTATTTTTATTACCAAATCTTCTCTTTTATCTGTATCATCTTTCTCTTCAATGAATCCCGCCGTATCTTTTATATCTTCTGGAAAATCAGATTTGTAGACGTTAATTCCAACACCAACCACAATATCGTGGCAGATATTTTTCTCCACCTTGCATTCCGTGAGTATGCCACAGATTTTCTTTTTCTCAAGCAGAATATCATTGACCCATTTAATCGACGTATTCACGTCAAACACCTCGTCAATTGCATAGCTTACAGCAATTCCCATAATTGGTGTGATAAATTGCGATTGTTGAAATGTCATTTCTTCATTTAACAAATACGAAAAATACAATCCATTTTCTGGCGAGAAAAACTTTCTTCCATATCTTCCCTTACCCTTCGATTGGAAAAAAGCAATCATCAACGTATCGTCTTGCTTTTCATTCAGAATTTCGTCGTTAGTCGATGTGACTTCCTTTTTGAAAATCACCTTATTTATTCCAGTTTGTTCCTTAATTTTTTCCGTATCCATTAACCTTCATCCCATCTATCCCATTTTTTACGTTCTTTTTTATTCATTTCCTTGTCATCATCTTCTAGTCTTTGTTTCAAAACAGCGATAATTTCATCCTTCTTGTCTGGAATTACAGATGTCACAGCCACAGCCTTCGTCTTGTGAGTTCCATTGTAGATGCATCTTTTGTTCAAATTTTCAACAAGCATTATCTCCTCAATGATTTGCTCTCTGATGGACACTCTTTTGAAATCGTGATTTCTAACATTTTCCACAAGTTTTGCATTCTTGAACAAAACCAAATTCACAACAACAATTTCAAACGGATTCACCTTGTTGAGAAACTCTGCAGTCTTCATTATATGTTCACGTGAATGTGCTTCTCCGCCAAGACCAAGCATAATGTAGACAGAATATTTTATTCCCAAATTATCGAGCCTGTGAAGAGCCGTCAATTGTTCTTGTGATGTGACACCTTTTTTATGGTAAGAAAGCACCCAATCACTTCCCGACTCAATCCCCACACAAATACGATCAAGCCCCAGATTTTTAAGCTCCAACAATTCATCGTCAGTTTTTCTGAGAATATCATCACTTCTAGAAAAACACGACACGTATTTCATATTCGGAAAATTCTTTTTTATTTCTTTCAAAATCTCCGTCAAATAATCATTCTTCAAACACAAGGCATTACCCTCCAAAAGCGTAAACTTTTTCGGAGTAAACCTCTTATCCTCGTAAAAATCTTTCCTATCTCGTATATATTTCTTCACATCTTCAATGTCAAAAACCTTGAATTTTTTCCCTACATTCAAATCACAATAAATACATTTACCATAAGAACAGCCCACCGTTACGGGAATCATCTCGTTGTGCATTTCGGGCATCGGAGTGTACATATATCTATCGTAAAATCCGTCAATCATTTAATCACCTTTGTTTGATATTTTACAAGTATTATAACACAATTTGTGTTTTAAATTTATTTGTACTGTCCATTTTTGCCAAATAAAAAACCGGACACTAAGTGCCCGGCTAAAAATATTTTTTTAATCTTCTATGGCGTATTTGTGAGCTGTATCAACGTGAATTGTATTCGTACCACCGATTATATATAGATATTCTATCTTAGATTTTTCGATATAATCATCGGTTACTTTTACTGGTGTTGATTTTGATAAAAGTATCGGTGCTTTTCTTCTTGCACATACAGGTCCTATTACCAATGCGTCAGGGAAAGTTTCTCCCGATGCTACAAATACTTCCTTAGATTCTGGATATGTGTAACTTGCAACTAAAATTGCAGTTTCATATCTGTCTTGTCCGCTAAATCTTCTGATTACTTGTGGCAATTGAGCTTCCAATTTCTTGGATACTGAATTTTGTCCACCTGCAACGTAAACTCTCTTAATGTTCAAATCTTTAAGAGCCTTACTTACCTTCTTGTCCATTTGATTTCTTGTAACCAATAGAATTGGTGCGATTTCTTTTGAACCAAGAGGTGCAGTTGCCAATGCGTCAGGGAAATTTTCTCCAGATGCAATGATGGCCTTGTTCACTTTGCCAGTTAATCTTTCGATTTCGTAAGCTAATTCTGATGAAGTTACATATCTGTCACGACCCCAAATTCTTTGAACCTTGTTTGCATCATATTTTGCTAATTGTGATTTAACATTTTCAGAAATGGATTTGTGACCACCAACGATAATAACTTCACTAGCTCCCAATCTAACAATTTCTCTTGCAACATCATCTTCTAGATATCTTGTGTTGTTCAACAATATTGGACAATCCAATACGTGAGCCAAAACAGTTGCAGTCAATGCGTCAGGATAATTTCCTGAATCAGCAATGATTACATATTTTGATTTCTTGAAGAATCTCTTAGAAGTGCTGATAGCTGTGTGAACTCTGTTCTTTCCAGCAACACGTTCAACGTATCTGTTACCGTGTTTTTCAACCACTCCTGGTTTTGTTCCTGGAATTGCTCCTGGATTTTCAGGAACTGTTCCTGGTTGATCAGGATTTTCTCCCGGTTTTGTTCCTGGTTGATCTCCTGGTGTTGTTCCACCTGGAGTTGTTCCACCTGGTTGATCTGGTGTTGTTCCGCCTGGTGTTGTTCCTCCTGGATTGTCTCCTGGATTGTCTCCTGGTGTTGTTCCACCTGGGGTTGTTCCGCCTGGATTGTCTCCTGGCTTATCGCCCGGTGTTGTTCCACCTGGTGTTGTTCCACCTGGAGTATTGTCATCTTTGTAGATAGCTTTGATTGTATCTCCGTCTTTGTATTGGATAGGTTTTTCAATCGAAGTATCCCATCTTTCAAACTCATGACCTTTATTTGCAACAACTTCTGGAGCAAATCCTTTCAATACAACAGCTTTATTTGGATTTACAAATACAACTTTTGTTGTATTAGTTGTGCCTTTTATCTTTCCTTTTTCTGTTGTGTCGAATGTCACCTTAATATATCCAGCTGGTTTTTCTGAATCATCTTTTTTAGTTTTTGGAACTACATCAGCTATAGCTTCGTATTGGGCAGTAACAGTTATATTGTTTTTAACTGGTTGTGCATCCTCTTTATCCCATTTAGTGAATTTGAATCCAGTTTCTGGTGTTACTTTTGGTTTTGTAATATCAGATAGTTTTTTGCCAGCATTTGGATTTACAAAGTATGAAGTTTGTGCAGTTAAGTTACCGTTAGCTCCCTTGTCAAATGTTACTTTAACATATCCTACAGGTTGTGCGTTTGGATTACCATCTTTGTCAGTTGAAGGAATAATGTCTTCAAGCTTGTTGAAGTTACCTTTTACTGTTGTGTCTTCAGTGTAATTCTTAGCTTTTGTAACAGTATCTTGATCCCACTTGTCAAATTCGTATCCAATTTCAGCTTTTGTTGCTGGTGGATTTATTGTTACATCTTTTTCTGGATTTACAAAATATGTGAAAGTTTCTCCATCAACAATTTGTCCACCTTCGCCTTTGATTTCGAAGTTAACTGTTACATATCCGTCTGGTTTTTCTGAATCGTCAGTCTTTGTTTTTGGAATTACTGAATCAATTGGGTTAAAGCTTGCAGTGATTGTTGTAATCTTTTCGGTGTATTGATTTAGTGTTTCAGCATTTTGACTCCAACTACCAAATTCAAATCCAGTGTTACCTTTTGCTGTTGGTGGTGTCAATTTTACATACTTAGTTGGATTTACGTAGTATGTTTTTTCTACGACAGTTCCGTTTTCTCCCGCTACAAACTTAACTTCTACATATCCTGCTGGTTTTTCTACACCTGTTTTTACTTCAATAGCATCATCAATTGGAGTTGGTTGTGCTGTTACAACAACGTCTTCGTCTTTTATTTCAAGTGTATTTTCTTTATCCCACTTATCAAACTTATATCCAGTTTCTTCTTTGTATTTTGGTTTTACAAGTTCAGCATCTCCAAGTTTTATGCCTGCATTTTTCTTGACATAGTAGGCTTTAGATTCAGTTAATTTTAATCCATCTTTTACTGCGAATGTTACTCTTACATATCCTTCAGGTCTTGTGATTGGTTCATTTGGATCATAAGGAATAATATTCTTATCATTTGTCCATTGAGCTGTTGCTGTTCTTGCTTTTTCAAGTTTAACTTCGTCACCTGGTTTGTAAATTTTATCTTCGCCATCTAGCTTCCAGCCTGCAAATGTAGCATCTTTCTTTTTTAATCCTTCTGCTGATGCTAGTCTTACGCTAGTACCTTGAGCTACTGTAACTGCTTCTGGCACTGTTCCTTCAGCTCCATTTGCATCGTAAGTTAAAGTAACTCCATTCTTAACAAACCTTGCTACATATTCTAGGTTATTTGTAACAGGATTATTTTTATCAATAGCTTCGTACCATTTTTCAAATACATAATTTTCATCTGCAACAGTTTTTGGAACTGCTAGTTGTTTTTCACCAACTTTTTGTCCTTCAGCTAATTCTACTAATTTTATTCCAGCCTTTGGATTTACATAATAAATCTTTTCAGTCTTATTTCCCTCAAGCTTACCATGATCATCTGCTCTGAAAGTTACTGTTACATAGCCATCTGGTTTTTTAGTATTTTCATCAACTTTTTCCACTATATCTGTAGACTTTTTAAAGTTATATTCAAATACTGTTTCAGCTTCAGTAAAAGTTCCTTTTAAATCCTTGTTATCTTTATTTTTCCATTCTCCTCCATTTACAATATATCCAGTGTCAGGAGTTTTGCTAATTTTATCTGCTTCGCCAGTCATGTCAACTGTAACTTCTGGACTTACATAGTAAACAAAGTTGCCAGTTAGAGTTTTATCTAGTTTTCCACCTGTACCAGCTTTGAAGATTACTTTTACATAATTTTCAAGGGCTTTTTCAGGTTTTTCACCATTTGGTCCAGCTGGAATGATTGGCTCGTGTACTTCAACTGGTATTACAACTGGATTTTCATTTGTTCCTTGTGTAGTACCGTCTTTGTATTTAACGATAACTTTTGCTTCTTGTTTACCTGGTGTGTTTGGATCTGGTTTTGAAATAACTGTTATAGAATCAATTTCTTTACCTTCTTGTGGTGTTATTTGCTTAATTAAATCTTTGTCAGTTATTTCTTTTCCTTGTGGTGTATCTAATTTAGTAGTCTTTAATGGCTTAACTATAGGTTCTGCTTGAATAGATTTTTTATAAGCAGCTTCGATTACTGTTACCTTATCAGTGTATTGGTTCTTAGCTAAATCAATTTTAGTTGCAGGTGTTACGTCTGTTAAACTATCGTCTGCTTGTCCCGTTTGAACTTTTTGCCATTCTTTAAATACATAGTTGACTTTCTTCTTGCCAAGATTTGGAAGATCTACTTCTTGGTCAGTTTTTCCTGTTGGATCTGTTACTGGAATAGTAACTTCCTTAGTTGGATTAACCCAGAATGTTTGTGTCAATTCACTTGTAGCCTTGTCTGTTGTCTTAACTATGACTTTTACGAAATTGTCTGGAACTTTTGGCTTGTCTTCGCCTTCTTTTTGTTCAACTACATCACCAGTAACGTTGTATTTTACTGGAACTTCCTTTGTTTCACCATTTGGATAAGTTATTTTAATAGTTGTTTCCTTATCTTTTCCTGGTGTTTTAGTGTCAGGTTCTTTTCCTTTAACAAATTCAATTTTAGTTCCTGGTGGCAAGTTATCTTTGTTATTAGGATCATCATCGTTATATGGATTTTCGATAAAATCTTTTGGTGATGGCTTTGATCCTTGTGGTATCCATTGATTGTTCTTGCCTTTTGGTTCTACATTTTTGTCTTGTTCATAAGTTGCAACTATTTTAGATTCCGTGGCAGTGAACTTATCTTTAATTTCTTTGTCATAAGTTTTTCCCGTAGTTCCTTCTAATTGCCATTTAACAAAGTTGTTTTTCTTAGTTACTCCATCAATTATTTCTGTTTTTCCATTAGGAGCAAATATGCCTGGTATTGTAACCTCAACATTTGGTTTTACCCAGAATGTCTTGACAAATCTAGTATTTTCTTCAGCCTTTTCTGTTGTGTCAACAATAACTTTTACATAGCTTTCTGGTACAAGTGGCTTGTCCTTTCCTGTTTGTGGAACTACATTATCTACAACTGTGATTGGTACTTCAACTACAACAGTCTTTCCATTTGGATACTTCACTTCTACTTTTGCAGTAGTCTTTCCAGGATTCTTTACATCAGGTGTACCGTCATCAGTATAAGTGAATGTTGTTCCTTTAGGAAGATTATCTTTACTATCTGGTTTACTTGGATCATAAACGTTCGTTATTAAATCTTCTGGTTTTGGTGTATCGCCTTTTGGTGTTACAGCATCTTTCTTAGCAACTGGTGCTGGTACTAATTTTCCTGGAACAACATTAGTAGAATATTGTGCAGTGATTTCTGTTTCTTGAGTAAATTGACCATTGATATTTTCATTATCCCAAGAAGCTACTGTACCTTTTGTAACTTTCCAACCTTTGAAAGTGTAAGTTTGGTCAATGTTATTAACATTTTCTTTCTTACCTTCTGGTTTGTTTGTTATCGTAACTTCCTTCAATGGGTTTACAAAGTAAACTTTTTCTTTAGTATCTGTCGCCTTATCTGTTGGGATAAGTTTAACAGTTTTATAGCCATCTGGTTTTTTTGTATTTTCGTCTATTTTTTCAATTACATCTGGCAATGCTTTGAAGTTAAATTCATAAGTTTTTTCAGCTGTAATCTTTTCAGATTTTATTTCTGGTGACCATGTTCCGCCATTTGAAGTGTATCCAACGCTTGGAGTTTTTGTAACTGCTTCTGACTGACTTGTCATATCAACTTCAACTTCTGGTGATACATAGTAAACTAGATTGCCTGATACTGTTCCACCTGTGCCTGCTTTGAAGATTACTTTTACATAATTTTCAAGTGCTTTTTCAGGTTTTTCACCATTTGGTCCAGCTGGAATGATTGGCTCGTGTACTTCAACTGGAATTATAACTGGATTGTCGTTTGTTCCTTGAGTTGATCCGTCCTTGTATTTAATTGTTACTTTAGCTTCTTGCTTGCCTGGTTTTGAATGGTCTGGGCTTTCAACTAATGTTATTGATTCAATTTCTTTATTAGCTGGAGGCGTAATCTTTTCGATTAAATCTTTGTCAGTAATTTTTTTACCTTCAGGTGTGTGAAGCTCGTCTGTTTTTATTGGCTTAACAATTGGTGTGGCTGCAAATCTTTCATTATAAGCAGCTTCAATTACTGTTACCTTATCAGTGTATTGGTTCTTTGCTAAATCAATTTTAACAGCAGGATCAACTTTAGCTAAACTATCGTCTGTTTGACCAGTTTGAACTTTTTGCCATTCTTTAAATACATAGTTGACTTTCTTCTTGCCAAGATTTGGAATATCTGCCTCTTGGTCAGTTTTTCCTGTTGGTTCTGTAACTGGTATTGTTACTTCCTTAGTTGGGTTAACCCAGAATGTTTGTGTTGATTCAGTTGTAGCCTTGTCTGTTGTCTTAACAATAACTTTTACAAAGTTATCTGGAACTTTCGGCTTATCTGTTCCTGTTTGTGGAACTACATCCTTTGAAAATCCCGGCGATATAACTGTATCCTCAGTAAACTTGTGACGTTTATTGAAGTCAAAGACGCCTATTGATTTATCTTCTTTATCTTTTTCATTTTGCTCATCTTTATCTGCTGTCCAGTTTGTAAAGCCTAGTTCTTTCTTTTCTTTATCTGTTAATTCAATTTCAGGAATTTCTACCCATGCATTTTTATTTACATAGTAAATCTTAGAGTCTTTTTCCCCTGGTTTACCTGTTGGATTTACTGTAACTTTTACATAGTCTCCAGTTATATCCTTTAATTCGCCTTTTTCAGCTTGTGACAAGAATAGTGGTTTTTCTGTTCCTGTAAGTGCTTCGTAGACGTTCTTGTAAACTGTAATTGGTATAATAAGCTCTTGTGCTTCTTTGCCGTCTTTGAAAGTAACTTTAGCCTTGATTTTTACTGTGCGAACAAGCTCATCCTTGTCGGCAGCTTTCTTTTCATTTACTAATGCGAAGACTTGATCGTCTGTTGTTAATTCTTTGTCAGCTTCGTCATATAACTTTATTACAGCTCCATCTGGAAGTTTTTCTACCTTGCCTTTTTCCATCCATACTAATTGTTTCTTTAATTGATCAATTGTTGGGGCAAAGTCATTTGTCCAAGTGCCCTTAGGATCTTTGAAGGCTTCTGTTCTTACAAGACCTGTTGCACTTAGTCCTGACCATTCGAAGTAGGCTGTGAAAGTGTGGGCTTCGTCAATAATTGTGTTTTTATTTAATAGCGGATTCTTATCCCACTTAGTAAATTTCTTTCCAGTATCTGGTGTAATATAATATTTGCCTTCTTCTTTTGTCTTGCCTTCTTCTAATTCTTTTGGAACTGGAAGTAGGTCAGATTTAAGTCCCTTGATTACATCGTAGTATAGTTCTGTCTTTGAATTTCCATCCTTGTCGGTAAATGCTCCACCCTTGTCTGCCTTATAAGTTACTCTTACATATCCATCTGGTGTCGGGTCATCTTTTTTAACTTCAATTACTCTTACGTCCTTATAATAGAATGTAATTTCATCTTTACCTGTGCCATTGATTCCTAAGAATTCATTTGTTTTTTCATCTACATCGAAGAAGAGTTGTTGTTGTGGAGCACTTACTAGCTTCCAACCTGGGATTGGTCTGTAATTTCTTGCATCGTAGTGACGATTACCATTTTCAACAAGTTCTTGGCCTATAATAGCTCCATCTTTTTCGTTTTTTTGGCCTTTAAATCTTTCATCTATATAGTTGACCTTGTATTCGCGTTGTCTAAAAGGTATATAGAAGAATTTAAATACATTGTCTTTTTTCTTAGGGTTGTCTTCTTCTTGATTAGTTTCTGTATTTAAAATCTTTTCTGGCTCAACTCTAAGAGTTTGGAAGAAGGAGTTGTTTAGTTTTACTCGATTATTGTATTCCTCGTACTCTTTCTTTAAGTCATGTTCAACGCCATTTTTATCTTTAAAGGTACCGTTTAATTTTTTCTCAAGTTCGTCGTGTGGTGCCAGGATATATTCATCATCTTGCTTGTCACCTGTTGTAGCAACTAAATAGTTGGCACGTTTATCTTCAAGAGTGTCGTCTAGTTTTTCCTTTAACTTATAGTCCTTGTCCAACTTGTAGTGTTCAACTTTAACATCTACTCTTGCGTTTGGAACCCAAATCGCCTTTAGATATACTGGTGCTACGACATCGTTGCCGAAGGAGTATAATTCTGGAACCTTATATGTGTCTCTATAGCTTGTGTCAATTTTGTCTGTGTAGTCGCCTGTCTTGGCATCCTTCTTATAACGAATTACTTCCCAACCCATAAAGTCGTAGCCTTTTCTTGTAGGTTTATATTTCGGCTCTACAAGCTTTTGTCTTTGGATAACGGTAAAGACTTGCTTGTCGCCATCGTTATCTTCTTTTTTCGCATAGGTATTTATTTCTTCTTGACCTATGTCACCTTCTTGTATTTTCTTGCGGCTTGTAGTTAAGTTATCTTCTTTAATATTTCTTAAAGATCCGCCGTTTGGATCGAAAGTTACCTTCCACTTGTAGTCTGGTTCGCCCCATTTTGCGTAAAGGTTAACTGGGTGGAAAGGCATTGTCTCTTTTGGATTTTCCCAAACAAGTTTTGTTCCTGCAGGATCCAGTGCCCAGCCCTTGAATACCATTTGATCCGAAAGACCTTCTGGACGCTTAACTTTTAACTTGCCATCTTTTGAATCTGTAAATACAAGATCTGATAGGCCTAATTTTTGTAAATTTTCCGGATTGTCTAATAAGTTTTTAGGACCTTCCTTTGTACCTACCTTCTTATACTCATCATTTGAATCTACATCAGGACTTAGGGCCTTGAGTGGGAATTCATAGAAGGTATCCAATTGGCTTTTAGAGTTAAAATAACTGTCATCTCTAATAATTGATGGGTCGTAATTAAATCTCAATGGATACTTGTTACGAGTGTATTTGAATCGAAGGTAGCCGTTTTGTTCAAATGATTGACCGCCTTTCTTTACGTCTCCAAATTCATCGGCATCGCTAAAGAAGACTGATATAAAATCTAGCTGACCGATAGGAAGTTTAGTTCCGTAGTTGTTATAGTATGTCCCACTATTGTTAGGAGTGATTTCATCACGCTCATCATTTAGTTCGTTAATTCCTTCCTCATTCACACGGCCATTTTCCTCGCTTTCCTCTGCGATTGCTGGCCAAGCGCTTCGAGGATTATATCCATAAGGGGTAAAGCCTTGAACACGTGGATATCTATGCCTATAGTCTGGAGAAGCTGTATCCGCCTTAGTTCTCACAAGGTCGTAACGTATTATGGTTTCGCCTTTCTTGAAACCGTCCATCCAAAAGTCCATGTGGTGGGGGATGGAAGGCGAATCTTGTTTTATGCCAAAAGAAAGAGTTTTAAAGTCTAATGGATCCAAATCCATTGTTGTTCCATCGCCCTTATCTATATGCTTCGTATAGCCGCCCCAGTTAATGTAGTTAGCCATATCCAGGAATTCATCGGCATTTAATCGATAAGGAGGTGTGTCCAAATGAAGCGGCCAATTTGGCCTAGTATAGTTTGGTCCCCAACCAAAACTTTGATAACCAGGAGTGAATCCTTTGGTTTGTTTGGCATCGTTAGGCCACTTATACATCATCTCATTAAATCTCGCCTTGTAATGGTAAAGATTGCCAGGTCCACCCTTCATTACCGCTTCACCTTGCGCTTCGTCGTATTGCCAAATTTCAGGGTAGAAGGTGTTTTTATCAGGTTGTGCATTGGACTTAGTAAAGTAAAGGTCGTAGACTTGTCTATCGTAGTAGATATTGTATACAGTCTTACCTGTTGAATCCACAGACTTGATTACATTTGTATTTTTAGGATCTGAATTTTCTTTATCTGTTAAATCTTTGTTGTAAACGTAGAACTTGTTTAGATAAAGATTTCTGCCACGATTAAATATTGCACCGGCCCATATCTTATTAAGACGACCTTGGTCTAGGTCTGGGAATTTTAGTCCTTTTACAGGTTCTTCATTGAGTTTTGGTCTTTTGCCTGTTGGCTCGTCCTTATATACACGAGTACCCATATAGTCGTACTTATCTAGTAGTGATGCATCGTCTGCATGGTCTGACTTTTCTGCCCAGAATTGGACAGCGTAGTCTGCCTTTTTCTTGTCCTTCCACACTGCTGTGAAGGTAACTTTACTTGCCGGCATAATCAAATTGGCATCAAGATTTTTGATAGCCCCACCAGTTCCAACTGTAATTATTTCATTTGCTTTAAATGTTTTTCCATCCTTTGTTTTTAAATCAACAGATGGTTTCCAGCCTTGGAACTCGCCGCCGACTTTTGTAGGAATAGATTCATCGGCAATTTTAGGAATCACTTGTTCATAATAAAGTGTACGAGTTGTAAGGGCTGTGCCACCTTGTGTGTCAAAAACTACATCGTAGTGGGCACGGTTGTAACGGTATTCCAAGATAAAGTTCTCAGCATTTTCTGGAACTTGCATTGTGATAGAGTCAGCTTCTGGAACAAAGCCTTTTCGATTCGTATCGTTTTTGTCCAATGGACTTACTTCCATAGTGGAGCCTGTGTTACCATCTTGAGTGGTAATAAGCTGTCCTTTTTCTCCAACGCTTCCGTCTGGATTGGTGTATTTGCTAAAGTCTTCTAGGTCTTGGAAGACGTGTTTGATTGTAATTTGATTTGACTTGGCCTTGTATTTAAAGTCTTTGTTAGCTTGGTATCTTATGCCATTAGTATCATTACCTGTTTTATTATTACCATTTGCAGCGTTTTTTACTGTATCGTAGTCGATTTTATAATCGTCATCTGGCTTTTCGTAGCCTGTAAGATCTGGAAGTTTAACTGTTTGCTTGACCTTATCTTTTTCTGCTTGAGTTGCTGCTGCACCTACACTGGCAATATAAGGTTGGTAGTCAACCTGATACTTTTCGCCTCTTTGCACCTTATAGTCTGTGCGTAGCGTGTAGATCGCTGGCTGGTCTGGATTTTTTATCAAATCCGCAGCCGTTCCTTCTGGTTTCGCCACCATAACAGGTGTTTTATTGTTTATGATTTTGCTTTTACTATTTAACAAATTATTATGATCAACATTTGCTGCCAATAAGTGTACTGGCATTGATGTCAAAATCATTATAAAAGTCATTAAAAAGCATAAAAATCTTCTAATTTCTTTTCTAATCGAATATCTCATAACACCACTTCCTAAAATTTATTTTTAAATAATTTTGCCTATAGCTAGGCTTATCATACTTATATCACAAAATTAGTATTTTTTCAAGTTTTTGTATTGGTATTCAGCAATTTATTTCGAAAAATATAATGTGAAATAAAAATCTATCGGAATTTTCTGCAATAAATTTTCACAATTAATTTTAAAATTTCAAGAAATATGTAACCGATTGTATTTAGAAAAATTTAGGAAATTATTTTTTCACAATAAAAATTCAGATTATCTTGTCCAATTTTACGATATGCGTTCTATTGTTCTTATACTAATTTGCACTCCACATTACAACGTGCAAGAATTTCCTGTATAAAAATTAGTATTTTGTTTAATTTTTTTCAATAAATTTTCTCAAGAAAAAAAGAGCCCCTCTAAGGGCTCCCATTATATCAACCTATTTTACTTCTTCAGCGCTTTCCCATAAACCGTGGATATTGCAATAACTTAATGCGAATACTTTACCTGGTTTAGTAGATTTTACATAAGCGTGAGCGTGTGGTTTAGTGAATACTTCGCCTTCACCGTGAGCTGCTGCTTGGTAAGATGCTACTTCTACTGGGAATTTTTCTCCTTCTGGTTGGAAGAATACTTTAATCCATGCAATGTGGTGTTCGAATGTGTTTGGGTGTTCGATTTCTTCACCTACGATTGCGCATACTTTGAATCCGTCATCTTTTTTATCAATATGAATTACTGGAACGTGTTTTTCTGCTTTCCAATCTCCAGATTGAACTGTTTCTGTTAATTTAGCCATTATATTACCCCCTATAAAATTTCTTACAGATTATTTATACCCCAATTACACTAAACTAATCATTACAAATTAGAATTGTATATAAAATGGCATCCATTACAGTGCCATTTATATTATTTTTCGTATTTTTCGATGTCATCGATTACTTTGCCGATGTATTGTTAGAAAATATTTACGAAAAGACCAACTGTCCATCTATCATTTCTATAAAAGTAGTGGTGTTTTGTTTTTCAATCGCTTTTAATTGATTTAGTATATCTTCTGTTAATTCCAATTCATCCTTGAAATAGACATATTTATTTCCATTGACTATCTCTGTTCCAATATTATCGAAGTCATAATCCTTATATAGATTATATAGATTTACCATAAATTCTTTAAGGTCTTGTGGAATGTTTTTATAGTCAATCGTACTTTCCTTTTCAACCAATGTCAATATATTAAGATTATTACACATATCATTAAACTCCGATAATGAAAAATCACTATAAACAAAGTTATTAATCTCTAATACTTGTAATATTTTTTCATCTAAAATAGTTGGATTCTCATCGACAGATTCACATAAATTATTATACTGATACTCATTATATGCACTTTTTACTACCGGATATCCTTCGAATTTTTCAAACTTATCATCAATAAGCTTTTCCTTATAAACACTCAAATACATCAAGTTTGAAAAGCAAAGTAATGTGTTCAATTTATGGTTTTCATCAATTCCACCTTTTAAAAGGCTTGGATTTTTATATAAAAACCACTTCGCAATTTCAATCGCCTTCATAAAACACCTCCATTTTAAAAGAGGAGCCTCAATGACATACTCATGAAGCTCCTTTTTCTTTAAATATCTTATTTATCATCCTAATTATATCATAAATTTGGTTTGCGCTTATGATCTAAATTTTTCCTTCATTAGAATCCCCTATATTGTAATTTCGTCCTTGCTTTTTTCATAAAATGATAAGACACTGCATATAAAAGTATCAAATTCAGCACAATTTTTTTCATATCTGCTTGATTTCCCACAATTATTTTTCTGATTTCTTGTGTTATTGTGAGTTTGTATCCAAATATCAAAAACGCTGTTGTGATAAATCCAGTAAATGATGCGACTCTTTCGTAAATTAATGTAAGTGCCATGAATAAGAAGAACACGCCATACATTAGAATTAATGAAAAGATTATTGCTACAATCAGATTTGGTTTGAATTGTATTATCCCATTCAATCCATTTCCCGATAAAAATATTACAATCGAAAATAAAATCGCAGCTTTTACTAACCAAACGATGCTTCTTTTGAAATAAATCATCGTGATATTTGTTCTAGATGAAATCATATTAATCAGCCCGTCGCTTTTGATTTCAAATTCTATGGATTTAACGAGTTCAAATAACACTGTTTGCAACAAATACCATATCAAAAAATATGTGAATGATTCGTTGTTCCAATTGTCCGTTGATTTCAGCATAAATGAAACGCCTGCAAGCATGATAATATCTGAGATTAGCTTTGAGAAAAATTCTATCTTGTAGTTTTTGTTTTCGTCGATGTATTTTCGTAATTCTCCGTATTTATATCCCATACAAATTACCTCTTTTCATGCTTTTTTGAATGTTCTTATCGTATGAAAATTTGACCAAAACGGACAATATCAAAGCCTGAATCAAAAGCTGTATTATCAAATCATATCTAACATTATTCAGTTGTAATTGCGTGAAGATTGTACGTGCATTATTAAACGGAAACAATATTTTGTTAATAAGTACAAGTGCTTTGTTGTTCACTTTTACTGTAATATCTCCGAAAAACAACATATATGTTTCTGCCAAGGCGACAAAACTTCCAAGTCTTTTATATAATAATGTGAAGCTTGATAAGAAAGTGCCCAATTGATAAAGTATGAATACAGACACAACCATAACCAAAATTATTATAGGGATGTGGTTGAATTTCGAATAATCAAAGTCTACTGATACAAATATCAGTGTGAATATCACTATTACTTTTATCGTATTCATCAAACATTCCACTAAATTTCTGTACAAAACAACAGATAGTATCCCCGTTTTTGATTGGACAATTGATATCAGTGTTCTGTCTGTTATTTCGTTTTGTATCAAAAATGTTGGTGATTCAATCGCATAAGTAGCATAATACCACAATATCATCATCAAAAACACGATTTCTTTTTCTTTTACAAACAGTCCATCAATGATAAAAAGTGCCATCAAAAGCACTGCGATGTTCGCAAATATGACGTTGAATTTATATTTTTTGATTTCTGAGAAATCTCTGTTAAATTCCAATAACAATTTATTAAACATTTGAAATCACCCTGAAGTACACATCTTCTGCCGACAAAGATTCTTTTCTCATGCTTATTATGTCACAGTTTTTCAGTAGAAATTCCTTCTCATCTTCATCGTAAACTGACAATATAATTGAATTATCGCTAAATTCGTATTTCGTTTTCTTCAAATTATCTAGTAGATTTCTGTTGGTGTTTTCTATTTCAATGATGTCTTTTTGTAAGTCTTTTGAATCAAATAACTGTTTGGATGGTTTATCCAGTACAATTTTCCCTTCATTTATTAGTATTAATCTAGAGTTGATGTTTTTCATAAATGATAGGTCGTGACTTGTGAAGATGACTGTCTTTTGGTCTTCAACTGCTATTTTGTGTAGGAAATTCAACAAAATATTCATGCTATTGATATCCAAACCATTGGTAGGTTCATCTAAGCAAATTATGTCGGGATTGGTTAGAAGTGTCACTATGAGCGAAAGTTTTTGACGATTTCCTTGCGATAATTCTGATACTTTTTTGTCTTTGAATTCTGTAAAATCGAGTTTGCTCATCAAATTATGCACTTCATCTTCATTGTAATTAACGTGGTTTAGTCCGAGAAAATACATGATGTTTTCAGTGGCTGTTAAATAATCGTAATATCCTCCACCACTTTCAAGTACAAGTTTGGTGTGTTCTCTGATTTTAGAATTTTTGTTGGATATATTATCAACACTGCATTCTCCTTGATCTTGGTACAATAATCCACACAAAATCTTGATTAGTGTGCTTTTCCCTGAGCCGTTTTTCCCTATAATTGAAACTATTTCGCCCTTTTCTATTTGTAAATTCTCAACGTCAAGTACAGTATTTCCGTCGAATGATTTTTTAATATTATTAAATTGTATATACATTTGTTGCCTCTTATCTATGTAAAATGGCACCCATTACAGTGCCATTTATATTATTTGTCGTATTTTTCGATGTCATCGATTACTTTGCCGATGTATTCTATGGTGTCTTTGAGTGGTTTATCTGTTGTGATGTCTACTCCTGCAGCTTTTGCGATTCCCACAGAATCTTCTGTAGAGCCTAATGCCAATGCTTTGAGCCATCTGTCTGCTGCTGGTTTTCCTTCTTCGACGATCATTTTGGATACTTGTGTTCCGATTGTAAGTCCTGCGGAGTAAGTGTATGGATACAATCCCATGTAGTAGTGAGGTTGTCTCATCCATGTTAATTCTGATCCTTCGTTGATTTCAACGTCTTCTCCCCAGAATTTTTGTAGTGTTTCTTTGAAGATCCTTGACAAATCATCGGCTGTGAATCCTTCTTTTTTATCGATTAATTTGTATACTTCTCTTTGGTAGTATCCTTCTATAAAGTGTGTGACGAAGTTGTGGAAGTAGGTTCTGGAGATTATTTGTCCCGACAAGTATCTTCTTTCTTGGTCAGTTGTTGCTTTTTCCAACAAGTATCTGCTCATGATGAGTTCGTTTGTTGTGGATGGTGATTCCACGAAATACATTGATGGGTCGTTGTCCAACACGTTTTGTGTTTTTTGTGAGATGTAGGATTGTCCTGCATGTCCCAATTCGTGCGACAATACGATGGCTTCTGTTAGTTTGCCAGTCCAAGATATCAACACGTAAGGGTGTGCCAAGAATGGCGATGCGCAGAATGCTCCTGTTGATTTTCCGAATGTGTTTACGAAATCAATCCATCTTTCGTCAAATGCACGATCGAGCATTTTGGAATAATCTTCGCCTAGGATAGATAGTCCATCTTTTAGTAAATTCCTTGCATCTTCAACTGAAATGTTTTTGGAGAATGAGTTTTCCACATCAAGCTTCAAGTCCATGAATGTAACTTTGTCCAAATCGTATTCTTTTTTGATGATTTGGGCGTATTTTCTCATGTGTTTTGGAAGTTCTTGCATGATTACATCTAGTTGTCTGTCGTACAATTCACGAGAAATGTTTTGCCTGTCTAACAAGAAATCAATCACTGAATCGTATCCTCTTAGTTCACTTTCTGCCTTTTCTGCTTGGCAATGTGACAGATAAATCATCGCTGTTGTGTTTTTGTATTTGGCAAGTTCGTTGTAGAACACTTCGTATGATTTTCTTCTCAAATCCGTGTCGGGGTCGTTGTCGTAAACTCCTTCGAACAAATTGTAAGTCATTTCGTATTTTTTGCCATTTACTTCGAAATCGGGGAATGTGATGTCGTGAATTTTGGTTGTGTTGTAGATTTCGTAGAATGAGCTGAATGTTTGCGAGAATTTGCTTATAGCATTTTCCACTTCTTTGGATAAGATGTGTTCTTTTTTCTTCAACAAATCGTCGATGTATCTTGTGTTGTTGGTGTCGTTTTTTACTTCTTCAAGTGTTTGTTCGTCAACTTGTACTAGTTCTGTTTCAAAAAAGCTCATTTTGTTTTCGATGTCTGCAATTTTTGTGAATGTCGCCATGGCTCTTTTTTGGGATTTTTCGTTGTGGCCGTCTGCTTCCACATCAAGTGATGCGTAGTGTGCGATGCGGTCGATGTTAGCCACGATATCTCTGTAATCTTCCATTGCGTTTTTAATGATGTCTGCTGATTTGAGTTTGTTTTCGTAATTTTTCTTGAAATCATCTGCCATCAAATCAACAGTCTTCACTGCTTTTTCGAATTCTTCTTCTGTTTTATATAATGCAGATAAATCCCACATGTATTGTGGGTCTGCTTCTTCTCTTTTGCAATATTTTAGTATATCCATTAGATTGCCCAGTTTCCTTCCTTAAATACTTCTATTTCTTTGCCGTCTGCTGTAGTTCCAACTATTCTCATGTCTTTTGAACCAACCATGAAATCCACGTGAATCAATGAATCGTTGATTCCATTTTCCTTCAATTCATCTTCATTCATGTCTACTCCGCCTTCTACGCAAGTTGGATAAGCTTGGCCGAACGCAAGGTGACATGATGCGTTTTCGTCGTACAATGTTTTGATAAATGTAACGTTTGATTTGGAAATTGGTGATTCGTAAGGAACAAGTGCCACTTCTCCCAAGTATTTTCCATTTTCGTCGGTGTCGAACATATTCTTCAAAGTTTCCTTGCCAACTTCTGCATCGAAGTCCACGACTTTTCCATCCTTAAATTCAAATCTCATCTTGTCGATTGTGTTGCCTCCGTAATTCAATGGTTTGGTGCTGTAAACAACGCCGTTTACCTTGTCTTTGTGTGGGGCTGTGAACACTTCTTCTGTTGGAATGTTTGGAACAAAAACATTTCCGTAATTATCTGTAGATTGTGCAGCCATCCACACGTGTCCTTTTGGAAGTTCGATTGTCAAATCAGTTCCCAATGAGTTTGTGTAGTGAAGCTTCACGAATTGGTGTTTGTTCATAAACTCTGCGTGTTTGTCCATTGTATCCAAATGTTCATCCCACGCTTTGATTGGATCTTCTGTATCAGAACGTGTTGCCTTGAAGATTTGATCCCACAATTTTTCTACAGCTTCTTCTTCTGAAAGTTCTGGGAATACTCTTTTCGCCCAGCCAACACTTGGAGCTGCGACAACACACCAGCTGTTGATGTCATTCATTGTGTATTTTTGAATTGGTTTCATCTTTTCAGCAAAAACCTTGGATCTCATTTGAACTCTGTCGGCATCAACGCCCTTCAAATTTTCAGGATCTTGGCAAGATACAGATATCACACCTGCCTTTTTTTCAAAATAGTATTTGGATTTTTCAACGATAAAATCTGGAACGTCCTTCAACGCTTCTTCTGATGCGTTTTCGTAGTACATTCTGTTGATTTCATCGTCATTCCATTCCATGATAACTTCGCTTGCGCCTTTTTCGTAAGCGTATTTCACCAAAAGTCTTGCGAAATCAGCTCTCTCAACTGCGCAACGAATCACAAGCGGTCTATCGTTTGCATTGATTCCTTTTTCAATTATCAATCTTGCGTAATTGTTTAGTTTTTTGTCAAAATTTTCCATAATATTCCTCCTTACATCACTAATATTATTATATGGTTTTCCCGATATTTTTTCAATTTTATGGAAATAAAATATTTGTAAAATACGTAAAAATACTTGTTTTTGATTGACTTTAAGCTGTTCTTATACTAAAATCTAGTTATATATGAAAGGATGAATTTATGATTAAATACGCAATTTTTGATATGGATGGGACTTTAATCAACTCCATGTACAAATGGAACCGAGTTATCTTGGATTACATTGACGATTTGGGAATAAAACCTGATGATGATTTTATCAAGAAGATCAAAACCAAAACACTTTTGACATCTATTGATTACATTCACGAAACTTTTGATATTAAAAAAACCACAGACGATGGTTTGAATTTTATATATTACACAATTAGAAACGGTTATATGAACGAATTTGATTTGAAGCCGGGCGTTGTGGATATGCTCGAAAAGCTAAAATCTATGGGTATTAAAATGTGCGTTGCAACTGCAACAGAAGACCACTTGGCAATTCCTGCTCTTGAAAAACAAGGGATATTGGATTATTTTGAATTCGTGCAAACTTGTAAATCTGTGGGTTACCACAAATACGAAGAGGAATACTGGAAGAGTGCTTTGAATAAATTGGGTGCTAATGTGGACGACACGATTGTGTTTGAAGATGCATTGTACTGCATCGATACGGTTGACAAGATGGGATTTAAAGTCGTGGGAATTACTGACGAATCCACTGTCAATGATTATGATGTGATTGATGAAAAAGTCGAGCAACACATCGAATCATACGATGAATTGGACTACGATTTGTTTAAATAGGAGATGGAATGAGTAAAATAATTTACATGTTCATATTGTCCATGCTTCCCGTCTTGGAAATCAGAGGGTCGATGATTTATGCACTTGCAAATAACATCAATCCAGCACTTGCATTCGGGCTGTCTGTGATCGGCAACATCTTGCCGATACCATTTTTGATTTTGTTGACACAAAAAGTCCTACAATGGTTGGATACAATTGACACTTTCAAACCATTTGTGGATTGGATTAACAAAAAAGCACAAGAAAAAAGCAAAACAATCGACAAGTACGGAAGATTGGGGCTATACATTTTGGTGGCAATCCCACTTCCTGGAACAGGCGCTTGGACTGGCGCATTGGTGGCGTCATTTTTGGGATTGAGTCCTAAAAAAAGCATGCTTCCCATAACACTTGGAGTCATCACAGCTGGAACTATCGTGATGCTCTCAACAATGGGTGTGTTGAATGTAATTAAATAATGACAAGCAAAAAAGACCTTCGTAGGTCTTTTTTTAGATTTCTCTTTTTTGTTTGTTCAAAAATAAATACGCCAACACTATTATTCCCAACGAGAACAACACCATCATTCTTTCGTCTTTGTTGCCCGATTCTGGGAGTTTTTCATCTTGTGGCTCTTTCTTTTCTACTACGAGTGATTTTTGGGACAAATCTGATTGCGACAATACTACATCGAATTCACGAACTTGTCCTTCTATCAAATGAACTGCGCCGACTCCATTTTCTGTCAATCTATCTTCATTATTCACTGTAAGCACGTAATTTCCAGGAAACAAATTGTCGAATACAACTTTTCCTTCTTCGTTCGTGTACTGGAATGCATACATATCTGTTCTTCTGTCTTTTAATGAAACGAGCACTTTTTCTTGTGGTTTGTCTGCTTTTTTCACGTTGATTATAAGTGCTGATTCGAACTCTTTTTTCATTTTTTCGTTTATTTGTGAACTATAAATAGATTCTTCAGAATTTGTATTGATTTCGATGTCATCTATCTTGAAATTGTCGTGTTCTTCAAAATATTCGCTCATTTTGTCGACATACACTTCGTATTTGCCAGTATCTTCCACTTCAAAATGCGCATATCCGAACACATCTGTTTTTGAGATGTATTTTTTATTTCCAGATTGTAATTTGACCTCTATTTCTTTGAGAGCAATGCCGTATTTGTCAGTAATCCTGTAAGTTACCTTGTAGGTCTTGTCCTTGTCTTCCTTGGTCTTGCCAAATATAGTCTTGGTATTCACGACATTGTTTTCGAGTGTGATGACATCTTCATCGAAGAAATATCCCGACGGAGCAGACACGACTTTTATCGTGTGTTCAGTAGGTGCAAGCCCACGAAATTGGATTTCTCCTTTCTCGTTGGTTTGGTTCTCACGAGATTTCCCCGTCTCGACATCCGTCACAATTAGCTCTACTTTCGGTATGGGTCTGCTTTTTTTATCCAAGACTGTGATTTTAAATGTCGCATTGTTTTCGTCAAGCACTTGTTTTACGGCAAATGACAAGTTTGCTTTGAAATTTTGCATTATTTTCTTGCTGACACTATCGTTTTGATGTCTATTTGGATTTATTATATTGTCTATCTTGTCTATTTCCGATGCAGAGGTGATTTGCGGTATCATCATTATCACCACTAGAACGAATAGTATTTTCTTCAAAATTTTCATAACACTTCTCCTATTTAATAATATATCACAAAAGAAGCGTGTTTTCGAAAATTTCCACAAAAAAAGTCGCACGAGTTATCGTACGACTTTTCTACTCTATTTAATCAATTCTTTTACAACTGATTCACCTATTGAGTTTTCTCCACCAAATACATTAACTTTTTCAAATTTTGAGTCTTTGATAGCTTGTTTTGTGCTTTCTGGTACTTCGTTTGATTCTGCTAATAATATTGGGCAGTCAATGGAGCCTATTACTAAGCTGTCTGCAAAGTTTGTTCCGTTTGCGATGTTAACTTCTGTTCTATCTTTGAAGCCGTATTCGTAGATTTTCTTTGCTGTTTCGTAACGGTTTGCTCCGGCAATTCTTGTAGGGTTTGGTAGTTTGTTTGCTACTTGGTTGGAGATTGTCTTTTCTCCACCTACAATTATTGTATTTTTGATTTGCTTCAATACTTCTTGTGTTGCTTTTGGTATGTTGTTTGGTTGTACAAGTAGTATTGGCATGTTGTTTTTGTTTGCTAGAGGAGCTACTGTCAATGCGTCTGCGAATGTTTCTCCGCTTGCGATGACTGCTTGTGTTGTTCCTGTACGTTTGATGATTTCTTGTGCAATCTTAGCACTTGTTTCGTATCTGTCAGAACCAGCTATTGTTTGTAGGTTGTATTTAGATAGGCTGTTTTTAGCTTCATCTACTGATTGGTCTCCACCTATTACAACTACATTTTTTGCTCCAAGTCTTTTGATTTCTTGTGCTACTACTGAGTCTAATTGATCTTTTTTAACTAGCAAGATTGGTGCTTTTAATGCTTTTGATAATGCTGATGCTGATAAGCTGTCTGCGAATTTTTCGTAGTTTGCTATGATTACTGTTTCAGCAGATTTGTAGTATTTCTTGGATACTTCTACTGCTGTGTTGATTCTGTCAGCTCCTGCAACTCTTGTTGTTGCTTTTGTTGTTTGAGCTGGTGTTTCTGGTGTTGTTGTGCCAGGTACACTTGGTGTTGGTGTTGGTGCTGGTGTTGGTGTCACTGTGCCAGGGTTATCTGGTGTTGGTGTTGGTGTTGGTGTCACTGTGCCAGGGTTATCTGGTGTTGGTGTTGGTGTTCCTGTTCCTGGTTTTGTTGTTCCTGGGTTATCCTTACCAGGTTCCACTGGTTTTGTTGTTCCTGGATTATCCTTACCAGGTTCTACTGGTTTGCCAGCTTCTTGAATCTTAGCTATAGCATCTTTGATTTCTTTAGCTAATTTGTCAACTTCTTCTTGAGTTGCATCTTCTTTCTTAGTTAAGTCTTCAGCTTTTTTAATCAAATCTTGTAATGCTTTTTGTTGTTCGTCAGTTAATTTAACTTCCTTCTTGTCCAACAAGTTTTGTGCATTTTCTTTTTGACCAATAAGTTCTTTCTTATCAACTCTCTTGACTTCTTTTTCTTTAATATCAGCTAATGCATCTGTCAATTTCTTGTTAACTGCATCAACCTTGTCTTGTGGTTGTTGTTCAGAAATTGCTTTTCTTGCTTCTTCGACTAATTTGTTAAGTTCAGTTAATTGTTCATCAGTTACTTCGTAAACATCAGGATTTTCTGTTACTGAATATGCCTTGATTAAATTGTTCATCAAATCTTTTGTATCAGCTGGATCAGCTACTTTAGGTTCTTTTCTAGGGATTGAAACTTCTTGTATTGTTTCGTTTCCAGCATCATCGTATGCTTTGATTTTGAATTTATTTTCTCCAACTTCCAATGGAACTTCTATTTCGAATTCTCCTGTAACGCCATTTTCAAGTTCGAATGCATCCCAAGTCTTGTCAACTCTTGAAAGCATATTTCCGTCAAGGTACATTTCCAAGTAAGTCATGTTTTCATGACCTTTTACTTTGATTTTAGCTGTTGGAGCTGTTGGATCTTTATGTTCCTTAGTGTACTCAATTGTTGGAGCTTCAAAGTCTTTTCTGATTCTTCTGATGATAGTATCTTTTATTGGTTTATTTTCTACATTTAATCCTTCAGCTTTGATTTGTAATTCGTAAACAGATCCATCTTTTAAGCCAGATATATCTAATTCGTGGTCAAATGTATATTCACCGTCTTTATTTTTGTCGTTGAATTTGATCTTTTGTACTTCAGTTCCTTCAACTTTCTCGCCACCTTTTGTAATAGTTAATGTCAAATTTTTTAAATCATTGATGTGAGTTACATTACCTACTACATGAATCTTATTGTAGTCTTCATCTTTTTTTATACCAAATGCTTGATAATAGTCTGGATTTGTAACCTTGATTACAGGTAAGTTGTAAACTGTAGTGTCTTTTGGTTGTGGCTGTGGTTGTTTCTTTTCTTTTACAACAACAGGAATGCTGAAGTTCATTTCCTTATCGCCGATTTTAACTTTTACCTTAATTTCATAGTCACCAGCTGTTTTAGTATCCTTAATTTTTTCTACGATAGTTACTTCTGAATTTCGTGGTAAGAATGTAATATGTTGTTTGATTTCTTCTTCTTTTGGTACATCATCACCAACGGTTAATTCAATAGGTTGTGTACCGATTACATTTACAGGAATCCAGTAATATGTTACGTTACCATTAACTTTAACAGATACTTTAATTCCATATTCACCAGGTTGTTCTGTGCTGACATTATTTTCTATTATTTTAAATTCAGCATCTTCTGGTAATTTAGCAATTTGTTTTTTGATTTGATCATCTGTTAGAAGTTGATCTTTTACTTTCAATACTATAGGATTGATTGCGATGTCAGATTTAACTCCTGTGTCAACTTTTTTTCCGCTAACATTTCTTGAGTTATCCCAAGCGTAAATGCTAAGGTTAGACAAGTCAAATCCATCAGCTACTTTGAATGTATAAGAGTATTCATCTACAATACCAGAGTTTTTGTATTGTCCGTCTTTTCTAACTTGTTGTTCGTACCATTCACCAGTTGTAGTGTTTTCATATCCTACGCTAAATACACCTGATCTGTCGTCGTGTGCAGTTACAGTTATTGTTCTGTCATCTTCGTGGTATTCGCCTTTTAATGTAGGTGCTTGGTTATCTAACAATATATTGTATTGATATTTTTGTTCCATAGCATCCTTGTAGTCTACATGACCTGTGATTTGGTAAATGTAATTTCCTTCTTCAACAGGATTTCCTTTTGAGTCTTTGAAATCCCATGCAGCTCCACCAGGAACGTATTCGAATCTGTATTGACTATCTCCACCTTTGTACAATCCATTAACTTTTAATAGAATTGGGTCGATGAATAAGTTTCTCAATACTTTGCCATCTTTGTCCAAGATGTCGTATTTTACATCAAGAGCGTTTCTCATGATTGTGATTACTGGTGCAACTTCATTATTCATTGCTTCATCTTTTCCTAATGAATTAACGAATACAGTTGGTTTGCCATCTACATTCCAAGCGTTCCAGTAGTTCCAGCCACCTTTTTTTTGTCTTCTCATAAAACCTGTTTTATCTATTCCACCATTAGGATATTCTATTGGTTTGTAGTTAACTTTGTCGCTGAAATCAGGCATATTGTCCAAGAATTGTGGTTGTGACCAATCTCCCTTAAATCCAGTGTAAGGAACTGAAAGTGTAGGATTGTCATCAGAGTCGAACATTACATATCCTTGTGCGAATTGATTATTAGCAATTCCAGATGTAGAGATTTCTGCCTTGTATTCTACATCGCCATTAGCTGGTACTTTAACTTTATTTTTAAATTCATGTTTTAATACTACTTTTGCGTGTTCAGTGTATCTTCCATCTTGATCAACGTCATCTTTTAACGAGATGTATCTTGGTGTAAATGTGATAGGCTTGTCAGAGTAGTTATGCAATTTGAATGTTGCTTCAAAACTATCACCAACTTCTCCAACTTCCAATTTACCGTCTTCTTTTTTATCTTTTCCACCTGTAGCTGTTACTGTTACAAATGTTTTGGATACATTTTCAAGGTTTACAAGTCCTGCACCTTGTTGTTTTGGTGTATACAATGCTTCGTCGTCTACTTCTGTGTCTTTTACAGGAGTTGCTGTATTCATCATTACCAAAACTGTCAAGAATTCTTGGTTTTTGTCTGGTTTACCATCTTTAGTTCTCTTCAAAATACCATCTTTGTACAATCTTTGCATTACTAATGCACTTGCACCTGCAACTTGTGGAGTTGCCATTGATGTACCACTCATCATTGTGTATTTGTTATCGTTAATTGTTGAGTAGATTTGTCCACCAACACCTGCGATGTCCGGTTTTAATCTCAAATCAGGTGTGATTCCCCAAGATGAGAACTCACTCATTTGTCCAGCTTTTGGATTGTTAACAGAATGTACTGGAGTGATTTCAATTTCTTGGTCTGGATTGTCTTTTAATAATCTTTTTAAATATTCTCCGTCATCATGACTAATGAATACTGAAGGGAATTCTTTATCTTCCATTCCAGACATGAAAGATAATTGACTTCCATCTTTAGAGTTAAAAATTACGATACCTTTTGCACCTAATGATTTAGCTAATTTAGCTTTGTCATTAAAGGATCCTTCTCCTCTTTCTGCAAGGACGATTTTATCAGTTACATCTTGTCCATTGTATTGTTCTTTTTTATTTCCTAATCCAACATAAACGTATGGTTTCATTTCTGTTGTTGTATTTTCGTTTTCGCCTTCTGCAGTACCTGCTGAGATTTCAGATTTTCCATTAACTTTTACAACTCTTCCTCTCATATTTGTGTTTTCCATAGATGCTACTGCATAAGATGGATCTGCAACTGCAGGGTGTCCTGTAGTACCAAAGTCAGGGTTGATAGAAAGGTTTGTCTTGCCTACGCCGCCCCAGTTTGTAACACGGTCATTACCCATGGCAACTGCACATACAATGCCGGCTTTCTTTGCTTTATTGAAAGCATCGTTTGTAGGAGAAACGCCATCTCTACTGTAACCTGAACCCATTCCCAAACTCATGTTCAATACGTCTGCACCAAGTGTGATAGAATCTTCAATTGCCTTCAACCATACTTCTTCGTAAACTGTAGATACTAATGCGTCATTACTAAATACCTTCATCGCTAATAATTGTGCATCGTATGCTACTCCCCTTACTCCTCCATTGTTTGTGACACCATTTGCAGCAACTATACCAGCTACGTGCATTCCGTGGTATCCACCGATTCCAGAATCTCTGATTTCATCTGATTCATCAGCGTAGTTGTATCCATAAGGAATTTTTTCGCTGTACCATTTACCTTTTAATCCATTATCTTGAATAACTTTGTTTACTTCTTCAGCATTTTTGTATTTTGCTTTTGAAGTATCTTTCATTTTCATATCATTGTGGTTAGGATCGACACCAGTATCAATAATACTAATTAACATTCCTTTTCCAGTAAATTGATTACTATACAAAGTATTAGCCTTAATCATTTTTGGAGCTGTGGCCAATGCTGGAGATGCTCCTGCCTTTGGTCTTTCAGCCTTCATTTGAGTTGTAACCTTTTTAACTCCTGGTTGTTTTCTCAATTTGTCGATGTCTTTTGCTTTTACTTTTGCTGAGAAACCTGTGATAACTGTAGAAAATTCTTCATTTTTTTCAACTTTAACGTTTTCTTTCTTCAATTTAGTTTCGATTTTTTCTGAAGTTTTCTTTACTTCTGCTTCAGATGCCTCAACAGCTTTTGAGAATCTCGCACTTTTTACGTTAGGTTCTCTTTCAATAGCAGCCTTGTCACTTGTTTCTACGATTACTTTGACTTCTTGGTCTGCCTTTACGCCTTGTTCTTGAAGTTTGGCATATGTAGTGCTATCTGTTTGATTAGTTGCAAATGTTGTTGCGCTTGGCAATACTAATGAAAACAATAACACACTAGCCAAAAACTTTTTGGAATATGGTTTCATATTTCCCTCCTATTTCTTATATGCAAAAACGGCAAGAAATTTGCGATTTTGCTCATATCATAATTTTACTTAACCAGTTAAAAAATGTCAAACTATTTTTGAATTTCTTAATTAATAAATATACTTCTATCGTTTTCATTAAAATAATGATTATAAATCTTATAATCCGTAAATTAACTTGTTTTATTGCGACAAATTACTCGAAAATTTTATTGCTCATTGTTTTTATATTATTTAACTGAATAATAATGAGTAAAATAGTCGGGTTTGTTACATTATTTTCCAAAAATATTTTGTGCATAAATCGGTCTGCAAAATCTGTTACCATAAAATTTTCAAATTTTGTTACTATTAACCACCACACAAATACCCTATAATATGAAAAGAGGAGGATGACATGAATACTAAAAAAATTACTACGGCAGCGATTTTCATCGCGCTTACAACTTTTTTCACAATGATAGTCAAAATTCCTGTGTCACCTGCGATGGGTTACGTTAATCTTGGAGATTTCATTATATTATTATCCACTGTCGCATTTGGACCAATTATCGGAATGATTGCCGCTGCGTTTGGATCAAGCTTGGCGGATTTATTACTCGGTTATGCGGCGTTTGCACCGTTTACATTCGTTGTCAAAGGTTTGATGGCTCTTGTAATGGGATTGTTCTTGAAAAAAGTCAACAATCAAAAAACATCCACAGTTCTAACTGCAGGAGTTATCTGTGAATTGGTGATGGTTGTTGGATATTACTTCACATCTGTAATTCTTTACGGAAATAAAACAGCAATCGCTACAATTCTTCCAAACTCAGTACAAGCCGCTGTGAATTTTGTGATATTCGCACTTATTTGGAAGAGATTTTTGAAAATAACAGAATCTATGTTAAAAAATTAAATACAAACCAAAAAACACAGCCTGTCACTAATAGTGATAAGCTGTGTTTTGTTTTTTGTTAAATACGAAAAGAATCACATGTGCAAGAATAATTCCACACACTACATCTATAATGCTGTGTTGTTTGACAAGCATGGTGCTTACGCAAATTCCCACACTCCACAACAAGAAAAAAACCTTCGATTTCTTGTTGTCTTTCAATATTTTTCTGAATTGATTGTATATTATCACGGTTGTCGATACGTGAATGCTCGGACACACGTTATTCGGGGCATCAATGTCCTGAATTTTTCTGATTATCCACGAGCAAATATCATTTCCAGTGATATCTGTAACTCTGATGTCAAGTGCTGTCGGATATATCACATAAATTATCAGTGATATGAACATCGCAGCAAACATCGGGATGATTATGTTGTAGAGGTCGTCGTACGATTTTCTCTTTAATAGGTAGACAAATGGTATCACCAGCATCAAAAACCACGACGAGTAAATAAGTATCGCAGGTTTATAAAAAGGAATGTAGTCGTCTAGTTTCGAATATACTATGTGATAATTTCTGTTGGGTATTTTTTCCATTGAAAAAAACCACACCAAATACACTAAATAGACTGCTAGTATGAATTTGAGTGGGTTTTGATCGTAAATTCGTTTAATGTTTTTCATTTTAATAAAAGTTTCTTCTTTGATATCCTCTTGCTATCGCTATGATTGGCTTGTAGTCTGTGATTTGCGATAGGATTTTGTTTTTCACAATGTCCACAATTTCCTTGTCGTCCATTTTTTCATCGATGTCTACTCTGATGTCGAATATCATCTCGTCGCCTTCTTTTTTCGGACAAATTCTAAAATCGTTCAATATCCAATCTTCGTTGACATCTTTGATGATTTTTTCGACAATTTCGTGTAAATTTTGAACTTTCGGATTGTTGACTGCCAACGGATCCATGTGAATTGTCGAATACACGCCCTTTTTTTCTATCAAATCTCTCTCGATTTGGTCTACCAATGAGTGAAGTTTGATGAATTCTTCAGAGCTGTCAACTTGGACATCCGCAGTTATGAAGATGTGACCTGGACCATAATCGTGAACTCTCAAATCGTGTGCGCCGTAAATTCCGTCGTAAGATGTGATGAAATCAGTGATTTCTCGTTCGAATTTTGCAGATGCACCTGTTCCCAAAAGTTTGTCCACAGTATCTGTTATCATTTCGTATCCGTTTTTGATGATTATAAGTCCTCCTAAAAGTCCGATGTAGGCATCTATATTAAGAGAAGTTAATTTGAACACAACAACTGAGATAAGTACGATAGATGTGGAAATACAGTCGCTTCTTGAATCCACAGATGTTGCCATCAACAAATCTGAGTCGATTTTCTTGGAAATCTTGTAGTAAAATTTGCTAAGCCAAAACTTCGCCACAATCGCTATTATTAGAACTACCAACGAGTAGACGTTGAATGTGATGACTTCCGGATGGATAATCTTTTTAAATGATGCAACTACAAGTTTAATACCGATGTAGATGACCAAAATCGTAATCAACGACGAGAAGATGTACTCCAATCTCGAGTGACCGTACGGATGTTTCTCGTCTGCAGGTTTCGTACTCATACTGAAACTTAGAACCATAAGAACGATGCTGAAACAGTCCGACAAGTTGTTGATGGCATCGGCCATTATCGCGATGGAATTGGTCAATAATCCTATTATTAGTTTTGTTGAAAACAAGAATAGGTTGATGAATAATCCCACAGCACTGCTCAAATTACCGTAAGATCTACGAGTTGCGAAACTTTGCGTATCTTCGTGATTTCTCACAAATTTTTGAATCAAATAATCTATCATAAAATCCTTCCTTAAAATATAATTATCATATTATTATATCAAAGTTTGGCAATAATTTTCAAAATTTATTAAAATTTTACAGTTTCCTTCAGAATAATCAACTTGTCTCCTGCGTTTAACGTGACATTACCTGTAGGAACGATGATTTCGCCGTTTTTTCCCTGAATCATCACCACAAGTTCGGAATCAATCATGTCGATATCCTTCAATTTTTTACCATTCCAGTTGTTTTTGTCGCTGATTGTGATTTCAATCAAACCGTAGCCTGTCGGATCGAAATACGATTTTCCTCCAATAACAACAGTGTCATTCGCACAAATCACAGTATCTCCACGTGGAATTACAAGTTTGTTGTTACGGATAATTTTCGCAACGATAATATCGAAATTAAGCCCAATCTCCTTAACTTTCTTACCAACAAGCTCACTATGCTCGTTAATTTGTGTTTCAATAAATCCGACATCACTTTTCGAGCTGTAGTAGTTGAAAGTTTTGAGCACAGTATCGTCAGGGTCAATCATGTCAGTTTTCCTACAAATAATCGGGAAAAGGGAACCTTGTATCAAACAAGACAACAAACAAATCACGAAAATTATGTGGAACAAATCGACAGATAACTTTGCGTTACTGTTGATTACCATAATAGCAAACGCAATCGCAGCCGCTCCTCTGAAGCCCGCAGCAGAAATTACGATGAGCTGATTTTTCTTGTAGCCAAATGGTTTCAAAAGCAAAATACTTGCCAATGGTCTCGCAATAATTGTGATGAAAACCATCACCAAGAAAGCCACAGGAATAGCCTTCACGATACTTTGTGGATTTGCCAACAGTCCCAATAAAAAGAACAAGCCAATCTGCATTATTCCCGAAAAACCATCGAAGAAGAACACGACTTCTTTTTTCCTGTAATATTCCAAATTCCCAATCATAATCCCCAAAACATACACTGACAAGAACGCATTTCCACCCAAATTCTTGCTAATCGCAAAGGTTAAAAGTGCGCAGGAAATGATGAGAACTGTGAACAGTCCATCTTCTGAAAAATCGATCTTGAAAATCAATTTTTCGGTCAATTTTGCCATCACAAATCCAATCAATAGCCCGATACCAACTTGAAGAAGAATTAGTTTGAACATAGAAGTCTTGGAGCCTACCAAAATCGACAAGAAAATCATCGTCATTGTGTAAGCTGTCGGGTCGTTGGAACCACTTTCGATTTCAAGCATGGATGCTGTGGAATATTTGAGGTTCAAATTCTTGCTTCGTAAAATCGAACTCACTGAAGCAAAATCCGTAGAACCAACAACTGATCCCAAAAGCATAGACTCCACGAAACTGATTTTAAGCACGAAATAACAAAAAACTCCCGTAAGAACAGATGTCAACACAACACCTGCACTTGCCATGATGACTCCTTGTGTTGTCACTGGTTTTGCCATTTTCAAATTTGTACCGAAACCACCGTAAAACATGATAAACAACAGAGCAACGCTCGAAAATTCGTCAACAAATTTGAAATTATTGAAATCTTTACCGAAAAAATTAAACGATATTCCTAGTAGGATAAACAATAAAAACGATGGAATACCGAATTTATCTGAAAATTTGACAGCCAAAAGCGCCAACAACAGCACAATGGCAACAATTAAAATATACATAAACCCTCCTTGGGAGATTGATAAATTAATAAAAAATGTTAAATTAATTATAGTATATCATAATAAATTGTAGGGTTTTTTTGAAAAACAAATATAAATTCATAGAATTTTTCGCCATTTATAGAAAATGACACAAATTTGGCATAAAAACAGCCTACTTATAAATTATTTCAATAAATGAAATACAAATTTTACGATATAATTAATATATAGAATAATTTAGGAGGGATTACATAATGAAGAAATTCATTAAAGCTTTAACATTGTTTGCCATGATTTTAGTTTTGGCAACTGGTTGTCAAAAGGCGGCTCCAGGAGCTGCAAAAGGTCCTGGTACTGCAAAAGACGGTAACGAACAAAAAATTGAAACTGCAAGTATGAAACTTGTAAATGCTGTTAACAAAGGTGGATATGAACTTGTATCTACAGAAGATTTGAATTCTTGGGTTGAACAAAAGAAAGACATGGTTATAGTTGACACTATGCCAGCAAAATCTTTCGACAAAAACAGAATTCCTGGTGCTGTAAATGCAGAATTGCCTATGAAAGCAGACGAATTAAAACCAGAACAAAAAGAAGCTTTCTTGAAAGCTTTGGGCGAAGATAAGAACAAAACTGTTGTCGTATATTGTGGTTTTGTTGGTTGTGCTAGAAGTGATGTCGGCGCAGTTCTTGCAAAAGAAGCTGGATTTACAAATGTATATCGTCATCCAGGTGGAATTGTTGCTTGGATGGATGCAGGATATAAAATCGAAGGTTCTGCAGCAAAATAAACACAAAATCGGCTCACTAAGAGCCGATTTTTTATTTTTAATTTTTCTTGGTGGTCAAATTTTGGGAATTTTTTGATGATTTAAGTATTTTAGAGGCTTTAAGATAAAAAAAAAGAGTAGACAATTGATGTCTACTCTTTTGTTGTTTCTAGTTGAACTCGAAGTATCCCATAGGATCCATTTTTCCGTTAAGGTCACTTGTAAACCAAATACAAGCATAGTTGCCATTGATGGCTACACCCATATTAGATAACCCTGAGAGTCCGTCTTCAATTTGTTCTGGTGTAGGGTCAGCCCATTTATTTTGAGACAAAATTACGTCATTATGTCCTGGGGAGTTTTGCCATGATTTTAACGCCCTTTGAGGTGTAATCATGAATCCGTTTACAGCCACTTCAAAGCCAGCTTGATTATATCCAGTAATCTCTTCAGGTTTGATGCGCATTAATTTACTGTATTGATGGTCATCAGTGTAGACTACTGGAGTCCAGTTACCCTTGTCAGACCAAGAGTGCATATTTCCTTTTATTCCTCTAGCGTCTACTGGAGGATTGTTTAAGTCAAAATTCATATTCAAATCGTTGATATGAGTTCTTGCGACTTTCATCAATGATTTACTAACTTTTAGTCTTTTCTTACCGTGTTGTTGTCTGTAATCATTTACAAGTTTGATTAACTCTTTTTCTTTTGCTGATAATTCTGGACTATCAACGTCTAACAACTTGTTTGGATCTTCAGCTGGTTTTTCTTCTGGTTTTTCGATAGGTTTTTCTTCTGGTTTTTTTTCATTAGGTTTATTTTTGTTTTCAGTTGATTTGCCAAATGTAGGTATTTCTACTTGATTTTCGCCACCTATTACAACGTAATCTTTGTTCTTAAATATGTTCATAACATATTTTGAATGGTTTGTTCTTTTTGTCAAGATAATACTTCTGTTTTCTCTTTGAGAGAATGGAGAAGCTAATAAGTTATCTGCAAATTGTTCACCGTTTACAATAGTGTATTTAGGGTTTTTAACTAGGTCGGCTAATCTTTCAGATGTTTCATATCTATCATAGCCACTAACTCTACTAACGTCCGCATTAGTGTAAGATTGTAACTCGTTTTCAACTTTTGGACTAACTGATGCTTTACCACCTATGATAAATATTTTTTTTATACCTTTGTTATTCTTTAAGTAATTTTTCAAACCGTTAGGTACTTTGTTTTTTTGAGTTAATGCTACATCAGCGCGAATTTTTTTGGATATTGATGATGTTACCAAAGCATCTGCAAATTGTTCACCACTAACTACTATTAACTTTTCGGTATTAGTCAAACCTTTTGCGTTTGTATCGTATCTATTAGCTCCAGCAACTCTTTTAATGTCAAGACCTGATAATTGATTTTCAACAGTTTTGCTAACAGATCCTTCACTACCAACTATAATAACTTTTTTATGTTTGTTCAAAATAGTATATAAAGTGTTACCATCCATTCTGTCTTTTGCTGTGAAATAGATAGGGCTGTGAGCCGCCGCTACTTTTGTTGCTGTGATGGCGTCTGGGAATTTTTGATAATTCATTACTACGGCTGTATCACTATTTGTCAACTTCGCTAATTCAACAGCTGTGTCAAATCTAGATTGACCAGAGATTCTGTGTTCACTACTAGCTAAAACATTTGCTGGTGCCAACATAGACATTGCCAATGTAAAAGCTAAAACCGATTTCAAGATTTTCTTGTTCATACTTTTTTTCTCCTTTTTTATTTTTCTAGGTTAATATTATTATATACTAAAATTCATCTGTTATAATAACCTTTTTGCTACGGCTTTTAACAAGCATACACATTCACTTAGTGAAATGTAATTGACTGATAATTCTTACTATATTGCAATTATATGATGTATATTAATTATATACCATCTAACATATTTAGATAACATGAATTCATTTGTTTTTGCACCCACTTAACTAAAAAAATTAAAAAGTATAAACGTTTATTTTTCTAGGAGTGTGAATAGATAGTAAATTAGTAAAATGAGTAATAAAAAAAGACCTATTCTTAATGGCCTGTAAAAATCAATTGCTTTAGAAAGGCTGAAAACAGCCACATTCTATGTTGTTAAATTGTATCATTTATGCTACAGTTTTTTCCTCCACCTGCATAGCAGGTGGATTTTTGTTTCGCTCTCTTTCGTTCGCTCAACTCACTTAAGTGGACATAAAAAAATGTACCAAGTTTAATTAAACGTCTAAACTTGGTACATTTTGTTTGTTAATAAAAATATTATTCTAAAACTTTCACCTGGTGCATTCTTGGAGCATCCATTGGTAGGCTGACATCAGATTGCCAATGACCATCACTAGGAGCGAAACTTATTGTAATTCTCTTACCCTTATAAGACATCATATCCTTAGGCAGACTTATAAGATTAGCGCTTCTTGTAAAATTTCCTCCACCTCCACCTGATTGCAAAGTGAAATCCATAGGCTTATCTAAGATAAGGACTGTGTAATTTTCGCCCCTGTCTAGAAACACTTCCGGATGTTGGTTCTGGTAAGCAATCATTTCATCATGGTTAAAAACTTTTACTTTTCCTGTAGCAACCATATTTCCGGCATCACGTTCGGCCTTGATTTTACCTTCTAAAGACCCGGCTGTATTTTCCTTGCTTTCTTCTTTTTTATCCTTTGCTTGGTTTAAGAATTTTATATATTCGCCATCTTTAATGCTGGCCAAGTCATTAATCTTATCCCTATCTTCAATCCTAAAAAATTCTATTTCTTTAGAATCATCTGGACCTAGGGCATCAATTTTTCCTTCCCAAATAACTTCCCTACCAAATTTAAGGGCATCATTTTTAATTGATGTGGTAATTTTCTCTTGTTTACCATCTCCGGTGCCTGACATGAATGTTGTATAAATTAGGGCGTCATAATCAGCATTTTGTGAGAGCCTTCCCCTAAAACCACCAGCAGCTGCTGCACCTATAGTTAGTAACTCATCAGTAATATATTCCCCAGTAAAATCATCCTTGGCTGTGAATAGCTTTAGATAAGATAGGCCATAATCCGTATCTTGACCTACTAATAGCCCAGGATAATCAGATTTATCTGTCTTTACGAGTGCATAAGAATAAGTATATTTATCTTCTTTAACATCAGAAAATTCATAAGAGTTTATATTATCTAATATCTTATTATATAAGTGTGATAATTTTTGATTATTTTCATTAGATTTTTTATCTTCTTTTTTCTTGTCTTCTTTAGAAGTCGCCACTTCAACACGATTGGTTTTTGCACCATCTTCTGAGCTTTTATCTGTTTTAACTGAACAAGCAGTAAGAGTAAATGACAAAGAAAGGCTAAGACTAATTAATCCTACTAATTTTCTATTCATATTTTTCCCCTTTATTAAATTTAGTTTTATTTTTTAAACCTAGAACTAATGAAACTCCTTGTACTATTAGCCTCATTTGAAATTGTATTTCTGATATTACGGGACTCATTTTGGATTACTTGAGTTTGGTTCCTTAGTTCATTTAGGTTAGCTAAGTTTACATAGAGATTTTGTTCCGCAATTATATTATTCGCTCTCTGTTCTTGTATAATTTCGTTTTGTGCATCAATCATCCTCTCCCTATACAAATATTCTTCAAAAGAATTGATCACTTCCTTAATATTATCAGCCCTATATGTTTTCAAGGTCTGGTAAAAATAGTAAGTTGCATAGGTATAGGCATATTGCATCGGAAATTCTGGGAACATATTATTCCATTTTTCAACTTCTTTTTCTATCTCAGCATCAAGCTTATTAGCCTCTTCTTCTAAATAGGCATTGTTTTCTAAAATCTCTTGGTTAATCTTATTTATGGCAACTTTCTGCCTTTTTTTATTTTCTTGGTTAATATTATTATATACTAAAAATCATTTTAATTTAATATAACAAATAAACACAAGAAATCGGCTCAATAGTGAGCCGATTTCTTAGTTGTTTTCTGAGTTTGTCTCAGTTGTGTTTTGGTTTTTTTCTGTAGTAGGATTTTGTTTTTCTTCTGGTATTTGTTTTTTGTTATTTTCTTTATTTTCTTGTTGTTTTTCTTCAACTTTATCTTCTACAGGTTTTTTGTTTGTTTCATCAGTTTCTTTTTCAACTTTTTCTTTTGGTTCATCAGCTGTTTCTTTTTCGCCAATTTTTTCGTTTGTTTCATCAACTGTTTCTTCTGTTTCTTCTTCTTCTGATTGTTGTTTTTCAAGTTCTTCGTCACTTGGTATTTGAGGAAGTTGTCCTTTGAAGATTATTTCTCCGTTTTTCTTTTCAAATTGGCTTATGTGGAAGTTATTTGTTTTATCTTTAGTGTATATGCTGACTTTTTCTTGTCCTATTTGGAAGATTCTTGAAGTGTCGTTTATTTTATAGTGAGATTTCAAGAATTCTATTACTTCTTCGATATTCAAGTCTGATTTGTATGTCAAATCTTCTTGTGGATGTTGGAATTTGTATTTCAATGTTGCGACTACATCTTTTGCAGTGAATCCTTTCAATGCTCCGGATTTTTCCATTTTTACCAAATCTTTTATGCTTAGTGCATGGTAGTGGTCTCCATGTAGCCAGTAAAATACGTTGTCTTGTTTGTCTTCTGTTCCCATGATTGCGATTCCATCAGTCAATTTTCCATATCCTGTCATGTTTCGTAGATTGTCGTTTAATACTGCTTCAATTCCTTCGACTTTGTTTGGTTTTATGTCGTCGTAGTTGAATACATCTTTGTCATCTACTTCTACATTTCCCACATCGATGTAATCTTTAATATATTCTGCATTTGGGTAGTGATCTTTCGGATTTACTCTGACTACTGCAACTTCTTCATCTCCTCTGTACAAATGCCAATGATCTTTGTGGTCTACGATTTTTGTGATATTTTCTGGCCATTTGAATTCATTATTGTTTGTTTGTGAATTGTTGTGGCTTCCTTCGTAGTTTCCAAAATAAGCATTTGGATAAAGGTCTTGAGGGTTGGTGTATGTTATTGCTTCGTTTCCTTTGGAGTCGTAAATGTGATAGTGGTCTTCGTGTTTTAAAATTTTTACGATGTCAAATCTGTTAATTTCATTTACTGTTCCGTCTTTTCCCAATACTTTTGTTATTTTTAGTTCTTGTATTTTTTGTTCTCTTGTTTTTTCTGTTGGTTGTTCTTCTTTTTTATCTGGTTTGTTGTTTTGTGGTGTGTCTGTTGGGTTTTTACTTGGATTTTCTTGTGGTTTGTTGTCTTTGTTGTCTTTTCTTGGTTGTTGTGGTTGTTGTGTGTGACTACCTACATATGTTCCAACTGCTACATCTGGATATTTGGAAGATGGATCTTCATAAGTTATGAATTCTTCGCCATCTTTTGTGTAGATGTGCCAATGATCGCCATGTTTTAGAATCTTGACTACATTGTGTTTTTTCTTGTTGTCTTCTACTTTTACAAGCTTTTCGTCTTTTATTAGCTTGTCTGAATTTTGTTTGGCGAGAGTTTTCTTAGAAGATTGTTTTTGTTTTTGTCTATCTTCTCGGATGATTTTTTCAATCATTTGTTTTCTGTTGGCGTGAGTTCCAACGTACTGTCCATACTCTGCGTTTGGATACAAGCTTCGTGGGTCTGTGTATGACACGAATTCATTGCCTTTTGATGTGTAGATGTGATAATGGTCACCGTGTTTTAAGATTTTGATAACTCTTTCGTCATTTTTTTCAATTGTTTGTTTTATTTTTTGTTTTTCGTGTGCTATTGTTCTAGCATCCATTCTTTTGTTGTTGTGTTTTCTGTGATCACTGTGACTTCCTACATATGTTCCCACTTTTATGTGTGGAAACATTGCTGATGGGTCTTCGTAAGTTAGATATTCTCCACCATTTCGTAAATAAACATGCCAGTGATCGCCGTGTTTTTTGATTGCAACGACGTTTTCGCCTTTGAGTCTACTTTTACCAACAACGCTGACCATTTCAAAGTTGGATGTGTTTTGTAATTTATTAGGGTCTTTGTATGTGATTTTTTCCCTGCCGTCTTTGGTGAACACATGCCAATGGTCTCCGTGTTTTACGATTTTTGCGATATCTTCTTTTTTGATTTCAGAATCTATCAACACTTCTGTCGTCTTGTCTTTTTTTATTGTAGATTGTTTGTTGCTGTCAGTTGTTTGTTCAACTTTTTTTGTAGACTCGTTTATTTGCTCTGATTTTTTTTCTGGTTTAGAAAAAAGTGAACATGAACTTAAAATGGTTGAGCATAAAACCACAGCCAATATTATTTTTTTATTACTATTCTTCATTTTTACTCCTATTTTCTCTTTATTATTAATGAAATTATCAACCAAACGACTGATAACAATACAATTACAGATCCCGGTCTAAGGTTTAATGCATACGATATGAAAAGACCCAAATACACGAAAATAACCGAAAATATTATTGAAACGATTAACGTGTTCTTATAAGTTTTGGTGTATTGCATAGCGCTAATACTCGGTAATACAAGTAGTGATGAAACTATGAGGGAACCTATTGTTTTCGCTGAAATTGATATAGCTATTGCCGATAAAAATGTCACGCAAAAATTTATAAATTTTATATTAATGCCTAATATGCTAGCGGCTTTCTGATCGAAAATACTCAAGTACAAGCTTTTATACAATAGACTATAAGAAATCAAAACGAAAGCTGACACAGCTATTACCAAATAAAATTCTTCATCACTTATGGTTACAATTGATCCAAACAAATAAGATGAGATGCTGTTGGTGTTTATCACCATGGATGAAAATATTCCTGCAAGACCAATGGATGCCGCAAGTATTATAACCGTTGATATTTCCTGATATGATTTCAACCTATTTCTGATAACTTCAATAGACAGCCCCGCAAAAACACACGCAATGATTGCCGCCAACAGTGGATTGAATCCCAATGCAAGTCCAATAGTTAGTCCTGCAAGTGATGAATGAGAAAGTGTATCTCCAATCATCGATAGCCTTTTTAATAGAACGACCTGTCCCATACAAGGAAGTATTATTGCTATCAACCCTCCAACGATGAATGCTCGTTGCATAAATTCGTATTCAAATATATCCATATTCTCCTCACAGACTAATCTCGTTATTATTAATTATCATTGACTTTTTATCTTTGATTTTAATAGCATAATCAATGTATTTTTTCGCCAAATCAAGTTGATGAGTTATCACAACAACAGTTTTGTTTTGATTTTTGAGAGTTGACAAATTTTGGAAAAATTCATCTGCAAACTTCTTGTCTATACCACTTGTAGGCTCGTCCAAGAAAATAATCTTCGCATCTTTTATAAGTGCCAAGACAATTCCAAGCCTTTGAAGTTGTCCACCAGACAATTCATCCAATGCCTTCTTCCTGTGTTCGAAAAGCCCCACTTGTTTTAAATATATACTTGCATCAGTCTTTTTCTTCAAAAAAGACAAATGAATCTTCACAGCTTCCTCAATCGTAGTCGGAAAATTCCTATACGATAAAACAGAATTTTGGGAAATATACGCCAAATCTCTGAAATGATTATCCTCTTTTATATCTGTGCCAAAAAGTTTTATCTCTCCATCGTAGTTATTGAGATTGTGCAAGATAAGATTCATCAAAGTAGACTTACCAGCGCCATTCTCACCAACTATTGCGACAAAATCTCCTTCTTTTACGGAAAAATTCACATTATCTAAAATCAGATTTTTGTCGTATGCAAAAGATAAATCATTGACAGAAATTACAGCACTACTCATTAAAAGCTTCCACAAGTGATTTTAGATTTTCTTCCATAAGCTTCAAATATCCCTTGGCAACTTGATTTTCATCTAGATTTTCCATAGTATGCAAAGTAGATGTTTTCGTGTTGGTATTTTTTGCCAAAGTCTCTGCAACTTTTGGTGTAGCCTTTCCTTCAAAAAATATTGTAGAAATATGCTTATCCTTCACAAAATCAGCAATAGTTTTTAGTTGTTTTGCAGTAGGTTCATCCTCTGGAGAAATACCAGTCACAGCAACTTGTTTCAAACCATAATCATCTGCCAAATAATTAAATGCAGCATGAGAAACCACGAAATACTTCTCCTTGCTCTTTACCTTAGAAAGTTCTTGCTCGAATTTTTTATCCAACAAATCAAATTTGGCTGTAGAATCTTCCAAATTTTTCTTATAGAAATTTTCGTTTTCTGGATCAATCGCAGATACTTTCTCATAAATAGTATTCAACATTTTTTCAGCATTCTTTACTGAAAGCCAAGTGTGTGGATTGATAGCTTTCATATCCGAACCTTCACTTGAAGAATCCAACAAAGTTAGCCCCTTTGATAAATCCAAAAACTTTCCACCATCATTCATAGATTTTTTCAAATCATCAACAAAAGACTCCATTCCAGCGCCATTGTAGACAACCAAATCTCCCTTTAAAATATCCTTCATATTATCTGTCGTAAGCTCGAATGAATGCGGCTCTTCGTTCGTCTTGATAATAGTCTTGACATCCATCTTGTCTTGTACAATCATCTTCGTCAAATCTGCCACAGGAAAAAATGTCGCATAAATTGTCTTCTTTCCACTGGTTTTTGTTGTATCTTCTTGTTTTGTGTCTTGAGTTTTTGAATCTTGTTTGTTACAAGCAGTCACAAAAACCAAAACTAGCGCCAAAAGCACCAATAATTTTCTAAATTTTTTTATCATAAACTCCTCCTTAAATGCAAATTATTTGCAACAACTAATATAATACACCAATTGATAATGATTCACAAGTATTTTTTAAAATTTTTTAATTTCCACACAATTGCACATAAAAAACGGTAAATCTCGTATGAGACTTACCGTTTCGTTGGTTTAATTTTAGGAAATGATATATGAAATTAAGGTTATCTGTTAAAGTTTGTGAGAATAGCGTTGAGCTTTTCAATGGAGATTTTGATGTCTTCTAATCTGGATTCAACTCTGATTAGAAGAAATGCTGTCACTGAAATGGGAAAGCCGACGTTACCGACAAAACTTAAAAATTCGTCCATTTGTTAATCCTATTGTATATTCATTGGTTTCTTGTCTACAGTTATGATATCTGCTGAGATTTTCTTGTTGTAGGCTCCTGTTTTACCAGCGAATACTTCTGTTTGTAAGATTTGATCCATTGCATTTTTGATTTGTTCATCAGTTTTTGCACGATCATAGTTTGTTAAATTGATTGTCATTGTTTCATTTGAATCATTGCCTATCTTGATTTGTAAATATTCTTGCATTTAAATACCTCCTAAAGTTCTTTTTCTTCTACTACAAATATGCGTTTTTCAGATGCAGAAATCAATGAATTGATTGCATCTGCTGCGTTTTTCAATTTTTCATCAGTAACATTTGATGCTAAATTGCTGAATGTTTTGGAAGTTTTCTTATTTTTTCCATCTACATTGTTTAATGAAGTGATTTTTAATTTTTTCATTTTCACTCCCCCTTTCATTTATACATACATTTGGGGGTGTGATTTTACTATTCTGATTAGAAAAATTTGGGTATAATGTAATTAACACAAGAAAGGTTGTGAGATTTATGAAAAGGTTATTCAAAATTCTACTTACAATTGTAGTCGTCTACTTAATTGTCGGCTGGACTTACAATCACCCAGTTCAATATTTTTGTGGAAAACACAGGCTGTATTCTTTTATGCAACAGCAAGGAACTAATAAAGATAATATTTTGAAAATTTCATCAAGTTATGATTATAAAGCCGGTAATCATGAATTTAATGTGATTTTTAAGGATGATCCATTGGTTGAATACCGTTACAGTTATCATTTGACTCATTTTAGCTTGTCTAATTTGACGCATTTGTTTGAAGATACCAACAAAATCAGTGTTGATATTTACGAATACGCTACAGGAAGTCCTATCGGAAACACCTATTTCAAAAAGGCAAAATACATGAAATACACTGATGGATGGCATTAAGAGGTGAATATGAAAAATAAATTATACAAATTTATCAAAATTGTGATCTGTATTTTTGTGATTTACAATGTTGTGTGGTGGGTTGTTGATCATCCAATTCAAAGCTATTTCGCAAACAAAAAACTTGACCAAGTCCTCACTTTACAAGGAACCGACAGATCCAACATCAAATCTATAGAAAAATATAATTATGCAAATGATAATACTACACGTTTTACAATATATTTCAAAGATGATCCCAATACACAATACGAGTACCGATATTTCTTGTACTCCAATGTTTATTTGAATCCTAGGAAAAATAACTACAACAAAATGTTTTGTTTTGCTTATGATATGAAACTAAAAAAAGAAAAAAACATGTACGACAATCACAACTACCTTGCAAGAAAGCCGTTTGCTGATTATATTAAATATAAAAAATGTTTAAATACTTGGAAATAATTAACCACTAAAAAAGCTCATCTAATAAGATGAGCTTGTTGCTTTTATAAATTGTAGTAAAATTGATGTCGTATTATTTCACATTCAATTCTTTTTCTAGTGCTTCAGTGAGAATTTTTGAGAAATTAATATTTTTATATTGTCCGAGCATGTTCAAGTGATTTGGTATAGTAAGTGTTTTTTTGGTATTAACAACTTTTACCTTCGAAAATTCGTAAGGTAACCACACGTTTACATATACAACAAATTCTCCTTCTTTGAGTTCTTTCATTATATCTTCTATATTAGAAGCTTTCTTGTATTCATCTTCTTCAAAATCATAAAAAATTAATCCGAAAACTTCTTTGATATTTTTCAACGCTTCTTCGATTGTATCTCCTTCTGCATAAATTTCTTCATAATCATAGCATTGAGCAAAATATCTACCATCTTCCTTGCTCATTACAACTGGATACAAAATATCATTTTTCATAATATCACACTCCTAAATTTCGAGAGATAGTGGCTGGTTTACCAACCAGCCTGTTTGTATATGCTCTTTAAAGTTTTTGTTGTAAAATCTTTTTGTGGATGCGCAACAGTTACAATCCCTTTTTTCACAGGATGTTTAAACTTGTGATGACTGCCATTGACGCTAACCAAATACCAGCCATCTTTTTTGAGCATTTTTATTATCTCTCTTGAGGTTTTTGACGTCATAGTTAGACTTCATAATTATAATAGCACGTATAAAACACGTGTCAATATTGTGGACTAAATTTGTTTATTTTGCCAACAAAATAAGCTCATCTAATAAGATGAGCTTGTTGTTTTTATAAATTGTAGTAGCGCAACGACTGACGATAGGATGATGGCTACGTTGTAATCTTATTGGTTTTTTCTATAAATTAAAAAATGGTATAATATAGTAAATAAGCAGGTGATTTAATGACACAAAAATCTGAAAGTATAGAAATAATGTTCATACTAACACTAATCGGAGGATTCTTGGATAGCTACAGCTACATTACTCGTGGAGGAGTGTTTGCATTCGCACAAACAGGAAATCTCGTGTTACTCTCGATAAATATTTGCTACGGAAATTTGGACAAAATAGCCCGCTATATCATGCCGATAATCGCATTCATATTGGGAACAACTCTGGTTAGAATTTTTGAGAAAAAATACAAATACATGAAAATCGTACATTGGAGACAAGTAATCATAGTGTTCGAAGGAATAATCCTAGCATTAGTTGGATTTGTACCAGAAAATTTGAACAAATTAGCATGCCTTTTAATATCATTCGTCTGCGCAATGCAAATCGAAGCGTTTAGAAGATTCAATGGTGTTGATTTGATGACGACAATGTGCACAGGAAATTTGAAAAAAGCAACCGACAGACTCATCGACTACTTCTACACAAAAGATAAAAATCTTCTCAAAGCATCATTTACAACATATGCTGCGATCTTGATTTTCATCATGGGATGTACAATCGGAACACTCACATCGTTTGTTTTCTCTACCAAATCAATCTTCATACTTCCTGTAGTCATACTCATTGCATTCATCATAATGCATGAAACAGAAAGGAGCAAAAAATGAAACAAATGAAAAATCCAAATGAAACAAATGGATATGTAATGCTCTACACAATGCAAGATAAAAGATCACTAGACGTATTGAAAAAAGAAAAAAGATTCATCAACAAATTGGAATACGCAAGTGAACACTTGGGAGACATCTACGAATTTTTCAGAGAAAAATACACGTATTTCGTCAAACAAGCAGAAACAATCGTCCCCAAACCAGACGATGTAAAACTACCGATTTGGTGTTCAGTCAGTAACAGAAACTGCATGAGACCAGACGAAAACTCCGTAGCATATTGTTTAAAAGTTCCTGCAGAAAAGATAGTCTATCTTGACGGATCAAAATGGGACTACGTCCTCAACAATCATTACGTCCCAACAGATGAAGACGATTTGAAAAAATACTACAAATATTTAAAAGACCACAGAATGCCCAACCCATTTCTAATAGGATCAGAAGATTACAGATATTTGTATCCCGAAGAATACAAAAAAATATATGAAAGCTACAAAAAAATATTCGACATAGATAATTGGAACATATTCCAAGTCCAAGGAAACATCTGGGAAATCACAGAAGACATGATCATCAAAGTATTCTACCATGACGACCCAATAGACATATCAGAAGAAAATTTAATAGACTATTTGTAAAAATCTTAGAATTATGAACTGAAACAATATAAATCAAAAGAAAATGAAAAACATGGAATTTATTATTAAAGAAATAGAAGATAAAAAAGAAAAAGAAAAAATATCAAGAGAAATCTTGAATGACTTACCAGAATGGTTCGGCATACCAGAAAGCACCGAAGAATATATCGTAGATTCGCAAAACAAGCCATTTATAGCTTGTTTTTTAGGAGAAAATCCTGTTGGTTTTGTTGTTTTAAATAATACAAGCCCAGATTGTGCGGATATATTTGTAATGGGAATCAAAAAGAAATTCCACCGTCAAGGGCTAGGCAAAAATTTAAATGAAGCCTATGAAAATTTGGCTAGAAAACTAGGATATACCTATTCACAAGTAAAAACAGTAGAAACAGGTCACTACGAAGAATATGACATAACCAACAACTTTTACCAAGCCATGGGCTATAAAAAACTAGAAGTATTCCCAGATTTATGGGATGAATGGAATCCTTGCCAAATTTATATAAAATTCCTAGGCAAATAAAAAAAATCATCTAAAGCTAAGAATATCATGTGGAGTCTAGATATTCGTGCTTGATGATTTTTTTTCTTTACAAACTGAAACTACATTTGTATATAAATTACAAAAAAGTAGATTACCAAAATTACATTTAGATTTCCCTTGGAAAAATCCGACAAATTTCGCCGAAAAAAATTCTCGTAGATTATTACCTGTAATTTTGGTTTTCTACTCATCTTTTTTCTTCCTTATAAAGTATTTTAATAAGCAACTTAAAAAAAAATCATCCAAAGCTAAGAATATCATACGGAGAAAATAAACATAAATCCAAGTGAAATAAGCCGTTAAAAAATCGCACTGTTTGAGCGATAGCGAGTTTGCGATTTTAGGCTTATGAGCTTAGGATTTATTTATTTTCGTAGTCTAGATATTCGTGCTTGATGATTTTTTTAATTTCGAACTGAAACAACATTTGTAGATAAAAAAGCAGCTAAGCATATATGCAATATGCTTAACTGCGTAAATTTATCTATGTTAGCAATTTCTTACTTCTTTTCTCTTTTCTTAAAAAACACAAAAAATGCACCAGTAATCACGATTAAACAAGCGATGCTTATTAAAATATGCTCGTTGTCTATTCCCGCTTGTGGCAATATTTGTGTACTCGCCAACATTATGTTATTTTCTGTTTGACCGTAGCTTATGTTGTATCCAATGTGCATCAGAAACATCATCACTGCTAGCACATATACCGTTAATTTCTTTTTCATATTCTCCCCCCATTACCCTCACAACTATTATATATTTTGTACTAATATTTTTCAATATAAAATATTTTTTTCTAACACATTTTAGTTGGGTCGACGTATTCGTCAAATTCTTCTTCTGTCAGAATTTCCAAATCGAGCGCTGCTTGTTTTAATGTTGTGTTGTTTTTGTGCGCGTATTTTGCGATGGTGCTTGCCTTGTCGTATCCAATTTTCGTGTTAAGAGCTGTAACTAGCATCAACGAATTGTTCAAATAATAATCGATGACTTCTCTGTTTGCTTTGAGTCCTCGAAGACAATTGTCTGTAAAAGATTTCGTAGCGTCTTTGATTAATCTTACAGATTGCAATGCGTTGTAAATAATCACAGGCATGTAGACGTTGAGTTCGTAGTTTCCTTGGCTTGCTGCGACTTGAATTGTCGTGTTGTTGCCCATTATTTGCACACAAACCATTGTCAATGCTTCTGCTTGTGTTGGATTTACTTTGCCAGGCATGATGGATGATCCTGGTTCGTTTGCAGGAATTGTCAATTCTCCGATTCCACATCTAGGACCACTCGCCAAAAATCTCACATCATTTGCAATTTTCATCAAGTTATTGGCAAGGGCTGTGATTGCTCCATGAGTAAAGCTTATTGCATCTTTTGATGTTAGTGCATGGAATTTGTTTTCTGCAGTGACGAATTCTCCGTTTGTTTGTTTGTTGATTTCATCTACTACCATTTGGTCGAATCCTTTAACTGCATTGAGTCCAGTTCCCACAGCTGTAGCTCCAATTGCAAGTTCATTCAGTGCTTTGCTTGCTTCAATGATGTGTTGTTTTCCTTTTTTAATCATGAAAAGCCATCCAGATATTTCTTGTGACAATCTTAGTGGCACTGCATCTTGCAAATGTGTACGTCCGATTTTTATTATGTCTTTGTTTTCTTCCATCAATTTTTCCAAGACTTTTTCAGTGTTTTCAAGTTCTTCGATTAGTTCTGAATCAATCATGTGTTTTAATGCAATGTGGATTGCAGATGGAAATGTATCGTTGGAACTTTGGGATTTGTTCACATCATCGTTTGGATGAATGATGTTTTCTCCATACTTTTTGTTTGCGATGTGAGCGATGACTTCGTTCACATTCATGTTGGATTGCGTTCCAGATCCAGTTTGCCACACAGCAAGTGGAAATTCATTGTCGTGTTGGTGATCCAAGATTTCATCACACGCACCCACAATCAAATCCTTCTTTTCGTCTGATAATTTTTCCAATTTGTTGTTTGAAATCGCACACGCTTTTTTTAATCTTGTAAGTGCTTTGATAACTTCAAGTGGCATTTTTTCTGTTCCAATTTTAAAATTGTTGAAACTTCTTTGAGTTTGTGCTCCCCACAACACATCGTCATTTACTTCGATTTCTCCGATAGAATCCTTTTCAATTCTCATTTTTTCCTCCAATTACAATTCAAAATTTATTTGTTCTCTATTATTAATCAAACTTTTGTATCCTAGATAAAGCGACAAGAAACTTGCAATGTTAACGCTCGCACAGATGGCTATCATCACAGAAATCTGATAAATTATCGCAGTGTTCGGGCTAACTCCGGATAGGATTTGTCCTGTCATCATTCCAGGAAGACTTATAATTCCCATCGCAATCATGCTGTTCAAATTCGGTAGTATCGCCATTTCTACGGATTGATTTACGATTGGAATTAAAGCTGTATCTGCTTTTACTCCCAAATTAATCAGCGTTGTGATTTTGTTTTTGTTCAGTTTCAAATTTTCGTTTAAGTAATTGACTCCCAAATTCACAGCCGTCATCGTATTTCCGAAAAGCATTCCAGAAATTGGAATCGCATATTGTGCATCGAAAATCGGTTTTCTGATGACAAATCCAACGTAGAAACACTCCACGAGAATTCCCGAAAATAATATACTAAGTCCTATAATCACCTTGAATTTGTCCGATAAATTATTGCCTTTGAACACTTTTAAAGTGCTGAATGTCGCCATTATCAATATGTAAATTATTACAAATAAATTGTTGTTCGCATTTATAACATAAGTTAGGATGAAACCTACGATAATAAGTTGCACAGTCATTCGAAAACTCGCTATTATCAGTGTTTTCACTTTGTTTATGCGGCATTTTTTCATTACGAATAACACAAACAACAAAAGCAGATAAATTAACACAAACCTCGTCCATGGTATTTTAATTATTCCCATTTCAATCTCCTAAATCTATTGTTTTGTCTGCAAATTCATCCACCAAATTTCTCGCGTGACTCACAACTACAAGAGTAATATCATTGTGTTTACAATAATCCACAATATTTTTCATCATATTAAAAGCAGTATTGCTATCCAATGCGCTTGTCGGCTCATCCAATAACAAAACCGCAGGTCTCATGCTAAGAGCAATTGCCAAGAACACTCTTTGCTTTTCTCCGCCGGAAAGTTTCTCAACATCGAGGTTTATATCGACATCGAAATCTGCGATTTTAAGAAATTTCACAATTTCATCGTCTGTTAAGTTTTCCAAATCTCGCAATTTATAAAACTCATGGAAATTTTCTTTTATTGTCATGTCGAACAAGAAATTTTCTTGGGAAGTCATAATGATGTTTCTTCTCAATTCAACAGGCTTGATGTTCAAAATATTCGTATCTTTGTAGAAAATGCTTCCCGATTTCATCTGTAAAGTGTTGTTGATAAGTTTGAGAAGAGTGGACTTGCCGCTTCCACTCTTTCCCACAACAAAAACTATTTCGTTTTTATTTATAGTAAAATCATCGTATTCCTTGATGAATTTAACATTTTCAAATCTCAATATTTCCATTTAAAATTCTAGTTGCTCCTTGAGTGCAGCCTTGAATTTTTTCAGAATTTTCTTCTCCATTCTGCTGACAGTCATTTGCGAAATATCCAATTCCTCTGCGATTACGATTTGTGTTTTCTTGTCAAAATATCTTCCCAGAAGAATTTTCCTTTCAACTTTGTTCAAATCTTGCATGCATCTGTTGATTAAATCTCTGTTTTCGAACTTCAACATGTCCTTGTCTTCTTCTCCAATCAAATCGCTAAGATTAGTTTCCCTGTCTTCATTTGATTGATCGATAGATTGATCCAATGATTGTGGGGCGTAGACCTTTGCTCCTTCCAACACTTCCAATACTTCTTCGTTCGATATCGACAGATAATCTGCGATGTCTTCAACTGTTGGAGATTTTTGCATTGTTTGTGACAAATGAACCTTAGCTGTCGCAACTTTTTTGTTGAGCTCTTGAATTCTGCGTGGAACTCTGATGACCCAGCCTTTGTCTCTGAAATATTTTTTGATTTCTCCGACGATTGTAGGAGTTGCATAAGAGGAGAACTCGTAGCCTTTTGATGGATCGTAGCGGTCAATCGCATAAATCAGTCCGATACATGCGACTTGGTACAAATCATCGTATTCGATTCCCCTTCCTGTGTATTTTTTTGCTAATATTTCAGCGATATACAGGTTTTTTTTCACGAGAGTATCCCTTGTTTTCTTGTCTCGTGTTTCTTGGAATTTCAAGAATAATTCTTTAATATTTTCCTGTTCTTCTTTACTAATTGATTTATTCGCCATAATATTATTTCCTATTCTTGATAACTTTTATCTCACTTCCATTGATTTCGTATTCATCCATTAATGATTGGATAATCATTTCTGATATTTTATCCTTTTCGTTGTTTTCACGAGGATTTGATCCGTCTAATTCGAAAATTAAACTAAGTGATTCATCGTCAATAATCATCGTACAGTCGATGATTTCGGATCTATTTCTCTGCAAATTCAAGCACTCACTAGCACACAATTTGATATCTTCGATATCATCTAGTGAAAATCCACATTTCATCGCAACGAAAGATGCTGAAAGTCTTATAAGAGATACATTTTCTTTTTCATTTTGAAAACTTAATCTGAATTCTTCCATTATATCTCCTTTATTACGAAAATCTTGTCCATTTCAGTTATAGTGAACACTTTGTTGACGTGTTTTTTGATGTTATCAATGTAGATTTTATGATTGTTATCTTTGATTTCGTTGTAGACTTTAATCAACGCACCCAATCCAGTTGAATCTATAAATGAAAGATCTGTCGCTTCTATTCTGATGTCTTTCGGATTTTTGTTGTATTCTTCCAATAAATCATCTCTGAATTCGTCACAAGTATTGATGTCCAAATCACCTTGAACACGCACAATTATCTCGTCTTTTGTGACTATATCGTAATTTAATTGCATAATTTTCTCCTTATTCTTCAAAATATTTAGCTACAGCTACTATTGCATCTTCGCCCTTATCTGTATTTTTCAACAATACACCAGATGTTGATCTTGAAAGTGTGGATATTCCTTCTGCTTTTATTCTGATAACCTCAGCTTGTTTGCTAATCAAAAGAATCTCGTCTTCGTTTTTCAATGCCTTCGCACACGCTACATCTCCTGTTTTCTTGGCAATCTTGTAAGTTCTGATTCCCTTTCCACCTCTATTTTGAGTAGTGTAGTTGGACAATTCAGTCTTCTTACCGTAACCATTTTCACTGATAACTGCCAAGAATTCATTGTCTTTTACCAAATCAAATGAAATAACCTCATCGTCTTTGTTAAGAGTAATAGCCTTTACTCCGATGGCATTTCTCGATAAATCTCTCAATTGATCCACATTAAATTGCAAACTCATTCCTTTTTTAGTGACGATAATTACTTCTTCATTCTTTTCGACAAGTTTCACATCGATAAGCTCGTCGCCCTCATCGAATTTGATAGCTATGATACCAGTTTTTCTGATATTTTCGTACAAACTCAACGAAGTCTTCTTCACTTTGCCTTTTTTAGTGATAAATATTATAAATTGGTCGTTTTCTTTTTCCTTATCCAATGCCAAAACTTGTGTAACATTTTCGTCGGCATCGATTTGGATAAGATTGATAATGTTGGAACCTCTCGCTGTACGGCTTGCTTCTGGCACTTCGTAAGCTTTTAGTGAGTAAACTTTTCCTTTATTAGTGAAGAACAACAAATCTTGGTGAGTTGTAGTTGCGAACATATCTTTGATGAAATCTCCGTCTTTCATTCCCATAGCATTCACGCCACGTCCACCTCTGTGTTGAACCTTGTATGCATCAGTTGAAATTCGTTTGATGTAGCCTTTGTTAGTGATAGTGATGAACATGTCTTCTTCTTCCAAAAGTTCCATGTCTTCAAAATCTCCGTCATCTCGTAGAATTTTAGTTCTTCTATCGTCTGCGTATTTTGTTCTAATTTCTGATAATTCGTCTTTGATTATTTCTAACAACATGTGTCTGTTATTCAAAATTTCTGTCAATTTTTCAATCAAAGCGCTCAATTCGTCAAATTCATTTTGTAGCTTTTCTTTTTCCAAACCTTGTAATCTTTTAAGTCTCATGTCCAAGATTGCTTGTGCTTGGATTTCTGAAAAACCAAATCTTTCCATCAATTTTTCGAGTGCATCATCATAACTTGTTCTGATAATGTGAATAATTTCATCGATATTGTCGATTGCTTTCAACAATCCTTCAACGATGTGAATTCTCGCCTTCGCCTTGTTCAAATCGAATTGCGTTCTTCTTCTAACGACTATTTCTTGGTGAACAAGATAATGGTCGATTAATTGTTTCAATGTCAAAACTTTTGGAACGCCATTTACAAGGGCAAGGTTAATTATCCCAAATGTAGTTTGCATTTGAGTGTATTTGTACAAATTGTTAAGCACGATATTTGGATTGGCATCTCTTTTCGTTTCGATGACAATTCTCATACCTTTTCTGTCTGATTCATCTCTCAAATCGCTGATGCCTTCTATTTTCTTTTGTTTTACAAGGTCTGCGATTTTTTTGATTAAATTGGATTTGTTGACTTGGTAAGGAATTTCTGTGACGATGATTTTGAATCTGCCCTTTGATTCCTCGATTCTAGCTTCTGCTCTTAGTCTAACTTTTCCACGTCCTGTAGTGTATGCGTTCTTGACTTCTTCAAGTCCCATGATGTTTCCACCTGTTGGAAAATCAGGAGCCTTGATGTATTTCATCAATTCTTCAATTGTTATATTTGGATTGTCAATCGTTGCTATTAGCGCATCAATTGTTTCTCCCAAATTGTGTGGAGCCATATTTGTCGCCATACCAACAGCGATACCACTGGATCCATTTACGATTAAATTTGGAAATCTGGATGGAAGTACAACTGGTTCTTGTTCTTCACCGTCGTAGTTGTCTTGGAAATCAACAGTGTCTTTGTTGATGTCACGCAACATTTCAAGTGCAAGTTTGTCCATACGTAACTCCGTGTAACGAGGTGCCGCAGCTCCGTCACCGTCGATTGAACCGAAGTTACCTTGGCCATCTACAAGTGGATATCTCATGTTGAAATCTTGTGCAAGTCTTACAACTGCATCGTAGATTGCAATGTCACCGTGAGGGTGATATTTACCCATTACTTCCCCTACAAGTCTTGCGGACTTGGAGTATTTTCTATCTGGGAACAATCCTTGTTGTTGCATTCCGTAAATTATACGTCTGTGAACAGGTTTCAATCCGTCTCTTACATCTGGAAGCGCACGAGATACAATTACACTCATAGAATAATCCAAATATGCACTTTCCATTTCCCTTTTCAAATCAGCTGGTTTTATATTGAGTTTTCTTTCTGTCATATTATTCTCCTAAGCGTCAATGTTTTGTGCATAAACAGCGTTTTGTTCTATAAATTCTCTTCTTGGTTCTACATTGTCTCCCATCAAAACATCGAATGTGTTGTCAAGTTCGTTCTCGTCTTCTCCGTCGATTTCAACTTTGATAAGAATTCTGTGTTCAGGATTCATTGTAGTATCCCACAATTGTTCTGCATTCATTTCACCAAGACCTTTGTATCTTTGAACTTTGATGTTACTTCTTTCACCGTATTTTTCCAACGCTTCTTCTAATTCTTGTTCTGTGTAGCAATATTCCATTACCTTAACACCTTTGATGATTCCGTAAAGTGGTGGTTGTGCGATGTAGACGTGACCTTTTTCCACTAATGGCTTCATAAATCTGTACAAGAATGTAAGTAGTAGCGTTCTAATATGCGCTCCGTCGACGTCGGCATCTGTCATTATTACGATTTTGCCGTAACGAAGTTTACTGATATCGAAGTTCTTGCCGATTCCTGTTCCAAATGCAGTAATCATCGCTTTGATTTCTTCTGAATTTAGAACTCTTTCAAGGTGAGCCTTTTCTACATTCAAGATTTTACCTCTCAACGGCAAAATAGCTTGGAATTTGTTGTCCCTGCCACCTTTTGCAGAACCACCGGCAGAATCCCCTTCGACAAGGAAGATTTCGTTGTATTCGATGTCTGAGCTTTGGCAGTCGGCAAGTTTTCCAGGAAGTGTCGTATTGTCAAGCACTGATTTTTTACGAACCAAATCCCTCGCACGTCTGGCTGCAAGTCTTGCTTTTTGTGATGCCAATGCTTTTTGGATAATTGTTCTGACGATTTTTGGATTTTCTTCAAAATAAAAACTCAAATGCTCATAAACAACGCTGTCTACAACAGTTCTAGCTTCTGAGTTACCCAATTTTCCTTTAGTTTGTCCTTCGAATTGTGGATTGTTTAGTTTTACTGAAACAACTGCAGTGATACCTTCTCTGACATCATCTCCAGACAAATTATCGTCTTTTTCTTTTAATATATTTTTGTTTCTTGCATAATCGTTAAGTGCACGAGTAAGTGCGGATTTGAATCCTACAACATGCGTTCCGCCATCAACTGTTTTGATGTTGTTAGTAAAGGAAACTATCGTTTCGTTGTAGCTTTCAGTATATTGCATAGCTATTTCAACTTTTGTAGTGTCCTTTTCTCCTTCGATATACATTACCTCGTGATCCAAAGGCTTTTTCGATTTGTTGATGTATTCTACAAATGATTTGATACCACCTTCGTAGTGGAACAATTCCTTGTAGCCGTCTCTTTCATCAGAAAATTCAATCTTCACGCCCTTGTTCAAAAACGCCATTTCTCTGAATCTTTTTGCAAGGACATTCTTATCGAAATTCAAAGTTTCAAAAATTGTATCGTCTGGCATGAATTCAATCGTAGTTCCAGTTCCTCTTACATTTTCTTTTATAACAGTAAGTCCTGTTACAGTTTTTCCTTTTTCAAATCTTTGCTCATACATCTTGCCGTCTCTTTTTACTCTGGCAATAAGGTATGTACTTAAAGCATTTACACAACTTACCCCAACTCCGTGAAGACCACCTGAGTATTGATAAGCATCGTTTGAAAATTTACCACCTGCATGAAGCACTGTAAGTACAGTTTCAAGAGTTGATTTGCCTGTTTTTGGGTGTGTTTCAACAGGAATACCAGAACCATCATCTTCTACGATAATGGAATTATCTTTTTTAATAGTAACCTTAATCAAATCACACACGCCAGCCAACGCCTCGTCAATCGAGTTGTCGACTACTTCGTAAACCAAATGGTGTAGACCTTTTTCATCTGTAGAACCGATATACATCCCTGGTCTGACACGAACCGGTTCCAATCCTTCTAATACTGTAATCTGATCTGCAGTATATTCTCTATTTTTCTTCATTATATTCCTTTCATAAAGTTATTCATCAAATAATTGCCACTGATATTTGACTTGTAAACTCCTCTATTAGTTATGACTATAGATCTTATAGTAATGCTCTCATCCTCATTCACAAATTCCACGTTTTTCGTATAATCCAAATCATCCTTCTTGAAATCTGTGAAAAATCTGTCCGAAACATTAACCACAGCTATAATCTCTTTTTCATCAATTAATGTGTTGTTGCCAATATCCAAATACATATCATTCACCTATTTTTATCGTGTACAAACCTTCTGGTGCTCTTTCTGATGTCGTCAGAAAAGCTTGGAAATCCTTGATATATCTGATGATGTAGTTGATTCTGTAATCGTCAAGTTCACTGAATACATCATCTAACAAAATAATTGGCATTCTATCATTATAAAATCTACTCAAATCCAATTGCGCAAGCTTCATCGATAAAATAGCAGTTCTTACCTGAGCCTGAGATGCAAAAAACTTAGCCGATTGATCGTTGATTAAAATATCCAAATCATCACGATGGATACCTAAATTAGTTTGCTTATTTTCCAAGTCCTTTTCCAAAATATCTCTCAAACTCTTATAATAAGTGTTCTTTTGATCAGTCATATCCTCTACATATCTAATCGAAAATTTATTTTCCATGTACAAATCGTCATTCTCATCACTCAAATTCTTGCACACATTTTTTGCGATAAGATGAAGTCTTTCGACATAACTTTTTCTCTTGTGCATAATGTATGAACCAAAATCTGATAATTGAATATTCAATGCCTTCAACTGCTCATTAAAATACGAATTGTACCTGTGGTTTTTGATGAGCTTGTTTCTCTCATCCAACACTTGATTGTATTGTTTCAAAACAGTCCTGTAATAATTGTCCACACCACTTATGGACTCATCCAAGAATTTTCTTCTCAACGATTTCGACTCTTTTATTATCTTCAAATCGTCTGGCTTAAACACAATACACTCAAAATACTCGTTGTATTCTTTGATAGTATTCACAAAAGCTTCGTTCACATTGAGTATCTTTTCGTTACTTTTAATAGTAATATCTATCTTATCCTCAAAACCATCATCGTAGACATCCATGACAATACGAGCCTCATCTTCACCGAACTTAATCAAATGAGAATTGGTATTGGTTTTGAAACTTTTTCCCTTCAAAGCTACATTAATAGCTTCCAAAATATTAGTCTTACCCGAGGCATTTCTGCCTACAATAAGATTTAGACCATCACAAAAATCCAATTCTATTTCACAGAAATTCCTGTAATTATATAATTTTAATTTTTGAACGATCATTATTCGACTACGTACTTCTCTCCTTCAAATTCAACAACATCTCCTGGATAAAGCTTCTTGCCGCGTCTTGTTTCAACCTCGTCATTTACCTTAACCAACGATTCTTTTATGAGTTCTTTCGCCATGCCACCAGTTTGTGCGATGGATGCGAATTTTAGAAACTGTTCCAATTTAATAAACTCAGATTCTATCTTGACACTAATCATTATTACCTCCTGCAAGTTTTACTGGAAGGACAAGATAAGTGTAATTCGTATCGTTAAGTGGCTTGAACACCATCGGTCTCAAACTTCCACTCATATTCAAAGTAATATCGTCATCATCAATAACCTTCAACCCATCCAACAAATACTTCGCATTAAAAGCTATCCTCAAATCCTCTCCACCGATTTCGCACTTCACATACTCATCCACCTTACCAATATCAGTATTAGATGAAATGTGCAATTCATTTCCCGAGAAATCAAGCTTAACCAAGTTTGCCTTGTCTTCTTTTGCCATCAAAGACGCTCTTTCCAACGCCATTTGCAAAGCTCTCTTTTCTATAGTAACTACAGTTGAGAAATCTTGTTTCATAACTTGATTGTAGTCGATGTATTGACCATCGATTAGTCTCGAATAAACATCAGTGTTTTCCAATTTGAAAATAATATTTCCAGTAATAATGTTAAGAGTGATTTCCCCTTCTTCCAAAATCTTGTAGACTTCATTCAAAGCTCTCGCAGGAACAATTGCCTTCATTTCGAATTCACTCACATTACTCAAACAATCAAGTGAAACTCTGTAACCATCCAATGCCACAAACTCAATTCTATCATTCATAATATTGAACAAAACACCAGTCAAATCAGGCCTTGTTTGGTCCATACTCGTAGCAAATGATGTTTTTCTGATAGAATCTCTAAGTTCAGATTGTTCCAAAGTCAATTTAACATCCTTATCTATATAAGGAAGAGATGGAAATTCGTTAGAATCTTGACCTTGAATGTTGAATTCCGTAGACAAACATTTGATGTTGATGTTGTTATCGTCAACTTCTATATATATATCGGCGTCTGGAAGTTTTCTTATTATATTACCTATCATTGACGAGTTGATTACAATTTGTCCTTTTTCGTAGATTTCACAATTTGCTCTCGTATCCACGATAAGTTCCAAATCCGTCGCCACAAGACGCAAATAGTTTTCTTCTGCAATGAACAAAATTCCCTCTAATATCTGAATAGTTGTCCTAGATGACACCGCTTTTTGGGCAATGTTGATATGTTTTAGTAATTCTTTTTGAGATATTTTTAATTTCATATTTTACCTTTCGTTTATATAAATAATAATAATAGTTAGTAATAGTAGTAGTAGGGCTGTTTGTATTGTGGATAACTCAAGTTTGTTTGTAATTTGTGGTGTTTTGTCTATTGATAAAGGTGTGTATATAATTGGCACAAACTGTGCTGTTATCAACATTATCAACTTTTCACAATTTTAGTTTAACACTTTAAAGTTATCAACAACTTATCCACATAGTTATTAATATTAAAATGTGAATAGAAAACTTTAAAATACACTTATCCACAATTTTTAAGTTTAATATATTAAGAATTTTGAATGTAATTGATTAGATTTTCAATTTCTTCGTCAAATTCTGAATTTTTCTTGATATCACTCTCAATTTTCTTGATTCCATGCATAACTGTTGAGTGATCCTTGCCAAAACTTGAAGCAATACTAACCAACGAAATATCCAACAATTTTCTGGACACATACATTGCTATTTGCCTTGGATATGCTATTTGTTTGGAGCGTTTCTTGGATAAAAGATCATCTAAAGTGACATTGTATCTATCACACACGCACTCAATGATTAAATCTATAGTTACAGGTCTCAATTGAGTTTCGGCGATAAGTTGTTTTAATACGTTTTTCGCCAAATCCAATGTAATGTTGCCATCTCCTATCAGAGTTTTCTGACCTACAACATTCATCACTGCCCCTTCCAACTCACGAATATTGCTTTTGACATTCATAGCGATATAATCGATTATTTCAGGTGGAAGTGATGTATTATTTCTATCCAAATACTCGTTTACAATGGCCACACGCGTTTCGTAATCTGGTGGTTGGATGTCTGCCATCAATCCCCACTCAAAACGAGACACCAACCTCTCTTCCAATGTTTTTATCTCTTTTGGAGGTCTATCACTGGAAAGTATGATTTGCTTGTTGTGGTTGTACAATTCATTGAATGTGTGGAAAAACTCCTCTTGTGTACCTTGTTTTCCCGCAATAAATTGTATATCGTCAATTAGAAGCACGTCTATATTTCGGTATTTTTGTCTAAATTGTGAATTCTTTTTCGTAGATTTATCTCCAATTGAAGAGATAAGCTCGTTTGTAAATGATTCACTCGTAGTGTAAATAACCCTCGCTTTTGGGTTGTTTTTAAGTATTTCGTGAGCAATGGCATGCATCAAGTGAGTCTTACCCAATCCGGCTTTTCCATGGATAAACAATGGATTGTATGCTGTGGCTGGGTTTTGTGCGACTGCAAGTGCTGCAGCTAATGCTAGTTCGTTGTTTTTGCCTTTTACAAATGTATCGAATTTGTATTTGGCGATTAAATTCTTGCCGTAAGGGCTAAAATCTGTTTGTTCTTCTGCCTGTTCTTGTGTTTGTTCTGGTTGGGTTGCTACAGGATCTTCAATCTTGTATTTTTCCTCAGATTCATCTTCATTTACTAGAATTGATCGTTGACCATCAATATTTTGGTTTTGAATTATATTTTCGTCTTTGTAGTTATCCATTTCGTAACGGTCTATGATGACTACTTTTCTCTTGACATTACTGATGAAATCCAAGTATTTTTGAATATCGTCGTAGTATTTGTTATAGATTGTTTTTTTGGTAAATCTATTTGGAGAAAGCAAAATAAATTCAGTATTTGTTAAATAAAGAGGTTTTAATGGTGCAATCCACGTGTTGAAGTTCAAATCCGACATTTCCTGTTTAAATGTGTTAGAGATTTTTAACCAGAGTTCATCTTTGTCGGTCATTTTTCACCTCGTTTTTTTAGTTATCAACAAGTTTATCCACAAAATGATAAGTTATCCACATGAAATAAATAGCTATTTTTCAAATTAAACAAAAAAAATTTATAATTTATTCACATTTGCATAACTTATCCACAATGTTTTATAGAAAAATAATTGTGGATATTAAATTAGAATATACAGCAAATTCGTTAAGTTTTGAAACAAGAATTCACATATTATCCACAACTTATCCACAATTTGTTAATAAATGCGTACTTTTCATACTTTTTGATACTTTAATTATAGCAAATCATATCTTTTATTACAAATTTATTGAAATTTTTGATAAATGGTTTCGTGATTTAAAAAACTTATCCCCAAAATGAGTTTAATATTTTAAATTTTTTATGAATTGTGGATAAAAGTTATCCACAAATTTTTGTGTTTTTTGTTTTTGAGTTAAAAAAACACCAACATTTTTATTTTCAAATGTTGGTGTTAGTTATCTATTTATTTCCTATGAACATTGTTTCTTGAATGAATTCTTTTATTTTAAGTCCATATCCCCATTTTTCTGCGTATTGGTCTGTGACTTCCTCACTTTTCGCAAAGAAATTTGTAAATCCTGATTGTTTAATGATTTCTGTTACATCTTCTTCCAGAAGAGCTCCACCAACTCAGGATCCATAAATGTTGTCTAATGATAAGATATCATCGTTTAGTTGTTTTTTTAATGTGATGTCACTGATGATGAACATTCCGTTCGGTTTGAGAATTCGATAGATTTCTTGATAAACTTTTTGTTTGTTTGGCTCAAGATTTATTACACAGTTACTTATGATTTTGTCTATTGAGTTATCTTCAAATGGCATGTCGATAAGTTCTCCTTGGACAAATTCAATATTTTTGAATCCTTTTTTATCTCGTACTTTACTTGCTTTTTGTATCATGGACTCTAGCCTATCCATTCCATAAATCGTGTTGGAATTTGGATAAGTTATTCTTGCCATGAAGACATCTAATCCCATTCCACAGCCCAAATCCAGTAGTGTGTCGGTGTCTTTTAGCACTAGGTTATCAAGAGGATTTCCACAAGATAGTCCTGATGATACTTCTTCTGGGATTTTTTGTAGTAAATTGGGATCGTAGCCTAAAGATTTGTACAAATCAATTGATTTTACTTTGGTGCTTGTCTTTCCTGAAGCTATGTTGTCGTAGAAATTTGTTACTTGTTGTCTTATTTCTTCGTCTGTGAATTGTTTACTCATTTATTGTCCTTTCTTTATTATTATCGTTTAATCTTGTGATGTCTTTTAATAATGTTATTAGGTTACTACATTGTTTTTCTGATATTTTATAATACGTCCATTTCCCAACTTGTCTGGATTGTATTATTTGTGAACCTGTGAGTATTTTCATGTGATAAGACAATCCAGATTGTGTTAAGTTCAATTTTTCTAAAAGTACACATGCGCATTGTTCACCATCTTGTAACAATTGCAAAATATCTATTCTTTTTTCATCGCTCAATGCTTTGAATGTGTCTGCTATTTGTTTGCTATTCATTTTATCGCCTCATATCAAATATTTTTGATATATTAATTATATCATTTTTGGGATAATACATCAAATATTTTTGATATGAGTTAATTAAAATTTTTTTCCCAAATAATTGGTATTTGTCAACAAAAAAGCTTGACAAGAGCCAAACTGATAAGTATAATTGGAGTAGTGTTTTTATAGGCAAAAGTCCTTATATTTTATACTAGGAGGTGCGATTGATGAAAAGAACTTATCAACCAAATAACAGAAAAAGAAAAAAAGACCACGGATTTAGAAATAGAATGGCTACTAGAGGTGGAAGAGCTGTTTTAAAGGCTAGAAGAAGAAAAGGTAGAAAAGTATTATCAGCTTAGGTCACATTCATTGTGGCCTTTAATTAATTATGGATAAAAGTGTAAGGTTAAGAGATAACAGGGAATACAATGTTGTCTACAAGAGGGGAAAGACTTATTATAATAGAAACTTCTCTTTGGTAGTGTACAATTCAAAAAAAGGAACTCGAATCGGATTCTCTGTTACTAAAAAATACGGCAATGCCGTTGAAAGAAACAGAATCAAGAGGAAACTGAGAGAGATTGTAAGGCTTAATTTCTCTGAGTTTGACAAGGGCTTGGATATGGTTATTATCCCGAAGAAAAACACTGAAGACTTAACTTACAAACAGCTAGAATCTGCATTATTGCACGTTTGTAGAAAGGCATCGAATAAAAAATGTCAAAAGTGATGATATTTTTAATCAAATTTTATCAAAAAGCTATATCGCCGTATTTGGGACAGGGTAAGTGCAAATACTATCCGACTTGTTCTCAATATGCATTGGAGGCTTTCAAGAAAAAGCCGTTTTTCAAGGCGTTAGGGCTTACTGTTTGGCGAATTTTACGATGTAATCCATTTTCAAAAGGCGGATATGACCCACTAAAATAAAAAGGAGTTGTAGAATTGCAAATAATTGCAAATGTATTTGGAACTATTCTTAGGTTCATATATGAAAACATCTCACATGTGATGGGTGAACCTAAAAGCATATCGTATTTTGCGATATCAATTCTTTTATTAACACTTATTTATAAGCTTATAACTCTTCCGGTAACTATTCATACGCAAAAAACTCAAGAACAAAATGCTTTGATGCAACCGGAAATGAAGGAAATTCAAAGAAAGTACAAGAACGACCCACAAACTCAACAATTAAAGATGCAAGAATTATACAAGAAATATAATTTCAATCCTTTAAGTGGTTGTTTGCCAATTATCTTACAAATGGTTTTGGTTTTGGCATTATTTAGAGTAATGAGAGAACCAGGCAAGTACATGTTTGATAATGTATCTAAGATTAATGAGATCGCTCGTAATTTCTTCTGGATACCTGATTTGACTAAACCAGATCCAGTATTGTTTGGATTGCCTTTAATAAATGCTTTCACTCAATTTTTAGTAGCAAAGATTAGTATGCCTGCTAAGAGTAAGGATAAGAAGTCAAATGAACCTGATCAAATGGAAATGATGAACAAGTCAATGATTTATTTCATGCCGATATTTATGTTCTTCATTTCAAGCAAATACGCTTCAGGTTTGATCCTTTATTGGGGATTTTCAAACGTTATAGAAGTTTTAATAAGGTTAATAATTAAAAATAAAGACAAGAAAGATGTTGCGGAGGAAGTTAGATGAGAAGCACAGTAATTAGTGCGAAGACTGTTGAAGAATGTGTCAATAAAGCTTTGGATAAGCTTCAAGCTAATCGAAACGAAGTTAACATCGAAGTTATAGATGAACCTAAACAAGGTTTTTTGGGCTTGTTTGGAGCAAAGGACGCTGTCGTTAGGGTGTCATTAAAAGACGATGTTAAAGAAAAGGGAACGGACGATTTCGTGAAGAATATCCTAAACTCTGACTCTAACTCAGTTGAAACAGAACAAAAAGAAGATATTAAAGTTGTAGAAGACAAGAAAGTTGTAGAAGAAGTTGAAGAAACTGAATCTACAGAAGATGATAATGATGAAATCGTGGAAACAGTAGAAATAGAAGAAACAGAAGAAACTGAAGATGTTGCAGAATCTGAAACTTCTGAAGAAGAAGCTGAATCTGAAGAATCTGATGTTACTGAAGAATCTGATGTTACTATTGATAGAAACGACGAACTTTTCATCACTAGCAAGAATTTCTTGAAACAAATGATAGAAGATATGGGAATTGATTGCGATATCGAATCTAGAACTGAAGGAAATATGATTAAGTTCAATATTTTATGTTCACAAGAATCTGATATCGGAATTATCATAGGAAAAAGGGGAGAAACATTAGATTCTCTTCAATATATCGTAAACTTGGTTACTAATAGAAATGCAGACACTTATATAAGAGTTATTTTGGATTGCAACCAATACAGATCAAAAAGAGAAAGATCTCTTCAAAAATTGGCCAGAAGATTAGCAGACAAGGCTATTCAAACAGGAAGAGATATCAAGCTTGAACCTATGAATCCATACGAAAGAAGAATCATTCACACTTATCTTCAAAACGACGAAAACGTGAATACATTCTCTCAAGGCAATGAGCCTAATAGAAGAGTTATTATTAAAAGAAAATAAATTACAAGACTACATATCTTAGGTATGTGGTCTTTTTTTGTGAGATGTTTAATTTGTTGAAATTAGGATATTATTTATTTGTAATCATTTTGTATGATATAATATAATATTGCTATAAAGAATGAAAGGATAGACTAAATATGGACGATTGTATTGCAGCTATTAGCTCTGCTACTGGTGAAGCGGGAATTGGCATTGTTCGAATGACTGGAGAGGGTTGTGTGGATGTGCTTGATTCTGTGTTCAAAAGGGCTAATGAAAATGCTGATTTTATAAATAGAAAAATGACTTATGGCCACATTGTTGACGATAATGAGATCGTCGATGAGGTCTTGGTGTGTTATATGAAGGCTCCTCACACATACACTCGTGAGGATGTAGTTGAGATTTACACTCACGGTGGTGTTGTAGCTGTGAGAAAGGTGTTGGAAGTTCTGTTAAACAACGGTGCAAGGCTTGCTGAGGCAGGTGAGTTCACTAAGAGGGCTTTCTTGAACGGTAGGATTGATTTGTCTCAAGCTGAGGCGATTATCGATATGATTAAGGCGAAGACTGACAAGGCATACTCTGTGAGTATGAAGCAGTTGGAGGGTAGTGTTAACAGAAATATCAAACAGTTGAGAGACAAGCTGTTGGATATGCTATCTCATGTGGAGTATTCGATTAATTTTACTGAAGATATGCAAGACGAATTGGACAACACTCCTGTTTTGAACGAGGGAAAGGAAGTTTTGGATAAACTTAAAAAGCTTTCTGAGAGTGCAAACAGAGGCCGAATTATCAGAGATGGTATCAATACTACGATAATTGGTAAGCCAAATGTCGGCAAATCTTCTTTGTTGAATGCTTTGTTGAAGGAAAATAGGGCTATCGTGACGGATATTCCAGGAACTACTCGTGATGTCATCGAGGAATACATTGATTTGGACGGGATAAGCCTTAAGATTAACGATACTGCTGGTATTAGAGATACTGAGGATATCGTGGAGAAAATCGGTGTTGAAAAATCTGTGTCTTTTATTTCTGATTCGGATTTGATTATTGCGATTTTTGATTCTTCGAGAGAGTTTGACGATGAGGATAGGAAGATTTTGGATCTTATTAGAGATAAAAAGTCGATTGTTTTATTAAACAAGATTGATTTGGATGGTGAATTTGATGTCGATGAGAACTTGGAAGGAATCGAGGTTATTCACACTTCAATCAAAAACAACGAGGGTATCGAGGATTTAGAAAACAAGATTATAGAGATGTTTAATGATGGATATATTGAAGCTAATAACGACAATATTATTACTAACATTAGACATAGAGATATTATTAACAAAGCTATTAAATCTTTGGAGAGTTCTCTACACGATATGGAAGCTGGCGTTCCTATCGATTGTTTCGAGGTTGATTTGAGAAATGCTTGGGAAATCTTGGGCGAAATCACTGGAGAAACTGTGGATGACGATGTATTGAATAAGATTTTTAGCGATTTTTGTATAGGTAAATAAAATGGATAGATTATATTATGAAAATCCCTACGATGTCGTGGTTGTAGGTGCAGGTCATGCAGGTTGCGAGGCTGCGTTGGCTACGGCGAGATTGGGATTAAAGACTGCGATTATGAGTATTAGTTTGGATTCGGTGGCTGATTTGCCATGTAATCCTAACATTGGTGGCACTGGAAAGGGTCACTTGGTTAAGGAAGTTGACGCATTAGGTGGCGAGATGGGTCTTGTTATCGACAAGACTTATATTCAATCTCGAATGTTGAACACTTCCAAAGGTCCTGCAGTTCACTCATTGAGGGTTCAAGCAGACAAGAGAAAATATCACGATGAGATGAAAAGCGTGTTGGAAAACACAGAAAACTTGGATTTGATTGAAGCGGAAGTCGTGGATATTGGGGTTGAAGACAACAAAATAAAGTCGATTACAACTGCACAAGGGGCGATTTTCCCGACAAGGGCTGTGATTTTGGCGACTGGGACATATCTGAAAGGCCTTGTGATGATGGGTGAATACACTTATGAATCTGGCCCTCACGGTATGAAATCATCCAAGAAATTGTCAGATTCTTTGAAAAATTTGGGAATTGAACTTAGAAGATTTAAGACTGGAACTCCAGCGAGAGTTCACAGGGATAGTTTGAACTACGAAGTGATGACTGTGCAACCTGGTGATGACGATGTTATTCCTTTTTCATTTTTGAATGACGGAAAGGATATTTCAAAGAAGCAAGAGCATTGCTATTTGACGTACACTACACTTAAAACAAAACAAATTATTGAAGATAATTTGGAGAGATCTCCGATGTATGCAGGTATTGTGAAGGGTGTGGGTCCACGTTATTGTCCTTCGATTGAAGACAAAATCGTGAGATTTCCAGACAGAGACGAGCATCAAGTGTTCGTTGAACCTGAAGGTTTATCAACTAAGGAAATGTACATTCAAGGTGTGTCATCGACTCTTCCAGAAGAAGTGCAAAAAGAAATGTACAAGACAATCATTGGTTTCGAAAACGTGAGATTTATGAGAAGTGCGTACGGAATTGAATATGATTGCATCGATCCTACTATATTAAAGAGAACTTTGGAACATTTGGAAATCAATAATTTGTTCTTTGCAGGACAGATCAACGGATCCAGTGGATATGAAGAAGCTGCCGGTCAAGGAATTATCGCTGGAATCAATGCTGCTATGAATTTGCTTGGCAAGGAGCCATTCGTATTGGATAGATCAGACGCATACATTGGCGTATTGATAGATGATTTGGTAACCAAAGGAACTAACGAACCATATAGAATGATGACTAGCAGATGCGAGTATCGTTTGACTTTGAGACAAGACAACGCTGATTTGAGACTTACTGAAAGAGCGCACGAAATCGGACTTGCAACGGATGAAAGATACGAGAAAATGCTTCACAAGAAGAAGACAATTGACGAGGAAATCGAGAGATTGAGCTCAATAATGGTGACTCCAACAGAAGAAACCAACGAAAAATTGAGAAAACTTGGATCATCTGAACTTAAAACAGGCATAACTTTGTTGGATTTAATCAAAAGACCAGAATTAACTTACGATAAAACAGAAGAATTTGATGCTGATAGACCAGAACTGCCTAGATATTTGAGACTACAAGTGGAAACACACATCAAATACGAAGGCTACATTGCAAAACAAATGAGTCAAATCAAGCAATTTAAAAAGCTTGAAAACAGAAAACTGGATATGATCGAAGATTACAAGGAAGTTATGGGACTTTCCAATGAAGCCGTACAAAAACTTAATGATATCAAACCAGAATCATTGGGACAAGCGAGCAGAATCAGCGGCGTCAGTCCTTCTGACATCAACGTTTTATTGATATACATGGAAACGAGGAAGAAATAATGTCACTAAAAGAAACATTGAACGATTACGATATACAATTGAATGACAATCAAATAGATTTGCTGTTGAAATACATGGATTTGGTGTTGGAAAAGAACAAGGTAATGAACTTGACAGCAATCACTGAAGAAGAAATGTTTCACGTGAAACATTTTGTGGATTCCTTGTATGTTTTGAATTTGTTCGACTTTGAGGAAAACAAAACTATAATTGACGTGGGAACTGGAGCAGGATTTCCTGCAATTCCAATAAAAATAGCACGAACTGATTTGAAGTTTACATTGCTTGATAGTTTAAGAAAAAGGGTAGATTTCTTAAAGGATGTTATAGATGAACTACATCTAACAGACATCAAAGCAGTCCACGAAAGAGCAGAAGAATGCACGAGAACTGCCGAATACAGAGAACAATACGATTATTGTATATCACGAGCAGTATCAAAGCTTGATACGTTGGCTGAGTTCTGTCTACCATTTGTAAAAGTCGGAGGATACATGATAGCCATGAAAGGAAAATCCGACGAAACAGACGTAGGAGAGAACGCAATCAAAATCCTCGGCGGGAAAATAGAACAAACTATTGATTACAAAATAGATGATGAGGATAGAAGTTTGGTTGTAATCAAGAAAATCAAAGAAACTCCGAAGAAATACCCTCGTGGTGGCGGCAAACCAAAGAAGAATCCTCTATAAACAAGGAAATTTAAGTTAAAAATACTTCACAATAATAAGCAGAAAACCGAATTTAATTTGAAGACAGGGACAAGTTTACTGTAATTGCTAAAAGTAGAAGAACATTTTTGCACGAATATCTAGACTACGAAAATAAATAAATCCTAAGCTTATAAGCCTAAAATCGCAAACTCGCTAACGCTCAAACAGTGCGATTTTTGACGGCTTATTTCACTTGGATTTATGCTTATTTTCTTCGTATGATATTCTTAACAAAAATGTATTCTACTTTTTTGTTTCGATAGATTTAAGAGGAAAAGAGAAAAGATATTTATCGTAAGATTTTCAATACTATGAATGATAGAAGAATATTTTTCTATTTTTAAATCAAAATGTTTCACGTGAAACATTACAAACAAAATTTTATTAGTGATATAATTTATTTGTAAGAGAGAAAAAAAACGACGCTCTGAGAGGCGTTTTATGGCAGGTAAAATAAAATATAGGTAATAAACTATGGAGGAGACATGAAAGTTCAAATAATAGCCGTAGGGACGGAATTATTGCTAGGCGACACTTTGGACACAAATTCTAACTATCTTTCTATCAAAATGAGGGAGTTGGGATTTGATGTGTACAAGAGGGTTGTGGTTGGTGATAATTACGACAGGCTTTACAAGGAAATCGAAGATGGTTTACAACAAAATGATTTGATTATAACTACAGGTGGTTTGGGGCCGACTGAAGATGATATCACGAAAAAATGTTGCTGTGATTGTCTTGGTAAGAAAATGGTTCTTAACGAAAAAAGTTATGCGAAATTGAGGAAGTATTTTAACGAAGACGAAAAGGCGATCCAAGGCAATATCAAACAATGTATGTTTCCAGATGATGCGATTGTTTTTGAAAACTTCAATGGGACTGCTGATTGTGCAATGATTGAGAATAACGGCAAGAGAATTCTGTTCTTACCAGGACCTCCAGCTGAGATGAAGCCTATTTACGAAAATCAAGTGCAAAAAGTATTGGAACAATTTGCTACGGACTGTATTATTTCTGAAACTTTGAATATATCCATACTTGGAGAATGGGACATGAATGAAAGGGTCAAGGATATCATTGAATCGTCAAATAATCCTACGGTCGCTCCATATTTTAAAAAGGACAAGAGAATACTTCGAATAACCGCAAAAGCATCTGACAGACAAACTGCCCTTGATATGATTGCTGAAAAGAAACAAGAACTTCGAGATAGACTTGACATGTACGTTTTTGGAGAAAATGACGAAACAATTGAAGAATCAGTCTACAAGGTATTGAAAGAACATGATTTGTCGATTATGACATCAGAATCCATTACAGGTGGTATGATTGCATCCAAACTTGTGAATGTTTCTGGAGTTAGCGATTATTTGAAAAGGTCATTGGTGGTGTATTCTAATGAAGCAAAGATTGATTTGCTTGGCGTTAAGGCTGAAACTATTGATGAAAACGGCGTTGTTAGTGAAAATGTTGCGCATGAGATGGTTGAGAGAATGTTTGAAAAATTTAATGTTGACTGTGCAATATCTACGACTGGTTTCGCATCAGGAGAAAATGCTGGGCTTGTTTACGTTGGATTGGGATACAAAAATACGATAAAAACGTTAAAATTACAGCTTCATGGAGAACGCAATAAAATCAGAAATAGAGTTTCAAACCGCGCACTAGCAGAGTTGAGGTTAATGATTTTAGAAAATGTTTCACGTGAAACATTTTAAAACAAAATACAACTTTATTTGTGCTATAATAAATATGAAAGGAGCTGTAAATTTGAAAACAATATGTGTATTTAATCAAAAAGGTGGAGTGGGCAAAACTACTACCGTCGTTAATTTGTCAGCAGCTCTTGGTTTGAAAGGAAAAAAAGTGCTTGTAGTGGATTTGGATCCGCAAGGTAACACTACTTCGGGCTTTGGAATCAACAAGTTTGAGCTTCAAAAAAGCATATACGATTTGATGGTTCACGAAGATTTTGATGAGGATTTTATCATCAAAACTGAAGAAAAAAACGTGGATATAATCCCAGCAACGTCTGATTTGTCAGGAGTTGAGGTGGAGCTTATAAACACTGAAAACAAAGAAAAAGTGTTATCTAACATACTTTCTAATGTAAGTGGTTATGATTTTTGTTTTATAGATTGCCCTCCATCGTTGGGGACGTTGTCTATAAATGCGTTGGTGGCGGCAAATTCCGTCCTCATACCTATTCAATGCGAGTTTTATGCGCTTGAAGGTGTGAGCCAGTTGATGAATACTATTAATTTGGTGAGAAGTTCACTTAACGAAAACTTAGAAATAGAAGGTATCGTTATGAGTATGTTTGATGGTAGAAATAATCTTAGTTTGGAAGTGGTGGAAGAGGTCAAGAAATACTTCAAAGACAAGGTGTTTACGACTATGATACCGCGTAATATAAGGTTAGCAGAAGCTCCAAGCTATGGAATGAGTGCGTTATCTTACGACAAAAATTCCAAAGGATCTATTGCTTATAAGAGACTAGCGGAGGAATTTTTATAATGGTTAGGAAAAAGGGATTAGGAAGAGGCTTAGATGCTTTAATACCACAAAATATTATAGAAACGACAAGTTCTGATTCGATCGTTAAAATCGAATTATCGAAAATAATTAGAAGAGAAGATCAACCAAGAACACATTTTGAAAAAGACAAGATACGTGAGCTAGCAAATTCTATCAAAGAATACGGCGTTATTTCTCCGATTATCGTTAGAAAAAAAGATGAAAAGTACGAGATAATCGCTGGAGAAAGAAGATTTCTAGCGAGTTTAGAGGCTGGATTATCTGAGATTCCTGCGATTATAAAGGAAATGGAAGATAGTGAAGTGGCAGAAGTGTCACTTATCGAAAACATTCAACGTGAAGATTTGAATGCTGTTGAAGAGGCTGAGGCTTACAAAAACTTGATGGAAAACTACAACTTAACTCAAAAAGAATTGGCAGACAAATTGTCCAAATCAAGGTCATATATAGCAAACACTTTGAGATTACTAAACTTGGATGAATTGTCACTTGACCATTTGAAAAAAGGTGACATAACATCATCACAAGCAAGAAGTTTGCTTGCTATTGATGATATGAAAAAGAGAAAAGCGTTGTTGGACAAGCTATTATCCAAGAAGACAAATGTCAGGGAAATTGAAAAAGTATCCAAGGAAACAGACCCGTTTTTGTTGGATTTGCAAAACAGGTTTTTGGAGAAATTCTCTACAAAGGTTAGAATTAAGCCAAGAAGAAAAGGCGGAAGTATAGAGATAGAATATCTATCTAATGAAGATTTAGAAAGGATTATGGAGATATTAGAGCTATGATGTTTATGGATCAAACTTTAGAAGAATTTATTAAAAATGTAAACTCAAAGGAACTTCCAGGTGGGGGTTCTATCAGTGCGTTGACTGCGCTTTTGGGAGTAGGTATTGGAAACATGAGTTTCTATCTAACTGAAGACAAGAAATCTTTCAAAGCATTAGACGAGAAAACTCAACAAGAAATCAGATCTCATGTAGACAGACTTACTGAAATTATCGAAGAATTAAAGGAAAAAATGGTTGAAGATACTAAAAGCTTTGATTCCGTACTTCAAGCATACAAGCTTCCTAAGGAAACTGACGAAGAAAAAGCATACAGAAAGAAAATGATAGCTGATGGATACATCATCGCTACAGAATCTCCAATGTCTTCTGCTAGAATCATGATGGAAGCGATGGAGCTTGTAAAACAAATCGCAAAATATATCGATAAATATGCAATAACTGACCTGTTAGCAAGTGCATATTTATTACATTCTAGTATGAAATCAGTAATGTTGAACGCTAAGATCAACATGAAACAACTTGGAGATGCATCAGCTGTTTCAGAAGAAATCACAACATTAGAAGACAAATCAGAAGTTTTATTGAGAGAAATTGAAGAAGTTTCATACAAGAAAATAGGTGAGGTATAATGGCTTATTTCGATAATGCTGCGACGAGTTTTCCAAAACCAGAGATAGTTTACGAAAAGCTCAATGAAGCAACGAGAGAATTTGCCGCAAATCCTGGAAGAAGTGGGCATAAATTGTCACTTAAAATGGACAGGGCGATTTTTAATTCTAGAATGAACATTGCAGAGTTTGTCGGCGGAACGAATCCTCTTAATTTGATTTTCACATTGAACTGCACTGACAGCTTGAACATTGCGATTAAAGGTCTTGTAAAAAAAGGAGACCACGTCATCACAACATCTTTGGAACACAACTCAGTTCTTCGACCTCTTCACAAAATGCAAGAAGATGGATTTATCGATTTGACTGTTGTGTATGCGAATGAACGTGGGATTTTAGATGTCAACAAAATCGAAGAAGCGATCACTGACAAGACGAGAGTTTGCGTGACTACTGCGATGAGTAACTTGACAGGAACTATCGTAGATTTCTGCAAAATCGGAGAAATCATGCACGCTCACAACATTTTATACATCGTCGATGCCGCACAAGCGATTGGGTTTTTGGATTTTGATATGAAAAATATGCCGATAGATGTGTTGTGTTTTCCTGGACACAAATCGTTGTTTGGACCTATGGGAACAGGAGCGCTATATATAAAAGAAGGAATTGATGTCAAAAGCTTGAAACAAGGTGGAACTGGATCGCACTCACAAGATTTAGAACAACCTGACGAATATCCTGACAGATTAGAAGCGGGAACTATCAATGGACCAGCAATTTATGCGCTTTCTGCAGGAGTTGATTTCATCAAACAAGAAGGTTTGAAAAACATCAGAGAACACGAAAATAAACTCAAAGAAAGATTTATAAATGGTTTGAAAGATGAAAAAGGAATCACAATGTACGGAAGTTTGGATGAACACCAAGGACCGGTCGTACCTGTAAATGTCGAAGGAATAGGATCTAGCCAATTGGCATACATCCTAGATGACAAATACGATATCGCAACGAGAGCTGGAATTCACTGTGCGCCACTTGCTCACAAGACAATTCACACACAAGACATCGGTGCAGTTAGGTTCTCATTTGGACATTTCAACACTGAAGAAGAAGTGGACAAGGCTATTGAGGCGTTAAAAGAAATCAACAGAGGAGATAAAGATGGGGCAATCTAGTGCTATGAACACAATATTGATAATTCTTATGGTGTTTGTGGTATTAGTTTCCGTGATAAATTTCCGCAAAATCAACATCGTCAACAAAAAAGTCAACAGGGTTAAAAGAAGATATGATGCGCTTTTCAGAGCACAAGATGGTGACATTGAAGATATTTTGAATCAAAATTCTACAGATATCGTGGCAAATCAAAAAAGAATCGAAGAATTGTCCAAAACATTGGAATCTGTGGAAACTTTACAAGCAATATCACTTCAAAAAATCGGCCTTGTTAACTATGATGCGTTTGAGTATTTGACTAACAAACTTTCGTATTCACTATGTTTGTTGGATGCCAATGACAACGGACTTATCATCACATCGATTTTCGGAAGAGAACAATCTACAAGCTACATCAAAATCATAACAAACGCTAAATGTAGCGAAAAACTAAGCGAAGAAGAAAATGAAGCTTTGAAGAAAGCTTTAAAATAGAACATTGTAATAAAGGAGAAGAAAATGGATATATTTGAATCATTGAAATCAAAAATTTCGGGAAAAAACTTGAAAATAGTATTTCCTGAAGGAGAAGAATTGAGAATTTTAAAAGCAGTAGCGAGATTGAACGAAGAAAAAATCATAACTCCTGTAATTTTAGGTGACGAAGAAAAAATAAAAGAATTAGCAAAAAAAGAAAACTTGAACATCGAAGGGGTTAAAATCATCAATCCACTTACAGCTTCTGATTTCGATGAAAAAGTAGACAAATTTGTTGAAAGACGTAAAGGCAAAAATACTGAAGAACAAGCAAGAACAATGCTTAAAGATGTGAATTACTACGGAACAATGATGCTTTATTGTGATGAAGTAGACGGTCTTGTATCAGGTGCAGTTCACTCAACTGGAGACACTGTAAAACCAGCACTTCAAATCATAAAAACAAAACCAGGCACAAAACTTGTATCAGGAGCAATGGTTATGATTGGACCAAATGGCGAAAGATACGTATTCTCTGACATCGCAATCAACATAGAATTATCCGAAGAACAATTGGCAGAAGTTGGCGTTGTAAGTGCAGAAACTGCAAAACTTTACGATATCGATCCAAAAGTCGCATTCCTTTCATTCTCCACAAAAGGATCTGCAAAACATCCATTTGCAGAAAAAGTTGCCAACGCTACTAAAATCGCTCAAGAAATGGCACCAGATCTTCCAATTGACGGCGAATTGCAATTTGACGCAAGTATCGTTGAATCTGTAGGAAAACAAAAAGCTCCAGGATCCAACGTAGCAGGTCATGCAAATGTGTTCGTATTCCCAGATTTACAAGCAGGTAACATCGGATACAAAATCGCTCAAAGATTAGGAAAATTCGAAGCAATAGGACCAATCCTTCAAGGAATGGCAAAACCAGTTAACGATTTGTCTCGTGGTTGCAACGAAGAAGACGTGTACAAGCTAGCGCTTATCACAGCTGCTCAATCATTATAAAGTGAAAAACAATAGACTGTTCACGCTAATAACATATGTCGTATTCTTGTTGTTCTCGGGATTTTTAGTAGAAATCGTATTATCAGGCAAGAGCTTTACAAGAATAATGCTAATAGTTTTCGTAGCATCGTTATTAGTCGTAACTAAAATGATTTACGATAGAAGAGATGAGGACATATCATCATTGAAAGAGTTGAGATTGTATTTGATTGCAAGTGCAGTAGTTTCCATAATGGCAATCGTGAAATATTTAAAAGAATTTTCATTTAGTAGAATATATATGCCATTTGCATTTGCAATAATTATACATTTAGTTTATACAGTAATATACAAAAACAAATCAAAAACACAAAGATAGGTGTAAGCCTATCTTTGTTTTTAAGGAGATAAAATGGAGTTAATTAATTTCATATATTTGTTCTTCTTTTATGCGGTTTTCGGATATATTTGGGAAGTGATTTGGGTTAGTAGTTGTCAAAAGAAACTCACAAACAGAGGGTTCTTGTACGGGCCACTACTTCCAATATATGGGTTTGGAGCAGTGTTCATCACGCTTTTTGTTGATCACGCAATAGCAAGGTTTAACGATTCTTACATCGTAATATTTTTCTCGGGACTTATAATTGCAACTGCGTTGGAATTCCTATCGGGATATTTGATTGAAAAAATATTCAAGGTAAGATATTGGGATTACACAGAAAGGTTCATGAATGTAAAGGGGCTAATCTGCATCAGATCATCACTGTTTTTCGGAGTAATGTCCATATTCATGATGGATTATTCCAACAAATACATACTTGAACTCACTGAAAAAATCAAAAACTCAAACTACAACTTCGTGATTTACATTCTAATCGCTATATTTTCCGTAGATGTTGTAATTTCAGTAAAACAAGCTTATGGATTTAGGTATATAATTCAATACCAAGAAAAAATGGAATCATACTTGAAAGAAATCAAAAAAGATGTCAAGCTCAAAGCATTGGAAGGATCACAAACACTTGAGGCTGATTTGTCGGAAATAAAGACTGCTCTTCGAGACAGAATAGAAAATGTTGAAATCAAGAAATCCTTCATAGAAAACAGCGCCAAAATATTGGAAAACAGAATAGCACGAGAAACCAACCTCAAAGAAAAGCTCAAAGAATTGTTGGATGAAAAAGTTGAAAGCGACGAAAAAGTCGAATTGATTAACAAAAAAATCGATAAAGTTTACAATAAGAGACTTAAAAGATTACAAACTCACCAAAAAAACATCCAAAGAGTTGCAAAGAGAAACGATATAACTTACAAGAAATAAAAACAAGCAGATGTCTTATATGGCATCTGCTTTTGTATTTGAATTATATTTATACGAAATTAAACTGCATAAAATCTCATTATTTCTTCGGCACATTTTTCGCTATTGATGTTGTTTATTTCCAACTCAAAATCTTTTGATTTGACTGCGTAATTGATGTCGTAGTATTTCGTAATCAAGCTTTCTATAACACTATCGTAGTCTTCGTTCTCTAGTTTATCAATCAAAATGGATGAGTTGTTCTTTCCAATGTATTTGGATAAATGATTTATTCCTTTTTTTATATCCTCCAAAGAATGAGGATTTTTCAAATAATCACACTTTATTCTATCAATTCTATTTTGAAGGCTTGAATTTATCATAACTTGATGATGTGAACTGTTGTATTTTTGTCTCAAAATTTTCGGAATATTCAAGCTTCCTATTTTGCTGCTTTCACATTCTACAAAAACAGGAGAGTTGTCAAAACTTTTTAGCTTATCGAAAAGCAAACTTTCGAACATTTTTTGCGATGGTTGATTTTTCAATCCGGCATTTCCAAGAATGGAGCCTCTGTGGTTTGCAAGTTGTTCCAAGTTGAGGACGTTTTTGTGGGAATTTTCCAGAAAATTCAGAATTTCTGTCTTGCCAACTCCTGTGTAGCCATTGATATTTACGTATTCGTGTGAATTTATAAGCCTATCCAGATTTTCGATGACATGTTTACGATACGATTTGTATCCTCCTTTTAGCCTGTAAATACCAAGTCCCATTGATTTCATTATGTTAAAAAGCACCGTACTTCTCATGGACCCTCTGTAACAAAACAAGCACACGTTGTGATTTTCGCTCAAATCAGACAATTTCACATAGATGTCTTCTAGTTTTACAGATGCGTAACGCACTGCCAATTGCTTCGCGTACTCGTGATCTCCTGCATCGTAAATCGTCGATATTTCAACTCTTTCGTCGTTATTTAGTATCGGAATATTGATAGCTCCGGGGATAGTTTCCTTCTGAAACTCGTATTCGCTTCTAACATCGACAAATATTATATTTTCCATATTTATAAGTTCTTCATAAGTATTCGCTACGAACATTTTGGCCTCCAAAATACTAATTATACACCTTTTGTCACATTTGTAAAAGAGATTTTAGGCAAAAAAAGAACTTGCTAATCGCAAGTTCCCAATTAAAAATTAAAATACATTCTAACAAGTCCAAGTATCAATATATGAACTGGATAGAATAGATAGTTTACCAATTTGTTTTGTTTTCCACGTTTTCCGTTGTATGTCACAGTAAAGGCGAATCCCAAGAAGGAATACACTTCTTTGATAATCGACAAATATCCAAGACCTGCAGAAATTACTGGCTTGTCGTAGAAAATGTAGAACAAGTAAGCTAGAATTATCGCATGATAATCGTAGTCCAAGCTCAAATACATTGCCAAGAATCCGAAAACAGCGACGATTATTACAGATGCACCGTACCAAAGTATCCTGTTTTTAAATTTATCTTTAATATAATCAATTATCCACACAGTTACAAGACACAATGCCAACGTGAACATCATATTGTTCCAATACGGATCGAACAACACCTTCGATGTGAAAATATCGAACGGAACCTCTGAAATCACCGCAAAAACCAACAAGTTTCGAAGATATTTCGCCCTGTCGTGTGTCTTGAAAAATCCTTCAACTATGAAAAATATAAATATTGGAAATGCAATTCTTCCTAATATCGATAAAAAGTTCGAGATATACAACAATGCTCCTTTTCCATTTAAAAAATGCGTTACAATCGAGTTGTTAACATGATCTATCAGCATCGATGTAAACGCAATGTATTTTAGCTGAGCTGCGTTGAATATCTGAAATTTCTTTAATTTATCGTGTTCAAATCTTTTATTAATATCCATTATTCCTCCTTAAAATTTGAGTATACTGTATGATACAATAATTTGAACAAATTTGCAATATTTTCTTGTGAGAATTTCATTTTGTGTTAGCATACTAACAATTACTTTAATTAGTGTTAGTGTGCTAACTTTTTTTTATCAAGAAATATGGTTTAATAATAGTACAAGGAGGATGGTTATGGAAAAGGATATAGTAATTGTTACTAATAATAGTTACGTAATTAACGAATACGACAACACTATTAATATCGAAGGAGAATATTTGGATGTGCTTTATAAGGTAAGAGATCTCACACATTTGGGGTATTCTTTGGTGACTCATCCTCTAGCTGCATCGATTAGGATGTTTTATTCGCCGGTTAGAAGTGTAGTGATGAAAAAAGGTTTTTCGGAAAGGTCAATTGAAATTATTGAAAATTCTATCGAAAAATATATCAACACTATGGGAGTTCGAAAGCCAGATTACAGAAATGGTGAAGATTATTGTACTCTCGATGCGGTTCTTCTAAAAGAAGGTATAGAGAATTAATGAAGGAGTTGGGGTTATGAAATTAGAATATCAAAATTGTCTGATTGAAGATGTTAAGTTTTCTGATACTACTAAGGTAGAAAATAAGACTCTTTTTATCAACAAAGATGAAATGATCGATTTTTTAAAGGATGTCGATTTTGTAACAGAAATTAGCATTGACTTGGCGAAACCTGGCGAAAAAACTAGGATTATTCCAGTTAAAGACTGTATCGAACCTAGATTTAGAGTTGGTAGAACGAATAAGTTCCCAGGTGTTACAGGTGAAATCGAACAACTTGGAGACGGTGTCACTAAGATTATGAAAAATGTTGCGGTAGTTACTGTTGGTGATGTGGTTGGTTTCCAAGAAGGAATTATAGATATGTGGGGAGAAGGAGCAGACTACACTCCATTTTCCAAGACTTTGAATGTAGTTGTAGATATTAAAGTTCAAAAAGATATCGAACCTCACGAACACGAAACTTGTGCTAGACTTGTAGGTTTGAAGTCTGCTGAATATTTGGGATATGCTCTTGAAAATGCAGAGTGCGATAATTCAGAAATTTTCGAAATTCAAGATATTAAAACAGAAGCAGAAAGACTCAAAGATTTACCAAGAGTCGTATATGCTCAAATGATGATTGCACAAGGTTTGCTTCACGATGTGTACATTTACGGTGTAGATGTTAAAAAGATATTACCTACACTTCTTCATCCTAATGAAGAGTTGGACGGCGCTGTTGTAAGTGGTAACTGTGTAGCTGCTTGCGATAAAATCACAACTTATCAACATCAAAACAACTCCGTAATCAAGGAATTGTACAAGGAACATGGCAAGACTATTAATTTTGTCGGTGAAATTATGGTTCCAGAGCTTACTACTTTGGATGGTAAATTTAGAACTTGCGATTACACTGTTAAGCTTTGCAAGATGTTAGCTGCAGATGGTGTTGTAATTTCTGAAGAAGGTTACGGTAATCCAGACTCAGACTTGGTAATGATATCTTCTGGTTTGGAAAAAGCCGGAATAAAATCGGTACTTATTACTGACGAATGTGCTGGATGGGCAGGAGATTCTCAACCTTTGGCAGATGCCAAGAAGGAAGCATGTGCTGTAGTATCTACAGGAAATGTATCTCATCTTGTACATTTGGATAAGCCGGACAAAATTATTGGTAATGTAGAAGCCATTAAGAACTTAGCTGGTGGTTGGGATGGATGTTTGGATGAAGAAAAAGGAACTATCGTATGCGAACTTAACGCTGTTACTGGTTCTACATCTGAAATAGGATTCCACAATCTTACAGTTAAGCTTTATTAGGAGGTTTTTATGAAAAAAATATTATACTACGTAAATCAGTTTTTTGGACAAATAGGTGGAGAAGACAAAGCTGATTATAAGCCTCATTTTGAAGACAAACCGATCGGTTGTGCACAAGCTTTTGATAAGGCTTTGGTAGATGGTCAAGTTGTTGGAACTGTAGTTTGTGGTGACAACTATTACAACGAACATAAAGAAGAATCAGACAAATTTATATTAGATGTATTTGAAAAAGTAAATCCTGACATTGTCGTAGCAGGACCTGCATTTAACGCTGGTAGATACGGTATGGCTTGTTCTGGAGTTATCAATTTATTAAAAGATAAAAACATTCCACTTGTAACAGGAATGTACATTGAAAACCCAGCTGTTGATATGTGTAGACTTCACAGCTACATTATCGAAACTGCAGACTCTGCAGCAAAAATGAAACAAGCTATAAAAGAAATGGCTACTTTGACCAATAAAATTATCGAAGGAAAGAAACTTTCTCCAAAAGAAGACAATTACCTTGCACAAGGTAGACGTTTGACAGAATTTTCTGACAAAATCGGAGCACGTCGTGCAGTTGAAATGCTTCTTAAGAGATTTAACGATGAAGAATTTGAAACAGAACTTCCAATGCCAGAATTTGACGAAGTTGAACCAGCAGCTCCAATAGCTGACATGAGCAAGGCTACAATAGCACTTATCACAACTGGTGGTGTTGTTCCTGAAGGAAACCCTGACAAGGTTCAATCAGCATCAGCTCAAAAATGGGCAAAATACGATGTAAGTGATTTGGATGAATTAAAAGGTAAATTCGTTACAATCCACGGTGGATTTGACCCTGTTTATTGTAATGCAAAAGCAGACAGAGTTGCACCTTTGGATCAACTTACAAGACTCAAAAAGATGCGCGTAATAGGAAATGTGTTCAAATATTTCTACACTACAACAGGAACTGGAACATCTGTAGCTAATGCTAAGAGATTTGGTAAGGAAATTGGTAAAGAATTGAAAGATGCCAACGTTGACGGCGTTATAATGACTAGTACCTGAGGTACTTGTACGCGTTGCGGTGCAACGATGGTAAAAGAAATCGAAAGATATGGTATCCCTATAGTTCATATGGCTACTATAACTACAATTTCACAATCAGTAGGAGCAAACAGAATTGTACCTACAGTTGCAATTCCATACCCAGTTGGTAACCCAGAATTGAAATCTCGTGAAGATGGTTTAAGAGAAGAATTGGTTGAACGTGCAATCAAGGCATTAGAAACAAAAGTCGACAAACCGACTATATTTAAGTCTTAATGGAGGTGTAATTATGAGCGACAATAGAGGTAATTGGAATAGTAGATTTGGATATATAATGGCGGCAGCAGGATTTTCCATTGGATTGGGAAATGTGTGGAGATTTCCATATCTAGTTGGTACAAATGGAGGGGGAGCATTCGTATTAGTTTATCTATTAATATGCGTGTTCATTGGGATACCTCTATTCTACATGGAAGTTACACTTGGTAGAAAAGCGCAAGCAAGTCCAATTTTAGGTATGAGAAAGTTAACTAAAAAAGGCAGCCCTTGGGTAAGTTTCGGTTGGCTTGGCGTATTGAGTGCGTTTTTCATTCTAACTTATTACATTCAAATAATGGGTTGGATATTAAATTATCTTGTAAAGATGCTTACAGGAGAAATGACAGGATTTACAGCAACACAGTACACTGAAAACTTCGCAAAAATGTTAGATTCTCCAATGACACTTTTAATATTTACATTGATTTGTACAATCATAATTGGTGTTATTTCAGCTAAAAACTTAAACGACGGATTGGAAAAAGCTTGTAAATTTATGATGCCAGCATTATTCATAATGCTAATAGCAGTTGTAATTAGATCAATCACTCTTCCAAATGCAATGGAAGGTGTTAAATGGTATATGAACGTTGATTTCTCGAAAATCAATGCAGAATCCATACTAGCAGCACTAGGACAATGCTTCTTCTCAGTAGGAATCGCAAGTGGTGGTGCATTTGTATATGGATCATATCTTAACAAAGATTCAGACATACCTTCAGACGGATTAATGGTTATAGGATTTGATACACTAGCAGCACTTATCGCCGGATTTGCAATATTCCCAGCAGTATTTGCACTAGGATTACAACCAGATTCAGGATCAAACTTATTATTCGTAACAATGAGTAACGTATTTATGAATTTACCATTTGGAAGATTTTTCGGAGTATTATTCTTCTTATTGATGTTCTTTGCAGCATTATCATCTGCATTAGGATATTTGGAACCAGTAAGTTCATCATTTACTGAATTACTTAAAATTGACAGAAAAAAAGGCGTAATCTACGCATTAACATCTATATTTGTTGTAGGATTGTTAACAATATTCGGACACAACATACTAAAAACAGTCACAGTAATGGGCAGAAACTTGTTCGATTTTGCAGACTTCCTATCAGGAAATATCATGATGCCACTTGGCGCAATTGCGTTGATACTTTACACATTATTCAAATGGAAATTTGATGTATTCAGAGAAGATGTAAACAACGGTGCAAATTCTATAAAAGTGCCTAAGGTTTTGAAATATGTATCATATTTATTACCTTTTGTTTTAATAATTATATTCCTTAAAGGATTGGGAATATTCTAATAAAACAATTTCATATCTCTTGATAAAAATACCAGAGTTAGATACCAATCTAATTCTGGTATTTTAGGTTATAAAAACATTCGTTAAATGATTTACATTGAAAACTTTTTTTGTTAGAATTTAACTAAGAGAAGAGGGTTTTAAATGAAAATATTAGACTTTAAACTATTCGATAATATATCGGAGAGATCACAGAACGAATTGCTTAAACTGGATTTCTTTTCGAAAAACTATGAATCTGGTGATAAGGTTCTTGGTAAAGAAGAGGATTTAACTTATGTAATGTTTATCGACCAAGGTTGTTTGAAGGCGTGCGAGTACACAATAAATGGAAAGGAAATAGTGTCCTCATATTATTTTGCGGGGGATGCTTTTCCATTTTACTTGTATTTTGGACACACCAGAAAATTTCCTTACGATGTGTATGCTATCAAGAAAACAAAAGTGTACTTCTTGCCACTAAAAGAGTTCGAGAAAATCATGGACACAGACATTGTCCTCACCAAAAACATATTGAAATTTGTAGCGGAATACACTTGCTTCAATAAGCTTGTGATAAGGGCAACACAATATTCAAAAGTATCTCAAAGACTAGCTTATTGGATACTCCATTTGCAAGAGGTAGATTATTTGAAGCTACCAACATCACAGACGATGCTTGCAGATATTTTACGTGTCAACAGGCCAAGCTTGAATCAAGAATTGAAGAAGTTTGCAGAAGACAAGGCGATTTACATAGAAGGCATGGAAATTCGTGTCTTGGACAGGGATTATTTACTTAAATTTATTGACTAACCACCCACCGAAATTAACAAAACAAAATGTTTATTAGCTAAAAATATACTATAATATTATTATGGAGGAGAATATGGAAGCCATAATAGTTGTGATGTTGATAGCTAAGTGTTTGATGGATTTGTATTTGAAGAGACTATCCATTAAAAACATTGGTGTGTTTGTGTTAATTTCGGTGTTTTTGTATTGTGTTTTTAGAATTTCGAAAAATAGTACGATTTTTGATTTTGCGCTTTTACTTGGCTGTAGCGACATGATGGTTGACGATTTCGTAACTAACGAAGTTTACTGGATAAATATTTTGTTTTTCATGATTTGTAGCGTTATTGTTTCTGTGTTTTCGAGCTTTTTCGTGAAAAGTTTTCTGATTTTATTAATTCCTGTGATTTTTAATTTTTTCACCAAAGAAAGATTTATGGGAATGGTGGATTGTCTGATTATTCTGGGGCTTGGTATGAGTAAAAGTCTCACAGATTTGGTGAATTTTGTTTTTTATCTTGGAATTATAAGTGGAATCAGAGCGTTGATATATATTATAAGAAAAGAAGAGGGCGAGGAGATTGCATTTGTTCCTGTGATTTGGTCATCTTTTTTGTTGTATGTGGTGATGGGAAATGTTTTCTAAATTAAAAACGAGAAAAAAAGCATTCAGCTTAATAGAGGTCATGGTTTGTCTGTTCATAATTTCCGTTGTGGTCATGACTTGCGTTTTAAAATACGACTTGAAAAGTGATGTGGCATCGAGAAAAGAAATCAACACACTTATAAGTGATTTGAAAACAGCGAGAAGTGTGGCGATGAATTCGGGAAGAAGCATCAATTTTAAATTCGACAAAAAATCTTATTCTTTTTATGATACTACAACAACTGATACTACAACAACATATTTTACAGTGACAAGAGATTTGAAATACGGAGAAATTCAGACAAATAATGACAGAAAGGAGAATGCTCTTAGTTTCGATAATTTAAATGCGAGAATTTCCAAATCGGCAGGTTCAACACGTTTTCAAACTATTTACTACATAACAACAAACAAAAAATACAGGATAAATTGTTACATAGCAACAGGGAGAGTGAATGTAGATGAGATTAAAAAATAAGGGATTCACGCTACTTGAAGTTTTGTTTGCACTATTTTTGGTGAGTTTATGTGTTGTAGTGTATTATCCACAATTAAAAAACGTGATTTTAATGCAAGACAAATCCTACACAGAAAGCATCGTGCTATTAGATTTGGACAATTGCGTGGAATATTTGAAAGCACACGATGATGTCGATTCTTCAATTGTGAACGAAAATTCCAAGGTTTTTGTCACGAAATATGATGTGGGAGATTTAGTCAAGGTAAATGTAAAAGTAGTTAATGGAGATATTGCGAAAGATGTATCATTTTACAAAAAAAAGTAGTGGATTCACGTTGCTTGAAGTTATGGTGAGTTTGTTCATATTTTCAGTCGTATTGGGCGTGATTTTCCTGTCTTTTAATACAAATTTTAAAATTATGAACTCCAGCGCAAATATGAAAAACAATGTTGACGATGTCGACCACTGCGCGTATTACATAAAAAAAGAAATCGAAAGGTCGAGCCGTGTTATCACAGAAAGGCCAAATTGGACGCACTTCAATCAATCAATGGGATTTGTCCTAGTAAAATATGTCGATAAAGAACAAAATTACGTGTATTTTACCAAAGAAAATGACAAAATCATCAGATTTGCATTTTCAGATTATCTAAGCTTTGATGAATTAAAAGAACACGGCCCCAATGGCAGAATTTACAGGAATAAACTCAAGGAAAACGCCGAGGATTTTTCATTCGCTCACGATGACAACTACATTTATTTAAAAGAAAATGGGAAGAAATTCGTAGTCTACATTGGAGATAAGGAAAAATGAAACGAAAATCGAAAGCCTACATCACAATTTACGCACTCTACATGATATTCGTGTTGATGATTGTCATTGTGTTTTTGTTAGTTCAAGTGAAAAACATCAGGACAATCAACACCTACAAGTACAACTACATAAAAGCCAAGGCGAACGCATATTCAACAGTACAAATCATCAATAAAAGAAAACTTTTTGATGAAAAGCTGAACGGAAATTTCACAAAAAATACATTTAAAATTCAAATAGAAGAAATTCCAGAGAAAACAAGATCTTACGTCAATTTTTATGAGGAAAAAGGCGGAGACAGGAAAGTTTTTTCGTTTATGAGCTACTATCCGGACAATAATGGATCTTATGTGACGACGAAAATGGTGTATAAAAGGAAAAATCCATTTGAAAAAAGAATTATTCCAAAAGAAAAAATAGAAGAGCTGTTGCCGGAAATCACTGAAGGAAGACAAAGTTTGGGAATAAAAAATTGTTTTGTATTTTCACTGAACAACGTAACGTATTTTGTTGACAAGAATATCGTCGATCAGAAATATCAAGAATACGCACAAGAAAAATCAAAGGGAAATATCGGTGAGATTACGGAAAGTGGTGACGAAAATATTTTTGAAAAAAGAGATGAAGATGCAAAAATTGAAATGGATGAACAATTCCTGAGTAAATTAGTAGAATATTCCACAATAAAGAACAATATCGTTGTTGATACTGACGATATCACGATATTTAACGACGTAACAATAGACGGAGTTTTCATAGATAAGAACAACGTGTATTATGTGGCAAATAAAAAAGGTGGGAAAAATCCTGAAATTACGGTAAATGGAATATTAATACTGAAAAATGCACAAGCTTATGATTACAAAGTAAAAGGAGAATATCTGTCAACAAAAAAAGTAGACATCAATTTTACAGAAGACAAAAAAGTATACAAGAGTAAAAAATACGAGTTTGCAGGTAGTTATTACGAATAATCGATAGAATGATTGAAACTCTACTTCGAAATGATGTATAATATATATATGATAAGCGAAAAGGGAGGGTTTGCTTATGAATAAATTTAAAAAAGTTGACGGTACGAATGGCAAGCAATCTGAGTTTTTCGATATCGTATACGAGATTTTTGAGTTTATGGGAGAGACGTTGGAACTTCCAATAAATAAGTTCAAAAACACTAAAAACGGCGTATTTAAAATGGGGCTTTTGGCATTTGTAGTCACAGTAATCTTGGACTACTATTCAAGCTTTGACATTAGCTCATTTATCAGAAGAAACTATCTTGTAGGCTACATTTATTTTGCGATAAGAAGTGTGTTCATATTTCTATTTGCGATTTTAAAATTCAAAATAACTTATCGAATAGCCAACATATTTTTCGACAAAGATGATTGGAGACAAGACGAGAAATACAACGTATTGCTTTTGGTGATGTTACAAGCTGCAATTTCGATGGCGATTTATCCATTTGGAGTCTACATTGTAATCGTTGAAGCAATCGTGATATTGATGTTTTTCATAGGACTTAACATCAAAAACTTCAAATTTGAAAAACTACCATACATCATCATCACATTCATGTCACTTTACATTGGATTGAGATTTGTAAGACTTTTCATCTACAACATAGCAGTCGATTGGATAGAAGCGACAAATATTGTTTTCTTATAAAACCAACGCTCACAAATGTGGGCGTTTTTTTGAATACAAATTCTACACAAAAATTAAAAAGGTAAGCCGTAAAAAGCCTACCTTTTTAAATAGAGAATTTTAAATGAAATGGTTAGTTAGCTAATTTGTATGTGATAACAACAGGTGTTTTATCGGCTGGAACTGAATCAGCCAAAGTGTATTTAACTCCGTCTTTTTCGTCAGCGCCAATTAATTGTGAAGCGTTTGAAGTTATTCCCAAAGGACAACTTTGCAAACATGTCATACAACCTGTGTTCATGTCTTTTGCTGGTTTTTGGTTACCACCAAATCTGATGTCTATTTCTTTTCCTGAAGAATCTTTGATAACATCGTTAATTCCTAATTCATTGTCAGAACCTTGGAATTTGAAAGTAAGGTCAATCTTATCACCTTTAACAGCTTCTTTTCCCATGTTATCCATAGTAACGTTGTTACCTGGTTTTGCACCGATTTTTTCCAATGCATCATACAAATCATTTTGGTTTGCATATGATACAAACATAGATTGTTCGTTGTTCTTACCAGATTTTGCTACGATAGCGTGCATTGTGCTTTCTTTTTTGAACTTATCGTTAACTTCGGCATAAACTTTGACAAGCTTTTTAGCTTCGTCAACAATCATAGGATTATCAGCTGTTGGTTCTTGTGCTTCTTCCTTCTTTTCTTCAGTTTTTTGTTCAGTTTTTTCTTCTTTCTTTTCTTCGGTTTTTTGTTCAGTAGAAGAAGCTTGTTTGTTATCTTCCTTAGAACATCCTGCAAAAACTAAACTTGCCATTAATAATAATGCCAAAATCTTAAATTTTTTCAATAAAGTCATCTCTTTTCTCTAATTATTCATTTGTTTTGTTCCTATTGATATTATAGCTATATTTTATCATAGTTTTCAGCGTTCATTTATTGCAATATCTAATAAATAACATACTATTTATAAGCTGAGTAAATAAATGAAATCTACGGTATAATAATAAATGAGGTGATGAGCGTGAAAAAATACGGAGAAGACGTGGCAATTGTAGAAGAAAATCCTAAGATTGAAAAAGTTTACGATAATAATATGCGCCAAGGAGAAGAAATTGTAATAAAAAAGGGAACTCCTACTATTAAAAAATTGTACTACGAAGATATCAATGGACAGCCTACTATTAAAAAGGAAGAAATTATCGAAGAAGGCACTCCAACAGTGATAAAAGTCGGAACAAAAGGAATTATTAACGATTTGAATGTCCAAAAATCAGATATATAATGTGATAAAATTCTTGGTTTGTGGTATAGTTATATTAGAAATGAATTGTTAAATTCATTCAAATTTACAAGGGGGAAATATTATGGCAAGCTTAAAAGGTACAAAAACAGCTACCAATTTAATGGCAGCATTTGCAGGGGAAAGTCAAGCAAATATGCGTTATACATATTTTGCTAAAACAGCAAAAAAAGAAGGATACGTTCAAATTTCTATGATTTTTGAAGAAACAGCAAGAAACGAAATGGCTCACGCAAAAAGATTCATGAATTTTTTGAGTGAAGATTTACAAGACGCTGAAATAGAAATTGAAGCAGGATTCCCAGTTCATTTAGGAGACACTAAGAGTAACCTTAAATCTGCAGCAGAAGGAGAACATTTCGAAAACTCTGAAATGTATCCAGAATTCTCAAAGATTGCGAAAGAAGAAGGATTCAAGGAAATCGCACGCGTATTCACTGAAATCGGAGAAGTTGAAGAAGCTCACGAAAAAAGATACAGAAAATTATTAGAAAACATCGAAAAAGAAAAAGTATTCGAAAGAGAAGAAGTATACTTATGGAAATGCAACAACTGTGGCTACATTCACGAAGGTAAAACAGCACCTAAGAAATGTCCAGCGTGTGATCACCCACAAGGATTCTTCGAAATCTTCAAAGAAACTTATTAAAATTAGACAATTAAGCCTCAAAAGTTTTATAGCTTTTGAGGTTTTTTATTTTTCAGAAAAATCATTCTCGCTTTAAATTTCAAATATTAAAGCGAAAGTGTAAACAATACACAAATCATACCAAAATTTTTCACACAATTTTCCAACATTTCACTAAAAAAGTTGACAATTATTAAAAAGTGGTATACAATATCACTGTAATTATTTATCTATGGGTACCAAATAAATATTTGGTAGTTTTTATCTGATGACTATTGCTCGATAAAGAGCCTGGAAAGGATCTGATGTGATACTCTTATAGGCTAAAAAGAACAATAAGGTTCAGAGTTTTTACAAGAAAAAATCAGCAAACAAAAAAGCATCAAAACCAGAGATTGCAAAGGCAAGTTAAACTTGAACCGCAGTCTTTTTTTCGTGGTCAATTTTAACTTCCTAATTTCTAAACGGGGGAAGATAAAATGCTTAGTAGAATGCTAAAATTTTTCGGATTAACTAAAAAAGGATTACTTAAAATAATCCTAGGATGTGCAATAATGGCGTTCGCAGTAGTGAACGTACATAAACAATCAGGAGTAACAGAGGGCGGAGTGCTTGGAATGATGTTGTTCTTGAACAAAGTCTTCGGATTTGATCAATCAATAACATCAGTAATATTAGATGTAAGCTGCTACGTTCTTGGATTTTCAATAATGGGATTTGATTTTGTGAAGAAAGCTTTCGTAGCCACAATATCATTTGCCGTATTTGCAAAATTTTTCAATATTATAGGGCCAGTGTTACCAAGTATGTACGATATGCCATTGTTAGCAAGTATTGTCGGAGGAATCTGCATCGGATTGGGATGCGGACTTGTAGTAAGTGAAGGTGGAGCAGCAGGTGGAGACGACGCATTGGCAATGACGATATCCACTAAATCGGGACTCAAAATATCATTAGCTTATTTGTTCTCGGATATAATAGTGTTGGCACTGTCACTTTTATACATTCCAGTCAACAGAATTATGTTCTCACTTTTGACAACTGTAATATCATCATTTTTGATAGGACAATTCGAAGTAGAACTACCAAATTCAGAAATCAAAATGGCAAATCAAGCCATATCAAAAGCTTAAAACAATCAAGCCTAGTGCTTGATTTTTTTATTGCTCACATTCTCTTTCAAACACCAATTCGATTTTAGGATTGTTTCCAATACCGATTTTGGTTTTATTGATAGTAGTCACAAACCTAAAACCTTCCTTGGCATGATCATCTATGATTTTTTTATAATCATCTGATGCTAATCCACAAGTTCTCACTTCAACGTATTTGTATTCGTATTTTTGTTTCATAATAATCTCCTCAATTTATTTTGTTGTTAATAGATTATTACCCAAAATTTTAAAATAATATATCAAATGATTTACAAATACAATAATAAGATATATAATCGGGTTAAGAAAACGATGTGCAAAATCAAAGGAGGGGAATATGAGACTTAAAGACAATAAAATAATAATACTATTGATATTTCTGACTAGTTCGATACTGATATTTGGATTTAATTATTTATATGGGAACAACAGAAAACCTTCTCCTTATTTTATGAGTGACAAATTTATAGCTTTTGAATCAAACAATAATAATCATAGCCTTGACTTTCTTAATATGAATGAAAACATATCAGTTGTAGCTGAAATAAAAAACTCTAAGGATGTTGCAATATATGACCCAGTGATGAAATACTATATGGGTTCTACAAAAATAATTGATCCCACTACCTCTAGGTATTTTTCAAAAGAAGATTACAAAAACAAGAAAAATGTGTCTATTTTGATATATCCAGTGATTGATTTTGTAGAAGGGAAAATATCGGATTACGATAAAAAAGAAGTAGAAGATAAGTATCATACTGAGATAATTAATATGTTTGATGTTCAATCTGACATTGCTAATGATGGAAAAGTCGATGTAGTGAGAAATCTATTCACAATCAAACCAGAAAACATTTCAACACTTTACATGGACTCTAGTGATGATAAGTCTTTGAAATCGATTACAGATTCTCTTGAAAAAATCGGATACAAGAGAAAAGAAATCAAAATGTACGACAAGCTTACTCTAAGGGATTTAATAAAATCATATCCAGAATACAAGGTGTATGCTCAGTTTATTACTAATAGCACGGTCATGGCTGTGGCAATGTATGCAATTTCATTGTGGATGTTTTTGAACAAATACAAGAAATTCGTAATTGTAAGCGCAAATTTTGGTGCAAAACTAAAAGACATCATGAAGATGTTCATTGAAAAAGCACTGGGATATAGTTTTATAACATGTGCGATATCAACAGCATTGACGTATGGATATCTTGCAATTATTAATGAAAACAAAATCACGATTTTTCTTATATTGCAATTGCAGATTATTCTAATAATATTGACTGTGATTTTGAGTGCTTTAAGAGCTAAACTCAGCTACAATGAGTTTGAAAAAGAGGTCTTGTATGATAAGAGATAATATTAAACTAGGACTAATGGATGTTTTCAGAAATAAAGTTGTGTCTTGTTTGATGATTCTTTTAATTTTCTCATTGGGAACAATTGTGGAATCTGCAACAGATGCTTATTTGAGAAATACGTTCGTAAAATTTCAATTAAGTGAACAGCCTTCATATAGCACTGTTGTGTTACAGACAACTGATGATAAGGGATACGATTATTCGAATACTTATGGAAAAAAACTGGACGATATATTTTCGAAAAACGGGCGCACTTATACCACGAATTCATCACTTTGTAGAAATTGCGATACAGATATAATTGTGTTGTATGGAAAATTCAACAAAAACACTAATAGCAGAGTTTTTTGGTTAGTTTGTAATAAAAATGTGACTGACTTGAAGAATGAGGCGGAATTTGAAGTGGTTACTCATGATGCGATGGACTATGATATGATGAATCAAGAAATCAAAAGCTATATTGATTATGACAAAAGAGTATTATTGGAAATAAAATCTGATAAATATAAAAATGTTAGTGGCTACAAGTTTCGTGATTCAGATATACTTGATTTAATTGAGAATGCAAAGTTTTCAGAAGATGAGATAAATAAAGGCATTGATAGAGAATTTGAGAAGATTTTCTATGGGAACAAGCTAATGGTCATCAATAACACAAATAAAAAATACGACGACGATGAAAATACATACATCTTCAAATACATTGTTCCGTATTGTCTGATTACGATGGGTATAACTATATTGAGTTTTGTGATTTTCTTCAAATATATGCTAAAAAGCCTACAAAAAGAATATAAAATCCACATTTTATCAGGAGCTAGAATGAAAGATATTATGGCACGAAACTCCGTTTTCGTAGTTTTAGTAAATGTTGCAGCATTCTGTTTGCTTTTCGTATTAAATGGATTTGCAATTAATGTTTTTTCGGTAGTGGCGTTTATTTACATGATTTTATGTATATTGATATTAGAAATAGTTATGTATTTGATTTTAAAAAGAAGCGATCTGATTGATTTGATAGGTGATTGATTATGATAGAAATAAAAAATTTGACCAAAAAATTCAACACAAATGGCGAAGAACTTCTTGTATTGGATAATGCTGAAATGAATATAAACGATGGGGACAATATCATTATCTCAGGAGAAAACGGAGCAGGTAAGACTACTTTTTTGAAGATTGTGGGTTTGTTGGATAGGAAATATTCAGGAGATTATATTTTGGATTCCAAATCAGTTGGGGATTTTACCGAAAAAGATATGTCTAAATATAGGAATGAAGTGTTTGGGTTTATTTTTCAGGAATACAATTTGATAGAATCAGAAACTACCTACGATAATATTCTCATACCATTAATCTATTCATCGAAATACAAAAGAGCTGACAGGAAAAAAAGAATTCAAGAGATTAGCGAAGAATTTGAAATAACGGAGATTTTGAACAAAAAAGTAAAGTATCTATCAGGAGGAGAAAGACAAAAAGTGACCATTGCAAGAGCTTTGGTGAATGAGCCTTCAGTTATTTTGATGGATGAGCCTTCGAACACGCTTAATCTGAGAATGAAGGACAAGCTGATAGAATATATCGAAGTTTTGAAAAGAAAATCAAAAACTATTGTAGTTGTCAGTCACGACAAGTATTTGACTGATAATTTGAAAAACAAAGATTTTATGGAATATGAACTGGAAGATGGAAAGTTTCACAAAGTTGGGGAATAATTTTAACGATTAAATCAAGCCTAGTGCTTGATTTTTTTATTGATGACTTTAGTCAGTTGAGTTCGCATGCGAACGAAACAATAAACTACCCGCTATGCGGGTAGGCGTTCTTAGGTTATACC